>Ga0197142_1002819_pt1 | contig 14939 bp, 13 predicted proteins | sample GBS60_MetaG_FD_148614 | JGI IMG/M metagenome (GOLD analysis project Ga0197142, IMG submission 148614) | Sediment microbial communities from Great Boiling Springs, Gerlach, Nevada, United States - GBS 60_MetaG | ecosystem: Environmental > Aquatic > Thermal springs > Hot (42-90C) > Sediment... | reverse complement strand
GCGGTATACGAAGCGCTCGAGCAGCAGATTCGCGAAGCATCGCGCTCGAAACATCCTCTTTCGCTTATTCGCCTCGACCTAGACCGCTTCGCGCTATTTAATGCCACGCACGGACACGGGAGTGGTGATAACCTGCTGCGTCAGGTGGCACAAATCGTAAACGCATCCCTACCGCCAGGCGCAGTGTTGGGACGGTACGACGCTGACGAGTTCCTGATAATACTTCCCCATACCACGCGAAGCCAGGCGGTGACTATCGCCCGTCATTTGCGCGAAAGGATACAGCACGAAGCTGTGGTACACTCGGAAGGCGGACAGACCATCCCAGTGGCTGTCAGCAGTGGTGTCGCCGAGTTGCCAGGCGACGCTACCAGTGCACAGGAGCTGTTGTCTATGGCTGAGCGCGCGCTTCTCGCCGCAAGGCAAAACGGTTCTGGCATTGCAGACTCGCAGTCCAGCTGGCGCACGCGCTACCAGATTCAGGTAAACGGGGCGTTTTCCACGCTGGAAGCGATGATCATCGCCATCGATAACAAAGACCACTATACGCGCCGTCACTCGGAAGAGGCGAGCGAGTACGCGCTATGGATTGCCGAAGAGCTGGGCCTTTCCGAAGAGCAGAAACACGTGCTGCGTTTGGGGGGACTGCTGCACGACGTCGGTAAAGTCGGCATTCCCGATGAGGTTTTAATGAAACCGGGACTATTGACCGCCGAGGAGTATGAGGTGATGAAGCAGCATACATTGCTTGGTGCGGTCATGTTGTCTGCCCTGCCGGGATTGGAAAAGATAGCGCCGCTTGCCCGCTCCCACCATGAGCGATGGGACGGAGCCGGCTATCCCGATGGACTGGCAGGCGAGGAGATACCTCTGCTCGCGCGGATTCTGACGGTGGCGGACGCCTTCAGTGCGATGACCACCGACCGACCCTACCGCAAGGGGATGGACTGGCCATCGGCACTGACTGAGCTAAAGCGACAGAAGGGAAAACAGTTTGACCCGGCAGTAGTAGATGCCTTTGTCGCAGCCGTGTACAGGCGTGCGAACCGTGAAAGTCTAGAACAGGACAGCCTGCCCATGGCAGCGTAGCTGGTAATAATAAAGAGGCACGGCTGCGCGCAGCCGTGCCCGTGTCCGTTTCTTCCGCGAGACTTTAGCGCAGGGAACGGGGTGGATCACTGCACTGCCCGGCGCGTCTCAGGTCTTCGTTACAGTTGGGGTTGACCACAATACCCCAAATCTCGAACGAGCCCCCATATGGTCCGCCCGCCACCAACCACTCATCGCGCTTGCGCCCCTTAATGGGGTCGTTGGGGGCGGTGGGGTTCGGGTTGCGGCGTGCCCTTACGACCTTGGCATGACCGTCTGCGTAGGCGCAGTTGACCATCTCGCTATGGCGCGGCGCAATCGGGCTGTAGAACTCCACATCCAGCCAGCCGTCGTAAAAAGCACCGGTTTCTGCGGGATACTGCAGTTCTGCCATGCGAATAGGTGCCACAGCCGTGTCTCGACCTAATGGAGCACCCCAGTTTCCGTCTTCGAACAGCGCGTAGTTGCCGTTGTAGGAGGCGTAGCGGAAGTTGCCTGGTGTGGTCAGCGCACCTCCCGTCAGCACCTGTATCATGCCAGGCCAGTCGATTTCCATAGGAGCTGACGGACAGCGCAGGATGTCGGCGTTCTTCACATAGGGCACATGCGCATCGTAGAAGCTCACCCACACGTTAGGCGCCACAAAGTACAGGTTCATCGCATACGTCTCGTCATAGTCCTGCGCATACATGTGCACCGCTAAAGCAATCTGTTTGGTGTTACTCAGGCACGAGGTCGCGCGCGCCTTTTCCCGAGCCTGCGCAAACACCGGGAACAGGATCGCCGCCAGAATGGCGATGATCGCAATGACGACGAGCAGTTCGATCAACGTGAATGCTCGCCGATGGCTGAAACCGTTTCGCATCGAAGACCCTCCTCTTAAGTTTGACATGAAACGCTTCTGCAGTTGATACCGTTCGCGTTAGTTTGCTTACGGCTCTATTTTAGAATCGTTGACGAATAATGTCAAGCAATCTGCCGCCGCAGAGATAAAAACAGGCATAAATAATGAGAATACCAACTCAGTGCGTTTGGGCTTCAGCCGTCTGTACATCCCGGACGTTCCTTGTGCTGAAATAGTGTATCCCCTCCATCAGCGCGAGCACCATTGCTGGAGCCACGATGCGGTTACGTATCCAGAACACAGGCTCGAATTGAGCGGCAAGAATCAGGCACAGAAAGCTGACCCATAACGCCAGAAGCCATGCCTTTGTGTGGGGGTCGGTTGCCGCACGATACAGGCGATAGCCACGCCAGATGCCGGTCAGCCACAGAACCAGTAGCCCCGCCGTGCCCACGATGCCTCCTTTGCCCACTATCCACCAGAACGAGTTGTGGATGTAGGTCGTCGGTTGGTATGTCGTGCCAACATACGGGGTGTATGCTATCTTCACCGGCTGCCTGACAGACCACCCGTAGCCGAACCAGGGCGATTCCGGCAACTTGCTTAAAACGAACCTCATCTCGTTGGTGCGTTGTCCCATGGAGGTGACGCGGGACAGGGAATATTGCTGCGGGTCCTCGTAGAAAGTGCTGATAAAGCGTCTCCCAATCTTGGCAAAGAAGTCGTCGGGAGTATGTACTTTGACTGGGCGCGTCAGTAAAACGACAGATGCTACCACAAAAGCGATGATGATGCTCACTATAGCGGTGTTGACTTTGGTACGCGTATCAGCGAACAGCCAGAAGATGCCTAGGCCCAACAGCGCTGCGAACCACGTGTGCCGGGTGAGGGTCATCAGGATGGCTGTCGTATACACCCCGAGCAGCAGTAACCAGCCAAGCCGCTTGCCGCCCCGAGATACCGCTACCATCTGCGCGCAGACCAGAAAGGCTACCAGAAGCAGGTTATCTCCCGGAGGTATCACCCGAAGCAGTCCTTCCGTTTGCTCTAATCGTATGTCTTTGTGCGTTAGCTTGATGAAAAAGAGTGCTTCCTCTCCGAAAATGCCCTGTAACGCGGTCGGCACTGCACCGATGAAAGCAACGCCGAGCAAGCCAAATTGCAGCGTGCGCAGCACCCGCTGGTCTCGAAGCACCCCCAGCGCCAGGAAGTAGAGCATCCACATCATCAGGTGTAGCAGTTCGGCGAGCTCCTTGCGATAAGGGAGCCTGAGCACCATCACGTGGTAGACGAAAGCAATGGCTACCATCGATAAGAAAAACATTACCGCCAATGTGGTGGGATTGAGCCACAGCGCACGGGGGCTGGTGTAGCCGGCAGCAGCCCGAAGCATCAGAATCAGCAATCCTAGCAGTATCATGATATTGGGCAGGGTGATGCCCTGTTCCGCCAGTGCCAGTGTATCCCAGAAGACCGGGGATATCAGGGAGGCGACCGCCAGCATGACGCTAATGATTAGCCAGTCTATCCGCACCGCCAGCACCGGCAACACTACAAATACGACCATAATGAGACCAACGCCAATCCATGCCTCGTTGAATATCGCCAGCGCCAGCAGGTAGGATAGCCCAAGCGCAATGAGCAGCGCCAGCAAGCTGAGCCGCCGTGAGAGATTGAAGAAATCTGCCACTCGCTCGCTCAGGCGATAATAGGCTACGAGAACTTGATGCGTCGATTGCTGCAAGACTCTTCGCGTATCTATCACTGTGCCGTTCCTCCACCGACCACTGGAGTTGCCCCTCCATTATACGACATTGGGGCAAAAAGTGCTACTAGCGTGGTGCGAAAACCAGCAATTCTCCCAGATGAACGTGCGCCCAGGCGACGCGAAAGGGCAGAGCGTCCAATCCTCGCTCCGGATGGCACTGATACTTCATGGCCGCATGAGCGACGTGGGGAGTTGGCATCGTCTATGGTATTCGCGCCCGGAAGGTTCGTGTGAGACTTGCGCCAGGCGGCAAAGCGAGGATGTGCCATGTAATCGTGCGCGCCAGCTGGTCGAAAACACCTCCGGCATCGGCGCTGCCAGCCACATACTGCATCGGTGCTGGGATCGGTACATTCACCCGGACGTGTTGCACCGTTTCTTGACTCCGGTTGGTGATGCGGACAGTTACTGTCACCTCTTCGCCAGGGATGGGCTGCTGTCGTGATAGGGTCACTTCAAGCTGCAGAGCGTCGTTAGCCTTGGCGAGGATTAGCGCGGAGCGCGGGGGTAACTGCCTGTTGCCGGGCTCGTAAAAGACTCCGTCGGCATCTATGTATGGCGTATCTAGGTTTATGGAGAAGGTCTGGGTATCGTGCATGTTCACCAGCACCAGCCCATTACTAAATACCCGCCGAAATACCCCTCCGGTATTCCGGTCTCCGGCCACCAGCCTCATCTCGTCCAGCGGTGCCCCCAATGCGAGTTCATAGTCGGGCAGGTAGTGCGCACGTTCACTGTAGTCTCGTGGGGAGGTGTGGAAGTGCGTGTAGCCGTCATAGTTCAACAAGGCGCACCCAAACAGGTAACGTCGGATGTCCTTCTCCACTTCCGTCGCCCTGCCTTGCACCAAGCACTGGATGTTTCCATGCTGTCGCAGTGCCTGTATATGCGTGAGCTGATATGGAACACTGTGAAATTGATATTCCCCTCGCGAGTAGAACCTTACCCAGTTCTCAGCCAGCGCGGCGTCGACGTAGCGCAACCACTCGCTGTATGGAGGTGTCGATTGCGTCCAGACATACCCGAAGTTCGCCATCACTTTGAGTCCAGCCTGCCGAATCACTGGCGACACAGCCTGTATAAACGCTGTCTGAGCGGCGCGATACATCTCTTCTGTAGGGTAGCGCGCTGGCTTCGGATTAAAAGCCGATATGTAATTATGCACCATGTTGTCTATGTAGACCCCGTTGAAACCATACCGCTGCGCAATATCCACCGCGCGTGTCGCCCAGCGCTGTTGTAGCTCGGTATCGCCGATGTCCACCAGGTAATTGTTCGGATACTGAGGTTCCACCAGTCGGTTGCCCTGGCTATCTGTCAAGAACCAGTGGGGTCGTTGGGTCAACACATACTGGTAATCCAGTGCATCGTAGTCGCCCGGAAAGTGCGAGGCGGTCGCAGGACCGTTAAAGTAGATGTACACGACAATGTTGGGGTTGTAGTAGCGCAGAGGTCGGGCGAACCTCCAGGAGTGTCCAGTCACGATGACCACGTCGTAGCGGCGCGCGGTCTCGTACACATCCGGGTGCATCTGGAACACGGTGAACGTGCGCACGGTGCGGTTCTTCCTGACTGGAACTTCCAGTATTTCTCCGTTGGACACCCGCACGTCGTCAACCCAGAAAGTGGCATTGCCCTGGTCGGCGGTTACAGTTAGGCTAATGCCTGCACTTACGCGATGTGTACCCTCTGGCACGCGGATGCTAAGCTCGCACGTGACCCAATCGGAGCCAGTGCTGGAATAAGGTTGTACGGCCTGAACTATCACGCTACCATCCTGTCGAGACGCCTGAAGGCTGATCCTCATAATGGCGTTTTGCATTACACCCGTTTGTACTTTTGCGTGCAACACAAGGGTATCACCGATTTTGACACCGTTTGTTCCGACAAGCACCACATTTCGGATGTGCCACCTGCTGCCAGCGGGAGCATCCTGACAGGAGAACTTCAAGCTGCATTGCCCTTGGGCCTTTACGGACCTGTCCAGCTCTACAGTGTGCGCAAATGAAGCAGGTTCCACCAGTCCCCATCCGTCGGGTAGTGGCGACGCCGAAGCATACTCCATTAAGCCTTCCCTCATCAGAATATCCCGCGGCTCCGGGGCTGCGGATAGCATTCCGGACACCGTCACCAAAATCGAAGCTGCCAATAGCAAGCGCCCGCGCATTCGTGGACGACCCTCCTATCCATATCTACATTATCGGCTCGAGCATTCGTAATATGAACCAAACGGTGAGTGGCTTGTTGTCCGCAGTCCGTTGTGATATGATAAATCAGCAATTTCGATGCTGCAAAAAGGTTCCCCTCGTTGTGCGGGATTTGGGAAAGGTGGCACATGCTGGAGCAGTCGTTTACTCGCGGCGTTGCGTGGATGAGTGCGAGCGCGATAGGCGCACGGGCTGTTACCCTCATTGGCAGTGTGATTTTGGCGCGTCTGCTGTTACCTGAACACTTCGGATTATTCAATGCGGCGATGGTGATTATCGGTACAGCGCAGCTGTTGCCAGACATGGGTCTTGGGCAGGCGCTCATCGCGCATCGCGGGGATAGCCAAAGGACTGCGTCTTCCACCTTCTACGCAGTCATGGTAACGTCCGTTGGCGTCGCACTGGCAGTTTGGATGCTGGCAGGACATCTGGCGTTGGTAATGCAACAGCCCGCCTTAGCCCCCATACTGCGCGTGCTCGCATTGAACATTGTGGTCATGGCGGCGGCGGCGGTTCCCATTGCGTTGATGCAGAAAGCACAGAGATGGCGAGATCAAGCGTTGGTGGAATTGTTTGCGCCCCTTGTCAGCACCGGTGTGATGGTCACGCTCGCCCTGCTCGGATTCGGCGCGTGGAGCATCGTTTATGGCTACATGGCAAGGGCAATCACATTAGCCTTGAGCGTATGGTGTTTGTCCGGTTGGAGACCAGGTTGGGGCATAGACTGGAGGGCGTTCGTGGACATGTTCCGCTTCGGTAGGTGGATTGTGCTGGACCGACTGAGCGCATTCGCTCTACTGAACATGGACAATGCCTACTTAGCGCGATGGCAGGGTGCAAGAGTTCTCGGCTACTACGCGCTGCCGTATAACTGGATTACGCTTCCCATCCAGCAGGTCGTACTCCAGTCGAACAAGGTGCTGTATCCAGTTCTTGCCAGCCTCAACGATGTGTCAGAAAGTCGGACGATGTTGCTGAAGGCGTGTCGAATGCTCTCGTTTCTGATTTCGCCTATCTATCTGTTCTGGTTATGGAACGCTTCCACGTTCGTGGAAGGTCTATTCGGGAAAAAGTGGTTGCCATGCGTGCCGGTGCTCCAGTGGTTGTCGGTGTATGGTATCGCTTATGCGCTCGCTGGAGGTATCATCGGCAGCTTCTATTGGGCGATGAAGCGCCCCGAGCTGGCGGTATATCCGTTCTGGGCAGCACTGGCGGTTGCGCTGGCAGGTCTGATTTACGGCGGCGGGTCATGGGGAGCAGTTCAAGTAGCACAGGTGTTCACGCTCGCCATGTACGTCCGCGCCAGCCTGATGGTGTTCGGTCTGGTACGCTGCTACGGGTTTCGCCTGCGGGAGGTGGTGCGCTCTGTCACCGACGGATGGTTGTCCGCGTTTTTCTCCTCATTCATCACCGCGATGCTTTGTCGGGCGACGCCTTTGCCGGCAATGGGCGAGCTGGTGATAGCGCTTGTGGTTCACGGGAATCTCTACTTACTGACTTACGGATGGCTCAAGCACCGGCAGCCTTTCAGATACTATCATGTGGTCCGATGGAAGGAGGTTATGTCGGGGGCAGGAGCAACGCCCAGCGCGAGCTAAATACCGTGCTTTGGGTGACCCTCAGTCGCCTGCACGAACAGTTGCTCTAATCGATTCCCCAGTCGCTGCCAGTGGAACTTCCCCTGCGCCAGCTGCCTAACTCCTTGAGCCATTCTTTGGCGCAAGTTGTCATCGGTTAGCAAGGCTAACAATGCCTCCGCCAAAGCATCGGCATCTCTGGGCGGCACAACAAAACCACTCACCCCATTCTCCACCATCTCTGGAAGGCTCCCCACTCGGGTAACAACCGCCGGCTTGCCGAAAGCCAGCGCCGTTGCGAGCACGCCGCTCTGCGTGGCTTCGACATACGGTAGCACGACCACGCTGGCTCGCGCAAACAGGCTGGCGACCTCTTCGGCTGGGATGAAGCGGTCTATCAGTTCGCACTGCGGGTCGCCGAGGATACGTTCCCGATAAGCGGGCAGGTCGTAGCCGCTGCCCGCAATGATCAGCTTCGCCTGCGGACACCGTGCCTCCACTTTCTGCCACGCTTCCAGCAATACGCCAAGTCCTTTGTAGGCATTGATTCTGCCGAAGAAGAGCACAGCGCCCTGTTGCTCAGCGGTTCCGTGCGGCTGCCACCGCAGGTAGAAATCCCGGGGCCCATGGGGGATAACACAGATGCGCTCTGCGTCCAAATACGGACAAGCCTCCAGCAGCTGGCGGCGGGTGTCCTCGCCGTGCGTGATGATGTATTCAGCGCGGCGTCGCATGGCTTCGATGAAAGGACGCCGCTGGTTATAGTATTTGAGAAAGCCCAGCTCACCCAGATGCGGAGTGGGGTCATGCACTGTCAGCACCATGGGCACTTTGCGCACCCGCACCAGCATCCACAGCAGCAACGGGTCGGGTACCTCCTGCAGGTGGATGACGTCGCAATGAAATCGCGAGATGCCCTGCCACACCCCAACTGCGCGATGCCACCAGTAGCGGGGGTTTTTCAGTTTGATGCGCGTTTCACAGCGCACCTTCACGGCGGGGTCGATCACTTCACGCCAGCGGGCCCCCACGTCCATTGCAGCGCCCCGCGTGGTGACCAGATACAGGGAGTGCTGCCGCGCGAGATGATTGACGAAGCCGACTGAAGCTGGCAGAAACCAGTACGCGCCGTAATAGATGCGCATGATGGGTTTCACCTGTCCTTCACTGCCCACGAGTAGGGGATGCCACCCGTGTGCGGGTCGCGCCGATACTCGTCGGGGTCCGCGTAATCGTACAGGCGGGTGGGGAAGTTCAGGATACCTGCTCCCTCCAGCGATAGCGCCATGAAACCATGCCACACACGCTCCGGAATCTGCACCAGTAGAGGACGTTCGGGGGTGAGAATGATTTCGTTAATCAAGCCCTGTGTGGGCGAATCTTCCCGCTCGTCATACAGTACCACTTTCGCCCTGCCGTAGACGCCGAAAAAGTGGTCTTTCTGCTTGAGGTGCATGTGCCAGCCTTTCACGACGTGATAGTCCACATGGGTGATATAAGCCTGTGCGAAACCATCGGGGAAGCATTCGCGATAGATGGGGTCATCTCGGCGCAAAATCTCACACAGGTTGCCCCGTTCATCATACAGGCGGTTGAGGCGTTTCACGCGCATATCGTGGATGTAGCGGGCGGTCATGTTGGCGATGTGCCCTAGCGACAACTCCCCTGCCAGATACTGCGCTCGATGCTTGGCGCACAGAAACAGATTGCCTTCTCCTTCGGGCAGAGGTATTGGCTCGGTGGCGGGCTCGAAACAGCCGACCATCTGGCAGATATAAGGGTTGGTTCCTCCCGCCGAACAGCTCATGGCTTTCTCCCTATCCCGGAGGCCATGTCATCTGCCGTCCACCCAGCAGGTGGATATGCAGATGGAGCACGCTCTGTCCCGCATGTGGTCCCACGTTCGCCACCAGCCGATAGCCGGTTTCGTCTATGTGGAGCTCCCGCGCGATATGCGCTGCCACTCGAAGCAGTTTGCCAGCCAGTGCATCGTGGTTTTCCTGCAGCGCGGCAACGTCCCGGACGTGCTGTCTGGGGATGATGAGCACATGCACGGGCGCCTGCGGATTCAGGTCCTTAAAGGCGTAAACCTCGTCATCCTCGTACACGCAGGTGGACGGTACCTGCTTCTGCGCGATTCGGCAAAAGATGCAATCCTCCATCCTCATACCCTCCTGAAGAAGTGGTGACCAGCTCACCCAGTGCTCCCTCATCGGTCGTCTCCAGCAGACGTGCCCACACCAGCTGCCCGGCGAGGTGTGAGCCACCAGCGAACTCCACGGGAATGTAGTTATCGGTCAGACCCCTCATCAAGCTGCCTTTACCCTGCTTGCCCTCTACCAGCACACGCACGGTTCTGCCCAGCCGCGCCGCGACAAATTGTTCTCGGTACCTACGGCACAGATTCGCCAGTTGCTGGCTGCGTCGCTCCTTTTCATGGTCAGGCACCTGGTCTGACATCTGCGCAGCAGGCGTTCCTGGACGCGGGCTGAAGCGAAAGATGTGTGCCCGTGCATACTGCACGGCTTCCACCACCCGGCAGGTCTGCTCGAAAGCAGCATCGTCCTCTCCTGGGAAGCCCACCATGATGTCGGTGGTGATGGCAAGGTCAGATATCCGTGAATATAGTTTTTCCGCGAGAGCTAGCACGTCCTGCTGACGGTAGGGGCGGTTCATTGCCTGCAAGATGCCGTTATCCCCGCTTTGCAGGGGAATGTGCAGATGCGGGCACACCTTTGGCTCACTGGCGCATACGTCGATGAGCCTGTCCGTGACCTGTGTCAGCTCGATGGAGCTAATGCGGATTCGCTCCAGCCCATCGATTCGCGCCATCCGCTGCAGCAGTTCGGCGAGGTCGGGTCCGCCGCTGCCGGTCTCCTCTCCGTAGGAGCCTATCAATACGCCGGTCAGCACCACCTCTTTGAAGCCCTCATCGACCAGCCGGCGTATCTCATCCAGCACTTCCGTATACGGACGGCTGAACATGCGCGGGCGAGTGTAGGGGATGGAACAGAAGGAACAGCGTACGTTACAGCCGTCCTGAATCTTGACCACCGCACGGGTGCGCTCATAGGGATTGCGCAGCACGGGTGGAGCAGGGTCTCGTCTTACACGCTCACGGATGTCGGGGAAGGCTTCCAGCACATAGTGCACCGTGCGCATTTTATCGGTGTTGGGCACAATGAGAGCGGCTTCGGCAACCGTCTCCCCGCGCAGGAGCGTGAACTGTGCCATACAGCCGGTCAACACCACCCGCGTACCTGGGGTCTGGCGGGTAGCGCGACGCACCATCTGCAGGGACTTCTTTTCCGCCAGCTGCGTCACCGAACAGGAGTTAATGACGTAGAGCTCCGCGGGCTCATCGAAACCCACGATGGCGAAGCCCTGCTCCTCAAAGGTATCGATGATACGCTGTGTCTCGTACTGATTAACTTTGCAGCCCAGCGTGGCGAAAGCAACGCGAATCATTTGTGCCCGCACCTTGCGAAGTATTCTGGCTTAGTTTACCCGAAGTGCAGGGTATTGCGCAAACGCAAGCAGACAGTTGTAACGCCAATCTCGGAGAATCCCGTACGCCCTCGGTGAATGAACATGTGTGTAACGTGGGCTGAGCTTATTTCCGGTTCCATTACACCCGCACAGCCCGCCATCTGGCGAGTCTCTCACTATCGGGGGATGCAGGAGACTCCTGTAGTCCATCGCTAATCGAGTAGTGGCAGTCCCGACGTCGGCTTTCCGAATGTGTGCCGCAAGCTACACGAACCGTCGGCACACGCGGCTGGACTGAGCCATGAGCGAATGCACGCCGTTGGAGCAGGGCTGGAGCCGCTTCTCGACCAGCTGATGGAGTATCTGCCTACGCTGTTACTGTGAGGGCGGAGAGCATGTTCGCTGCGGTTTAGTCTCAATTACAAATTGGTCGAGGGAATGGTAAGCCGGAAGCGCAACAGGGTTAATGACTATCCTTGAAGGAGGCTGAAGATGTTTGACTTCACGTTTCACAACCCAACGAAAATCCTTTTTGGCAAGAATGCCATCGAGCGTATTGGAGAGGAGATACCTGCCGATGCGCGCATCCTGATGACATACGGGGGCGGCAGCATCAAGCGCAACGGCGTCTACGAAAGGGTGATGCACGCTTTGAAAGGCAAGCCGGTGACCCAGTTCGGTGGTATCGAGCCAAACCCGCGCTACGAAACGCTGATTCCCGCAGTGGAGCTGGTGCGTCGTGAAGAGATAGATTTCCTGCTGGCTGTTGGGGGTGGATCGGTGCTGGATGGCACCAAGTTCATCGCCGCGGCGGTTCCTTTTGAGGGAGACCCCTGGGATATTCTGGAGAAACGGGCGGAGGTGCGGAAAGCCCTACCCATCGGCGCAGTGTTGACTCTGCCGGGCACCGGCTCCGAAATGAACGGTTACGCGGTCATCACGCGCTGGGAGAAGAAGGCGAAATTAGCTTTCTACTCGCCGCTGGTATACCCGCGTTTTGCCGCACTGGACCCGCAGACCACCTTCTCCCTGCCATCGCGCCAGACTGCCAATGGCATCGTGGACGCCTTCGTGCATGTCATGGAGCAGTATCTGACCTATCCGGTAAATGCTCCGCTGCAGGACCGAATGGCAGAGGCGATTCTGCTGACCCTTATCGAGCAGGCTCCGAAAGTGTTTGAGAAACCTACCGATTACGATACTCGCGCCAGCATCATGTGGTGCGCGACGACAGCGTTGAACGGCATCATTGGGGTGGGGGTGCCCCAGGACTGGGCGACCCATGCGATTGGGCACGAGATAACCGCTCTGTACGATATCGACCATGCCCGCACGCTGGCGATCGTCCTGCCGGGGACGATGGAGGTCAGGCGTCGGGAGAAGCGGGAGAAGCTCCTGCAGTATGCGGAGCGGGTGTGGGGCATTCGTGAAGGAGATGAGGATAGCCGCATCGATGAGGCTATAGAACGTACTCGCGAGTTCTTCGAGAGCGTGGGTATTCCCACCCGTCTGTCGGCGTACGGCATCGGGGCGGAGGCTATTCCAGCGATTGTGCAACAGTTGCGCGCGCACGGAATGACCGCACTGGGCGAGCACGGCGACATCACGCCCGAGGTGGCGGCGCGGATTCTGGAACGGTGCCTGTAGTTACTCCACCACCGGGAGCCGGGTTCCGAAGCCAATCAACGCCAGCGCTTTCACCCGTGCAATCGCCTCTTCGCGCGTCGGGGCGTACACCAGCGCGCCGGGGATGGCGGGCACTTCGGCAATCCAGCGTCCGTCTGCTTCCTGTTCCGTTTCGATGCAGAGGTTCATGTTCGCAAGCCCCCTCGAACCCCATCGGGTCGCGGGTCGAAAACCGCCCCGTTGTGGAGTCAAGGCACCGGTGCGTGCGCATCAGCAGTCCTGTCTCTCCGTCCGTGTAGTAACCCCACTGTCCCTTGTAGCCGTATGGCGTCGGGTTATTACCAGACATGCGCTGACCCCACGCATCGTAAGCAAGATGTGCCAGCAACAAACCGTCATCGTCCAGCAGGTGCGCGGCGTTGCCCTGCGGGTCAAACTGATAGCCTCTGATATCGTAAACCAGCAAGCCGTTCGCCCCAAACACCACTCCTGCCACTGCGTTCAGTAGGCAGAGGCGCTTCACCAACAAGTGCCTCAAAAACCGAACCTGTCCCCCTAATTACCGTGCGGTGATGAAACCCAGACTTTTTTCATTCTCGTCAGCGTAGCAATTGATTGGTCTGAGGCTTCGATAATCCCCCTAAACTCGTAGCCAGTCTCCAGCACCTTTCCCTTCAACTTGCCATCATAATCGTACGCCAGCACCACGCTTCCAAAGTGGAACGGCTTGTGGCACAAGAGCCAGAATCCTCTCGCTTCAGGTCTTGCGTAAACCCTCTTGCCAAAGTATGGCCACGGCGGAGAGACAGAAAAAGCCGAGTCCGATGACAAAATTTCCACACCTCCTTCTGTCAGCACGACGAGGTATTCATTTTGTGCATCATAATCCCAGTCAATCAACTCGACATTACAGTCATAGGTGCGTGTCCCTGCGGCGGTGTTAACCTTCACAACACCATCCTCGCCGAGCAAGGCAAGATACCCCTCCTCCGATGAGGCGCGGGCTTCCAGCACGTGCGGCACTACCGATACGGTTCCAGTTAGCAGGTTCACTCTAAGCACTCCCAGATAGCGACACACTAACGTGCGTGAGTAGAGGTTCAACAAAACCTCGTTGTCGAGGATGACTAAGCGTACACGTTCGGTAGCGGGAGGGAGGTGCTTGCTTATGTCCAACCACCGCGTCTGTCCGTTGCTTTGCACAATCGCCAGAGCTTTGTCGGTATCTGCCCAGTATACCAGTTTGTCCTGCCATTCTACGAACTCAGGAAACAACACCCCTTCTCCCTTCTTGTCGCGGGGGCTGGTCAAGTAGTCCACTTTGGAACCGTCGTAGGTTATATACAGTCCACGATAGTCCACAAGCACAAGGGGGCGCATGATGGGCACGCGCCGGTGGCTAAAATACCACCACGGTGTGACCGCAATGAGCCCCATCAGCCCAGCACAGCCTATTAGCCAGATTGACCGTTTACGCATCCTCAGTGTAACCAGAAAAACCCAATGAACAACCGATTACTCCATCCTACTTAGTATGCAGGAAATGGAACCCAAGGCCTGTCTACACCTCCAAAACCAAAACCACCTTGCCCGCCGCCCGGGTGCATAGGACCGACCTTGCTCAGCGCACAATCCCACATGTGGCGCACCCATGCGTTACATGCGCCGAACGGGAACTGGTAGGTTCTGTCTCGGCTCACACTGGCTTTGATACACTCACAAAGTGCCATCTCAAATTCCCTGAGGGTATCGCGCGTTCTAACCTCGTTGCACTTAGCGTCTTCTGGAGCCCGCCAGTGACCTGAGTGCGGTATGAATGGGTTGTTATGTTCCGTGCAGATCGGGTTAACGCGCGGTTCGTTTTTGCAAGGAGTATTCGGGTAGAAACCGATGGACTTTTGTCCCAAGCAGGCGATGTGTTCAAACTGAATGAATACGTGCGACGGCGCAATGCCCACACGTTCCGCCCAGCACCACTTCGCATAACCACACGCATCGCTTCCCATCACCACCCCATTGCCCACGTATGCATACAGATTGACCCCACCCTCGAACCCAATCGGGTCTCTGGTCAGGAACCTTCCCGTCGCGGGGTCTAAGTAACGGTGCGTCAGTAACAGTATTCCCGTTTCCACGTCCGTGTAGTAACCCCACTGTCCCTTGTAGCCGTATGGCGTCGGGTTGTTGCCGGACATCAACTGACCCCAGGCCACGGAAACTAGTCAGCAAACTGATACCACTCTTCAGGAAACTCCCAGATGCGCTTGATTCCACCCTTCTGGACGTCTACATAGCCTAATACCCCGTTCGCCACCACAAACAGTCCTTTATTGTCTCGG
>Ga0197142_1002818_pt1 | contig 14949 bp, 6 predicted proteins | sample GBS60_MetaG_FD_148614 | JGI IMG/M metagenome (GOLD analysis project Ga0197142, IMG submission 148614) | Sediment microbial communities from Great Boiling Springs, Gerlach, Nevada, United States - GBS 60_MetaG | ecosystem: Environmental > Aquatic > Thermal springs > Hot (42-90C) > Sediment... | reverse complement strand
AGAACTGCTTGAAGCGCTCGATGGAATCCCGGTAAATCTTCTGCTCCGTCTCGTCACCCCAGCCCGAGAACACAATCTTCGCACCCGGCTCGACCGGAATGACCTTCACATCCAGGGTAGGAGCCGCTGCGATGGGGCCTGCAGCCTGACCACCACCGGTCAGATACTGGGCCGCCTCTTCCTGGGCCTGGGCGAAGCTCTCCTCGACGGTCTGCTCGCCGAGGTAAACCCGCTCCAGCGCCTTCGATACCGCATCGTTCACCTTCCCCGTGTTCGGACCCCAATAGGCCACGCGCGTCAGCGGAAACGTTCCGCCAATGGCAATGGCACGGTCGTTGGGATCCACCACCAGGTTGATCTGGTCCGGATGCGTGCTGTAGGCAAAGCCCGTCTTCACAATCTCCGCCTGGTTGTACCGGCTCGTCACGAAAATCGTGAACGCCGCCGCCGCCCGCGGATACCTGGTCGATGCATTCACCCCAATGGCATTGGTGAAAATCACGTCCGCCTTCCCTTTAGGCCCGGCCGGCAGCTCCACCGCCTTCCACACCACATCCGGGTAGTTCTGGCGCATGAAATTCACCATCCAGCCACCCTCGTAGGTCATCCCTACGAGCCGCTTGCCGATGGCCTCGCCACACCAGCCCGCACCCACATCCGCCGACGTCACGATGCTGCCCGCCGCCTTCATCCCCGTCACGAACTTCGCCGCCTCAATCACCTCCGGCGTGTTCAGCGTGGCCGTCTTGAAGTCGTCGGTGGCATAGGCGCCGCCGTTGCCGAACGCAAACGGCGCAAAACGGGCCCAGTCCGCATTCATGCAGAAGCCGCCGTACTTACCCGTCTTCTGAATCGCCTCCGCCGCCGCCTTCAGGTCGTTCCACGTCCAGTTCGCAGTCGGTTCGGGAATCCCCGCCGCCTCGAACGCCTCCGGCAGATAGACCAGCCCCAGCGTCCCCCAGTCCTTCGGCAGCCCGTAGGTCTTCCCGTCCAGGGTGAAGATGGTCAGCAACGCCGGGATGAAGTCCGCACGGCTGACGCCCGCCTCGGCCATGTACCCATCCAGGGCCAGCAACTGACCGCTGGGACCAAAAGCCGTCATCAACTGGTCGTCCACGTAGAACACATCGGGCGCCGTGCCACCCGCCATCTGCGCCTTTAGCTTCGTCTGAAAATCCGCCGGAATGGGCTGGTAATCCACCACCACATCCGGATAGAACTGCTTGAAGCGCTCGATGGAATCCCGGTAAATCTTCTGCTCCGTCTCGTCACCCCAGCCCGAGAACACAATCTTCGCACCCGGCTCGACCGGAATGACCTTCAATTCGCCGTAGGTTTGCGGCGCCGCCGGGGCTGCCGGTTGCGCGGGTGGTTGGGTAGGAGCCGGTGGCTGCGTAGGAGCCGGAGCAGGAGTCGGTGTGGCCCGAGCACAGGCAGCCAGCATCAGGGCCAGACCGATCACAAAAGCCAGAACGAGATATCGGTAGGTACGCATTGTTCTCCTCCTTAAGTCGGTGAGAAGATGGGGGCTGCTACGGTGTTGTGCTGTAGCAAACCGCAAGAGAAAAGCCACACAATGGAAACGGTTGGTTGGGGCAGGACAGCAAGACTTAAGACAACAGAGCAACACCTCCTATGGACTCAGACAGCCCTCATCCTGCGTTTGCCAGGAAGCGACCTTACCGATATGATCTCAGGTCGTTCCCGGTGCAGAGACGATGGGCTCTGCGGGGATGGGGGCCGGGGCACTCTGGCATCGTGGCGGACGGCGGAGTGACCCGGCCCTGTTCTCAAAAAGGTGGATCAGGACATGTGCAGGTCAACGGACTGCGGTTGTCCGCAGACATAGAAACGAAAAGCCAATCGGGTCCAATGGGGCGGCAGTTGGGGTTGCAGGCTCCAGGTGCCATCGGTATGGAAACGCAGACCGGCAAAGCCGAACACGGCCGCCTGCCACAACCCCCCGGCGCTGGCGGCATGGATGCCGTCGCCGGCATTGTGGCGGATATCGTGCAGGTCGGCACGGGCCGCCCGCAGGAAATGGTGATAGGCAGCCTCGATATCGCCAACCCGGCAGGCCATAACGGCACTGATGCTGGGTCCCAGGCTGGAACCGTGTTCGTGATCGGTGCGCGGGTCGTAGTACTCGTAATTGACCCTGACCTGTTCCGGAGTGAAGCGGTCGGGCAAGAGGTACTGAAGCATCAACACATCGGGTTGTTTGAGGATCTGGGTGGCAGCACAGCCCTCGATGCCCAGGATCGCCTGCATGGAACGGGTACGATGAGGATCGCGCAGAGCGGCGATATCGGCATCCTGCAAGCGGAAGTAACCGGTGAACTGTTCCATCAGGCCGGTGTCCGGGTCCATGGGGATGAACATGGCCTCGATCACGTGTCGCCAGTGGGCCAACCGCTGGGAGCTCAGGTCCAGCGCAGCCGTCAGTTCGGCGTATTTGGCGGGATAGCGCTGTTGCAGCCAGTCCAGGACCTGCAAGGCCGTTTCCAGATGCCATTGGGCCATGACGTTGGTAAAGGCATTGTCGTCAACCCGATCGTGATACTCGTCGGGCCCGATGACGTGGCGATAGTGGTACTTGCCGTCTTCGCCCAAGCGGGCGGCGCTGGCCCAGAACCTGGCGCCGTCAAGCACAAGCTCGGCTCCGTAGTCCCGCATCCAGGCATCGTCGCCTGTGACCCGCCAGTACTGCATAACCGCATAAGCGATATCGGCGGTGATGTGGATTTCGATATCGCCGGTCCAAATGCGCACCAGTTGGGTTGGATCGGTAGGATGAGGCACCCAGGTAGGCGTCACCTCGCGACCGTCGGCAGCGCTTTCCCAGGGGAACTGGGCGCCCTCATAACCGTTGGCCCTCGCCTTCTGACGGGCGCCGGGCAGGGTGTGCCAGCGATACATCAGCATGTTTCGGGCCAGGTTGGGCTGGGTGAAGGTGAACAGGGGCAGGATGAAAATCTCGGTATCCCAGAAAACGTGATGGCGATAGCCGAAGCCGCTGAGGGTTTTGGCGCCGATGCTGGCCCGGTCGGTCCAGCGCGGGGCGGCAATGGCGAGCTGGAAGATGTTGAAACGCATGGCCAACTGAGCTTCGATGTCGCCTTCGATGACGACATCCATATCCTGCCAGAGCTGCGCCCAGGCAGAGTCATGGACCCTGCGCAGTGCGGCATAGCCCTCGGCAGCAGCTTGACGGGCCTTATTCCGCGCCGTCGCCAGCGGATCGGCAGCATCGAGACCCGGCACCACGGCGACAAACTTATCCAATACCAGGCGCTGTCCGGGACCAAGGCGTGTGCATCGTTCCGATGCCGGCTTGCCATCGGCATCGCAAACGGCCGTCGTCACAGGTCCATCGGCCTCTGCCGTGATGACGGCGGCCACGGCCAGATCGAGCCCCGTGGTGCGCGTCCGTGTATGCAGCCACACCTCGTCCTCGCTTTGCCCCTGGTCAAGACGATACCAGTGCAGCAAACCGGTGTTCTCCACGCTATCCTCAAGACCGGCGCGCACCCGAACCGTTGCCTCCCCGGCGACGGCCTGCACCGTGGTTCGCACCAGGGCCGTATGGGGATCGGCAAGATTGACCAGCCGCTCGAAGCGTAGCTCCATCACCGGGCCATCGGCACGCGGCTGCCAGCGGACCCGTCGTCGCAGCAGGCCGGTGCGCATATCAAGTTCTCGCCGATAGGCCAACACAATCCCGCGATCAAGGCGAAACCGCTCACCATCCACCCAGATATCCACACCGATCCAGCGGGGGATATTGGCCAACTCGGTGAAATGGAGGGGCATATCATCCCAAAGCCGATGGACAAAACAGGCCGGCATGTCACCGGGATAGCCCTCCTCGAAACTGCCTCGCACACAGAATGCCCCGTTGCCGATGGTAAAAAGGGTTTCCTTGTGCCGTTGGCCGGCCGGCGCAAAGGCCGTTTCGGCTATCGTCCAGGAGGCCTCCTCCAGACCGGCCAGCAACCGGTCCAACGTAACCCCTTGCAGGCTCTCAAAACGGACATGGGCATGGCCCACCCGTGCTTCTGGGCCGATACCGATAGCCCACATCCCGGCGGCGAGAGCGGCATCAATGCCAGCGGCGGCATCCTCAATGACGGCGCACAACCCCGGCGGCAAGCCCATTGCGCGGGCCGCCCACAGGAACAGGTCCGGCGCCGGCTTCGTCCGTTCCGCGCGCGTCCCGTCGGCGACCACATCGAACAGATGGGCAATGCCGAGTTGCGCCAGCACGGTAGGGGCATTCTTGCTGGCCGAACCCAGGGCGACCTGGATACCGGCTGCCCGCAGTTCCCGGATCAGCTCAAGGGCACCCGGCAGCAGATCGGTCGGCGTAATCTGGGTCAACATCTCCACGTAGTAGTTGTTTTTGCGTTCCATCCAGGCGGCCATCTCGGCCTCGTCCAGGGTGCGACGGTTCTCGGCCAGAATAATGGCCAGCGACGCCGACCGGGAGACCCCGCGCAAGCGTTCATTGATGCGGCGATCGAAATACAGGCCCTCTTCCTCGGCCAGGCGTTGCCAGGCCCGATAGTGGTATTCGGCCGTATCCGTAATCACGCCGTCGAGATCGAAAATGACACCGGCCAGCCGCATGGACACTCCTCAGTCGTGGTATAAAAAGGCACTGGAACCCCGGACGATCAGAGACGGTTTGAGCAAAACCTGGGATTGCACAGGACGTCGACCGTTCACCAGGTCGATGAGCATGGTTGCCAGCCGTTCCCCGACTTCGGCAATGGGTTGCCGCAGGGAGCTGAGCGGTGGCCGCAGGAAACGTGCTACCGGTGCATCGTCAAAACCCACCACGGCCAGCTCGTGTCCGACGGCCATCCCTCGATCGGCCGCGGCGTTCATCGCCCCAATAGCCATCAGATCCGACAGCGCCACCACGGCACTGGGCCGGCGCGAAGGCGGCAAATCGAAAAGGGTTTGCGCGGCCTGATAGGCGTCTTCATAGGTGTTCTCGGTGCGGACAACCCAATCCGGGTCGCTATCCAGGCCGGCATCGGCCATAGCCTGCCGATATCCTTCCAAACGATATTGGCCGGTCAGCGACGCATCAGGCCAGGCCAGACAGGCAATCCGACGATGCCCCTGCTGCACCAGATGCCGGGTGGCTATGAAAACACCATAGGTGCCGTCCACATCCACCCAGGGGAAATCCCACTCCGGGTTGGAACGGCCAAAAGCTACGAAAGGAAAACGAAGCTGCAAAAGCGTCTGAACGCGCGGATCGTCAAGATTGGTATTGGAAAGGACAAAACCATCCACCTGACCGGTAAGCACCATTTCGCGATAAATGGCTATTTCTTCTTCGATGCTCGTGGTCGGAAACGTGAGGATGTGATACTCGTGCCGCGTCGCCGCCTGAGCGATGGCATTGAGAAACTGGTCCAGGATGGGATTGAACTGGTCAGGCGGGGTGGGTCGCCAGGTATAGCCGAGAAGACGGGTCTCGCTGGCCTGGAGATTGCGGGCGGTGATATTGGCCCGATAGCCCAGGCGCTGCACCGCTTCAAGGACCCGGCGGCGTGTTTCCTCGCTCACCTGCCGGGAATTGTTGAGGACATAAGAGACGGTGGCGGTGGAGACACCGGCCGCCTTGGCCACGTCGCGAATGGTTACGCCGGCCATGTTAAACGTTTAACTCCTGCTCGAAAAAAAGAATCCTTTACGGGAAAGGGTCTGCTATAAACAACTTAAACGTTTAAATGGACTATAACACAGAGCCCCACCCCTGTCAAGAGGCTGCCGCCTCCTCCTCAAAAAAATTTAAGGTTCTCCCGATGGCCGCGGCGCGAACGCCTGAAAAGAACCGTCCGCGGCCTCGTAAACCAACTGCCATTTGCCGGCAGCGACCAGGGCCTGCGCCCGCTGCACGAGCAGTTGCGTCTCCGCCCGATAGACGCGCACACGACGCGGCCGGCCCGTCAGGGCATCCGTTTGCCAAATTTCGTAATCAGGGCCGATGACCACGAAACGGACCTTTCTGGCCGCCACCATTGCCGCCAGGTGGGCCGGAGAACTCGTCGCTGTCAGGCGAGGCAAATGGATGACCTGTCGCCCTGTCAAGAGGTGATCGGCCTGCGACCAGGCCGACATGATCACATCCTCAGGCGCGGTGTGCTGGCGCAGCCATGCCCCGCGTGCCTGTTGGGCCTGGTCGAAGCTACGGTTGTCGGGATAGGCGATCACCATGGCGATGAAGAGCACGGCCAATCCCAGGGTGATCAGCGAGACGAGGCGATGAGACCACACCACCGGCACCCGCCCGCGGCTCCAACGGCTCGCGCCCAGGGCTATGGCTTCCAGACCGAGAAGAAAGGCGTAGAGCAACGGCACCAGGACCGGGAGGAGAAAACGCCGGTTGCTCCAATCCCACACCATCAAGACCCCCAGGTAGGGGATTGTCGCCGCCCAGAGGGCCGAAAGCCCGTATTGCCGCCGCCATCGCTCCAACCCTAACCCGATGACCAGGGTGATCAGCCCCCCCAAGAGCCGTACCACGCCTCTCAGTCCCCAGGCTGCGGCCAGGTTGTCCAGATAAAGGCTGTTGAAGGCGGGGACAATGGCTGCCGGAATGTCGCGCGTCAACCGCTGGGGCCATGCCCGTAGCACGAAGGCGCTGTAGGGTTCGGGCTGCTCGCCGCTGATGAGTCGCTTCCCTGCGAATAGATTGGAGGCCAGTTGCCAATACATGCGCGGGATCAGATCGGCCGTCCGCACGGGAGTAAGGGCCGTGATAAGACCGATCACGACGACCATCAGGCCCGTCAGGAGGATGAGTTCCGGCCCACCCCGTCGGCCACGGCGATAAAGCCAGTACAACCCGATGCCCGCCAGCATGACCATACCCACGGTGCGGGTGGCGATCAAAAAAACCGCCACCAGCGCCGTAGCCGGCCACCACCACCAGGGCGGCGAGCGCGTCACGCCCCACTCCACCAGGAGGATGAGCACCAACAACCAGAGCAGGAAGACCGCATCGGAGAGCACCAGCCGTGCTTGCAGGATGACAATGGGCGAAAGACCGAACAACACTGTTACCGCATAACGCCAGCGGGCAGCGGCGCCGAACAACCAGGGCCATCCCCCAAAAAGCAGCGCCTGGCTGCCCAAGATGGCCACCAGGGAGGGCAGGCGCAGGATGTCGGGATACGTCGTTGCCATCCCCACCAGCGGCGCCAGCACGAAAGGATAGCCCCAGGGACCACTCGGGCTATGAGGCATCTCTCGTATCCCGACCAGCATCTGCGCTAACGTAATGTAACGGCCGCTATCGGCGGCCAGCACCGGATGGGAGCCGAAATCCCATAAGACGAGGACCAACGTGACCCCCGCGCTCAGTATCCAGACCCCCAGAGCGCGACGGCGAAATAGCCGATCGCCGGGGCGAGCCTGGTTCGGTTCGAGGCTGTATGCTAATGTTGTCATCCCTAAGTCATGACAGGACGTGTTTTGCCGGAGCATCGGAGAAAAAAGTAAGCAAAAGCCGATTGACCGTTTCCGCCTCCTCATGCTGGACCCAATGGGTGGCCTCTTCCAGGAAGACGAGGCGGCCCTCATTGCACAAGGCGATGCTGGGTGGTGCCATGGTGCGGCTGAGGGCGATATCGCGCACGCCCCAGATCATCAGAGTAGGCACGCGAATGCGGCCCAATCGGGCCAGGCGGGCCTGTTGCCGGGCCGCCGCCCGGTACCAGTTGAGCATGGCGGTGAGGGCGCCGGGCTGCGCCCAGGCCTGGCGATAGACCATCAGGTCGTCGTCGCCGAAGGCACCTCGGCGGCTGCTTCCCTTCAACGCCCGCACCAGGCCGGTAAAGTGATTGCGGCGGAGCATCCATTCCGGCAGGCGGGGAAGCTGAAAAAAGAAGATATACCAGCTCTTCCGCAACTGCCTTCCATCGCGCCATAGGGTGCGCTGCATGACGGCCGGATGGGGCACATTCAGGATGACCAGCCGGTGAAGCCGTTCGGGATACCTCCCTGCCACCCACCAGGCCACGGCAGCACCCCAATCGTGGCCGATCAAGTACACGCGTTCCCGACCGGAAGCCTCGATCAGACCCAGAATGTCGGCGGCGAGGGTTTCAATTCCATAAGCAGCGATACCGGGAGGCTTATCGCTACGGTTATAGCCTCGCTGATCGGGTACCCAGACGTGATAACCGGCCGCGGCCAGGGCCGGGATCTGGTACCGCCAACCATACCAAAACTCGGGAAAGCCATGGAGCAGGAGGGCAAGGGGGCCTGTTTCCGGACCGGCCGTAACCACGTGCAGGTGGATCCCGTTGGTGGCTACGGTCCGGGAGACGAGAGGAGAAGAGGGGGATGGCATCATGGCGTGACCGCAAGCAACTCAACCCTATCGCCTACGCGTACCCAGCCCTCGTCCTGCACATCCACTACCCGACACAAGAGGCCACGGGATTGCTGCAAGGCCTGGCGAAAGGCCTCGGGGTCCTCCACGCCCAGCAATTCGCCGATGTGCTGACAGGGTTCGCAAGGGCCGGAGGCCTCCAGGGTGAGATCGCCCACCCGCAGCCGGGTGCCGGGCGGCAGCAGGCTGATGTCGGGCCATCCCGTTATGGTGATCTGCTCGCGCAGGTCGCCCGGTTGCAGGCCGAAGCGGTCCAGGGTGGAACGGTCGAGAAGAAGCACCTGTCGACGGCGGCCCGGTCCGCGCAGGCTGTGGCTATCTCCTTCCAGGCCCTGATCGAGCAGGCCGCGTGCTTGCGAGACCGGTTGCATGGGCTGACCATGAGCCTGATGAAGCTGAATGGCAATGACGGTAGCATTTTGCATTGGAGACCTGCCTGGGATGGGATTGGGCCGAAGCTTAGCAAGAAAAAACCATTGGCGCCAAATCGGAGAGTGGTCTCCGGACCGAAAAGAGCCTGGGCGCCGCCCTTCAGGGGCCGGTAGCGAATAAGCCGGAGGCGATGTTACCTTCCGGCTATGTCAAAAAGGCTATTTCAAGAGGGTCTGGATTTGGCATAACTGCCGAGAACGGCTATGATCATGGTATTCCTCCTTACAATGACGTGGAGGATGTCTCCCTTCTGTGTCGACTTTCTTTGTCTGCGGAGGATACCATGCGATCACGATATCCGATGGTGCGATGGGCTTTACTCTGGAGCCTTGTTTTGTTGGTGTTGGTGGCGTTGGGCGGAGCGGCTTCCAGGGCCGCACAGGGCGATCTCCCTGTGGGCGAAGCGATGACGGCGCCGCAAAGCGACAGCGATCCCCAGGGATTGCCGCCCGGTGATGCCACCCGTTTCCGCGGTTATGTGCTGATGGGCTATCCCGATGCCCCCGGCAAAGGGCTGCCGGGTGTCGTGCTTAAGCTCTATGGCCGCCATACCGGCCAGCCACGACCGGGGCAACTCCTCCAACAACGGGTTACCGATGGCTCAGGGTTCTTCAACTTTTACCTCTTACCCATAAGCAAGAATCAGTTCGATTACTATCTCCTGGAAGTTGTAGCTCCGGCCGGATATGTACCCACCGGCGTATGGAGTGAAAATGGCACCATTATCGACAATACGCATGTGGAATGGTTGAATCCGGGAGGCCCGGCCAACTTTATCCACATGAACCGTTTTTACCTGGTCAGGGGTTACGAGCTGACGATCCTCCATACGAACGATTTCCATGCCCGCGTGGAGGAGTATCAGGCCAGCGGGGCGACATGCACGGCCGGTGCTGTCTGTCTGGGCGGCTCGGCCCGCATCAAGACGGTGGCCGACGAGATACGCCGGACACGGCCTCATGTCTTGTTGGTCGATGCGGGCGACCAATTCCAGGGCACGCTCTACTACGGCCTCTTTCGTTCGGCCGTGATTGCCCAGATGATGAACGCGTTGGGCTACGATGCCATGACGGTGGGCAATCACGAGTTTGACCACGGTCCGGCCGAGCTGGGCAGCCTGGCGGAAGGCGTGAACTTCCCCATCGTCAGCAGCAACCTCGATGTGAGCGCCGAACCGAGTCTGGCCGGTAAACTGGTGCCTACGGCCATACTCACTCGCGGCGGCGAGAGGATCGGCATCATCGGGCTGACCACGCCGGATACCCCTATCATCTCCAGCCCCGGCCCGAATGTGGTCGTGCGCGATGTGGTGAGCAGCGCCCAGACAGCCGTGAACGAGCTGACGGCACAGGGAGTCAACAAAATCGTCGCCCTGACCCACCTGGGTTATCAGGAGGATCTGGCCCTGGCGCGCACCGTCACGGGCATCGACGTCATCGTCGGCGGCCATAGCCACACCTTCACCTATACCCCGGTGGCGCCGCAACGTTTCGGCCCGCCGACCTTCCCCGCCTTCTCGCCCATCACGCCCGAAGGCCCTTATCCCACGGTGGTGACGGCGCCCGACGGCAATCCCGTCCTGGTGGTCACGGCCTATCAGTGGGGGACCTTCCTGGGCCGTCTTGAGGTGTTGTTCGACCCCCAGGGTGTGGTGGCCCAGTACGACGGGAATCCCATCTTTTTGGGCAATGCCATTGCCAAAGACCCGACCGTCGAGCATCTGCTGCGACCGTTCCGCGGCCCGGTCAATGCCCTACGCAACCAGGTGGTGGCCGAGAGCAAGGTCGATCTGCCGATCACGGAAGGGGGTCAACTTATCTGCCGTCTGGGTGAATGTTTGTTGGGCAGCCTGGTAGCGGATGCCATGCTGTGGAAGACGAATGCCATCATCGCCAACCCGGCCGAGCGCTATCAGATTGCCATCCAGAATGGCGGTGGGCTGCGGGCGCCGATCATGGCCGGCAAGGTCAGCCGTGGTCAGATCCTGGAGACGCTGCCCTTCGGCAACACCATCGCCACGATGCAGCTACGCGGATCCGACCTGTTGGCTGCCCTTGAGAACGGCTTCAGCGCCTACGGTGGCACAGCAGGCACGGGGCGCTTCCCCCAGGTAGCCGGCTTGCGGGTGATCTGGAATCCGGCGGCGCCGCCCGGCTCCCGGGTGATGCAGGTGGAGGTGCGCCAGGCCGACGGGAGCTATAGCCCCCTCGATCCCAACGCCGTGTACCGGGTCGTGACCAACGACTTCATGCGGCGCGGCGGCGACGGCTACACCGTCTTCCGCGACCGGGCCATCAATCCCTACGATTTCGGGCCGGCGCTGGATGAAGCCCTGGCCGATTACATGGCCATGCTTTCGCCGGTAGAGGCCGAAGATATCCCCGGCGACCGCATCATCCGGGTGGACAAAATCATCACCATCCTGCATACCAACGACACCCACGGTTACTGGGAAGCCACCACCTACCGGGGAGTGCCCCAGGGCTTTGAGTATCTGGCCACCCTGATCGCCCGGGAGCGGGCCGACAATCCTAACGTCATCCTGCTCGATGCCGGCGATACCTTCCAGGGCAATGCCTTCGCCCAATATTTCCGCAACGCCACGCCCAACCCCATCGCCGGCGGCCTGAATATGCTCCGCTATGACGCTTTCGTGCTGGGCAATCACGAGTTCAACTTCGGGCCGCAGACCTTCGCCACCATGCTCGGTCAGTTGCAAGTGCCCATCCTGGGCAAGGCCAATCTGATCGACGATGGCTCCTACGGGTTCATCAACGACCGTGTGCAGGAGTACATCAACCTGAACGTCGACGGGGTGAAGGTGACCATCTGGGGCACAACGAACCCGCGCGTCTACCGCTACGAGTTGCCGACGAACATCCCCGGCCTCACCTTCCTCTCGGCCCTCGATGTCGCCCGCACGCGCGTGCCGGAGATCCGGGCGCTGGAAAACCCCGACCTCTTCATCGCCCTGAATCACATCGGTTACGCGCCCTACGGCGATGAAATCGACAGCGACCGACTTATGGCCGAGCAAGTGGCCGGGATCGATGTCATCATCGGTGGTCACAGCCACACGAAACTCGACCCGGCCGTGCTGGTCACCTCGCCGATCAATCCCAAAGGTACCCTTATCGCCCAGGCCGAACGCTATGCCATGTGGTTGGGCAAGGTCACGGTGGGGCTGCGGGGCAAACCCGGCGGCGGCTATGAGGTCGTCTATCGTGCGGGTCGGCTGCTCCCGGCCGGTAGCGCCACCCCGGACCCGGCCATGCGCGCCTACTTGCAACCGTTCCTCGACGAGTTGAACGCCTATATCAGCCAACCCATCGGCCAGACCACGACGCCTATCGACGCCTTGAGGGCCTACACCGAAGAGACCAACGGCGCCAATCTGCAGGCCGATGCGTCGGTCTACGTTCTGGAGAAGCACAACATCCCGGTGGACTTCCACCTTTCGGGTGCCATGAGCAACCGGCGGGTGGCGGATGGGGCCACACCGGACAATCCGGTAACGCTGACGGTCAACGACATGTACACGCTAATGCCCTACGAGAACTCCCTTGTCGTCATTTCCATGAACGGGCCGCAGATCAAGCGGGTGCTGGAGCGGGCCTATCGCAACTACTGGTACTACAAGTACGTGCCCGATCGCGGCGGTTATTCGTACTACACCACCTGCATGCTCGATATCAATGCCGGCGGTGTGATCACCTATCGCGATGCCTATCCCGAACCACCCGACGGGAACAACGTCGTTTCCGTGGTTTTCGACGGCACGACCGTGGATTTGCAGGATCCCAACACCTACTATCGGGTCTCCACGGTGAACTATCTGGCGGCCGGTTCCTGCAATTTCAACGACGCCGGGGAGACCATCTGGCCGTTGGACCAGATCGTGGCCGACACCCAGTACTACGTCCGTGATGCCGTCATCGAATACATCCAGGACCATGGGACCATCGCCCCTGCCGTCGAAGGCCGCCTGGTCTTCCTGCGCCCTTGAGAACCCATCGGCCACAAGCGGAGTCACCCTGCGACCTGAGGCCCGCCGACCATCCCGGCGGGCCTTGTTTTGGGGTGGAGATGTTCGCCGGGCCTGAGCATTGCTTTGCTTCTCACCTCTGACTTGCCAAAAGACGTAACTGCTGCTCAAATATCGGTATTGATACCGCACAGGAGCGTACCATGTCGCGTCCACCCCGTTCGGCCTGGCCCATTCTCCTCCTCGTTACGCTCATTTGGCTTGCGTTTGTTGGGTTCATGCCGGTGCCAGACGCCGGAGCCGCCTTCGGACAGGGCGGAGAAGCGGCCACGCCCCTGGCCGCAGACGCCGTCACCACGCGGCCGAATATCGTCTTTATCCTCACCGACGACGAAGATACGGGGATGACGGCTTTCATGCCCAATCTGCAAACGCTGGTCGTCCAACAAGGGCTGACTTTCAACCGTTTTTTCCTCAACGACGCCCTGTGTTGTCCTTCGCGCGCCTCCATCTTGCGCGGGCAAACGAGCGATAACACCCGTATTTTTGAAAATCACCCCTCGATCGGAGGTTTTCAGACCTTTTACAGCCGGGGTGCAGAGCAGTCTACCGTGGCAACCTGGCTGCAAAGCGCCGGTTATCGCACGGTGCTCATGGGTAAGTACCTCAACGGCTATCCGCAAACGGCCTCCAGCCGCTATGTACCGCCGGGCTGGAGCGAATGGTACGTGGCCACGGGCAACGCGTTCAACGCTCAGTTCAACTACACGTTGAACGAGAACGGCACGTTGGTCACGTATGGCAGTAGCGAAACCGACTACGCGACCGACGTCCTGGCCCGCAAGGCCGATGATTTTATCCGCCGGGCCGTGGCTCAGGGTCAACCGTTCTTTCTTTTCCTGGCACCGGTCGCTCCGCATGGTTCGGTGGATCCCGATCCGCCGGTGCCGGCCCCACGGCATAGCCAGCTTTTCCCCGGCGCGCAGGTTCCGCGATGGCCCCATTTCAACGAAGCCGATGTGGGCGATAAGCCCACGTATGTACGCACAACGCCGTTGCTTTCGGAACAACGCATCGCCGAGATCGATCTGTGGTATCGCCGCCGGTTGCAATCCATGCAGGCCCTGGACGAGCTGATCGCGCGGCTGATCGGGGTGTTGCAGGAGACCGGACAACTCGGCAACACCTACTTTTTCTACACCTCGGACAACGGCTATAGCCTGGGCCAACATCGGCTGGCCATGGGCAAGCGCGCGCCTTATGAAGAAGTCATCCGCGTGCCCCTTTATGTGCGCGGACCGGGTGTACCGGCCGGGGTCACCCGCGAACACATGGTCGCCAACATCGACCTGGCGCCTACCTTCGCCGAACTGGCCGGCGTCACACCGCCGTCCTTTGTGGACGGCCGTTCGCTGGTGCCCCTGTTGGGCACCCATCCCCCCTCGACGGCGGCCTGGCGACAGGCGCTGCTCATTGCCCATGGCCCACCGCCGGCCACGCCGGCCACGCCTGTCCCCTCCAGCGATTATCCCGTTCCCAACTTCCGCGGGTTGCGCGGTCTCAATTTGACCTATGTTGAATACCAGGCCGGCGAGCGCGAGCTATACGACCTGTCAACGGATCCCTACCAATTGCACAACAGCGCCGATCGCACCGATCCGGCCTATCTCAACCTGTTGTCCCAACGGGTGGCCACGCTGGTTGCCTGTAGCGGCACCTCGTGTCGGACGAACGAGAATACCCCGCTGCCGCCGCTCCCGCCGACCTACACCCCCACCTGGACACCCACTCCCCGGCCAACGCCAACTCCCACGCCTAGCGTGACACCTACACCTACCGTTACACCCACGCCCACCGTTACCCCTACGCCTAGCGTGACACCGCCCCCTATCGAAATCCTTTGCCGACCCGACCCCGCCCCCGCAACCACCACGGCCGACGGCTTCGTCGAACGCCAGAGCACTAACGAAACCTTCACCGCCCTGCGTTCCGGAGCCGGCACCCAGGCCAGAACCGACGTCGCCGACACCCGCATCGCCTGGCTTGTCCCCGGCACCACGACCAACACCTTCAATCGCCTCCGCCGCGGCCTCCTCACCTGCGCTACCTCCGCCAT
>Ga0197142_1002817_pt1 | contig 14954 bp, 14 predicted proteins | sample GBS60_MetaG_FD_148614 | JGI IMG/M metagenome (GOLD analysis project Ga0197142, IMG submission 148614) | Sediment microbial communities from Great Boiling Springs, Gerlach, Nevada, United States - GBS 60_MetaG | ecosystem: Environmental > Aquatic > Thermal springs > Hot (42-90C) > Sediment... | reverse complement strand
TGCCATTTCTATGCTTTGTCAACATCCTTAGTAATTGTGTTGAGTATTTCAAGTGCTTGATTTTCTTGATCAGATACGCAAAGTTCCAGTGCGGTTTTAACTATGGTTTCTATTTCGTTTGCAGTGAGTGTAAGTTTGTCGTACTTAACTTTCGATATTTTTGGATGATTAGTCCGCTCTGGTTTTTCATATTCGTAAAAGAGTTCTTCTTCGAGTTTTTCGCCAGGTACTGCACCTGTGTAGATTACAGGAATGTCTGGTTTGCCCATCAACCTTGCAAGTGCCTTCGCTACCTTCTCAACTAAGATCTGTTCTCCCATGTCGAGTACGTATAGTTCTTTTCTGCTCGAAAATGCGCCGGCTTGCATGACAAGTGAAACCGCTTCAGGTATGCTCATCCAGTACCTTTTCATGCGTGGATCCGTTATTGTTATCGGACCGTCTTTTTCTATTTGCTTTTTAAATTTCCACAGCACACTTCCTCTGCTTCCTATAACATTGCCAAATCTCACTATCGAAAATTTCGTTGGACAATTTTCAGGAATCGATAAGAGATAGAGTTCTGCTATGCGCTTGCTCAATCCCATAATCGATGTTGGATGAACAGCTTTGTCTGTTGAAATGAATACGAATTTTTCTACTTTGTGTTCGCATGCAAGTTTTGCGAGTGTTATCGTACCAATTACATTGACTCTCAGTGCTTCGTATAGGTTGTTTTGCATGAAGAATACATGTTTATGAGCTGCAGCATGGAAGATTATATCTGGCTTATAAGTCTTTATTATTTGCCGCATATAACGTTCATCCGAAATGTCTGCTATAAGCGGTATTATCTGAAGATCCGTTGTTTTTTCTTTGAGTTCGTTGTATATTTCATAGATGCTATTCTCACCACGACCAAGAAGTATGAGTTTTGATGGTGCAAATCTGCTCGTCTGTCTGGCAATCTCTGAACCTATACTCCCGCCAGCTCCTGTTACAAGTACTGTCTTACCAGATAGATATCCACTTATAGAATTTAGGTCAACCCGCACGGGTTCTCTGCCTATAATGTCTTGAATGGAAATCTCTCTGAGGTCAGCTATTGTTGGTTCTCTGTCGAGGAGTTGCGAGATAGGTGGAAATGTTTTCATCTTTACTTTTGTAGTGTCAACCTTTTCCGAAATCTTCGTAAGTACTTCCTTAGAAGCGGAAGGGATTGCGATTAATATCTCATCAATCTCGAGCTCTTCTATGTATTTGTCTATCTCATCGAGTTTTCCAACAACCTTGATATTTGCAATTGTTTTGTGAAATTTTGCCGGATCATCATCAAAAAAAGCAACGACTTGTCCGTAGTTTGTTCTTCTTATCTCGTTGAGCAGGATTACCCCCGCATCGCCAGCGCCAACTATTCCAATCCTCTTTCCTGTATTCTTTTTAACGTTCAGGAGAAATTGATAAGTTGTTCGTGCACTGAATAGTAAAAAGTAACCTCCAAGGAAGGTGAGCATACCTACCGACCTTGGAAGTATTGCAATTCTTGAAAAGTGTATGAATAATACCGAAGATGCATACCCTATGAATAGTCCTCTGAGGAGTTTAAGAAATTCGACAGGTTGGGCATAGCGCCAAACAATTCTATATGTGCCGTTAAACAGGTTTGAAATAGTCGTGAAGATAATCATTACAAGAACACCAAAGGTGTATTTTTTCATTTCAGCAAAATCAAAACCAAATCTAACAAAGAGTGCAACAGCACCGGAAAGAAAGAGAAGTAAAGTGTCTATGATAAATAGTAAGAAATTTCTTGATGATTTAAGAAAGAACATGATGCTACGATTTTGTTCGTGGTTTTTCAAATTTCCGGCACACCTCCGGGTATGTACTTTACTTTAGCACCAAGTCCTTCAAATTTGTTGACAACGTTTTCGTAACCTCTAAATATGTGTTCTACTTGCGTAACCTCAGTTGTACCTTCCGCTGCTAATCCAGCTACAACAAGCGCTGCTGTTGCTCGAAGGTCAGTACCCATGACTGTTGTTCCCTGCAGTTTGTTAACACCATTTATAAAGACCGTGTTCTCCATTATTCTCATATCCGCGCCCATTCTCACAAGTTCACCAACATGAGCAAAGCGTGTCTTGAATACGTTCTCAGTCACCGTGCTCGTTCCATCAGCAAGTGATAGGTAAACTATAATCTGAGGTTGTAAGTCGGTTGGGAATCCTGGATATGGTAGTACGTTCACATCACATGCTTTCCACCTATTCCATGATTTTACTTCCACAAAGTCACTGCCTTTTTTGATTATTGCTCCTGTCTTTTCTAAGACAAACCACAGGGCATCGAGGTGCGATGGATTAACGTTTTTAAGAAGACCTTCTCCGCCTGTTACAAGTAATGCAATTGCATATGTCCCCGCTTCTATTCTGTCAGGTATAACCGTATGTTCACAACCATGTAGTTTTTTTACACCTTCAATAACAATTTTACTCGTTCCGGCACCTGAGATTTTTGCCCCCATTTTGTTTAATAAGTCTTGTAAGTCAATAATCTCCGGTTCCATGGCGGCATTTTCGATTATTGTTATCCCCGGAAGTATCGCTGCCGCACTCATTACATGTTCCGTTGCACCAACACTTGGGAAAGGTAAGTAAACGGTAACTTCTTCCAACTTTGTACCACGTTTTGCAAGAATCTCGCCATGGTCATAATTTACTTCAAATCCGATGCGCTTGAGCCCATCTATATGGAAGTCAACAGGTCTAACGCCAATTGCACAACCACCTGGAAGTGGAGTACTTGCTTCACCCATTAACGCTGCTATGGGACCAAGCACATTAAATGAAGCTCTCATCTTTCTTACTAAATCGTAAGGTACGTGTGTGTGAAGGATTGGTCCCGATATGCGAACTGTATTTGTCTCTTTTTCAAATACTACTCTCTTACCCGTTGTACGAAGTATATCTATCATCGTCTCTACATCTGATAGCACAGGAACTTTGTGTAAAACAATTTCTTCTTCTGTTAAAAGAGCCGCTGCCAATAACGGTAAAGCAGAGTTCTTCGCTCCAGAAATCTCCACTTCACCTGATAGCACAGACCTCTCTACTAATATTGAACCCATTATATATTTCTCCTCTCTAAGCTAAAACGTCAGAGTAACCTCCTGACTTACCTAACCAGCTTCGCAAGTTCTTCTAAATTTGTTGAATCGTCAGGATAACATGCGAATTTTATCTCAGCGTTTATATTGTGCAGTGCTAAAGCATTTTCGATTCTTTCTTTTACTTTTGATGCATTCTCTTTTGTTACTTCGGTTAAGAGAACTATGAACTGGTCTTCGGCAGCCCTTCCCACACTATCAAGTGGTACTCTAACAAGTTCTTTAAGTAATTTTCCAATACTTAAGAGTGCGTGTTCTTTTTCCATTTGCTCCATTTTGTCAAAGTTTTTAATTGTTATTGTGACAAGCGCATATCCAAAATTCTCTTCAAATGCTTTTTGATGATAGTATGATATGAGTTTTAGTATGTGTTCGTTTGAATATACCCTTGTAAGAGGGTCTATCATTCTTCTTGTTCCAACGTCTTTTATAAAGTCGTCGAAGACTTCAAACTGTTTTTTCATAATCGATGAATACTCGTTTAAAAGCATCTCGAGTTCAGATTCACGCATTCTGAGTCTGCTCACTTCATCTTCAAGTTCTCTAACTTTTTCTATAAGTTGTTCTTTTGTTAATTCTTCATATCCCATATTCTTCCCCCCGTCTCTTGAGGATTTTAAATGTTTTAGATGTTGTAAATATTCAACTATTGTGCTGTATCGTTATATTCCTCCAAAAGTACCACATGTTTTGAGATCTTCGGTATTGAGATTTCAAAATTTCCGTGTTTGAATTCTCCAAGGTCCCTATCAAAGTTTCTTAATAACTTTCCGTAGGGTAAATACTCCGATAAATAAACCTTTCCAGATACATTCTCCGGTATTATTATTGGGTCCGGAATAGTAATCTGGTATTTTTTGTAATAACCAACGACTACTAAATCTGTAGCTTCTATCGTTACTGGGAACTCGCTCTGCCACCATTTGGTTACATATCCAACTGAACCTGTCTTTTCTACAAAACCTATTAGTTCACCTTTTTCATTAATAATTATACCTCTTTTTTTCAAATTTCGCACATATATTCCTTTTAAATCTTGACTTAACACTTCTAACTCATCAGGTTTATTATTTGAAAAGATTTTAATATGTTGAATAGTTATGTTTTTCTCGAAGTATTTTTCCAGAAAGACCTTTGAATCGTACAAAGGCATTGCAAGTGTTGAGAGTATAGAGTGAATATTATTCGATATGTTGTTGTTCGTAAAGACATCTAAAATGAACAAAGTTAATATAATCAAAAAAGCCAGAGCTATGTAATTAGCCTTCATTCTGCACTCTTCAACCTCGCTAATATGTCAATCTTGTCAAGGACCATTCCTGCACCCTTTGCAACACATGTCATCGGGTCATCTGCTTGGTAAACTTTTATACCTGTTTCCTTTGTGAGCAGCTCAGTCATGCCTCTAAGTAGTGAACCTCCACCGGCTATAACTATACCTCTTTCCGTTATGTCCGCTACAAGTTCAGGCGGGGTCTTTTCAAGAGTGACCTTGGCTGTTTCAACTATCTGCATCGCAGTAGACCTGATAGCATCTCTTATTTCTCCACCAGTAAGTATTAGTTTTTTCGGTAAACCACTTGAAAGTTCAATTCCGACAATCTCTGTCTGAAGTTCATCAAATTCCCGTAGTGGATAAACATTTCCTATCTCTATTTTCACACGTTCGGCAGTTCTTACACCAATTGTAACTCTATATATTTCTCTTACATACTGAATTATCGCCTCGTCAAATTCATCTCCAGCAATTCTTGTAGATGTAGCAGTAACTATTGAGCCAAGGGATATAACCGCTGCTTCTGTTGTTCCACCACCAATGTCTATTACCATGCTACCTTGCGGTTCTTCAACCGGCAAGCCCGCTCCAAGTGCAGTTGCCATGGGTTCTTCTATCAAAAATACTTTCTTTGCACCAGCTTCTTTTCCAGCAGTTAGAAGTGCTCTGCTTTCAACTTCGGTAACACCGTATGGGACACCGATTACTACGCGAGGTCTGAAAAATGAGAATTTTTCTTGCGCTTTGTTGATAAAGTATGTGAGCATGGCAAGAGCAACATCGTAGTCGGCAATGACACCGTCTTTTAAAGGTCTTATCGCTTGTATGTAAGAAGGTGTCTTTCCAAGCATTTTCTTCGCTTCAACACCGACTTTAATGATTTCATTTGTTTCAACATTGATTGAGATAACTGACGGCTCATTAATGACTATACCTTTGTTTCTTGCATATACAAGTGTATTTGCCGTTCCAAGGTCTATTCCAAGGTCAGACCTGCCAAACATCACTGCACTTCCCTTCTAATTATCTTTTCAAATGTTTCTACCGCTTCTGGAATCTTTTCTGGGAGTTTTCCACCAGCTTGTGCAAATGTCGGACTTCCACCACCACCGCCGCCGAGAATCTTCGCAACTGCCTTGGCAATGTTTCCAGCATGGTATTTTTCGACAAGTTCTTTCGGTACTTTTACTGTAAAGACTATCTTTTCGCTAAGTTTAGATACGAGTAATACAATGCCTTTGATTCTATCGGAAACTTCGTCGGTAAGTTCTTTTAGTACATCTGGTTCTATTCCTTCAACCACATTGGCAAGGTAATTAACACCTTCATAGTTTTTGAAGTTGCTCGCTATTGATTCTGGATTGACAAGCTTTTTCTTAAGATTTGCAATCTCGCGTTCAAGGAACCTCTTTTCTTCGATAATCTTTTCAACACGCAAAGGTAATTCATTGACTGTCGTTTCAAGTTTGTCTTTAAGTTCTTCGAGTATTTCGTTTTGTCTTCTAAGGTAATTTAGTGAGTTAATTCCCGTGATTGCTTCAATTCTTCTCACACCAGCACTTACCGCGCTCTCCGAAACTATCTTGAAAAGTCCTATTTCGCCTGTGTTCTTTACATGGGTTCCTCCACAGAGTTCCTCGCTAAAATCAGCAACTTTGACAACCCTAACAAAGTCTCCATACTTTTCCTCAAAAAGTGCCATAGCTCCTTCTTTAACTGCTTCATCGTAACTTTTTACTTCTGTGACAACAGGTATGGCTTTAAGTATAACTTCGTTGACAACGTCTTCAATCTTGGTTATTTCCTCTTTGGTTAGAGCTTGATAATGTGTAAAGTCAAAACGCAATCTTTCAGGTTCGACAAGAGAACCTGCTTGTTTCACGTGTGTGCCCAATACGTTTCTGAGTGCTGCGTGTAGTAGGTGTGTTGCTGTATGGTTTCTCATCGTCCATCTTCTTTTTTCATCAACCTTGGAATATACTTTCTCGCCAACGGATAATTTACCGCTGATTTTACCTCTGTGGACGATTATTCCCTCAGCTGGATTATAAACATATTCAACTTCAAATTTTCCATCTTTCCAAGTTATAGTTCCTTTATCTGAAACTTGTCCACCTTTTTCAGAGTAGAAAGGTGTCACATCAAGTACTATTTCACACTCGATAGGTTCCGCTGATTGTTCGTTGCTCAGAGTTTCTACAAATTCGCCGTCTTTTTTTATTTTAAGAACAGTTCCTTCGCTTTCAATTGTGTCGTAACCGACAAAGTGGGTTTCAATATCGAGTGATTCATAGCCAGTCTTTTGAGCAAATTCGATTTCACCTTGTGCTTTTCTTGACCTTTCACGTTGTTGTTGTAGATATTCTTCAAAGCCCTTTTCATCAAGTTCGTAGTTGTTTTCTTGCGCTATGTCTCTTAGTATATCTATCGGGAATCCATATGTATCGTAGAGTTTAAATGCTTCTTCTGCTGATATTTTTCCGGTATTCGCCACTATTTTTTGTACAAGTTCAAGTCCCCTCGATAGGTTGTTGATAAACTTTTGTTCTTCGGATTTTATTATATTCTCAACAAAGCCTCGTTTTTCTACAATTTCTGGATAAACATGTCCCATCTTTTTGACAACACTTTCCACTATTTTGTAAAGGAACGGTTCTTTTGCACCGAGCATAACTCCATGTCTCAGTGCTCTTCTCAGCACTCTTCTTAATACGTATCCGCGTCCTTCATTTGATGGAAGTACACCATCTGCTATCATGAATGTAACAGACCTAACATGGTCCGCTATAACCCTTATAGAGACATCTTTTTTGGGGTCTTCTTTGTACTTGACGTTAAGAACATTCTGAATTCTGTCGATTATTGGAGCAAATAAATCTGTGTCAAAGTTCCACAAAACTCCCTGCATCATCGCACTTATGCGTTCAAGCCCAGCGCCAGTATCTATATTCTTTCTTGGAAGTGGGTGGAGTTTCCCATCTTCATCTTGATAAAATTCTGTGAAAACGAGATTCCAGATTTCTATGAATCTGCCATCTGTGTTACCCGGATTGGGTGTGCCACCATCTTTGACTGGCACTTCGAGTCCTGTGTCGTAGTGTATTTCAGAACAAGGACCACAAGGACCTGTGGGACCTGCAGGTCCCCAAAAGTTGTCTTCTTTTCCCATTCTGATTATTTTGTACTCTGGTACACCTATGCTCTTCCATATTTCAAAGGATTCGTCGTCGTATTCGTATATCGTCACCCATAACTTCTCTTCAGGCATTTCGAGAACTTTCGTAACAAATTCCCATGCCCATTCTATGGCTTCTTTTTTGAAATAATCGCCAAATGAAAAGTTACCAAGCATTTCGAAGAATGTGTGGTGTCTTGGCGTTCTGCCGACGTTCTCTATGTCATTCGTTCTCACACATTTTTGACATGTTGTTATTCTTGTATAAACTGGCTCGACTTTACCCCAGAATATGGGTTTGAAAGGTACCATTCCCGCAACAGTAAACATTAGTTGCGGGTCGTCTGGTATCAACGAAGCACTTGGCAGTCTTTTGTGACCTTTCGCTTCAAAAAATGATAGGTACGCTTCTCTTATCTCATCACTTGTCATGTATTTCACAACGTACACCTCCGCTTTTTCCACGTTTAACATTTATTTTTCGATTGTCCATTTTTTAGTAAAAGAGATTCAGAAGTATATATATAACCGGCGTTATGAAAAGTAATCCATCGATTCTATCGAGCATTCCACCATGTCCGGGCATTAGGTTGCCCATGTGTTTGACGTTGTAGTGCCTTTTTATCGAAGACTCAAATATGTCACCAAACGAATCGAAAACACCGGTTACAACGGAGATAAGAATTGCCAAAAACAAGTCTATTTGAAGATTTTTCTTAAATACCATGTTGGCTACATATTGGTAAATCAAAATGTATATAAATGTTCCAAAGATACCTCCAAAGAATCCTTCCCAGCTTTTGTTTGGACTGTAATAACTTCCAAATTTGTGTTTTCCCAATGTCATTCCAAATGCATATGCAAAGCTATCGTAAGCCCATGAAAGTGTAAGTGTTAATAGTGCTATTGCTCCACCATATATATCATAAATGGGAATGAAGAAAGAGAGCAAAAAGCTTATATAAATAAGAGCTACAGTGTAAGAAAAATATACTTCTGTAACGATTTCACGGTTCTTGACCTTGTTTAATGCAAAGACGATACCTACCATAAAAATAACAGCTAATAGTTCGGTAGGATTGTTACGAAAAGCCATTCCATAAAGCACTGGATACGTTGTAACAATTGCAGTGTAAACAATGGATAACCAAGGGTCATGGCGCTTAATTGTTGTAAAGAAAAATTCACCGGCAGAAATCATAACAATTGCCGCAACGAGTCCTACCAAACTTGAGTATGAAACAAAACAAAATACAACAAAAGGGGCAACAATAAATGCACTTATAACCCTCTGAATCGTTTCCTTTCGCAGAGAATTTTCACTCTTTTCGTTTTTTTTGTTATCGGACATGCTAAGCATTTATCCCCCCAAAACGTCGTTCGCGACGTCTGTACGTCTCGATAGCTTTGTCCAGCTCTTCTTCGCTGAAATCAGGCCACAATAATTCGCTAAAGTACAGCTCACTGTAAGCACCCTGCCATGTCAGGAAGTTGCTAAGTCTCATCTCTCCCGAAGTTCTAACAATAAGGTCTGGATCAGGTATATCCGGTGCATATAAATAATTCCTGAACGTCTGTTCGTTTATATCTTCTGGCTTTGCACCATGTTCAATAGCTTTTTTAAACGCATCGACAATCTCCGCTCTGCCACCGTAGTTAAGTGCTACTATCACTTGAATATTTGTGTATTCTTTGGTCTTTTCTTCATACTCTATGCATTTGTTTCTAACTATCTCAGGTAGCTCTGAGATTCGACCGATGAATCTCAATCTCACCTTTTCTTTCGCCATGCGTTCATAGAATTCTGATATCTTTTCAACAAGTAATCCAAGTATAAAATTCACTTCTTCCGGTGGTCGTTTCCAGTTCTCCGTTGAAAATGCATAAAATGTGGCGTATTTAACGCCACGAAGAGAACACCATCTAACAACATCTTCTAATTTATACAGTCCAACGTAATGACCATATGTGCGTGGTTTTCCTTGACGCTTTGCCCATCGACCATTTCCATCCATTATGAAGGCTATGTGCAACGGCGTTCTTTCTTGTAGATTTTCCATCAGAATTCCATAATCTCCTTTTCTTTCTTTTCAAAAAGCTTGTCAAGTTCAGCAATGTATTTATCTGTTAAATTCTGTATCTCTTTTTCAAGTCTCTTTTCATCATCTTCTGAAATCTTACCTTCTTTCTTGTCGTCTTTAACGTCTTTCATAACATCTCTTCTTATGTTTCTTACCGCTATCTTACCTTCTTCTACTATTTCTTTTGCCTTTTTAACCCATTTTTGTCTTTGTTCTGTTGTAGGAGTTGGAAAATTAATTCTTACAACTGTACCATCGTTTATTGGAGTTAGCCCTAAGTCACTTGCAAGAATTGCTTTTTCAATTGCCGAAAGCAGGTTTCTTTCCCACGGTTTGACAATAAGTTGTCTTTCTTCGGTAGTAACCTGCGCAACTTGGAGGATTGGTGTTGGAACACCATAATAATCAATCTTTATTTCTTCGAGAACAGCCGGTGTCGCACGACCTGTTCTAAGGTGTTTCAGTTCTTCAGAAATTTTTTCAACAGATTTTTTCATCTTTTCCTCCGTCTGTTTAATGTAGCTATTTACCATCATACACACCTCCACTTTTATATTTTATCAACATTACTCACGCACATAGTCGTTATACCTTTTGATTGAGATTCTGGATAAACATCATTCCCGCTCTTGAATTTTATTGAAACAGGACAACCTAAAACACTTTCAAGTTTCTCGGAAATCTTTTCTCTGTAATCTTTTAACCTAATCGGTGAAATTATAACACAATCAATTGAAGATGGAAAGAAACCGTTCTCATTTATCGTGCGAACGACTATTTCAAGCATCTCTAAGCTACTTCTTCCCTTGTTTTCATCATTTTCCGGGAAGATTGCGCCAATATCCTTTCGTAGTGTTATTCCAACCAGGCTATCAATAATTGCATGGCATAGTACATCTGCATCTGAATGACCGTGCAATCCTAAGTCTGATTTTATCTTTAGTCCGCCAAGAATCAATTTTCTCCCTTCGACAAGTGGATGTGTATCCCAACCAATGCCAGTTAAACTTTCGTAATCACAAAATTTTGAGCACCGCCTAAGTTTTGGATGAATTTGTTCTTCTATTTTAAATCCAAACCTTTCGTAAATATCTAAGTCAGCAACATCTGATATTAACCTCTTGTATCGACTTTTTTTTATAAACTTGTACAGTAACAGCTCTTTTAATTTACCTGATAATGAGACTATGTAAATGTCATTGACGGAAAAATCCATCAAAATTCTCTCAATCATGTAAATCATCTTCATACCAACTGGAACTATCCGTAACCCGAGAATCCTAAACCAACGCTGGTACCCATGCCTGAATTCTGCTTTTGTTGCAAAAAGTAAGATTGCTTTTACCTCGGCATTGTCTTCAAGAACTATGCAGTTCTTTTTTATAAATGGTGGAATATCTTCTTTAAGTGCCTTTTTTATGTATTTTAATGCATTATCACCAAGTAGCTCGTCGTAGAATTCTTTTTTGTCAAAATAAATTTGCTCGGCAACACTTTCGAAGTTTTCTTCTGTAACTGAAGTAAGGTTCAATGATACCACCTCGCAATACTTTATCAATTCTTCATACTACGTATGTTGTTATTTCATAAACAGATATATTATTATGAGCAGTGCGCCAGTAACAAGTAGCGTTGTCATAAAGGAAATAAGCAGTTCTGAACCAGTTGTTGAAGGTATTTCTACCTTTATCGTCTTCGGATATTTTTCAGATGACTCTTTTCGCTCCGTAGATTGTTGTCTTCTTTTTTTAATAAAATAAGTCTCATCGCTAAGAATCTTCAAAGCAGGACTAATCAAAGATTTTGCAAGTAAGTCCTCCGCAAGTTCTACTTTGACAAGATATAAATTTCCACCTTTAACCCTTATTAGTTCTTTACTTATAATTTTAGCCTCAACTGAAAATCTATCTTTATCAAAATCAGGGAATTTTTCTCTCAGTATCTTTTCATATTTTCCTGGGTTGAGTATAACAACCGGCATAATATCACCAATGTCAAATTGCGTTATTGTACTTCCGTTTATTGGATCAATAACGGGAAATACTTCCGGTAAGTCTGCAACATCTGCCCTACCGTATGTCTTTGCAACATTTTCATCGGCAAAGTCTTCTTGCATTTCAAGAAAAGTGTATGAAGAGTACTCTTCTAAAAGCATCCCCTGAGCTTTTACAAAGACTTCCATCTTTGGACTCCACTCTTCAAGCAAGTCACCTATTATGACTCTCAATACTTCTGTGTCGTTTTCTTTTATCGCAGTTGAGAATTCTATGCCAAGCGGAATCTTTCCGCGCCTATTCAACATGTTATTCAAATACGCAAGAAATGCCAACGTAACATCATATACACCGGAAATAGCCTTTACTTCTTGTTTAGCCTTTTCAAGCTTTTCTTTAAAGTCATTTAAATTTTCTTCAAGCGTTATATGATCTGTGATTTCAGAGTACCGCAAAGGAACAACCAGGAAGTCGAAATCTGGTGAACTGTTAGTTTTTCCGAAGAAATAACCGACTATTTCTTCTGCAGTTCCTTTACTGCGAGCTTTGACTTTTACAAAGTAGAGATCCACTCAATATTCCTCCCTCGATATTAGAAGAAAAATCCACCGCTCTCGATCTTTGTACCACTTGGAACCACTGTATCATTACCAACAACGATGTTCTTTCCAAACTCACAGTTTTCCTCAATTATTGAGTCCATTCCAATGACACTGATGTGTGAATTGTAAACTTTTTTATCGTATTTGCTTTCAGCAAATTCTCCTATACCTATCTTGCAATTGTTTTTGATAATTGTGTTTTCAGCAATTATGGCATCTTCTATTATAACGTTGTCGCCTATTTCTACCTTGGTCATGATTACGCTATTTTTAACTACACTACCAACACCTATGTTAACACCCTGCGATATAATACTGTTTTGAACGAGTCCGTATATTTCACATCCCTCACTGATTATAGAATTCCTAACCTCTCCACTTGAAGAGATATACGCCGGTTGCATCTCTTCAGATCTTGTATAAATTCTCCAGTTGGGGTCGTGTATATTGAAAGGCGGTATTGGTCGGACGAGTTCTAAGTTTGTTTCCCAGTAAGATGTAATTGTTCCAACATCTTGCCAATATCCTTCAAATGGAAATGCATAAACTTTTTCAGTTGAAAGGATTTTCGGAATTATGTTCTTTCCAAAGTCATGTTCACTGCTCTCGTCTTTAGCATCTTCTATAAGTACTTGTCTTATGAAGTCCCAACTAAATACGTATATACCAAGTGAAGCCATGTTTGATTTTGGTTGTTTTGGTTTTTCCTGGAAATCCACTATTCTGTTGTCTATATCCGTTATCATTATTCCAAATCTATGTGCCTCACTAAGAGGTACTTCCATACAAGCTATTGTAGCAAGCGCACCTTTCGATACGTGATAGTACACAAACTCACTGTAATCCATTGAATATATGTGGTCACCCGATAAGACAACTATGTACTCAGGGTTGTATTCGTCAATGTATTCGATATTTTGATATATTGCATCAGCCGTTCCTTTGTACCAAACGCTTTCAGTTAGTGTAGAATAAGGTTGGAGTATTGTCACACCTCCACTTTTTCTGTCCAAATCCCACGGTTTTCCTATGCCTATGTGTTTGTTGAGCAAGTGCGGTCTGTATTGGGTTAGTACACCGATTCTATATATACCAGAATTTACGCAGTTGCTCAATGTGAAATCTATTATCCTGTATTTAGCTCCAAATTGGACTGCTGGTTTTGGTATCTTCTCAGTTAGAATTCCAAGTCTTGTACCTTGCCCGCCAGCTAATATGAGTCCAAGTACGTTTGTCATAGCCATGCCCCCCATCAGATAACCATCCATTTTTCAAGTACAACTGGCTCGAAGTCACCGACAAGCATCTGTTCTGCTCTCACAACGCAGTTCTTATCAATTATCGCATTTTTCACAACCGCACCTTCTTCAATAACCGTATCTTGCATTATTATCGAATTTTCAACTCTTGCGCCAGCTTTGACAACGACTCCTCTGAAAAGAACAGAATTTTTAACATTGCCGGAAATGATGCAACCATCTGCAATCATAGAATTCGATACTTTCGCAGTACCTGTGAATTTCGCTGGGGGGTAGTCTTTTAATTTTGTATACACTTTACCGTGTTTTACGAATAATTCTTCTCTAATTTCTCTGCTGTTTAGGATTTCCATGTTCATTTTGTAGTATTCATTTATACCCTTTTTGACATTTCGCCAGTATCCATTAAATTCGTATGCGTAGACTCTCAGTTTTGAGAGGTTTGGAATAATCACATCCAAGAGTAGGTCGTATTTACCAGATGGAACAGTGTCGTATAATAATTCCAAAAGAAGGAATTTGTTTATAAAATAAACACCCAGGAAAGATTTTCTTGTCTGAGGATTCTGAACTTTTTCGGTTATGTTAATAATTCTTCCATCGGGCTCTGTAATAACAGTTCCGTATTGCGAGATGTCGTATGTCTCGTCGAGTTCTTTTACCAGTAGTGTAACGTCCGCTCCTTTAGCAAAGTGATAACTAAACATATCGTTGTAGAGCATCTTGTAGATGTGATCACCAGAACCAATTAGAACGTAGTCCTCATCGCCTCTGCGCAACATTGTAGTGTTTTGAAATATTGCATCCGCAGTACCTCTGTACCAATATTCACCTGTCATACCCAGGTATGGTTGTAGTATGTAAAGTCCTCCATGTTTTCTGTCAAGGTCCCATTCTTTTCCCGAGCCAAGGTGGTCCATTAAGCTTCTTGGATTGTATTGTGTCATTACGCCTACTTTGTAGATTCCAGAATTTACCATGTTACTTAACGTAAAGTCTATCGCACGATATTTTCCAAAAACAGGTATCGCTGCACTTGCTCTTTTGAAGACGAGCTTTCCAAGCGAATCACTCTTGCCACCTGCTAAAATTAACCCGAGAACTTTCACTCGGACCACCCCCTAAAAGATTATGATAATGTTAACTAAAAGTATTGAAATTCTCCAAAAACCGCATTATTCTTTAAATAGCGGACACCCCCAACAACTCTTGATAATGTTAACACTCTTACCCAAAGCAGGTTCCACGATATGAATAACTCAACACCTTCTTGCCCAAAGTGTGGTTCTTTGTCTACAAAAACGGTCACGACAAATACGGTAACCAACAATTCCTTTGTAAAGACTGCAATCATTCTTTCAGACTTTCTCATTCTCACAAGCACGTCGATAGCATCATTTCACAATTAGCTACTTCCAT
>Ga0197142_1002815_pt1 | contig 14964 bp, 10 predicted proteins | sample GBS60_MetaG_FD_148614 | JGI IMG/M metagenome (GOLD analysis project Ga0197142, IMG submission 148614) | Sediment microbial communities from Great Boiling Springs, Gerlach, Nevada, United States - GBS 60_MetaG | ecosystem: Environmental > Aquatic > Thermal springs > Hot (42-90C) > Sediment... | reverse complement strand
GAAATTCACTATACTAAACACCACCAAGCCTATATTGACAAAGCTAACGCGATTTTAGAACAACTACCAGAACTAAAAACCCAAGCCCCGGAAGCTATTTTAAGACAGCTAGAAAAAGTTCCCGAAACTCTCAGACAAGGACTAATAAATAATTTAGGTGGACACTTAAATCACCAACTGTTTTGGCAAGTAATGGTACCAGGTGGTAGTACTATCAGTGATTATCTAACCGATGTTTTAAGTAATGCTTTTGGTAATGTTGAAAATTTTGTAAGCAAGTTTACCGAAACGGCTATGTCACGCTTTGGTTCTGGATGGGCTTGGTTGGTTATTAATCCAGACAAGTCTCTAGAGATTTTATCTACACCCAACCAAGATTCTCCTTTAATGCAAAATAAACAGCCGATTTTAGGTTTAGATGTGTGGGAACATGCCTATTATCTAAAATACCAAAATAGACGATTAGATTACATTCAAAATTGGTGGCATGTGGTTAACTGGACGCAAGTAGAAACTTGGTATAAACAATACAGTGAATAGTCAATTCGTTCTTAATTTAAGAATAAATCTACGACTAACAATACCAAAAAGACATAAAGGAGTTATTTGACTAGCCTTAGCAGAAAAGATCGTTCGGTAAGAAGAAAATGTTGTTGATATTTTCTAACTGTTTATGAGTTAGCCACTTGCTCAGTTTAGACAACAAATTAATTTATCTATATTCAAAGCTTGCGCATTGTTTAGTGAAAAAGAAGTGTAGTGTAAATCAGTATTATAAACATCCTGTTTATTGAATTTTTAAAAAGCTAGTGTCAAAGGGAAAATTAAGTCAAAGTAAATTACCATCAAAAAACAACATCTCTATTTATAAAATAGTTTGTAATTCAATCTTCAAAATAAGAAATTAGCTAAAAAAGACCTATAATGGTAGTTAACCAATTGACAATCTAGCCAAAAGGCGTTTCTCATTCTCTAATGAGGTTAAATCCTAAGTTCAATTTAGTATTGTTAATTTTAGGTAGTTTATTAGTTTGGTCTTACTACACGTTTAGTGTATCTAAACCAAACTTAGATCAAAATACTCAAGATCAAACAGAAATCTCTCAAACAGAACCTGAGATAGCAACAACTAACCAAACAAGTAACCTAACCATAAGCGGGTGGATACCGACATGGGCTTATGCAAGTGGATACTCCACGTTGGAAAAAAATATTTCTAAATTTGATAGTGTCTCTCCAGTTTGGTATGAGGTTTTGGCTGACGGTAGCTTAAAAGAAATTAAACCTAAAAATTCTCAACAATTACTAGCACTAGCCAGAAGTAAAGGTGTGAAGGTTATACCTTCAATTGCTATGTTTGATCATAACTTGTTTAGCCAAGTTTTACAAAATCCAACAAATTTAGCTAACCACGTAAATTCAATTTATTCAACTGTTATGAATAATGGCTACGATGGCATCGATTTGGATTACGAATCTACTAAATTACAAGATAAAGACAAATACTTTGAATTACTGGAAAACTTGTCCACTAAACTAAAAGCTCAAAATAAAATTTTGACAGTCACAGTTTTAGCCAAATGGGGAGAGGGAGTTGTGTATCCTTATTTACCTCAAACCAGACAAGTCCAAGATTGGTCAAAAATTGCTAAATATGCTGATGAGATTAGAATTATGGCTTACGATTATACCTCGGCTTCGGCTTTGTACCCAGGCCCTATTGGACCACTAGATTGGATAGAAAAAGTGATACAATACGCTTTAACTAAAGCTGAACCAGAAAAATTTGTACTGGGGATTCATTTATATTCTTACGAAAGATGGGTGGAAGTAGCTAACACTCAAGATGATCTCGGTTTTAACCACCCCAAACTACAATTTAAAGCCTCTTATCTAGAAAACGAAACTGGTACGGAAACAGCCAGATCTTACACTTTTGATACAGTCAAACAAATTATAAACAGCAATTCAGGAACTCTGGAAACATTTCAAGGAGAAAATATTTTTAGGTATACCAAAACTAATCCTAGAACTAGTATTTTAGAAAATCGAGTACTGGTGTTTATAGATCCTAAGGGGGTTCAACAAAGATTGGATCTAGCAAAAAAATACAAACTTAAAGGAGTAGTTTTCTGGCAACTAGGTGGAGCAGACGAGTTACTTGAATCCTTGCAAAAATAATCTTGAAACTTAAGATTTTATTGGGTTTGACAAAAGCCAAACAAACAATAAGTCCCGATATTACGCTAATTATTATCGCTAATAATCCTTAAAAAGGTTTGATTTTAGGTTCTTCAACCTGAATCAGATAGCAAAAACTAACTTTTAGTTTGTCTATTATTAGTTCCTACCAAACTTGATTAATCTAGGATTGGTGGACAAAAAGTATAGGCATTAACAACTCTGAATAGGTTGCATAAAGCGAACATAATTCTTGCTAAAAATGTCAACGGTTAATTCAACCACAATTTATCTATTAAACTATCAGTAAAACGAGTATAGTCAATTAAGTCCGGAAACTTTTCGGTTTGGTTAAACACTCTAATCAAATAGTAGTTTTCTGAGGTTAAAGTAACGTAATAAACCGGATCATCCTTACTTTTTGGGGTAAATTTAGTTAAAGAAAACTGGTTAGAAACCACCAAAGGTTGGCTAGCTTGAATATATTTATTACCCAAATATTCTTTGATTAAATTCACAAATTGCTCGTAATTCATACGATTATCAAATTCCGCTACTTCTATTTCTACACCACTCAACAACTGCAAACTACCTTTATTGACTTTGGCTAAAAATCTGGAAACAACTACCTGACGATTCAAGTAATCAGCTTGTTTAAGCTCTGTCTCCAAAGTGAAACCTTGAGGAGGAGGTTCTGGCAAAATAATTGTCCATCCTGAACCTACGATATAATTTTCAAATTTCACTGAATCATCTTTAACTCCAGCTACTTGCTCAGTAAGATTAACCTTTTGTTCTAGCTCCTGAATTCTTAAAGTTTGTAAAAGACTAAAAGAACCTGTAGCTATTAAACCTAAAAACAAAACAAAAATTAATAACAACAATTTATAATTACCACGTTCGGCCTTAGCTTTCTTTTGCTCAGAAAACAATTTTTGCTTAATCACTTTTTCTACAGAATCAAAATTTTCCACAGAATTGCTCAAATTAGCTGGCTGACTAAAATCAAACTGAGATAAGTTTGCTTTTGACTCCATAAATTTTGTTAAAACAGGTGAAATTAGTTTATTAGTATAACATGTTTTTGTCAAACAGATTCCTAACCAAAAAAGTTCTGAATTATATCTTTAAAAATAGCAAACACCTCTCCTGTAGGAATATTTCAGTAAAGTTCTGTTTAATCGAAAAAACATTCTACCAAAATAGCTACAGTATTGCCAAAAATTTTCCTAGAATTCTGATATAAACAAAGATAAATCAATAATTATATTGATAACCAAATATTAGTGAACTACTACAATTCAAAAAAGAAATCACTTTTTAAGTTTTAAAATTTATTAGTTAACAAAGCAATACTAACGTTTTTCTATAAACATAGAAAAATCTCCATCCTTTAAAGATGTTAATCACCTTACTATTTAATTAACCCTTAAGACTAACTGAAAAACACACTTTATATAGTAATTAGTCTACCAGACTCTAAGCTATAAGCTTCTTAAAAATTTAAGAACGTGATTGAATAATTTTTTCTTGTATATTGCGAGGAACTTCGGCGTAATGAGAAAATTCCATACTGGCTGTACCTTGACCTTTAGTATTACCTCTCAGAGTAGAAATATAACCAAATAATTGTTCTAACGGAACATGAGCAATAATTACTTTGTTTTTTCCACGATTATCAGTTGAAATGATTTGACCACGACGACTATTAAGATCACCTATTACATCACCCATATACTCTTCAGGAACTACTACCTCCACTTTCATAATTGGCTCCATAAGTACAGGATCAGCTTTTAACACCGCCTCTTTCATAGCTATCGACCCAGCCAGCTTAAAAGCTAGCTCTGAAGAATCTACATCATGATATGATCCATCATAAACTTCGACAATCACATCCACTACTGGATAACCAGCCAGCACTCCAGAAGCGCAAGTTTCTTCACAACCTTTTTGAATAGCTGGAATATATTCTTTAGGAATTACTCCACCAACAATTTTGTTAATAAATTGAAACCCTTTTCCAGTTTCGTTTGGCCTAACCCTAAGCCAGCAATGACCATATTGTCCTCTACCTCCAGATTGGCGAATATATTTACCTTCAGCTTCAACCTCTTTTCTAATAGCTTCTTTGTAAGCTACTTGAGGGGCTCCAACATTAGTTTCCACTTTATGCTCTCTTCTCATTCTGTCAACAATAATTTCTAAGTGCAACTCTCCCATACCGCTCAAGATAGTTTGTCCTGTTTCTTCATTAGTCGTTACTCTCAAAGATGGGTCTTCCTGTAATAGCTTAGCCAAAGCTATACCCATTTTTTCTTGGTCGTTTTTGGTTTTTGGCTCAATGGCCACCGAAATTACTGGCTCAGGAAAAGTGATAGACTCCAGTAACAAAGGGGTATCTTTGGTGCACAAAGTGTCACCAGTGCGTACATCTTTAAGGCCAACAAAAGCGGCTATTTCTCCAGCATAAACCTCTTCTATATCTTCTCGATGGTTAGCGTGTAACAACACCACTCGACCAACACGCTCTTCTTTTCTAGTGCGTGGATTAAAAATAGTATCACCTTTTCTGACTACTCCAGAATACACTCTAAAGAAAGTTAAACTACCAAATTGATCAGAAGCAATCTTAAAAGCTAGAGCCGCAAATTTTTCGTTTTCAGAGTGTTTTAAGTAAATAATTTGACTTTCGTCATTAGGATTGTGAGCTGGAACATCAGGTAAATCCACTGGTGAAGGTAAATACTCACAGACCGCGTCCAGCAATGGTTGAATACCTTTGTTTTTCAAAGCAGAACCACAAAAGATTGGATGTAACTGACAATTAATGGTACCTCTACGAATAGCTTGCTTAAGTTGAATAGGGTCTGTTTCTTCTCCGTTTAAATATTTTTCCATGATTACATCATCAATCTCGGCTACTTTTTCTACCAATTTTTGGTAATATTCATCCCTCAAAGCTTGTAGATCTGAAGGTACCTCCTCATAACGAATATCTTTACCTAAATCGTCATAGTAAACAATAGCTTTGTTACTAATAATATCTACTAAACCACGAAAAGTATCTTCTTTACCAATAGGTAGCTGCATCACCAAACCATTATCAGTTAAACGATCTTTAATACTTTGTACATCAGCAAAAAAATCTGCCCCAGTGCGATCCAATTTATTAATAAAACAAATTCTGGGAACATGATATTTTTCTGCTTGTCTCCAAACAGTCTCCGATTGAGACTCGACTCCAGCCACGCCATCAAAAACTGTAATTGCTCCGTCCAGTACACGTAGAGATCTCTCCACCTCAATAGTAAAATCCACGTGCCCTGGTGTATCGATGATATTGAATCTGGTTTTACGATCTTTATCTGTTCCATAAACCCATTCGGGAGCATTCCAAAAAGCTGTTGTGGCAGCAGCGGTAATAGTTATTCCTCTCTCTCGTTCTTGTTCCATCCAGTCCATGGTAGCTTCACCTTCATGAACCTCTCCAATTTTGTGAATTCTACCAGTATATAACAAAACTCTTTCAGTAGTGGTGGTTTTACCGGCATCAATGTGTGCAATAATCCCAAAATTTCTAACTTTATGAATAGGTACACTACGAGGCATAAACAACGCTTAGGAATAAGCTAAGGCTTAACAATCTTAATTTGTCAAGCAGATTATTAGTCTAATACCCTTAAATTAGATATGTGTAAAATCTTTCTTGAAAGTTGACAAAATTATTTTCTTCTGTTTAAACTTTGACTGTCTAAGTCAAAATTAGTTAATTTACTTCAAAGTAAATAAAGTAAAAGTTTAAATTTACTCGGTCTGTTCGGTTATTTTTCAGTTAAGTTAATTGAGTTTTAATTGTTTTTTATGATCAGAACTTACCAACCAAAAAAAAGGCAAAGAGGACGTACTACCGGTTTCTTAGCTAGAATGAAAAGCAGAAAGAACGGTAAATTGAGTAAAGTTTTGAAAAGAAGAATGTTAAAAGGAAGGTGGCGACTAACTCCATCCTTCAGATAATTGCTAGGTTAATTAATAATTAGTCAAAAAGTGTGTTAGCTAAAAAACATCGTTTTAGTAAGCAAAAAGAAATCCAAAAAATATTTCGTAGTAGATTCGTTAATAAAAATACCAATTTTAAAATTTTTCTACTTTTAGATTCAAACAGCCAAACCTTTAAATTTTTAGTTTTTGTGCCCAAAAAAGTATCCAAAAAAGCCACCGAAAGACACAGAATTAAACGCAAAGTAATTGCTGCTATAGAATTAATGGCCAAAAACAAAAAAATCCCAGCAAGTGTTAGTTGTATTATTCAAGTAGTTAATAAAAATCTACTTTACAAAAAAGTAAATTCTCTTTATGAAGAACTTAACACCTTTTTAGGTAAATTATTTTTTACTGCTTTTAAGCAGATATATTCTCAATCGTCGACTCTTAAGCCGAGTTAGCTCAGTGGTAGAGCAGTGGCCTGAAGAGCCTCGTGTCGTCAGTTCGATTCTGACACTCGGCACCAGCGAAAATTTGAAAATTTAAATAATTTTAAACAAGACTTTTGCAAAAAAATAAAGGGTAAAAAATTCTGACTCAGAAACTAGTTTAATCTAGCATTAAGTTTTGCCAATTAAATTCAAATTTACCTTAAGTAAATATCGCTTTTTTGATAAAGGGTTATGTTTGTTGTTTGTTACTCTTAGTTAATTTACAATTATGCACAGTAAATCTCTTAACACTGACAAATCTAATAATTCTAACCGAAAAAGTTATAGTTCATCTCAATTATTAAACAGCAATTATAAAAATAATAGTAGAGCTTTATTAACAAGACAAACTAATACACTAGACAGAGTCGAGAACAAGACTCGCACTATTGTTGCTAGTAAACCCATGTTTCTTAGTAGAAAATCAGAAAATAATTATTCGTCTACCAAAAATAATTTATCTTTCAATAATCAACCTACTTTTAGTTCCTTAGAAGAAACTAGCCGGGAATTTTTTGGCAACCCTATTGCTACCAACTCTCCTAAATCTTTTCCTCCTGGTAAACCAGTGCGAATTATTCCTATCGGAGGAGTTAACGAGGTGGGAATGAATATGACTGTTGTAGAGTATGATGACGAGATGATAGTCATAGATACCGGCATGGGTTTTGGCGGTGGAGAAAAGTTTCCAGGTGTGGATTACGTTATTCCAGACACTACTTACATTGAGCAAAATCGGCACAAACTGAAAGGTATAATTTATACTCACGGACACTTGGATCATATTGGTGGAGCTCCGTATATATTACCTAAATTAGGCAATGTGCCAATTTTTGGTTTACCTTTAACTCTAGGCTTGCTGAAAAATCGGTTAGCCGAATTTGAACTTCAAGATAACTATATCATGAAGGTGGTAGAATTAAATCGTAGCCTAAAATTAGGTAATTTTACCATTCATTTTTTCCGTTTAAATCACTCCATCCCAGATAATTTTGGGATGGCTATAGATACCCCCATGGGAAGAATTTTGTATTGCACCGATTGGAAATTTGATAATACACCGTTTGATGGACAATTGTCAGATTATGCTAAATTAGGACGTTTTGGTGATGAAGGAGTACGTTTATTAATGACCGATACTTTAGGTGCCTTAAGACCTGGCTATTCCATGTCTGAAAAAGTAATTGGTGAAACCATTAACCAAATTTTTGCTAAAGCAGAAGGTAGAATTTTATTTACTACTTTTGCTAGTACAGTAGCTAGGTTACAGCATGTAGTTAATGCTTGTGTTTTATACAATCGTAAGCTAGTGCTTTTAGGCAGGTCTATGATTAGCACTTTTAATACTGCTTACGAACTAGGAAAAATTAAAGTGCCTAAAGGATTAGTTGTTGACGTTAACCAAATCAACGATTTACCTCCAGAGAAAATCGCTGTTCTCCTTACCGGTTCTCAAGGTGAAGACAATGCAGCTCTCAATCGTATAGCCAGAGACGAGCATCCACAAATCAAGCTCCAAGGAGGAGATACTGTAATTTTTTCTAGTAGTGCTATTCCTGGCAACGAAGAATCCGTACAAGACCTAATGTCCCGTATTGCTAAAAAAGGTGTGGAAGTCTTAAATCATAAAGAGTTTGACATTCACACTTCCGGACACGCTGCTATTGAAGACATTAAAATGATGCTAGCCTTAACTAGACCAGAATATGTTCAACCTATTCATGGAGAATATTTTATGCATCAAAAATTAGCCAACATCGCAGTGGCTATGGGTATGGATAGAAACAATGTATTAATCGGAGAAAACGGGCAGATCATAGAAATGCGCTCAGACAAAGTAGTCCTAACCGACAATAAAGTAACCAACAGTTACGTACTAGTTGATGGAAGTGGTATTGGGTCGGTATCTCAGGTAGTTTTGGAAGAGCGTAAAACCATGTCCTCGCAAGGTGTAATCATAGTAGTCTTGTTAATCAACAAACAAAAGAGGTTAGTTGGTGGTCCAGAAACTATTAGTCGAGGTTTTGTGTATATGAAAAACAACCAAGAGCTATTTCAAGAGCTAGAACAACTAATTAGGCAAAAATTTCATAACTTACTGATTGATCCTAAATCTACCACATATTTTAGCGAACTTAGAGCCAACTTAAAGCAAATTATTGGCGATTTTATTTACGAAAAAACTGAAAAAAGCCCAATGATTATTCCAGTAGTAGTCCAGGTTTAACCTAGTAGATAAAAGTTGAAGTATAGATTTTAGGGTTATTAAAGTTATTTTAAAAACTTGAAAACTAAAATTTTAATTCGTGTCTGTGTTTTCGTATGCTTTAAGAGTTGCTCGAACAATTTTCACAATTCTAAGAGCATCTGAAACAGAAACCCGAATGTGAGTAGGTAAGTTCAAAACTCTCTTTTTTGTTAATCGAGTGACAACTGACAAATCTACTAAATTTAAGTTTAACCTAGACCAATCGATTTTTCGATTAGTAGCAAACAAGTTTTGATACCAAACTCCTAAAAATATTCCTTGCTTTCTGCAATTAAGTAAAATTTGGTCATACACTAGACCAGGATTTTTTAGGTTAAATTTTTCTAGGTTCAGAGGAAATCTTAAATAGACTGCTTCAGGATAAAAAGCTAACCCTAATTGCTGGCTATAAATTTGGGCAATTTGTTGACGATGTTGTAAAAACTTATCTAGTTTGTTGAGTTGTTGCCAAAGTAAAGGAGCTAAGCTAGTAGAATATTTAGCTCCAAAAAATTTACTAGTACCCACCGACTCTTCCTCAGAATATACCGGTGGCAACAGGTTGACTAGCTTCAAAAAAAGTAACCCTAGTTTACCAATCCCTAAATGATATAAAGGTAAAAACCAACCAGCAAAAATTGTGAATATAAGACTACTAACTATTTTGTGTTTACTTAAATTAGGTAATTGTTCATAAATCTTAGTTAACCGCAACTGCCACTTAGTATCTTCTCGATTTACTACTGCTACCCCACCAATTACCGAGGAAACTACTTTGTCTCGGCCAAAACTAAATATACTAGCGTGTCCAAAAGTACCAGCTGGACGACCTTGAAAAGAAGCCCCTAAAGCTTGAGCACAATCTTCTATTAAAATCAGATTATAACGCCTACAAATTGCTTGTACTTGATGCATGTCCAACATGATACCGAAAGTGTGTTGGACAATCCAAACTTTAGTTTTAGTAGTAATTTTACGTTCTATTTTCTGAAGGTCAAAATTAAAGGTTTCCGGTTCTATATCGCAAACTATTGGTGTATAACCACTTTGCCAAACCGAATTTAGTACCACTATACAAGAAAACCCTTGAACTAAGACTTCTGTATCTTCAGGTAAATCCAAACTTTTTAGTAGCAAATACAAAGCTGTACGCCCACTATCAGTTAAATAGACTTGATTATGATTAGCCAGGTGTAAATGCTTTTGAAACCAAAACCGGACTTTGTCTGTGTATTCGTTATAATTTTTCTCAAATCCAAGCAGTATCTTCAAAGCCAACCAAGCATCATCAATTTCAAAATTGGGTGCAATTTCTGGATTGATGAATTTAAATTTACCAAACATGAAAGCCAGAACAGATAAAAGTAATCAACCAAGAACAACTTAATCTTATTTGGCTACATTGAACCAAACAAAATTTACCCCCTGGTTTTGTAGATATTGAATATCTATTATTTGACCTTCTTGCAAGTTAGTTTGCGACACAAACCCAGCTTTAACCTCTAGCACAAACTGGGCCGGACTTTCAGATAAATATTTTTTGTCAGCATTGTTGGGAATGGTGTTTTCGTAGATTTTCACAATCTTACCAGAACTATCCATAAAAATTAAATCTAAAGGAAAGTTGACGTTCAACATCCAAAAACTAAGTTCCTTTTCTTCAGGAAACACAAACAACATTCCACAACGATCACAAAGACTTTCTCGAAACATTAACCCCCTACGATGCTCTTCTGGTTTTAAGGCTAACTCTAACTTTTCAAAATCAATTCTAACCAATTTTTGCTCAACAGTGCTTACCTTAGGATATGGAGATTCTTTGGATTTGTCTTTAGGTTTGTAAACAGAATAAGCTAATATCCCAACAAATACTAAAACTAGTAAAACTAGTATAGCAAATATGATATTTCTATATTCCCCAGAAAATAGTTGTTTAAACACCTCAATCCAATAACCTAGAGAATTAACAGATTTATCAGATTGGTTAACAGATGTCGATTCTTTTGAACTGGAAACATCTTTAGAAGTAATTTCCGATTGAGAGTTGTTAAGATTTTGAGAATCGTGAGTAGACATAAACTTTTTGTTATTTTATGGAGCCGAATGTCGGACTCGAACCGACGACCTACGGTTTACAAAACCGGTGCTCTACCAGCTGAGCTAATTCGGCTTAATTTTAGTAACTAAAAAATAAGTTTATATAGAGGAAATGTCAAGATAGATAACTTTTATTTAAAGTCTGCTTTTTTTCAAAAAACTCTCAATTAAACTACCAGATACACCCAAACTTACAGCAACTGCTAAAACGTTTAAGAAAATACTCAAATAACTACCATTAATACTAACTCCTGGAATTAACCAAATCACAAACCCAACTCCAGCCAGACTAATGAGTACATTAGCTAAACCAAACGTGAAAAAATTAAAAGGTATAGCAAAAAATTTAAGAATAGGTAAGATTGTCCAATTTAAAAGGGTCAACAGTAAAATAAATAAAAAAGCTGCTGTAAAATTACGCACTTCAAAATCTACCAGAATCCTATCTAACAACAAAATGACTAAAGAGTTTACCACTAAGTAAATTAGTACACGCAACATACTTTATTAAGGTAGTAAAACTTTTTTATTAAATGTCAAACTCAGCAATTACGGGTAGGTGGTCAGAAACTGTTACTTTGGGTGTGTACACATCACGTAATATCAGATCTTTATAAAAGATATAGTCTACTAATACACCTTGAGGCATATCCCCATTAAAAATGGCAGGGTGAATTTCGGGATTTAAAGAATTTTGGCTATTTTGATTGGCTATTTGTAATTTTTGACTAATTCTGAAAATAGAATAGGACTGAGGGTGAATATTAAAATCGCCAGTTAAAATAGTAGGTATAGCTTTAGAATTTTCTAAGAAAGACAGAATACGCTCTGCATGTTCGAAGGTCTGTAAAGTTTCAGTACATTTTTCGGTTACCCGGAAATGAGTAGTTATATTTTTAATATAAACATTGCCTAACTGCAAAATAGTATACAAAATAGTAGTAGGTAATTTCATCGAACCTATTAGCCTGGAAGCTTTTTGTAAAGCTTCGGTTGGTTGTGGTCGATATAACTCATGATTTTTATCAATAATTTGCAAGGGTTGATCGTATAAACATCCATAATCTATAATTGGTAATTTAGACAAAATGGCGTTGCCAAAATAACCAACAGAGCCGTCTTCGTTACGCAACCCAAAACTAGGTATAAACACTCCTTCGAAATTAAATTTCGACTTAATTAGTGACCAATAGTCCACTTCTTGACGGCGACAAATATTTTTTTCGGGATCAAAGCCATTAAAATTAGGAGTAGTAACTTCTTGAAAATTTACAATCTCTGGCTTCTGGTCAGCAATGAAATCTAATAGGAAATCTCCACAATTGAAACCCCAAACGTTTAATTGTAATACTTTCATAAGTATTTGAGTCAAAAAAACTTAAAAATAGATTTTGCTAAATTGTAAAGTTGTGTTTGCTAAAAAGTGTACAGACTCAACTAGCTAAGGAAAAATCTAGATACTTTTTATACCATTTTATAGTAATCATCGCCATTTAAAATTTAATTTGTCTGAAACTTATAAATTAGCTAACTTACATGCATCGAAATTTACTCGATTTCTTGTGTCAATAAGAATTAAACCAAAATTCGGCTATTTCCAAAATATTGATAAAAATACCAACATAACAAATCAAAGCTAGTTGACTAAATTATTTACTTCAACCTGGTTATTTTAGTAAACCAATGGGCTTATGCGAATTACACCTAAACCAACTGTAGATACTTCAGAAAAAGAAGAGTTTTTAGCTAAAATCATTATCCTGATATTTCTAGTTATGATTCTAGCTATAACTAGTTTTTTTGTTTTTATGGTTTTAAGTGATAGAAATCCAGAAGGCGATTCAATTGAAGTATCTATACTAGAGTGATAGCAACTTGAATTAAGTCCTAGTTTTTTGCTGCAATAGATCACCACTTATTTCTTTGAATAGGGAAATTTTAGTTTTATCGTTTTTAACTAAAATCACTTCGACTAAATAATTTTTTAGTGGATTGATACCGTTTTGGTTAATTTGGATCTCGTTTTCTAAAGAGTCAGTTTCAAAACGATATTGTTTGTCGTTATCATATATAATAGCTTCAATACTGCCTTGATTTTGGCTAAAGACCTGAATTTTGCACGGATTTTCACTACACCAAGTAATATTGATTTTATCTAAAGCTACTGTATAAGTAAAATTACCTAAATCAAAACCGTTTTCTTCAAAAAGAATCGTGTTAGTTCCTAAATTGCCTCCAACTTCCACATAACAACTATCTCCTTGCCAATGAGTTAGTAAAATACTCTTAACTCCAGTTTCAGATAATAAACTAGCATTACAAAAACGAGTTTTAAATTTAAAGATTTGCTTTTGACCAAAAGTAACCTGAGTACTGGCTTTTTGAATACCAAACTCTGGTGTATTAATAGCAATGTCTTTACTACCTAAATAAATAGACATAGATTTAGTCCTACTAACCGAGATAATACCAGCTCGTACATCTAAGCTAAGGTCTAAAAATTTCTGATCTGAAACTTTTCTTAGATCTTGATTAGTTAATTTGTTGGCTTTAATAGATAGTTTAGTAAAACCATTTCGAATCATAGTTTCTTCTAAACGTCCATTCACTTGCCATTTAACTATTCCCATTTCTACTGGCCTGCCGTTAATGTCAGTAATTGGTGAAGTTAGTAAGTCTAACTCAATCTCATCACGTTCATTTATCCTAATTTGGGGGGAAATAATAAACAAACTATTGGGTTCTCCAGCAATATGCTTAACTATTTGGCTAAACAACCTTTCACCAACTTGAAGTTGAATTAGTCCATACCCGTTATCTCGGTTTTGGTTAAGATTCCAGTCAAATTGGCAAATATTAGTTTCGATATCTATAGGCGACCTGATTTCAGAGACACTGTTTTGGCTTTTGAAATAGCTAAGCTTGCATTCTTCTATATTAGAATCTAAATTACTAATTCCTAATTTAAGTTTGTTGTCGCTATTTAAATAATTAGGCAAATTTGGAAAAGTTAATATTTGTTCGTCTTCTAACTGAACTACTTCAACTAATTTTTCTTTTAAAACTTTTCCTTCTGAATTTAATAAAACCAATTTCATCTTTTCTAGATTAAACAAGCTGGAAGGAGCGATAATTTTAGCAAACCCATTGTCGATAGTGACAGGATAATCAGCAATTAAACGTGGTTCAGTTTCTACCACTAAATCAATTTCTTGGTTTTCGTTTTCCAGTTTAGCTACAGTTTCCCTAGTTAAATCAAAAATTTGTAATTTTAAACCGCTATCGTAAGTTAAGTTGCCATAAATATCGGTAACTGGACCAATAATAAAATTGTTGGCATAATTTTTAACTGCTGGTTCATACTCCAAACCTAAAAAACCATAATTATCAGGTACTCCAGGAGATAGATAAAGTTGCCTACTTTGATTTATCGGATTAGCCAGATTATCACCGAAAAAGGTCACTAAAAGCGGTCCACTTTTAGTTAACTTACCTTTAGGTACAGTAATTCTACACACTCCATCAGTAATTTTACCCTTTTCTACAATCGGCACTGGCCCAGAATTAGTTTGGTAAAAATTAGCTCCACATTCAGCTTCTTTAACTAAATTACCACTTCTATCTAAAATATTTTCCAATCTTAATTTTAACTCTTGACCTACTCTGATAACATTAGAATTTTCTATAATCACCCCACTTAAAGCAAAACTGATACTTTGGTCATTAAAAGCTAATCCAACAAAATCACTATATCTACCATCGGCTAGTTTAATAAAAATCGAGTAAAATCCCCCTCGGAGAAATTCTGATCCAGGTATATTTAAAAATAACTGACCGTTCACAACCTGAATTGGAATACCGCCAAAATTAGTAATTTCTTTAAAATCTCCACTATTAGGATGCCAAATTCCTAACGTAGCGTTACCGTTATAAAAATTAGGTAGATTATTTAAATCTAAGATA
>Ga0197142_1002814_pt1 | contig 14965 bp, 7 predicted proteins | sample GBS60_MetaG_FD_148614 | JGI IMG/M metagenome (GOLD analysis project Ga0197142, IMG submission 148614) | Sediment microbial communities from Great Boiling Springs, Gerlach, Nevada, United States - GBS 60_MetaG | ecosystem: Environmental > Aquatic > Thermal springs > Hot (42-90C) > Sediment... | reverse complement strand
AAGCTATAGAATGGAAAGATGCGCACTTCGATGTCACCACTGCGCTTAAATGGACAAGACACGGTTTTGATATCACAAGTGCAAGTATTTGGAGAGTTGCTTGTCCTTCTGTGGTTGATTTCGAATTAGCTTCGCGATGGAACAAGAACGGATTTAAACCAGAGCAAGCGCTTGAATGGATGAAAAGTAAGTTTACACCAGAAGAAGCAAGAGAGTGGATAGATAATGAATTTAGTATTGAAGCACTATCAATGATTTCTAAATGGAAGGATGCTGGTTTCAGTGCTTCAGAAACGAGGGAGTGGTTAGCTCAAGGCTTTAATGTGGAAGAAGCAAAGCCTTGGCACAGTAAACATCTTAGACCAGATGAAGCAAGAGAGTGGGCAAATTTTGGATTTAATCCTGAACAAGCCGATAAATTAAAGAAATACGAATTTATACCTAAGGAAGTTATTAGATGGAAGAAAGAAGGATTTGATTTATTTAATGAAATAGCTGAGATTGAGACGAGAGATTTAAAGAAGATAAAAGAAGAGCTGATTAGGAAAGCGCAAGAATACAATAAGCTCAGCATTGAGGAAATTAAAGCAGAGGTAGTTAAAAAGCTTTCACAAATTCAGATGACGAAAAGGGCGGGAAAGTATGTGGAAAAGTTAGATGATTACGAGAAGATGAAAATTATCCTCGCAAATGATAATAAGGCACTTGTTTTGGCAGGACCTGGTAGCGGAAAAACGCAATTGATAGCTCAAAAAATCGCGTATTTGATATTAAACGGAGTAAAACCCTCTGAAATATTGATGGTAACATTTGGGCATAAAGCTGCGGATGAGATGTTTGCAAGGGTTAGTGAGATAGTTAACCAGAGTGTAGAAGGTCTAACTTGTGGAACTTTCCATCAAGTGCTTAATGATATTGCTGAAGAAATTCAAAAGATGCAAGGGGAAGCACGTTTGAAAGAAACCCTCACTGAAACAGATTCTGTTACTCTAATGGAGCATGCGTGGGGTACTTTAGGTCTTAGAAGAAACTATCGCAGGTCAGTGATAAGTGGTCAAGAAGGTTTTAGTGATAGTGAGTTAGCAGAAGAGCTCTACAAAATATATTCTTATTCAAGAAACACAATGATGTCGATTAAAAGTGCAAAGAGAGCGGTTGAAAGTGAGTTACTTTTAGCACCAGCTCAGATAAATGAGATGATTGAAGAATACGAAAGATTGAAAGGTTTGCAGGGAGTTATGGATTTTGACGATATGCTTCTAAAGACTTTGACTATACTTGAGAATGATAGTAGATTAAGGGAAGAAATTAAAAAGAAATACAAGTGGATAATCGTTGATGAATTTCAAGATACAAATTTGATTCAGTTAAAGTTTTTGAAATTGATATCAGGTGAACACAATCGTTTACTTGTTATTGGTGATGATGCGCAAAGTATATATTCCTTCAGAGGTGGGAATTTTGATTCAGCCATAGGGATTTTGAAAAATTGCCAAGTTTACATGATTCGCACGAGTTACAGAAGCAAGGAAAGTATATTGAAAGTTGTTAATTCCGTGCTTCCCGAACATGCACTACCAAAAACACTTATACCGCTAAAAAATAATTTAGGTGGAAAAAAACCATACTTAGTTCACGTTAAGAACGAAGATTCTTGGAAAAAATTTTACAAGATTTTTGGGGAAGGTTTTGAAAACGAAGGATACGAAAGAAATACAAAAACGCTTAGTGAAGATGACGTAAAGGCTAAGATTTTCCACCAGCTAGAAGCTAATTTCATTGTAGAAAGGATAAAGGAACATGTTGAAAAAGAAGGGTTGAACTACAGTGACATAGCTATACTCTATAGAGGTAGTGTGCTAAGCCAGGTATATTTGGAAATTGAAGAATTGTTAATCAAAAATGGTATACCGTATGAAAAACGTAGTGGTAAAAAGTTGATAGAAAAGTCCCCAGTACGCGATTTGTTAGCCTTTGTAAAACTTCTTTACAAGCCGAATGATATTGTTTCATGGTATAAGTTGTTTAACTTAATCTTTCTCAGACCACGATATGATAAAGGTTTGGTTGTAGAAAACATAGTTAATTCAACGGACCCAATATGGAGCTTCATTCGATTGAGAATGAATATAAATTCTAGTCATGATAATAGAAGATTTTATAAGATGAGAGATGTTCTGAAGGAAGCTATGGCTTATCAATCTCCGAGTAAGCAAATGAGAACATTTTATGAAAAATTCTACAAAGATGAATTTCGATATGTTGTTAAGGATTTGACAAAAAACGAAATCAAAAACCTACCATCAATTGCCGAAGCATTTATCAAAGCATCTGAGAATTACGAAAATGTTCGTGAGTTCTTAAAATTTATAAACAGTATAGATTCAAATTTCACGTCGGTGGAAGAAGATCTAAGGAAGGGTAAAGTTGTTCTTTCAACACTTCACCAAGCAAAGGGATTAGAGTGGAAAGTGGTGTTTTTGATAGGGATTGTTCCGGGCAGGTTTCCACATGTGAGAGCCCGTATTGATGAGGAAGAACGGTTGTTCTACGTTGGGGTTTCGAGAGCAAAAGAACAGTTGTACCTTATTCGCTCTCCAGGTTTCAAACCTGCTCAAAATAGAAAAGATTTTCTCGAAAAAGTAAGAGGCGACCTTGTTCAAATATTGTACCTTGATGAATTCATGGAAAAATATCTACCACAAAATAGTCAAAAAAACTTGTAAATTCAGTAACAAGTTCAAGTTCTCTTGGAATTTCATTGAAAGAATCATAATTTTTGTTATAATATGTAAATGTAACCCTTTTGTAGACAACCCATGGTATGTTCGAATAAACGCAGAAAGCCCTCATCATGTGAGCTAATAAAAAATCTGAGAATTCTTAAGTTGTAATAATGTTATACAGTTGATGAACTAAGAATCCAAACAAGAGGTTAGGCCACACAAACTGTATAAGACTCACAATTTGGAAAACGAAAACAGGAGATTGCCAATAATTTTCAGTGTGAGTTGAGCCTAAAGAGAATTCAAAAGATTTTGTTTATTTTTGCCTTTGAAAAAAAATTCAGTTTTCCCTACATTCATGCAATTTACACTGCAGGAACGGAAAGAAATTTTTCTTTTCGTAGATAGAGAAACTTGAATCTTGATATCTAAAAACGTTTTTGAAAAATTGATGTGCTTGATCATTTATTTAACAAGACACTTTCAATACTTGCGGTTAACAATAAAAACGTTAAATGATGTGGTCTTATGGAAGATAAAAAACTTTCCACTATCCAATGTTCATGAGGAAGTGCTAAGAATTACCTTGTATTATATTAAAGCACCTGAATAATGGCAGCAGGATTTATCTTGACACAGGGCAATAGACAGAAATGTTACTGTTATGGTAAAACTTTTTCAGGCAATCCAAAGAACGAAAGAGTTTTAGATAAATTAGCAAAGTCTATAGCAAGGATGGGAATGTATCATTAAGCTCTAACTTACTTTAATAAAGTTTCCTTGATAGATCCTAACCATCCAGATGCATGGTATAACAGAAAGGTTGTTTTTAGATTTTTTCGACCCCTTAGGAGAGCAAAACTGTTACAGAAAATATCGTGTATGTGAATAAAAAGAAAATGTGATTTATTCTGCTAAGATACATAAGATACATATTACAAGAGAGGTGAAGTGATTTGGAGAACAGTCGAAAGCTAAATGCTCCGTCCCTTCTTCTAAGCGATTTGATGAAACTATCATTTGATCCAAAAAAATGTGAATATTATGAAGAAAGATTTATTGATTCCTTGACTAAATCAAAGAGTGCTGAAGGGTCAACAACAAACGTAAGCAGTGAAAGCCTTGCCAATATTGAAAAACTTATTAAAAAGATGGCTTTAGTATCGGATGCAATAGTTCACGAGCTGACAGATAAGAGTAACATTGAAAATGAAATAGCAAGCTTGAAGCAAGAAGTGATGAAAAAAGAACAAACTGTCGAGCAGTTGGTAAATACTATGATAAGAATGTACAGCTATACTTGGGAGATTTTCAGGTTTGCCGAAAAGCATTCTCAAGACCTGTCGACATTAGTTGTGAAAATTCTCGACAAATTTGAACAAGAATTGAAGAAAATAGGCATTACCGTAGAAAATCCAAAAGGAAAGAAATACGATACGAGCCTTCATCAAATTGTTTCAACTCAGCAGGTAGAAGGTATGGAAGAAGAAACCATAATTGATGTTTTGAGTGTAGGGTTTATATACAACGGAAAAATATTAAGAAAGGCGCAAGTTGTAACAGTTTTAAACAACAAATAGTAGTAAATATTTTCAGTAGTGCAGCTAACGATTAATGTTGGTAAATACAAAGTGTCAAACAACGCTATTAAATATTATTACCGTGAAATTTTGCAAAATTTCTTATCATATAAAAATCATTCTCGCATAGTTTATGAACACTAATTTTCCTACAACCTCGGTTCACACTTACAAAATCCAGGTTTTGGTTAATTCATGCTGAGACATTTTCTTCAGAAAAAGTTTTGAGGGAAGTCTCGCATTTAGAAAATAATGTTTTTTTTTTGGAGATTTTCAACAAGTTGATTTAACATTTTGAGCAAGGGGGAGGAGTTATGGCATATATAGGTATTGATCTTGGTACTTCAACAAGTGAAGTGGCATATTATAAGGATGGCACCGTACGCCTCATATGTATGGTTCCTTCGTACGTGGGAATTGACACTAATGGAGAATTTGTATTTGGGGAAGATGCTAAAAGTCAGTATATAGGAAGACCTAACCACACTGTGACGGAATTCAAAAGACTTATGGGAACTGGTGAAATGATTAGACTTGGAGACAAAAAGTTCAGACCTGAGGAAATTTCCGCTTTGCTTCTTGGGTATCTAAAAAGAATTGCTGAAGAGTATTTGAAAACACATGGTGAAGAAACGGTTGAAGAAGTCGTTATTACGGTTCCAGCAAACTTTGATGATAATCAAAGAAAAGCCACTATGATTGCAGCTCAGATGGCTGGTATAAAATGTGAGAGAATAATAAATGAACCTACGGCAGCAGCATTAGCCTTCGGAATAAAAAATTTGGATAAAGATATGAGAATTCTAGTGTTTGACTTTGGGGGCGGAACTCTCGATGTTACTGTGCTAAAAATGTTCGAGGGCATACTCGATGTCGAGACATCTTACGGAGACACGAGGCTTGGAGGAAAAGACTTTGATGAAAGGATGATGGAACTAATTATAAGAAAAACGAAGGAAAAATATGAGGTAAAACTTGATAGAAGTAACTTGGAAGTTTTAGCCAAGTTGAAATCAGCAGCAGAACAGGCAAAAATCGAACTTTCAAATACATTTAATAACCAAGTGGAGGTTAAAATAGAAAATGTCGTCGCTGATGGCAAATTATTGGATATAGAAGTGAACATTACAAAGGCTGAATTCAACACTGCGGTCAAAGACTTGGTCGAGCGAGCAGGATTTGTTATAGATAAAGCGTTAGAGGACAAAGGTTTGTCTTACAAAGATATTGATTATGTGTTGATGGTTGGAGGGACGAGTAATATTCCTTTTGTGAGAGATTATGTAGAAAGGAAACTTGGTAAGAAAATTTACATGGATAGGAATAATCTTGATCCTATATATGCTGTAGCTTTTGGGGCTGCCATACAAGCAGCTATAAAGGCAGGAAAAATTTCGGAGGAGAACGGAATTTTAATTACGGATGTGTGTCCATTTAATCTTGGAATTGAAGTAGCCGAAGAAGTAAACGGGGTCTTGATTCCGGGTATTTTTAGAAAGATGATAGAACGCAATTCAACGATACCGACAACGAAAGCCGATCTGTTTTACACAGTAAACGATTATCAGACAGAGGTTAATGTAAAGGTATATCAAACACTTGACAATGATTGTGTTTGGACAAAAGATGCAACGTTGATAGGCGAATTTGTTCTTGACAATATACCACCGAGACCACGTGGACAGGTACCAATAAGAGTAGAATACAGTTACGATATCAATGGAAACCTGAGGGTAGTTGCGGAAATAATGAGTACAGGATATCGTCGTGAAATGGAAATAAAGCGAGTAGCTCATGTTGGGGATTCAACATATTCCGAAGAAGTTAGCAAAGCTCTAAACCAACTTGAAAAACGCTCTATTAACATGTACAAAGAGATGGAGTTGTACAAGAAATACAAAATGGTTATAGAAACAGCTGAAAGAAAGCTAGAAAATATTAAGAATGAAAACGGTAATGCTGAAAAAATAAGAAGACTCAAAAACCTTCTCGAGGAGATAAAACAGTGTATTGTTGAAAACAACAGCGAAAAAGCTGAAACAATAGAATCGGAAATCGTGGATCTACTCTTTATGATTGATTAAGGAGGGCAATAGATGCAACCAGCTTTCTATGAAATAATTGAAGAATTATTGTCACGAGAAGACTCTCCAGAAAATCTGAACTTAGTTGCATCCTTGCTCCTTTTTAACGAGCATTTTGAGGAAGCTTGCGCTGTTTTTAAGTACAATTACGTAAAACATAACGATGAGAAAGCAAAGAGTTATGTCGAAAACTTTGAATTTGTCAATGAATACATAAATGATTTCAATAAGGCTTTAGAATCTGCAAAAAAGAAGAAATACAAGAAGGCTATTGAATTTATTAAACCGTACTATGAAAGAGAATTTATCACGATCAGTGGTCTCAAACTTTACGCTATTTGCTTAGCTAAACTGGGAAGGGATAAGGAATTAGAACTAGTCGTAAAACAGGCTCAGAGACTGGGATATAGTGATGAGTTTGATAAGATAATGCTATTAAGACGTATAGATTTTCAAAAAATGCTCAATGCAGCAGTATTGTTGGCACTCATTCCTATTTTAGTGTTAGGGGTATATTTTGCTAAAACAACGAACACAGAACCAAAGATTGTTTACAAGGAAGTGCCAAAGACGGAAATTGTATACCAGACAAAAACAGAATATGTTAAAGACTTGACTTTTGAAAAGACGAAGGAAGCGTTGGGCATAGAACTCGTTAGAAGTTTATACAAGGCTGGTTTAAAAGCCTATAAGAATAAAAAGTACGATAAGGCATACGAGTATTTAAGTATTGCCAACGAGATTAGTGCTGGTACTTATTTAGAGCGACATGTACTATATTTCTTGGCTAAAGCAGCAGAACATATTAATAAAGACGACGCCACAGATCTTTACAAAGAATTTATCTCCAAGTATGAAAAAGGTCCATATAGTGATGAAGCTTTGTATAGCCTCACTATGCTGCTGTATGATAGTAGAAACATAGAGGAGGCTAAGAAGTATGCAAGCAGAATAGATCGTGAAAGCATCTTCTTCAACAGCAAGATAAGAGTGCTCTTGGAAGGGGGACAACGCTGAACATGGAAAATTACTATGATATTTTGCAAGTAGACAGGAATGCTAGCGAGGAAGAGATAAAAAAGGCATATGCTCGATTGCTCAGAAAACACAATCCTGAAAAGGATCCAGAGAACTTTAAAAAAATACGTGAAGCGTACGAGACGTTAAGTAACAAGGAAAGAAGAGCAAACTATAATTTTATGCTTGATTATGGCCAAGAATTTATGGATACATTAAAGAAGATAGACGAAGATATTTCTCAGAAAAGATATGAGGAGGCTGAAAAGAAACTGAAAAAACTTTTATCCATAAAGCAAGACTCGATAGATTTGTGGATAAAACTTTCAGACGTTTCTGCTCTAAAAGGGAACAGAAGGCAGGCAATCGATATTTTGTCGAAAGCACTAAATGCAGTGGGAGAATCTTCTATTGTTTACCATTTGATTGGCCTAAACTATAGTCTTATGAATGATTTTTATAATGCAGAAAAATATCTGAAAAAGGCATTGGTGATAGAGAAGAATTTTTACACGTTTAGAGAATTATATTTCACATATTTCTTATCTGGGAGAGTTGTCGAAGCAGAGCAAGTGCTAAGGAAAATTTCAGAATTAGAGTTTGACGACCTTAGTTATGTTGATTACAAACTGCTAATAATAAGACATCACATACTTATGAGTGTTACGTTTGAAGAAGCAAAGAATAAGGTTTCATGGCACGTTGATGAATTAATAAGACTTGGAAAACAAAAAGAAGAGCTGATAGGTTACATCGTAAGTGGAGCTTTAGAGGATATAGAACTCTATCGCAGTTTGCAAATAGATGCTGGACTCTTTGGAATGTACTACTCGAGTAAAATTATTTATGAACTAACTGGTGACCCGAATGTAAAAAAGGCTTTTGAAGAGTTTGATGAATTTTTTGGTAAAGTTAAGAATATTGAACAACAGATAATACAGCTAGAGAAAGAAATAAATTCGTCTTTTAATATTACAGAGTGCGAAAATAAAGTGTCATGGCGTGTAAATGAATTAATAAACACCGGAAAGAAGAATGCGTTACTTAAAAACTATATTGTGAATAGATTAGTTGAAATATTACCTTTATATGCTCGTAATAATCCACTTCCGCAGGATTTTTTTGTACTCTATTATGTTTCGAAGATAATTTATGAGTTAACAGGTGATCAGAAAACGAAAAAGACTTACGAAGACCTAAAACAGTATTTCTTTGGTGGCAAAATAGGTAATGGACGGTATCAGTCACCTCCAACGTACACTGGGACATCTGGTGGATGTTTAATTCCACTTTTCCTTTTTGGGATCTTTATACTTGCCTTGCTACTCTTTTAAATTCTGTTTCTCGGTAATACTTTTGTAAACGTGTAAAATTTCCATTCATACAATAAAGTCGAATTCACGCACTCTGTTGAGAATTAACCGATGAACGATAATCGTATGGTATCTTTTCGGAACCAGAATGATTGTGAGCACTGAAAATGCTGTTCTTAGAATCAAATAGCAAACGAATAAAAATAACATACCGTATGAGCATGTATTAGCAGAGAAAGGCAGGAAGAGCAGGGTGGGGTAGCGATTGAAAGCGGGCGCAGGGCAGGGTGGTGGGCTTAGGGCTATTGGGGCGCAGAGTTTAGGGGTTGGGCGTTAGTAAATGCGTGGGTGGTGGGTCGAGCAAGGGCTTAGGGTAGGGGCGAAGGGTTGTTTGAGAGCGCAGAGCAGGGTTTGGGTGGGTTTGAGTGCATATGTCGGGGAGGGTTTGGGAGGGTTTAACGATATTGAATTTGGAGAAGCCTACCGCAAGGTAGGCTTTTTTGGTATATAGCAGATAGAACTGCGTTGATGTATAAATGAAACCTAACTGGGATAGCGGGAGGGTAAGCGGAGAGATGATAGTCGGAAGGTCTGATGACGACAAGACAATAAGATTAGATGAAGACTTGACGGTAAGGGAACAAGATTCGACAATTCGTCAAGATATCTCTAACAATAATCAGAAGAGTGATTTTGGAAGAGTAGGGCTATTTGATAGTTACAAGGTAATTCAAGAGTTCGATGCCACAGGTGGAGAGGCAGATACGTTTCTTGTTGAAAAAAGTGGCGTTAGATATTTTTTGAAATTGTATCGTAAAGGTATAAAGCCCAAAGAGAGCGTGCTGAGGAAACTTTCATCGCTCTCCAAGAAGTTAAGTGACCATGTTGTGGTTATCCACGAATTTGGTGTGGATGATGTATCGGGACGCTGCTATGAGCTTATGGAATACATAGAATACGGAGATTTGAAAAGATATTTTGACAACTTTAAAAACCAAGATGCGAAAAGCAAAGAACAATTTCTCAAGGCGGTTGTTAAAGAGTTAGCAGAAGCACTCAACGCTTTGCATAATGAAGGAATTGTTCATAGAGATTTGAAACCCACGAACGTTTTGGTTAGAAGTTTGAAACCTTTAGATTTGGTTATAGCTGATTTTGGAATTTCTGTAGCTTTGTTCGATGATGTAACTAAGGTCTATACTGAAACCCAGAAAGGTTCATTTGCATACATGGCACCGGAGGAACTGAGTAATTATTTTGGTAAAGAGATAGATTGGTGGCATCTTGGGATAATATTGTACGAGCTCTTGGTTGGAAAAAATCCCTTCAGTGGACTTTCAGAGGCTGTTGTTAAGCATTATTTGACCTCAGAAAACATTTCAATACCCGAGGATATTGAACACAGGAATGCTCAGCTGCTTAAGGGACTTCTGACAAGAAATCCTCGCAAAAGATGGCAATATGAACAAGTCAGAGCATGGCTAAACGGTGAAGATGATATACCAGTCTATTTTGAAGATTCTGAAGGTAAAAGCGGAGAAAATCTTGGCGTAAAGCAAAAGTGGTTCAACGAAGGTTTCAGCGAAGACGAATATTCCCTGTTTATGGAAAACGGTTTTACATTAGAAAAAGCTATTGAATTTAGGAACGTTCTTAGAATGGAGGGCAAACTCAGTAGGGAACAAATCAGAGAGTGGGTGCAAGCTGGTTTTAAGGACCCAAGAAAGGTTATCAGATGGTCAAAAGAGAATTTTGAAGCCTTTGCTGCCAAGGTTTTTGACGATTATGGCGTAACCCCAAGTCTTGCTCGAGAACTTTTGCAATATGGTTTAACAGCATATGAATTCAAGGTAGCGTGCGAGAGAAAGAAGAAAACACCGAAAGATATTAGTATAAAAGACCTCATAGATGAATTGGCAAGTGGATTCAAACCATTTGAACGAGAAGAGTGGAGAGCACATGGTTTCAGGTTGGAAGAAGCCAATAGATTAAAGAAGGTTGTTTACGATGTAGACGAAGCTTTAGAATGGCGAGAAAATGGGTTTAATATTTCCAATATATCGAAAATAGAAATGTGGAGAAGCTGCGGGTTTAGTCCCCGAATAGCAAAAATGTGGGAAGAGAAAGGGTATAGCCCACAAGAAGCGACGATGTGGAGAAATAACGGTTTTAGTCCATCAAACGTGTTGGAATGGAAAAGAGCTGGGTTTACACCAGTGGAGGCTGGTAGATGGTTTAGAGCAGGATTTACGGTAAACACAGCTAATAGTTGGAAACTGGTTGGTATCAACGACCCAGAAGTGGCGGCGAGTTGGAAGGCGAATAATTTTCTGCCACAACAAGCAAGCCAGTGGGCAATTGCTGGTTTTTCACCACATGAAGCACGCCTGTGGTATGAGAACGATTTCTATGAGCCTGATAAAGCTGCTCTTTGGAAGTCATCAGGTTTTAAGCCAGACGTAGCAATCAAATGGTTTAGGTCACAATTTGAACCAGAAGAGGCAAAAGAATGGGAGCAAAATGGTTTTGAACCTGAAGATGCTAAGCAGTGGCGCAGATATTTTTCACCACAAGAAGCAAGGAACTGGAAAGGAAATAATTTTGTTCCACTTGTTGCAAAGGAATGGAAGGATGCAGGATTTAACCCGCAAGAAGCAAGAGAATGGTTAAACAGAGGTTTCCGAGCCTCTCAAGCTAGTGAATGGAAAAGCGCAGGCTTTGATGTGCAAGGTGCTTTAATCTGGAGAAGCATATGTCCTATGAAAATGAGCATAGAGGATGCGGCTAAGTGGCATATTAATAGATTTAGTCCAGAAGAAGCGCTAAGCTGGAAGAATGAAAGGTTTTCCCCACAAGAAGCAAGGGAATGGGTAGATGAAGGATTCAGTCTGAACGATGTCTCTGTTATACGCCCCTGGAAAGAAAACGGATTTAGTGCCAAGAGAGCTAAAGCCTGGATGCAAGTTGATTTTGATGTACTTGAAGCAAAGAAATGGGAACAAGAAGGATTCGAACCTGTAGAAGCTAAGGAATGGAAAGAATTTGGATACGGGTTTGAGAAAGCGAAGGTTTTGAAAAAATATGATTTTATACCACAAGAGGCTAAGAGATGGGAGAATATTGGGTTTGATATAGTATCGGAGATGAAAAAGCAAGATCCTGAGCTTTTAAAACTATCGAAAAACGAATTAAAAGATAAAGCGAAGATATACAATGATAAAAGTCTTGGAAAAATTAGAGAAGAAGTTCAAAGGAAAATCGAAGAAATCAATCTTAGTGATGAAGCTAAGCAGTTTTTAGTAACAATAGATGACTATGAAAAACTCAATGCACTGTTAAGCAATGCCAGAAAAAGTCTTGTTATAGCCGGTCCTGGAAGTGGAAAGACAGATTTGATAGCCAGGAAAATAGCATTTTTATTATTAACAGGTGTTAAACCATCGGAGATATTGCTTGTGACTTTCACAAGACAGGCAGCCGATGAAATGATTGAGAGAGTAAGAAAGTATGCTAACCGACCAATTGAAGGAATCACATACGGAACATTCCACCATGTTTTTAACGTAATTTCAAATTGGTTCAAAGAGCAAATCTTTCAGGGTTACGATTGGAAGATTTTAGAAGAAGAGAATGCCAAGATACTAATGGAACATGCCAAGAGTAAATTATATGATGGTGAAAAGAGTGACCTACAACTTGATTTAGAAAGAGTGAGCAAATACAATACTCAGACAGAGATTTTATACAAGATTTATTCATATGCGAGAAATACCATTAACTCCATTGCCAATGCGGCTCGGATTGCCAAAAGAGAATTCAGAACCCGCTCAGAGATTTTGGAAGCAAACAGCATTATCGAAAAATATGAAGAACTTAAAAAGGAAGAGTTCGTGAAAGATTTCGATGATATATTGCTTGAGATGATAAAGTTGCTCTCTAACAATGCTTCACTTAGAAAAGTCATAGCCGACAAATTCAAATGGATTATAATCGACGAATTCCAAGATACGAACATCATCCAACTTAGGTTTGCAGAATTAATAAGTACAGAAAAGAACCATTTGTTTGTCATCGCAGACGACGCTCAGAGTATTTACTCATTCCGTGGAGGAAATTTTGATGCTGGAGTTCACTTTTTGAAAGATGCAGAAATCTACATGATTCGAACAAACTACAGAAGCAGGGAGAGTATTGTCAAGGTAATCAATAGTGTTTTACCATCAAGTGCAATACCGAAAACATTGAGAGCAGCGTCTAATAAGATGGGTGGCGATAAACCTTATATCGCTGCTGTTAGAAACGAAGGTGTATGGCAAAAATTCGTTGATTATTTTGGTTTGGATAATGAAAATATAAAAGACGAAGAAGATAGAAAAGACCAGGTTTTGAGAAGGCTTGAGGCGGAGTTCATTTTGAGAAAGATTATTGAGTACACAAAGGTGAAAGGTCTGAAATACGAAGACATTGCTGTACTTTATAGAAGTGCATATTTATCGACGGATATTGAGCTGGTGCTTGAAAAAAACAACATTCCATTTGAAGTTCACGATAGTAAAAAGTTTTCCCAAGAACCTCCGATATGCCATATGGTAGCTTTCTTAAATTTGTTTATTGAACCTACAGACATACCCTCTTGGTATCAAATTTTTAGCTTAATTAAGCCATACGGTGGCTCAGAGAAAGCAGGGATTATAGATTCTATACGACAATCACAACGTCCGATTGAAACGTTTATTAAATCTAATGAAATCTTAGATTCTCTTGGCAAATCGCAAGATGTGTTGATAAGATTAAGAAAGTTGAGGGAGGCTTTCAAGCGAGCACAGGGGTATGTACCACCATACAAGCAGTTGGAGATATTCTTTGAGGTGTTCTATAAAGAAGAGTGTAAATATGTGCTAAGTGTTACCGAGCAAGAGATAAATCAGATAATGATAACTGCTATGGAATTTATTGAGTTTGCAAAGAATTATAAGACCATAGGAGAACTTCTAAAAGCCGTTGCTAAGATAGATTCGGCATTTGTAGTTGAAGAAAAGGAGCCAGAAAAAGGTAGGGTCGTGCTCTCAACAATTCACCAAGCAAAAGGATTGGAGTGGAAGGTAGTTTTCTTGATAGGCGCTGTTCCTGGGCACTTGCCACTTTCAAAAGGCGACCCAGAAGAAGAAGAGCGTCTTTTCTACGTTGCTGTCTCAAGGGCAAAAGAATGGTTGTATATAATGCGTTCTCCTGGATTAGGGAAATCATCATCTATTGAAGACCTTGTTGAGAAAATCCCGGATGAGTTTGTAAGTATGATATATATTGATGATTTCTTAGAAAAAGAGATAAAGAAAAAACAGGACTGTGGAAAAGCAAATCAACAAAGTGGATAATTTTTCTTAATGCAAAACCTACAACGCAGCGTTGGTAGAAACCAACGCTGCTCAATTTTTTAAAGGCTACCTGATAATAATATATGCAAACAATAGAAGAAGGAGAATGATTGTCGAAATGTTGAGAACTTTGAGTGTTTTCAGTTCTTTCGTTATTTTTGCTATTTTGCTGTTTTCATTTTTTCCATTAAGTTCATTGAGTATTTTTTTGTGTTCTTCATGCAACTCATCGAATTGATTGTCGATGGTAGTCGAAATTTTTTCCAAGTTTTTAGATATATTAGATAAACTGGAAGGGACGGACTGCTGTCTTTGAATAAAATTTTCAATATTGTCTTTTAGTTCGTTAACTTCGCTAGTAATAGCTTCAAGTGATTGTTTGGTTTCATCATTTATTTGTGTGACAAAGAGTTCTATATGGTTATTTCTTTTTTGGAGCTCATTCAACATTCGATTTGTGGTAACTTGAAGATGTTCCGAAAATTCTTGCGAGGTTTTGTTTAAAAAGTCCTTCATGGATCTATCCATTTCTTCAACCAGCGTATGCAACCTTTCAAATACTCGGTCGACAGTTTCAAGCTTATCTTTTAAATTGTACTCAAACTCGGAAATCTTTTGGCTAACTTGCATACGTTCAACGTTCAGTGAATCAATTATTTGGTTCAGGGTTGTCTTTGTATCGTCGATTTCTTTCTGATTTGCTTCAACTTTTGTAATTAATTCACTAAGCCTTTTGATGTTGTCTTTTTCTTCTTCCAACTCTTCAGTTATGTTCAAAAGCCTTTCCACAACTTCGTCTCTCGTATCATTTGCCATTTACCGCACCTCCTCAAGAACATTTCTTAGCCTTTCTATGCTATTTTTAATAAT
>Ga0197142_1002811_pt1 | contig 14974 bp, 15 predicted proteins | sample GBS60_MetaG_FD_148614 | JGI IMG/M metagenome (GOLD analysis project Ga0197142, IMG submission 148614) | Sediment microbial communities from Great Boiling Springs, Gerlach, Nevada, United States - GBS 60_MetaG | ecosystem: Environmental > Aquatic > Thermal springs > Hot (42-90C) > Sediment... | reverse complement strand
GGCCTGGAGGTTCCCCTTCCGTCCTTCCACGAAGCCCAGGAGGGCCAGGCGTTCGGCCTCCAGGGGGCCTTCCTGGGGGGTGAGGAGGAGGGACTCGGCCTCCAGGTCCTTGCCCTCATTCAGGAGGCGGAGGGCGGGGGCCAGGGGAGGTTCGCCCATAGGGGAAGCCTACAGGCCCCCGCTTCCCTTGGGAGGGAAGGAGGCCACATTGGAGGGATTGCGTCCGGGCCTGATCACGCGGCTGGCACTGGGTCCTCCTTGGCGTCGGGGAGGAGACTTTCCGCTTCCCGCACCTTGGGGAGGAGGTAGCCGGAAAGCCCCCAAAACACCCCCATGCCCCCGAAGAGGAGGAGCATGAGGGCGATGCCTTCTCCCTGCCCGTACCGGGGGCCGAAGACCCGGTCGGCCAGGGGCCCCGCGAGGAGCATGGCCAGGGGGTTGGCGAACCAGGCGATCATGCGCCTCGCGGCGAAAACCTTGCCCTGGACGGAAAGGGGCACCTTGGCCTGCCAGATGGCCTGGTTGGATCCGTTGAGCACAGGGATAAAGAAGCTCCCCAGGAAGGCCAGGACCGCCCACGCGGAGGGCTCCTCCACCGCCCCCATAAGGGCCAGGGCCAGGCTGGAGAGAGCCATGCCCAGGAAGACCCCGTGGACCCGCTTCCGGGGCCCGCCCCACAGGGAGAGGATAAGCCCCCCCGCCACCCCGCCGATCCCCGAGGCGGATCGGACCAGGGCGAGGGCCGCCTCGGAAAACCCCGTCTTGGCCAGGATCATGGCCGGAAGGACTGCGGTCCCCAGGGTGGTGAGGAAGTTGATCCCGAAGAACATGAGCTGGAGCCCGAGGAGGGAAGGCCTTTCCAGGATGAAGCGGAACCCGAAGAGGGCTTCCTGCACCAAGGAGGCCTTTTCCGGGACCTCTAGTCTTGGGTTGGGGATGGGCACCAGGAGAAGGCTGAGGACCGCGGCGCTTGCCCCCAGGAGGTCCAGGGCGAAGATTCCCCCGAGCCCCAGGGGCTTGAGGAGGGCTGCCGCCAGGATGGGGGCCCCCACCCCGGCCAGAGACTCCGCCAGGCTCATCATGCCGCTCGCCCGGGCGTAGTCCCTCTTCTCCAGCATGGCGGACAAGGCGGCGGAGAGGGCGGGCCAGTGGAGACTGGAGAGGGCCCCCGTGAGGGCGGAGACCAGGTAGAGGGGCCAGACCTCGAGACGGCCCAGGAGGAACAGGAAGAGGAGGAAGCCCGTGGCCAGCCCCCCGCCCAGGTCAGCGGCCAGCATGGCCCACTTCCTTGGGTAGCGGTCCACCAAAGCGCCCGCCAGGGGGGAGAGGAGGATGAGGGGGAGGAAGTGGAGGAAGCCCATGAGGGAGAGGGTGGTGGCCTGGCCCGTCTTCTGGTAGGCGTAGAGGGTGAGGGCGAACCAGGTCATCTCCCGGCCCACAAGGGCCAGGGCCTGGCCCAGCCAGAGGAGGCGGAAGGCGGCAAAACCTCGCACCTCCTCACTCTTGCCCTTCCTTTACTCCAGGAGCAAGCGGAAGTTTAGAGTAGAGCTATGGCCTACCTGGTGGAGCATCCCTTGGCGGCCCGTCTGCTCGCCGATCCGGACCTGGCGGTCTGCCTGAAGCCCTTCATGAAGGGCCCGGCCACGGTGAAGGACCTGGCCCAGGCCCGGGGCATTAGCCTGCAAAGGGCCCACTACCGGGTGTGCCTTTTCCTGAAGGCGGGTCTCCTGGAGCCCGTGGAGGCCAGGAGGCGCCGGGGCAGGCCCATCCGGCTTTACCGGGCGGTGGACACGGACTTCCACATCCCTCGGAAGCTGGTGCCGGAGAGGGTGTTGCGGGCCCTGGAGGCGGCCCAAAGCTGGCAGGAGGAGTGGCAAAAGGCCCTGGAAACCCATGACCCCGGCTACGGGGCGGTCTTACGGGTCTTCCTCAACCCGGAAGGGATTCTGGAGTGGGGTGGGGAGGACGAGCCCGACATCCTGGCCGAGGACTTCCCGCCCGTTTTGAACCTCTGGAGCGCCGGGCTCTACCTTCGCCGGGAGGAGGCCAAGGCCTTACAGCGGGAGCTTCTTGGGCTCTACCACCGCTACGCCGCGCTTTCTCCTGCGCGCCAGGAAGAGGGCCAGGCCCGGTACCTCCTCCACCTGGGCCTGGTGCCCGCGCCCTAAGCCTGGGGTTATACCCTTCCTTAAGCCCGCTAGTCCTGGTAAGCTTCCCAGGAGCCTTCTGCCGGGGCCCCCATGCTGGCGCAAGCCAGCATGGGGTGGTATTAGGCCTCGTCCCGGAGGATGGCCTCAATCCTGCCCAGAGCTTCCTGGGGCAGGTCCACCCCCGCCGCCCCCAGGCTCTCCCGGATCTGCTCGGGGCGGGTGGCCCCGGTGATGGCGCTACTGATCCCGGGAAGCCTTAAGACCCAGGCCAGGGCCAGCTGGGCCCGGGTGAGGCCCAGCTCATCGGCCACGGCCTTCAGCTTCAGGACCTTCTGGCGGTTTTCCTCGGTCAGGAGGCGCTCCATGAACTGGGGGTAGCGGGCGAAGCGGCTCTCCTGGGGGATGCCCTCGTCGTACCGCCCCGCCAGGACCCCCATGGCCAGGGGGCTCCAGACCACGAGGCCCATCCCGAAGCGCTCCGCTTCCGGGAGGATCTCCCCTTCCACCCGCTCCCGGTAGAGCATGGAGTACTGGGGCTGCTCCACCACGGGCGGGTGGAGGCCGTTATCCCGGGCGAAGGTGACCGCCTCAGCGATTCTCGCCGCGGGCCACTCCGAGGTGCCCCAGTAGAGGGCGTAGCCCTTTTCCACGAGGCTGTGCATGGCGTAGACGATCTCCTCCATGGGCACCTCGGGGTCGTAGCGGTGGGCGAAGAAGAGGTCCACGTAGTCGGTCTTGAGCCGCTTCAGGCTCTTGGTGATGCTCTCCAGGAGGTGTTTGCGGCTTAGGCCCCGGTCGTTTGGGTCCTCGGACATGGGCCAGTAGGCCTTGGTGGAGAGGACCAGGGTGTGCCGGGGGTAGTCCTTGAGGACCTCCCCCATGACCTCCTCCGCCAGGCCCCGGGCGTAGACGTCGGCGTTGTCAAAGAAGTTCACGCCCCCTTCGTAGGCGATCTTCACGATCTCCCGGACCGTCTCTTTGTCCTTGACCACGTCGCCGAAGGTGACCCAGGCCCCCAGGGAGATCTCGGAGACCTTTAGGCCCCACCTGCCCAGCTTGCGGTAGCGCATCTCGCCCATGGCGGCTAGAGTCTACCCCTTTTCCCGGGGATTGACCAGCGGGTCAGCTTCGGGGAAGCCAAAAGGGGGGTGAAGCCCCCCTTGCTTTCAGAACACCGCCTTGTGGATGATGTCCGTCACCGAGACGATGCCCATCACCTCTCCCTGGATCACCGGGGCCCGGCGGATCCCGGTGTTGGCGAAGAGGCGGGCCACGTACTCCACGGCCAGGTCGGGGTTCACGGGGATCACGGGCTTGGTCATGATCTCGTGGACCTGGACCGTGGCGGGGTCCTTGCCGTAGGCGATCACCTTGTAGACGATGTCCGTCTCGGTGACGATGCCGTAGGCGTCCTCCTCGTTGCGCCTTTCCACGATGAGGGCCCGGAGGCCGGTCTCCTTCATGAGGTTGATGGCCTCCTTGACCGTGGCCGAGCCCTGGATCCTCACCACCTCGGTGGACATGATGTCCTTGGCCTTCTTCATAAGGCACCCCCTTGCCCTAGCCTTGGGCAAGACTAGGGTATACCGGTACCAGGGTATCGGGGTAGGGAAGAAAGTCCCGGGCGGGCTAGGCCTCCTCCACCTCGAGGACCCCCCCTTCCGCCTGGAAGCCCAGGCGCTTGTGGGCGCCGTCGCAGAAGGGCTTGTTGGCGGAGCCCCCACAGCGGCAGAGGAAGACCCGGGGCTTCTCCAGGACCTCTTCTTTTCCCCCGATTTTCAGGCGGAAGCCCTGGCCCTCCAGGCGGATGGGGCCATTTTCCAGAAACTCCAGGCGCATGGCCCTAGGGTACCAGGCGGGCCAGCAGGGGCACAAGGAGGAAGAGCAGGAAGACCCGCACCGTGTGGAAGACCCCCACCAGGGCGGGGTTGCCCCCCTCGGCCTGGCTTAGGGGCCCCATGCCCGTGATGCCCCCGGGGGCCAGGGCGAAGAGGAGGGTCTTCAGGGGAAGGCCGGTGAGGCGGCTCAGGAGGAGGCCCAGGGCCAGGGCGGTGCCCAGGAAGACCAGGGCCGAAAAGGCGGCCCAGGGGAGGAAGTCCGGCCTCAGGAGGTCCTTGCGGAAGCCCAGGCCGATGAGGATTCCCGCCAGGACCTGTACCAGGAAGTCCAGGCCTTTGGGCAGAGGCGCGGGCTCCGGGGCCAGGACCTGGTAGAGGCCCGCGCCCAGCATGGCCCCCACCACCCCACCCCCAGGAAGGCTCAGGAGGTGAAAGAGAAGGCCCAGGGCCAGGCCGCTCAGTCCCGCAGGGAGGAGCTCCATGAGGAGCATGGTATACTCTCATCGTCTATGAAAAGGCTTCTTCGGGGTCTGGGCTGGCTCCTCCTGGGGGCGGCGCTCCTTCTGGCCCTCGTCCTTGTGGGGGGTTTTGTCTACCTGCGCTCCTCCCTGCCCCAGGTGGAGGGAAGGGTGAGCCTAAGGGGGCTTTCCGCCCCCGTGGAGGTGGTGCGGGACGAGAGGGGTGTGGTGCGCGTCCGGGCCGCCTCCTTGCGGGACCTCTTCTTCGCCCAGGGCTATGTTCACGCCCAGGAGAGGCTCTGGCAGATGGAGTTCCAGCGCCGGGTGGGGCAGGGGCGCCTCTCCGAGGTCCTGGGGGAGGCCACGCTGGCCCAGGACCGCTTCCTCCGCACCTGGGGCTTCTACCGGGCGGCGGAGGAGGCCTATAAGAGGCTCTACCCGGAGGAGAGGGAGGCCGTGGAGGCCTACGTGGCGGGGGTGAACGCCTTTTTGGGAAGCGGAGCCCCTTTGCCCCCGGAGTTCCTCCTCCTGGGCTTCCGCCCCGAGCCCTGGACAGGCCCCGATGTGCTGGTCTGGGCTAAGATGATGAGTTTTGACCTCTCCGGGAACTGGGAGGAGGAGCTTCTTCGCCACCGCCTCCTGGCCCGGGGCGTGAGCCCGGAAAGGCTTTTGGCCCTCATGCCCCCCTATCCGGAGGACGCTCCCACCATCCTGCGCGCGGAGGACCTAAGGCTTCCCCTCAGGCGGGAGGAGGCCCCTGCCGCCCTCCTCCAGATGGCCCCGCCCCGCTTCCTCGAGGCCAGCAACAACTGGGTGGTGGCGGGAAGCCGCACGCTAACGGGGAAGCCCTTCCTGGCGGACGATCCCCATCTAGGCCTTTCCGCCCCCAGCCTCTGGTTCTTGGTGGCCCTCGAGGCCCCCGGCTACCGGGCCCTGGGGGCCAGCCTCCCCGGGGTGCCTGGCATCGTTATCGGCCGCAACGAGCGCATCGCCTGGGGGGTGACCAACGTGGGGGCGGACGTGCAGGACCTCTACCTCCTGGAGGAGGCGGGCGGGGGGTACCGCTACAAGGGCCAGGTGCGCCCCTACCGGGTGCGGGAGGAGCGGATCCGGGTCAAGGGGGGGAGGGAGGAGGTCCTCAAGGTGCGGGAGACGGTCTACGGTCCGGTGATCACCGACGCCCTTCAGGACCCCCCCAAGACCCCCATGGCCCTCCGCTGGGTGAGCCTGGACCCGGAGGACCACCTCCTCATGGCCTACCTGAACCTGAACCGGGCCCGGGACTGGGCCTCCTTCGTGGCCGCCCTGAAGGACTACTCCGCCCCCAGCCAGAACTTCGTCTACGCCGACGTGGACGGCCACATCGGCTACATCGCCCCCGGGAAGTTCCCCGTCCGCAAGGAGGGGCACACGGGGATGGTTCCGGTGCCCGGAAACGGGGACTGGGACTGGCTGGGCTACCGGAGGCCCGAGGACTGGCCCCAGGTCCTGGACCCGCCAAGGGGCTACCTCGTCACCGCCAACCACAAGGTGACTCCCGAGGGCTTCCCCTACGCCCTCACCTACGACTGGGCCGAGCCCTACCGGGCGAAGCGTATAGAGGAGCTCATCCTGAGCAAGGAGAAGCTTTCCCTGGAGGACATGAAGGCCATCCAGCTGGACCAGAAAAGCCTCCTCTACCGGGACTTCCGCCCCGTCTTGGAACGCCTCCTTCCCCTTTCCGAAAGGGCCCGGGCCTGGCGGGAGAGGCTTCTCGCCTGGGACGGCACCATGGCGGCGGGTTCCGAGGAGGCCCTGGTCTTCGCCCTCTGGTACACGGAGCTCACCCGGCTTCCCGAGAGGGAGGTGGGGGAGGCCTTCTGGGACGAGCCCCGCTACCTCCTAAAGGCCCTTGGGGAGGGGGATAAAAACTGCGACCAGCCCGAGACGGAGTATCAGGAGACCTGCCTGGACTACGCCGCCTTGGCCCTGGAGCGGGCCCTGGACCGGAAGGAGGCCCTGAAGGCCAGGACCTGGGGGGAGGTCCACCGGGCGGCCTTCCCCCACGCGGTCCTCACCCACACCCCCCTGAAGCGCCTCAGCGACCGGGAGGTGCCCTTCGGCGGGGACCGGTACACGGTGAACGTGGGTCCCTTTGACCCCAAGACCCTGCGCATGGCCCATGGCCCCAGCTACCGCCAGATCGTGGACCTCGCCGACATGGAAAACTCCCTCTTCGTCCACCCCATGGGCCAGTCCGGCCACCCCCTCTCCCGCCACTACAAGGACCTCCTCCCCCTCTGGGCCCGGGGGGACTACCTGCCCATGCGCTTCGCCGGCGAGGGGAGGACCCTCCTCCTGGAGCCCGGCCGCTAGGCCTTTTCCTCCCCGTTCTCCAGCTTCTGGAAGTGTTCCAGCGCTTCCCGCACCCTCTCGTGCACCCAGTAGGCCTTGCGGCCGAAGAGGAGCTCCACCGCCTCGTCCACCTCCTCCACGGCGTAGATGTGGAAGGTGTCCTCCTCCACCGCCCGCACCACCTCCTCCCTCAGGGTGAGGTGGGGAAGGTTGGCCTTGGGCAGGACCACCCCCTGGGTGCCCGTGAGGCCCAGGTTCTGGCAGACCCGGTAGAAGCCCTCCACCTTTTCCGCCACCCGGCCCACGGCCAGGACCCGCCCCGTCTGGTCAATGGCCCCGGTCACCGCCAGGTCCTGCCTTAGGGGGAGGCTCGCCAGGGCGGAGAGGACCGCCAGAAGCTCCGCAAGCCCCGCCGAGTCCCCCTCTATGCCCCCGTAGCTTTGCTCAAAGACCAGGCTCACGGTGGCGGAGAGGGCTCCCACCTGGGCGTAGGTGCCCCGGAGGTACCCGGCGAGGGTGAGGACCGCCTTGTGGAAGACCTGCCCCCCCAGGCCCACCTCCCGGTCAATGGAGAGCACCCCCTCCCGCCCGGGGCCCGCCTGGGCGGTGATGCGCACGGGGCGGCCCGTGGGCAGGGGGCCTTCCACCACCACCAGGCCGTTTATCTCCCCCACCTGTTCCCCCTGCACCTGAAGGGAAACCACCCCTTCCTTGAGTTCCTTCAGGTAAAGCTCCTCCTCGAGGCCAAAGCGCTCCTCCCGGGCCAGAACGGCCCTCCTTACCGCCTCCCGGTCCAGGGGGCTTCCATAGGCCAAAGCCTCCTTGGCCAGGTCCAGGAGGCGGTGGAGCCTGGCGTCCAGCCTGTCCCGGTGCCCTGTCAGGCGGCGGGCCTCGTCCGCCAGGGCCGCCAGGCCCTCCGGGGTGAGGGGCACGCCCTCCTTCTCCAGAAAGCCCCCCAGGTAGGCCACGTTCTCCTCGGTGTAGGGGATCTCCGGGCTGAACTCCACCCGGAAAGGGAAAAGCTCCAAAAACTCCTCGTCCTCCTCCAGGAGGGCCATGACCTCGGGGGGGCCCACCAGGAAGACCTGGGCCTTCAGGGGGGCGGGCTTGAGCCTCGGGCCCTTGACCTCGGGCCTGGGGGTAAGGGGTTCCACCTCCCCCGTGGCCAAGGCCCTTTTGAGGAGGGGGTAGCTCCCCAGCTCCAGGACCCGGTGGGCCTCCAGAACCAGCACCCCGCCCATGGCCCGCATCAGGGCCCCGGGCCGGAGGAGGCCCAGGTGGGTGGAGAGCACCCCTTCCCTGGCCTCGTACTCCAGGTGGCCGAAAAGCCTCTCCGGGATGGGGTTGGGCTCGTGGACCACCCGGCTTCCCCCCGTCACCAGGAGCTTGGGGTAGAGGGCCTCCAAGGCCGGCTCCTCCTCCAAGGCCGCGGCCCGGAGGAGATTTTCAAAAACGTAGTCCAGATAGCGCCCCGCCTGGGGGAAGCGGGCCTTCAGGGCCTCGACCTTGGGCAGGAGGAAGCGCTCGGCGAAGCCCCGCCTCAAGGCGGCCACCTCCGCCTGGGCCCTCTGGCGCAGATCCAGATAGGCCAGGACGGTCTCCTCCAGCCGGGCGGAAAGCTCGGGGGGCAGGGGGCCTTTGCCGGAAAGCCTCAGGCCCTCCTCCCCCTCCAAGAGGGCGAAGCCGAACCCCTTGGCCTCCTCCCCCAGGGCCTCGAGGAGGGCCTCGGCCTCCTTTTCGTATCGGGACTCCACCAGGCTTTTGGCGTAGAGAAACCCCTTTTCCCGGAAGAGGGCGGGGGTGAACTCGGAGAGGAGGGCCTCCACCCCTTCCACCAGGGCCCTTCCCTCCCCCTGGGGCAGGACCAGGGGAAAGGCCTCCTCCCCCAGGGGGAGGTAGACCAGCTCCTCCTGGGGAAGGGCCCGGTCCTCTAGGTGGGCGAGAAGCCGCTTGCGCTTGCCCAGGCCGCTGGGCCCCACAAGGTACCCATGCCCCCCCTGGCGGAAGGCGGCCTCCAGGGCCCTTAGGGCCCGTTCCTGGCCGAAAAAGAGCGGGGCGGGCCTGGGGGAGGTGGGAGGGGTGAACCAGCGAAGGGTGCGAACCTGCATCGGGCCTACTATACCTGGACCTTTGCCCCGCCTCCCTTGGGGTAAACTGACGGCCAAGGAGGGATTCTATGGTCAAGGTGGAGGTTCTGGGCATGATCCTGGCGGGGGGGCAGGGAAGCCGCCTCTACCCCCTCACCGCCAAGCGGGCCAAGCCCGCGGTCCCCTTCGGGGCCAAGTACCGCATCATTGACTTCGTCCTCAACAACTTCGTGAACTCCGGCATCTACTCCATCTACGTTCTCACCCAGTACAAGGCCCAGTCCCTCACGGAGCACATCCAGCGCTACTGGCGCTTCGGGGCCTTTTTGGAGGACCACTTCATCCTCCTGGTGCCCGCCCAAATGTACCGCTACGAGGAGCTCGGGCCCGTCTGGTACCGGGGGACGGCGGACGCCATTTACCAGAACCTTCACCTGGTGCAGAACCACGCCCCGAAGGCCGTGGCCATCTTCGGCGGGGACCACATCTTCAAGATGAACGTCCGCCACATGGTGGAGTACCACCAGGAAAAGCGGGCAGACATCACCATCGCCGCCTACCCCGTGCCCGTGGAGGAGGCGGGCCGCTTCGGGGTCTTGCAGGTGGACGAGGAGTGGCGCATCACCGAGTTCCAGGAGAAGCCCAAGACCCCCAAGCCCATCCCCGGCAAGCCCCACCTGGCCCTGGCCTCCATGGGCAACTACATCTTCCGCACCGAGGCCCTCTTTGAGCTTCTGGAAGCCGACGCCCGGGACGAGACCAGCAGCCACGACTTCGGCAAGGACGTGATCCCCAAGGCCCTCAAGGAGGGGTACCGGGTCTTCGCCTACGACTTTCACCGCAACCCCATCCCGGGCCAGGAGGGGCCCAACCTCTACTGGCGGGACGTGGGCACCCTGGACGCCTACTTTGAGGCCAGCATGGACCTGGTCAAGGTCATCCCCGAGTTTGACCTCTTCAACCCGGAGTGGCCCCTGCGCACCGCCAACCTCTTCAGCCCCCCGGCCAAGTTCGTCCACGAGACGGGGGAGAGGGTGGGCCGGGCCTTAAACAGCCTTCTGGCGGGTGGGGTGATCGTGAGCGGGGGGACGGTGCGGGAGTCCGTCCTCTTCCGCCGGGTGCGGGTGAACTCCTACAGCCTGGTGGAGCGCTCCGTCCTCTTTGACGACGTGGAGGTGGGCCGCTACTGCCGCATCAAAAACGCCATCATAGACAAGAACGTGAAGATCCCCCCCCACACGGAGATCGGCTACGACCTGGAGCTGGACCGGGCCCGGGGCTTCACCGTGACCCCCGAGGGGGTGGTGGTGGTGCCCAAGGGCTACCGCTTCTAGCCATGGAGAAGCACCCTGGCAAGCTCTTCTACCGCCTTTCCCGCCTGAGCCCGGAGGACCAGCTCCCCCTCAAGCGCAAGCCCCGGGCCAAGGTCTACGCCAACCCCCTGGAGACCCAGGCCCTTCCCCCCGCCCTGGAAGGGGGGCCACCCCTCTTCCGGTCCATGGCCCACCTCGAGCCCCTCCTCCCTCAGGTGGGCTCGGCCCTAAGCCTCAAGGACCTCTCCCAGGTCCTCTACCCCCTGGCGGAGCGGGAGGGGCGGCGGGGCTTCCCTTCGGCGGGGGAGGCCTACCCCCTCGAGGCCTACCTGGTGGCCCTCCGGGTGGAGGGGGTCTTCCCCGGGGTCTACCACTACTTTCCCAGGGAGCACCAGCTCTTCCAGCTCTCCGCCAAGGCCGAGGCCTCGGCCTGGTCCCAGGCCCTTATGGGCCTTCCCCTGGAAAAGGCGGCCGCCCTCCTGGTCCTCACCTTAGTCCCCGAGCGGAGCGAGGCCTTGTTTGGCCTCCGGGGGTACCGGTATGCTCTTTTGGAGGCGGGCTACGCCATGGGGCTTGTCCTTCTTTGCGCCGTGGGTCAGGGTCTGGCCGCTTACCCGGCTGAGACCTTCTACGATGAGGCCGTGGCCCGGTTATTGGGTCTGCCCGAGGGGGAGTACCCCGGGGTGGTGCTGGTTCTGGGAAGGTAGGCATTCGGGATAAAGATTATGGCGCGCATTCTTCTGGTGGAGGACGATCCCCAGGTGGGGGAGCTGGTGAAGCGGTATTTGGAGAAGGAGGGTATGGCGGTCTTCTGGGCCCGCACAGGGGGGGAGGCCCTGGCCCAGGTGTGGGAGGGCAAGCGGCCCGACCTGGTGGTCCTGGACCGGGGTCTTCCCGACATGGAGGGCTTGGAAGTCCTGAAGGAGCTCAGGGAGTTTGACCCTCTCCTTCCCGTCCTCCTCCTCACGGGCCGCTCGGACGAGGACAGCCGGGTGGAGGGGCTTTTGGAGGGGGCGGACGATTACCTGGGCAAGCCCTTTTCCTTGAAGGAGCTTTTGGCCCGCATCAAGGCCCTCCTCCGCCGGGCGGGGAAGGAGGGGAGGCGGCGCTTTGGCCCCTTGGAGCTGGACCTGGAGGCCCGCCAGGCCTTTTTGGAGGGGGAGCCCCTCAGGCTTTCCCCCACGGAGATGAACCTCCTCCTCGCCCTGGCCCAGGCCCCAGGCCGGGTCTACACCCGGGAGGAGCTTCTGGAGCGGGTCTGGGGCCCGGACTTTCCCGGCTCGGAGCGGGTGGTGGACGCCTACATCCGCCTCCTGCGCAAGAAGCTCAAGGACGACCCCCAGGCCCCCCGGTTCATTGAGACCATCGTGGGGATGGGCTACCGCTTCCTAGGGGAGTAGTGGAAAGGGTCTTCGTCTACGGCACGCTCAAGCGGGGGGAGCGGAACCACGCCCTGGTGGCCCCCCACCTCCATCGGGTCCTCCCGGGGAGGGTCTTGGGCTACCGCCTCTTTCACCTGGAAGGGGAGGACTACCCCTACCCCGCCATGGTGCCCGGGGAGGGGTGGGTGGAGGGGGAGGTGCTCTTCCTTTCCCCGGAGGCCCTGCCCCTCCTGGACGGCCTGGAGGAGGAGGGGGTAGAGTATAAGCGGGTGAGGGTGCGGGTGGAGACCCCCGAGGGGCCCCTCGAGGCCTGGGCCTACCTCTACCTGGGGGAGCTAGAGGGGGCGAGGCCCCTACCCCCAGGGCCCTGGAAGGGCTATCCTTAGCCCATGCGGGTGCTGCACGTGGCCCCCGAGGCCTACCCCCTGGTCAAGGTGGGGGGGCTCGCCGACGTGGTGGGGGCCCTGCCCAAGGCCCTGAGGCCCCTGGGGGTGGAGGCGGAGGTCCTCCTCCCCTGGCACGGGGGCCTCGAGGCCAAGAGGGTGGGGGAGGTGCGCTTCGCCTTCGTCGGGCGGGAGGAGGTGGCCCCTCTGGGGGAGCGGGTGGAAGGGGGGATGCGCTTCCTCCTTTTGGGGGTGGAGGGCTTTGGGCGGGAGCGGGTCTACGGCTACCCCGACGACCCCGAGCGCTACCTGCGCTTCGCCCTGGCGGCGGGCCGCCTGGCCCAGGGCTATGACCTGGTCCACACCCACGACTGGGCCACAGCCCTCCTCGCCCTCCTCGCTCCCACGGTCTACACCATCCACAACCTGGCCCACCAGGGGCTTTTAGACCCGGGGCCCTTCTTCTTCTGGACCGGACTTCCCTGGAATCTATTCCACATGGAGGCCCTGGAGTACCACGGCCGGGTCAACCTGATGAAGGCGGGCATCGTCTTCGCCCGCCGTGTGACCACGGTGAGCCCCAGCTACGCCGAGGAGATAAAGACCCCCGAGTTCGGCATGGGCCTGGACGGGGTCCTGCGCCGCCACGCAGGGAAGCTCAAGGGGATCCTGAACGGCCTGGACACGGAGATCTACGACCCCGCCCATGACCCCCACCTCCCCGCCCCCTACTCCCGGGAGGACCCCTCCCGGAAGGCCTTGGCCAAGGCGGCCTTCCGGGAGAGGACGGGCCTCAAGCCCCCCATCCTGGCCTACGTGGGGCGGCTGGACTTCCAGAAGGGCCTGGACCTCCTCCTGGCCGCCCTCCCCCGGCTTCTGGAGCTGGGCTTCAGCCTCTACGTCCAGGGGGTGGGGGAGGAGGGGCTCGCCCGGGCCTTCCGGGAAAAGGCGGCGGCCCACCCGGGCCGGGTGGCCTTCCTGGAGGCCTACCACGAGCCCATGGCCCGCCTGGCCTACGCCGGGGCCGAGGCCCTTCTGGTCCCCAGCCGCTTTGAGCCCTGCGGCCTGGTGCAGATGATCGCCCAGCGCTACGGCACCCCCCCCGTGGCCCGGGCGGTGGGGGGGCTCAAGGACACCATAGAGGACGGAAGGACCGGGGTCCTCTTCCAGAGCTACCACCCGGAGGGGCTCCTCTATGGGGCCTTGCGCCTTTTCCACCTGGGGGCGGAGGCCATGGGCCGTAGGGGCATGGAGAAGGACTTCTCCTGGGCGGGCCCGGCTCTGGCCTACCTCCAGGTCTACCGGGAGGCCTTAGACTGGGAAGGATGACGGAGGCCCAAGCCCAGTTCCTGGCCCTCCTCCGCCGCAAGGACTACGGGGGGGCGAGGACCTACGCCGAGGGCTTCCCCGAGGGGGAGCGGGAGAGGCTTCTAAGGGGCCTGGACCTTCTGGAAAAGGACCCTGAGGCCCTGGAAGACCCCCTCTTCGCCGCCGAGCGGGAGGTGGTCTTGGGGGTGAAGGCGGTGCGGGAGGGGAGGCGGGAGGAGGCGGAGGAGCGCTTCCACAAGGCCCTGGCCCTGGACCCCCTGCACCACCGGGCCCTCACCAATCTGGGCACCCTGTGCCTGGAAAGGGGGGAGCTGGAGGCCGCCTTGGACCTCTACCAGAAGGCCCTGAAGCTCTCTCCCGAAGACCCCATCCTCCACGAGAACCTGGCTGCCCTCTACAAGAAGAGGGGGGACCTGGACAAGATGGTGGTCCACATGAAGCGGGCCACCCGGCTCAAGATGGCCCCTTCCGGCCCTCTAGACCCCCTCACGGGGGAGCGCAAGCGCGCTTTCCGGGTTCCCCTCTGGGCCGTTTTCCTCCTCCTGGCCCTCCTCGCCTACCTCTTCCTCCATAAGCCTTAGGGCCTCGTCCAGGGCCTTTAGGTCCCTCCCCTCGCTCAAAAGCCTCCGCCAGAGCCTCCCTTTGGGCCTTCCCTGGAAGAGGGGGAGCATGTGCCGGAGTATGGCCCAGGGCGGGGTGTCCAGGGCCACCTCCTCCTCCAGGTAGGCCCGCATGGCCCGGGCCACCCCCAGGCGGCTTGGCTGGTGGGAGAGGCCAAAGACCCGTGGGTCGGCCTCCTCCAGGACGAAGGGGTCCTCGTAGACCGCCCGGCCCAGCATGGCCCCGTCCACCCGCGCCAGGTGAAGGAGGGCCTCCTCGAGGCTCCTTATCCCCCCGTTGGTGACGAAGGTGAGGTGGGGAAAGTCCTCCTTCAGGCAATGGACCCACTCGTGCCTTAGGGGAGGGATCTCCCGGTTTCCCCGGGTGGAAAGGGCGAGGAGGGCGCTCCTGGCGTGGACGATGAAGACCCTCACCCCGCTTTGGGCGAAGCGCTCCACCATCTGGGCCAGGGCGGGGTAGGACTCCCCTCCGTCCAGGCCCAGGCGCATCTTCACGCTCACCGGCACCCGCACCGCCTGCACCATGGCCTTCAGGATCCCCGCCACCCGCTGGGGGTCTTCTAGGAGGCAGGCCCCGTACCCCCCTTTCTGGGCCTTCTCCGAGGGGCAGCCCAGGTTGAGGTTGATCTCCTCGTACCCGAAGGCCTCGCCAATCCGGGCGGCCTCGGCCAGGCTTTCGGGGTCGTGGCCCGCAAGCTGCAGGGCCAGGGGGCGCTCCTCGAGGCGGAAGCGGAGGAGGCGCTCCCGGTTGCCCTTAAGAACGGCCTGGTCCACGGTCATCTCCGTGTAGAGGCGCACCCCCCGGCTCACCTGCCGGACCAGGTAGCGGAAGTGCCGGTCCGTGCGGTCCACCATGGGGGCCACGGCCAGGCGGAAGTCAGACACCCTTCAAGACCTCCTCGGGGGGAAGGGGCTTGGGCTCTCGGAAGGCGATCTCCTCCCACTCCCCTTCTTCTATGACCTCGAGGCCCGGGCTCAGGGCCTTAAGCCTTTGCAGGAGGCCCTGGACCAGGTCCTCGGGGGTGCTGGCGGCGGAGGTGATGCCCACGCTCTCCACGCCCCGAAGCCACTCGGGGCGCA
>Ga0197142_1002810_pt1 | contig 14979 bp, 9 predicted proteins | sample GBS60_MetaG_FD_148614 | JGI IMG/M metagenome (GOLD analysis project Ga0197142, IMG submission 148614) | Sediment microbial communities from Great Boiling Springs, Gerlach, Nevada, United States - GBS 60_MetaG | ecosystem: Environmental > Aquatic > Thermal springs > Hot (42-90C) > Sediment... | reverse complement strand
TGTAGTTCACCGCCGGCCCACCCTCGGCCACCGTCAGGCTGGTTGGCGTGATGAGCAACCCGGCGGTATCGTTCTCCTGCACCACCACCCGCACCAGCCGGTCGGCCAGCGCATCGTACACCGGGTCACTCGGACTGGCAACATCGTGCCGCAGGTCAAGGTCGTAGGTGGTGTCGAGCGTCTCGACCACGTTGTCATCAATCGCCTGTACCGAGACCGTTTGCGCCGTATTCCAGTTCACCGGCGTAAAGGTCAACGTCAGCGTCGGCTGACCGTTTAGCAGCAGTTGCCCGCTGCTCCCCACCAGCGGCGATACTGCCCGCACCAGCTCCGGCGTGATCGTCACCGTCACATCGGCCAACGGCCGGGTCGCCAGGCGCACGGTGTAGTTCACCGCCGGCCCACCCTCGGCCACCGTCAGGCTGGTTTGGCTAAGGATAAGGGCAGCGTTATCGTTTTCGATGATCGTCACCGGCAACAACGATGGCGGAAGCGCGTTGTATATCGCATCACTGGTGCTAGTAGCAATATGACGGAGGTGAACAAGATAGGTCGTAGCTGGATCGAGCGTTTCATCAATCTGGTCATCGATCACCTGCACCGTGACCGTCTGGGGTGTATTCCAATTATCCGGTGTGAAGGTTAGGGCCAAGGTTATCTGCCCATTGAGGAGCACCTGGTCATTGCTTCCGATCAATGGCGACGCTGGCGCAACAATTTCTGGTGTAATGGTGATCGTAACCGGTACAACGGGTTGACTATTAAGACGAACACTATACGAAGCGCTTTCTCCCTCATTCAGGGCAAGATTCGCTGGCGTTAACACAATGCCGGCCAGATCATTATCAACGACAGTGACTGCAACGTTCGCAGTGAGGTCATTATAGAAGGTATCGGTACTACTTGCGCTATGCACAATTTGCACAACCTCGCTGACACCTTCATCAATGTTATCATCAAAAGCCCGTACACGCACCGTTTGAAAAACATTCCAGTTGGTTGGAGTAAAGAGCAGCGTTATCGGTGCCGGAGTAGTCTGATCATCAAGCAAGACCTGCGTTGACGGCGTAATGGTAACGACCACATTTGCTGTTGGCTGCGTCGCCAGGCGCACGGTATAGCTTACCTCCGGCCCACCTTCAGCTACAGTCAAACTGAAAGGCAAGGTGATGATACCCGCCGTATCGTTATCGGCGATCCGCACACTCAACACGGGCAGACTCAAGCCCTGATAGAAGGGATCGGTACTCGTTGCAGCATGACTCACCGATCCCGGATGAGGGGTCGCCTCGGCAATCTGATCATCAATCGCCTGCACAGTCACTGTTTGCGGAGTAGCCCAATCATCTGGCGTAAAGACGAGAGTTGGGGGTATCGTCGTTACCTGAACACCGCTGAGCGTAATCGTCACCGGCGCTGTCGGACGGCTGCTCAATCTTATCGTGTAAGACCCATCGGGGCTACCTTCAGCTACATCAACTATCGACGGCTGCAAGACAATACCGGCCTGATCGTTATCCTGGATTGTGAGGACATGCGTATTGGGTGAATCGATCGTAGCATTAACCACCGATGTAAGCCGAACAATGACCGTCTCATCAGCTTCATCTTCAGGATCGTCAATAATCGGAATCAGCAAACGGACAGCACTGGCTCCTGCCGGTATCACAATCGTACCCGCACGGAGACCGTGATCGTCCAGAGAAGCAGTGCCGGTGACAGTATAACCCACCTGTGCATCAACCGCCGAGATTGGCTCCAGGCGGATGGTTACTGCAACCAGGCCATCACCCTCATTAACAATACTGGCAGCGCTAGCGAAACGGATTTCCGGTGGTGGACTGGTATCGACAATAGTAACGGTTGCAGTACCGGGAAGACCGATAAAACCACCTTCTGGATTGAGCAGGCGCAGCCTGAAGGTTTCGGCAGGTTCGTAGAGATCATCGGCGACGATACGAACAGCAAAGGTTTTTTGCTGTTCACCGACTGCAAAAACTAACACACCACCGGTGGGAAGATAATCGACATCGGGCAATGCACTACCGGCAATCGTTTCATACCGCACGCGCACCGTCTGCTCGGCAGGCGAGCCAAGGCGAACCGTTACCGTTAAGGTACCTGCATTTTCATTGACGCTTATATTCTCATTAGCAAAAAAGAAGATCGACTCGCCGGGACGCGGGGTTGGAGTACTGGTTGGTACCGGTGTTGCCGTCCGCGTTGGCGTGGCAGTACTTGTCGGTATTGCGGTAACGACACGAGTTGGCGTCGCTGTTGGCGTTGCCGTGGCAGTACGGGTTGGCGTCGCCGTAGGCGATGGTAGTGACGTTGGTGGTGGTGGCGGAGGTGGAGAAGTCACAATCGGCGTTGGTGTCAACGTTGGCAATGGCGTGCGCGTAGGCGGTACTGTGCGCGTAGGTGTGGCAGTCCGGGTCGGGGTTGCCGTTGGCGACGCGGTCGGTGTATTGGTCGGGGTAGGAGTGTTGGTGCTAGTAGGGGTAGCTGTTGGCGTGGGTGTCGCCGTTGCGGTCGGAGTAGCCGTCGGTGTGGGTGTCGCTGTTGGCACTTCGATTACTACAACGGGCACATCCTCAACCGGTTCAGGTTCAGGAGACCGTACTGGTGTTGGCTCCTCATCCGGTACGATAATACTGGGATTAATCGGCGGTAATTGGGGTCCACCACCCCAGGGACTGTAATCCACCCGGCCACTATTGACCAAATCACCACTAAACCACTCCATACGCGGAGCGACCTGATTGATCATCAGATTGATGACCAACGAAGTCAATCCCAGCAGGAGGAGGAGCGCAGCGAGAATCAGCCAGGGTAACGGCCGTTGCCAACGGTCGTGACTAAGCAGCCGATTCCATGCGGGTTGCTGGTTTTTCAGGAGTGGCGGTATCATCGGCGTACCGTAATGTAAAGAAGAACGTACTGCCCTGCCCTGGCGTACTTTCAACACCAATCGTACCGCCTAGGCGCTCGATCAGTTGCCTACAAATAGCCAGACCAAGCCCAATACCGCGTTCACTAGAGTTAATCCCTTCGTTAACCCCTTCACCGCGGAAAAAGCGCTCAAAGATTTGCTCGTGGAGATGGTGCGGTATCCCGCGACCGGTATCACTCACCTCAATGCGCAGCGCATCGCGTTGGGGAATGGCACAAACCGTAATCCTTCCTGTGTCGGTATACCGCCGTGCGTTATCGAGCAATTGAAGCATGATAGTACGTACATGCTCGGCGTCGGCCAGCACCTTTGGCAACTTCTTCGGTAGCTCAACTTCGAGCTGCAATCCCTTCGCTTTAATTGACCCCCGAACTTGCCAGATAGCATCCTCAATCGGCGGCTGCACGTCGATAGGCTCGATCACAGATCTGAGCGTTCCTGAGTCGAGATTAGCAATGGTGATTGCATTGCTAATCAGCGTCGTCATATTATTTGCCTGTAAGCGAATGGCTTCCACAAAAGATTTCTGTTCATCAGCGAGCGGACCGGCCAGACCACGCGCCAGGAGATCGGCATTTCCGCGAATCACCGTCAGTGGTGTGCGCAATTCATGCGAAATCGTACCGATAAAGTTTGTTTTTGCCCGATCAACCATCACCTCCTTTGTGAGGTCTTGCAGAATGGCGACATAGCCCGACAAGTGGTCATCGTCTTCGCGCACCTCGGCCACTGAAAGTCGGATAATATAATTGCCAAGCGAATAGAGATCGTGCGCCCGTTGATCTCCAAACCCAGGTACCCCTTCGGTCAATGGCGCAAGTGGCAAGTCACTTAAGCGTTTGGGAAAAGGAGCATCTTCTGCCAGACCAAGCAAGCGACGGGTTGCGCGGTTGATCGAACGAATTTCACCGTGAACATCGGTAAAAATGATACCGTCAGTAATGCTTTCGACAATTGCTGCCCGTTGTCGCGCCTCAGCCCGTACCTTAGCAATCAACTCAACCAAATGATCGGTCATGCGGTTAAAGTGCTGCGCCAGCTCGCCGATCTCATTCTGGGAAGATACCTGTGCTCGCCGCTGAAGATCACCGTCCACAATTGCACGAGCAGTTTCTGCCAACTCCTCGAGCGGTCTCGTAATGCGTCGAGTGACCCACAAGCCAATGACAGCGATCGTCACCCCCAGACCAAGCGTCACGACTGCCATTAGTGGACTAATGTTATTCCACGACAGCAGGACTTCTTCCCGGGCACGAACAGTCGCCAGAATGCCAACCCGGCTACCACGGATCGTTAACGGCACATATGCAAATTGATATTCCTTACCATCAATGGTTTCAACTGTAAAGAGCGATTGTCCGTATAGGTCAGCATTCTTTGCTATCAGTTGTGTCACCACATCCGATCTCAACGATGGTGGCCGAACAAGACTATTAAATGTGCTGGCAACAATCGCGCCGTCCTTGTCGTAGAGAATAATCCCATCCAGTCGTGCCTGTTTGAGCATCTCATTGAGCAGCTTATCGAGCCTATTGGCAACAATCAGTCCACCAACAACGGCATCACCCTGGCGTACCGGTGCGATAGTAGCCAGATACACTGTTTGCGTATTACTGAATTGGATTAGACCGGCATACTTATCGCCGCGTTCGTCAGCTTCACCTTTCAAAACAGGGGTAGTGAACCAGGCATTGCTAAGGTCAGAAGAAGGATGGGTGATATACTCGTTGTTGGTTGCCTCTGGCAGACGCTCGAAATCGGCGATAGTGCGGCCATCACGGCCAAAGGCGATCAAGCGATCAAGGCGGACATCAATCCGCTGGATACCCTGACGAAAGAATGGATCAAGCGCTCTGCGCAAACCATCGCGATCGTCGGACGCAAAGGCTTCAGCAACAGCCGGAGCTTTGATACTGTCGTTCCGCTGAGCAAACGCTACTTCGCGCAAAAAACTAAGGTTAGCCTGTTCTTGTACGAAAAAAGTATCGCTGACCGTCCTGGTAGCTGCGGCTAACTCATTATCAAAGCGATCTTGTTGCTGCCGGGCGAGGAAAAACGCAACAATTGATAGGCCCACGATGGCGACTAAGACTGCGAGGACAAGGAATGGGCCAATAATCTGATATTTGAGTTGGCTTTGCAGCTCCTTTATTAGCCGCCGCATAACAATCTACCTGGCACAAGGAGGTCTGGCGTCGATCAGCGAAAAGGATGTGAGTCACAAGAATTGTTCCATCGAGACCGGTCATGAACAAGCTCACAACCTCTAGCGCTCACCAATAGTATAAGACAGGTTATTGCGCTTGCGAATACCTTTTTAATGGCAAATAGGTAACAGTTTATTTATGTAGTTATCCAAAGCCGTTAATATAATCAGTGGTAGTACGATTTGGCGCGATACGCAATAGATGTCATTATCCGCATGCAAGCCAGCTATTGCTATACCGCTACCCCGTGCTATAATGCCAACATGTTATAGTACTCATTCGATCTTCGTCTCTACAGAACGCATGGCATGCATCTACACTTTCTTGGTACCGGTACATCAATGGGAGTTCCCGTAATTGGCTGCGATTGCCCAATCTGCACTTCGTCGGATCCTCGTCATCACCGATTGCGCACCTCAGCCCTGGTGCGAAGCCACGGTTTACACATTCTCATCGATGTTGGGCCTGATTTTCGGATGCAAGCGCTGCGGGCGAACCTGCGTCGCATCGATGCGGTACTGCTTACCCATGCCCATTTCGATCACGTCGCCGGTATCGACGACTTGCGTCCATTCTGTATGCGCCAGGGAGCACTGCCAATCTACGGGAGTGCGCAAACGCTGGCAGATGTACGGCAACGCTTTGCGTATGCCTTCGAAGACACTTCGCAAGGCTCCTCACGCCCGTCGCTCACTCTTCATGCGGTTGACGGGCCATTTCAGATTGGATCATTGACGGTGCTTCCGCTTTCCATTCCCCATGGCACCTGGACAATTACTGCCTATCGGATTGGGCCATTAGGCTATGTCACTGATGCCAGCGCCATTCCGCCAACAGCCATTGCGGCACTACGCGGTGTGCAAGTGCTGGTACTCAATGCGTTACGCGCAGAACCACATCCAACCCACCTCTCAATTGCTGAGGCAGGCGAAGTCGCACAAATGATTGGCGCTCCACGGACGTTTCTTGTTCACATGACGCATACAGTCGATTATCGGGCAGATTATGGTCTACCGCCAGGCGTTACCTTCGCTTACGACGGGCTTGAAATTGAAATCTGAACATTGAGATGACGCGAATTGCTATTGATGCACGTTTACACGCTTACCGACAAGGCGGCATTACGCACTATACACGTAGCCTGATCAAGGCCATGATCCCGTTGCTGGCAGATGATGAAGAGTTGCTTGTCCTTGAACACGTGCGATCCCGCACCCCGCTGGTGCCAACCGCACGCCGCACACACCTCCTGACCCCACCACATCATCGTCTTGAACAAATCTGCTTACCGATTGAAATCATGCTCCGTCGTCCCGCGTTGTTGCACAGTCCCGATTTTATTCCGCCCTTCTTACGCACCTACCCGGCGGTCATTACGATTCACGACCTGGCCTTTCTACACTTTCCGGAGATTCTCGACCAGGCAGCGCAGCGTTATTACGGTCAGATTCAGCGCGCTGTAGCTAGTGCCGAGGCCATTATTACTATCTCACAGGCAACGCGGGATGACATTATTGATCGCCTTGGCGTTCCACCGGAACGGATTACGGTTATTTACGCGGCAGCCGATGAACGGTTTCAGCCATGGTCATTACCGCCCGGTGCTACACGAACCATTGATGGGAAAACGCTCACCGCCGATACCTTTATGCTCTTTGTTAGCACGATTGAACCGCGCAAGAATATTCCCACTCTGTTGCGCGCACTACGTATTTGTTGCGACCGTAGACCATCTGCCAACTATCACCTGGTGTTAGCCGGAGCGCGAGGCTGGCTCGATCAACCGATTCTGACACTGATCGGTGAGTTAGGTCTGAGTGACCGCGTGACACGGGTCGGTTTTGTTGGGGGTGATGATCTCCACTGGTTGTATGCAGCCTGTCGTATCTATCTCAACCCGTCGCGCTACGAAGGTTTTGGGCTACCGGCGCTCGAGGCCTTGGCCTGCGGCGCACCGAGCATTGTCTCCGATACCAGCAGCTTACCGGAAGTTGTTGGCGATGCGGCATGGCTGGCGCCGCCTCTTGATCCGGTTGCTTGGGCCGACCTGATCGAGCACCTCTGGCACGATGAGGCAACAAGACGCGATCTCGCCCGACGTGGGCCACAACAGGCTGCCCGCTTTTCGTGGACAACAGCAGCCAGGCAGACATTGCATCTCTATCGCCAGGTGATCGGGCGACATGGGTAACAATACGTATGAGATAGTCGTTACCAGAGCAGTGCCAACCCTAAACGGAGCCGGTAGAGCGACCGGTTCAGTCGCCCTACCGGCAGTAACAGCTCAGATCAAGCTATATCTCACTCTTACCGCTCATCCAACTCAGCCTGCAGAAGGGGATGTAAATGTGTCGCCGCTAACCAGGCTTCGATGCCCGCCGGCGGTGAAATACCTCGTTCAGAAATAATACCGGTCAGCAGATCGAGTGGCGTGCGATCTGCATAGGCGGTATGCACCGTAATGCCTGGCGGCACATCTGACCAGACCTGATGCGGCACCATGGGAAACTGTTGGGGCAAGCGGTACCCCGGCGGCAATAGCTTCTCACTTGAACAAAGCGTATAGAACGGCACATTCATAGCGTGGGCAGCTAGGGCCAGAGGATACGTTCCCACGCGGTTAATCAAACCTTCACTCCCGATCAAATCAGCACCGACCAGAACAAGATGACACTGTGCAACTTGCGTAGCCGCCGAAGCATCGGTTATCAAGGTTGTGTGAACACCGCTGGCTGCTAATTCACCGGCTAACATACGGCCCTCGCCAATCGGCCGACTCTCGGTACAAATCACCCGCGGCCGACGACCGGCGCGTTGAGCGTGGCGCAATGCGGCACGCACCGTTGTACTCCGACCAATCGTCAAAATAACGGCTTCTTCACCAATCAAACGTAACGTCGTTTCAGCAATCGCTGCCTCATGAACATGGAGACGACGACGAAAATCGTTTGTCGTTTCATCAACGAAACGCAACGCTGTTTCACTATCGGTTGCTTCTTCCAAGCGCCAGAGCAAACCGTTGACCAGATTCACCAATGGCGCCATCGTTGGGTGGCTACGAATTAATGCTCGCCCAACGGTCAGAATCTCACGTTGCACATCGGCGTGATCGGCCATCGGACGACTACGTACTGACCGTGCCAAAATCCCCGCACACTTCTGGGCAATTTCCACTGCGCCTGAGACCGTATCGGCCGCAATCTCGGCAACGGATCGGGCGATAAATGGATCCATGGGATTCCCTGTACCGGTATTCAATAACATCCGTTTCTCAGTATCTCCGACAACGCCCATTTATCGAATCTTACCATAGGACAATCAGGCGATGCTGAGAAGAATCAATCCATTCGCCGGGGAGGGAGATTACGCAACAGTTCGGCAAGTTGCGGAATTGAAAAGGGCTTCGAAAGCAATCTGCCGTGTAGTTGCTCTTTCTGATGAGGTTTGAGGGTACTAAGCGTGTCACCGCTGATAAAAATGATACGCTCAGCCAGATGCGGATATAAACGCCGAATTTCTTCGCTTAAATCGAAACCGCTCTTCTGTGGCATTCGGAGATCGGTTATCACCAGATCATACGGACGGGTTGCTAATTCACGGAGCGCAGAATCGACATCGCTCACTACCGTGGTTTGATGACCAAGTTCGCCGAGCAAGCGCTGAAGCATGCGGAGCACCGATTCCTCGTCATCAACGACCAGCACTCGTTGTTGCGGGCCACTCTCGGTATCAGCCGCTGCCGACGACGGTGCTGGAACGCCAACTGATGTCTCAATAATCGGCAGGCGGATGAAAACGGTTGTACCCACCCCTTCGCGACTCTCGATCCAGATTTGACCCTGATGTTCTTGAATAATGCCGTAGCAGATAGAAAGACCTAAACCGGTACCCTGACCGACCGGCTTGGTCGTGAAGAATGGATTAAACACCTTGTCGAGATATTGAGCAGGAATACCAACACCGTTATCAGAGATAGAAATTTCAATGTACCGACCATCAGCCGCTTCGTGGCGCCTGGTACGTATCGTCAAAATACCAGAACCACGTTCATTCATTGCCTGGCGGGCATTGGTTATCAGATTAAGTAACACTTGCTGCAATTGATGGGGATCGGCAACAGTTGATGGCAATTCAGGATCGAGATCGAGTTGAACCGTAATATTATCAACGCGCAACTGATAAACCTGCAGGGCCAATGTACTCTGGATGACTTCGTTGATCTGCGTTGCTAGGCGTTCAGGTTTATGTTCACGGGCAAACATCAGCAAATTCCGCACGATTCGGCCGGCACGCTCGGCCTGTTGCCGAATCTGTTCAAGATCGGCCCGAATCTCATCGTTGAGTGTGCGATTGCGCAGCAGTAATTGGGCATAGCCTGAAATACTCGTCAGCGGATTATTAAGCTCATGGGCCACACCGGCTACCAGTTGACCGAGGGCTGACAATTTATCAGACTGAATAAGCTGTTGTTCCAAGCGACGACGTTCGGTGAGATCGCGCCCAATACAGACAATCCTCGTTTGATCGTCAGCATCAAGCCGCTGAGCATTCAGCTCAATCGTTGCCGACTCATAGGCTGAGTGCTGCAGTGAGATGGTGAATGGTGGTTGAGGTAAACCTTGTGCAACGCGCTGGAGTGCCTGTGCAATGGTTGGCCACTCCTGTGGTAAACACCAACGCTGTAACGGCTGACCGACGAGATCATCAGGTGTTACGTTAAGAATCTGCACGCTACGCTGATTACCGCTGACAATTCGCCAGTCGGTATCGAGGATCAACACCATGTCAGACGCATTAGCAAAGATTGTTCGATAACGCGCCTCGCTACTCTGAACTGCCTGATATAGCCGCGAGTTCTCAAGTGCAATTGCAGCGTAGTCGGCCAGCGCAGCCAGTAAATACTGATCACTATCATTGAAGGCTCGACTGCTACGCCGATTGTTTACCACCAACACGCCGATAATTCGATCACCAACTTGCAACGGCACCTGCAACGTTGCCTGCACAACCATGGTCTTCGTAATTGCAATCGGTTCGTCGGTCATCCCTCGATGCAGACGCAACAATTTACCACTCCGCACCACCTGACCGACCAGCGAATCGGCGAGCGGCAGACGCAGCCGATCGGGCGACTCCACTGTGACATTCCGCAGGGCGAGCGGTATTAATTCATGCTTTTGCTCGACATACTGAAAGAGAATCCCTTCATCGGCCTGCGTAATGTACACCGCTGCTTCGACGATCCGATCGAACAATTGACGTTGATCCATCAACGCCGTCACCGACTTGCCAACACGAGTTAAGACGGTCAACTCTTGCACACGCTGTTGCAAGAGCTGAAATAATCGATCACGCTCACGCTGCAAGCGACGTTCTCGCAACGCCTGATCAATGACTTCACGAGCCTCAGAATCGGAAAACGGCTTGATTAAATAGTTACGAGCACCGAGCCGAAATGCCTCAACAGCAATCATCTCGGAGCCGTGGGCAGTCATCAGAATAACCGGGACATCAATTCCTTCTTGTGTTAAGATGCGTAGAAAATCAAGCCCGTTCATGTCGGGCAATTGGAGATCGAGCAGGATCAAATCTGGCAGACGAGCACGCAACCGCTCAAGACCGCTCTTTCCGGTAAGCGCAATTGCCGCTCGATAGCCAAGTTCTGGAAGCACCGTCTGAGCCAGCATCCGGCTGACGTGCTCACTATCATCAATAACAAGGATCTCTTCCATGGTGAAGAGCCTGATGTATCTTAGTAAGGATAGGAGGTCGGTTTAGTGATAATTAGTACGTTTCAACAGCCGACTCTAGGGTAAAATTGTACACGGAAGCTACGCTTACTGCAACCTTGTAAAGGATAACCATGGAAGCGGAGACGCGGCGAGTTGTCACGACGCTCGGTGATATTAATGTCGATCTCGGCTTTTTGTTACCGCACTTTCCCCGTGAAGGCGACGACAATCCGGCAATGGCCGTTCATTGGGGTGGGGGAGGCGCCGGGCTGAACATGGCAGTAGCAGCCGGACGGTTGGGCGCAATCCCGTATGTTATTGGTCGAGTGGGTAACGATCTGGCCGGCTCATTTGCATTGCAGGTAGCACGTATGCATGGGGTGCAGGTCAGCGCCGTACAGGTTGATCCCGGTGCAACCACCGGCCTGTGCGGAGTGATCGTTACTCCTGGTGGTCAGCGTAGCTTTCTCAGCTTTCGCGGAGCCAACGTCTTCTGTGATATATCCACCATCACTCCGTCATTGATCCGCTCAAGCCGATTACTGCTGGTTGGCGCCCATGCGTTGATCGACGATCCACAGCGCTCAACCGCGCTACAGGTAATGGAGATGGCGATTGAGCAGGGGTGTCCGATCGTTCTTGATCTCTGCTTGCCGGCAATTCGAGTTGCACGCCGCTTGATCGTTCGTCTCTTACCACAGTTGTGGTTGCTGACGATGAATGAAGACGAATTGCGGGTATTATTACCAGGACAAAGCATCGCCCATGCCATCGATAGTCTAATTGGGGCCGGCGTCCACCACGTGGCCATTAAACGTGGTGCCCAGGGGTGCAGTGTCGCCAACAACGAGGGGCGACGGCTTGATGTCCTACCTCCAGCCGTGCCAGTAGTAGATACGACCGCCTGTGGTGATGCATTTAGTGCGGCATATGCATGGGGTCTGAGCCATGGTCTCGATCTCTCGCAAAGTGCGACCCTCGCGAATCTTGTCGCTGCCCTGACCGCTACCCGTCACGGTGCTGTAGAAGCGATTCCTACTACCGATGATATTCGTAATCGGTTGAACGAAGCGATTGTCAATCGCCTCTGGCCATCTGGCTCATAGGTGAAGTAAGGAGCTTGTCGATGCCACCACTCTGGAAAGAACATCTTGATCGCTGGCGATTACGCGATCTCCGAGAGATCTTTCGCACCGCCAAGCCGATTATCGGGATGGTGCACTGTTGGCCATTACCCGGCGCCCCTGGCTATACTGGTTACGGAATGCAAACCATCATTGATCACGCAATCCGTGATGCTGAAGCACTAGCTGAGGGTGGATGTGATGGTTTGATTGTCGAAAATATGTGGGATATTCCCTTTCGAGCTGGCCCACACGTTCAACCAGAGAGTATTGCCGCGCAGGCAGTTGTAGCTTACGCCGTGCGCCAAGCTGTACCCGAATTACCACTTGGTATCAATCTGGTTCACAACGGTGGGGTATCCCTGTTAGGCATCGCTATTGCTGCTGGCGCCAGCTTTATTCGCGTCTGTATGTTCACCGGTGCTGGAGTCTGGGATGCCGGGAGTTGGGATGAAGGCTGCGCTGCCGATCTAATGCGCCGACGCAAGGAGTTGCATGCAGAGTCGATCAAGATTTTTGCCGATGTAGATAAAAAACATTCAGTCCGCTTTCCCGGTATCGATCTGGCAACACATATCGAATGGACACGCTTTTTCGGCGCCGATGCGCTTATTATATCCGGTCGGATGACCGGTGATGCGCCGGACATCGCCAAAGTAAAACAGGCCCGAACACTGGCCGGTGATACCCCCATCCTCCTCGGTAGCGGCACCAACGAACAGAATATTGCCGCTTTTATGCAGGTGGCTGATGGTGTCATTGTAGGCAGTAGCATCAAACAGGATGGTGATATTGCTAATCCGGTTGATGTTGCGCGAGTACGGCGATTTGTCGCAGCGGCTCGTCAAGCTGGCTAGGGTGCGTCTGAGGAATCAGGAACAAGAGGTAGGGAATGACGGCCTACGCCCCTAAGGAGCATAACAAACAACGAACATATCGATAGGCACGGTGATACTACCATGCTACGTTCGGGTTGGTCAGGCACGGAACGCCTGATCGACCCTTCGTTTCCAATCTGGCTTTCAGAGAGAAACTGACCTGCGGGTCGATCACGATGCGATAGAATCTTATCTGCCGATGCCAATACAGAGTGGTTGAGTAGTACTTTTGGCTTATTCGTCAATAGTACCTTTCTCGATTCTCGATAGGACTATCACCCTATTGCGGGGACTTCTGTTATCAGATACGATGTAGGAGGACGGTAAAATCTTTTTGCATTGTCCTCTACCGTTCCATCTGTTCAGGCTGTTAACAGGCGCAGCAAGGTATAGCTACCGTCAACCTACCGTTTAGCTAACGTTCTACCTTCAATCTGCCAGACATTGTTGTACCGTTCCTGCCTGTAGACCCTTGCTACGACAAAGAGATTTTCATCTTACAGTACGTTGTTCGGTAAATCAATCAACAGCCTGAACAAATCACACACCCCGCGAACAAGCGGGGTGTTTTATTTGGGAAAGGAATGAACCATGAGTGTGATTCTGGCGGCCACTCATCACGATCCCGATGGACGCCTCTACCAACAGATGGTGCGCACCTTTACGACCCTGAGACAGTACTTTGATGGGATTGCAGTGTTGCTCACGCCAACCAGTGTACCAATGACGCGATCCTGGCTTGAACAGGCAGAGATTGCGCTGAAGGTAGCGCCGATGAACGAACCGATTGGTCATTTACATCTGGGGCGCTGGCGGCGTGGCGCGGTTGAGGCAGCGCTACAGGCATTTCCTGCTGCTGAGTGGTTCCTATTTTGTGATCTTGATCGAGTTCTGCACTGGATCGAACACTGGCCCGATGAACTACGAATAATACTCGATAGCCTGCCAGCGGCTGATGTGACAGTCTTTGGGCGCACACCACGGGCGCTCGCCACGCATCCACAAGCACAGGTCGCTACCGAATCGTTGGTAAATGAAGTGTTTCGTCGTATAACCGGACAAGCCTGGGATGTGATGGCCGCTGCCCGTGGCTTATCGCGACGCGCTGCAACACTGATTACAACAGCCAGTCGTGATGATAGTATCGGCGCCGATTGCACCTGGCTGTTACTGGCCCAGCAGGCAGGTCTAACGTTGACGTACAGTGCGACAGAGGGGTTGGAATTCGAGACCCTGGATCGCTATGCCGATGAGGTAGCCGCCTTGGGGAGTGCACGGGCGTGGCTCGATCGATTTGACGCCGATCCAAGGAATTGGTTGATGCGGATCGATCTGGCACGGACTGCAATTGCGGCACTGATTGAAAACAGGTGATGGAGCCGTTGGGGGTGTGCCACCGTAGGGACGCAGCGATGCCTCGCCCCTACGGTGGTGCCTATCAACGCCCGAACTTGGTCTCAGCCTCTAAGAGCGTGATCAAAAACCCAGGGTCGTGGGATAGTGCAGCAGACGTGACGCGGGCGAGACGCCGCGCTCCAAGGCGCGTGAGCGCTTAATCACATCCGCTCCCATGCTCGTCGAGCGCAACACGTTAAGCGCGCTTGCAGGCGCATGAGCGCTTGATCACCGGCCCCGGTTTGCAGGATGCTGTGAGAGCGATGACGCGGACGAGACGCCTGTGCTCCTCCCATCGTATGCATCTGCATTTTGGCTCCATCGCCCTACTCCCGTATTGGCTCTCCAAGATCATCAGTTTCTGATCACACTCTTAGAAATCTGAGATTTTTGATCAAGCCCTCAGCGCCGGTGCTGCGGAGCACGCCTGGCGCCCTCACCTTCCCCCCAGCCCCCTTCCTCTCCCACACGGGGAGAGGAAGGGGGAACGTGGAGGACTGGTCACGTCATAGTCGCACGAGCACGGTACGTGCCCAATGAGAAATCTGGGTTTTTTGATCACGCTCTAAGAGATGAAGCTTTGGGTTTCGTACCAATCCAACATGATTACAGCAGTCAGTGACCTTAATATTTGCGCAAGAACGAAAGTGGGCAGACGTCCATTCCGTACACGGGCCAGAGGCCCGCGCA
>Ga0197142_1002808_pt1 | contig 14981 bp, 9 predicted proteins | sample GBS60_MetaG_FD_148614 | JGI IMG/M metagenome (GOLD analysis project Ga0197142, IMG submission 148614) | Sediment microbial communities from Great Boiling Springs, Gerlach, Nevada, United States - GBS 60_MetaG | ecosystem: Environmental > Aquatic > Thermal springs > Hot (42-90C) > Sediment... | reverse complement strand
AGGCCGGCGACTGGGGCCCCGAAGAGACCTCCGGGTCTCGGCACGCCGCGGCAGGCCGGGCCCGGCAGCCTCCCGCTTGCCTACACCTTCATCTTCTTGCGGGCTGCCGCCACCTTCTTCATCAGCTCCCGGGCGTCCTTATTGTCCTTGATCAAGGCCAGCGCCGCCTCGGCACTGTCGTAGATATCCTTCAACCGGTGCGGCTGGTCAAGTTTCTTGGGCCCGAACATTTCGCCGACGTCGTACAGACCGTTGGCAACGGCCAGCAGGAAGACCGGTCCGGGGATCTTCGCCTCGCCGGTCTCGAACGCCGCCCGGGCCTTGGCCGGATCCTTCGGTTGGTTCACAGCCTGAGCGCCGGCTCGCAGGATCTCTCGCCGAACCACCTCGCGCTGCATGGCCACGATCTCGCCCTCGGGGATCATCTGGCCGACCGCCAGTTTCTTGTACTGCACCGGATCGTCAAAGGTCGCTTCCGGCAGCGTCATGCCGAGCGTCACTTCCTTGTCCTTGTTGGCGTTGATGAAACGGTAGGCCACGCGCGCGTACTGCCAGGCCGTGGTTCGGGCTTTCACCTTGTACTCGTTGGCGACGCGCCGGAAAGCGGCGGGATCCTTGCGGTTGCGGTCGGCCCCCTCGTTGAGCTTGTCGGCGAGCTCCATGTAGGCGCGAGCCAGTCCGAGCGAGGTGACGAGCGCCCACGGCTGGGCTTTGCCCGCCAACTCGCTGCTGCTCTCGGCCACCTCGACCAGAAGATCAGTGGCCCGGTCATAGTCTCCGGCCTTGTAAGCCTCCTGCGCCCGAAGCCAGTTGAACTCCGGCGTGCCCGGCGCCGGGGGCGGCGGACCCGCCGGGCCGCACGCCACAACTGAGACCACCAGACAAATCGCGAGCACCACCCACGCCTCGGCCCGCGCTTGCTGGATCTGAGTCTTCATAGGTCCTCCTCGTCGATCGACTCTTGCGCGCTTGCTGAGCACGGTGCCATCCACGGCCGGCCGCCGAGCCGGTCCTCGCCGGTCAGCCGTCTAGAGCCATCTTACGCCAACCCGTCCGGTTTGAGAGGAAGAGGTCCGGTGTGGAGGGCAAACGCGCTACCGCCAGCGGAAAAGGCGCAAGGCGGTGATAAAGCTGATCACGAGCCAGGCTGCGATGACGGCGAGTTGGGGGCCGAGCGAGACCAGCGGCGCCCCCTCCAGCATGCTGCGGCGCAGCGCGTCGTTGACCGCCGTGAGCGGCAGCAGTCGGATGAACGGTTGCATGGTGTCGGGAAAGCGCTCCGAGGAAAAGAACACGCCCGAGAAGACCCACATGGGCAGCATGACGAAGTTCATCAGCCCGGAGGCGGCCTCGATCGTGCGCGCTCGCGAGGCGACCAGCAGCCCCAGGGAGGTGAAGGACAACGAGGCAAGCACGCAGAGCAACAGCAGCTCCCAGAGCGCGCCGCGCACCGGCACGCCGAAGACCCACGCCCCGAAGCCCAGCAGGGCGAAGACCTCCACCAGCAGCAGCCCGAGGCGCGCGAGCAGGAACGAGAGCAGATACTCGGCGCGCGACATCGGCGCAGCCAGCAGCCGCTTGAGCAGCTTCTTGCGGCGCGCGTCCACGATGGCAAAGCCGATACCCCACATGCCGCTGCCCATCAGGTTCATGCCGAGCAGGCCCGGAATGAGAAAGTCGATGTAGCGCGAGCCGGGTTCATGCACCACCTCGTCGGCGACGGGCACCCGGCGGGGCGCGCCCGCGGCGCGCTCGGCGGCGCGTTCGGCGAGCAGGCGCGCGGCGCGAGCCTCGATGAGAGCGTCGTCGTAGCGTAGCCGGAGCGTGCCGGCGGAGTCGGTGGCGGCGTAGAGCACGATCCGTCCCCGGCGCAGGGCCTGCTCGGCGGCGGCCGGCGTCATGATCTCGACGGCGAGAGAGGGTTCGGCGGCCAGGATCTTTCCGAGCGCTTCCTCGGCGACGCCGATCCGGAGCCGCTCCGCCGGGCGGCTTTCGAACGCGATGCCCAGGCCGGCCGCGAGCAGGATGGGGAAGATGAAGACCCAGAAGACGGCCTCCGGCTCGCGCCAAAACTCGCGGAACCGCACGAGAGTGAGCTGGACGAGCGACGGCCGCAACAGCCAGAGGAGGCGCCGGCGGCCCGCCGGAGCGGAAATCAATGCCTCATCCATCGCGCAGATGCCTCCCGGTGAGCGCCACGAAGACGTCCTCCAGCGAGGCCGAATGGGTGCGCAGCTCGGTCACCGCCAGCCCGCGGCGCCGCAACTCCTCGAGCAACGCCGGCACAGCCCGATGCAGCTCCCTCACCCGAAGCTGGTAGCCGCCCTCGAGCGCCCGTGCGGCCACGACGCCCTCGATCGCCTCGAGCACGGCGGGCGGCGCCGCCTCCCGGCTCCCGTCGACGGAGAATTCGACGACGTGACCGGCGCCGAGCCGGCCGATCAGCTCACCGGGCGTGCCACGGGCGATGATCCGGCCGTGATCGATGATGGCCACCCGGTCACACAACCGCTCGGCCTCCTCCATGTAGTGCGTGGTGAGGACGACAGCGCGCCCCTCGCGCTTGAGCCGGCCGATCAACTCCCAAAGCTGGCGGCGGGCCTGCGGATCCAGGCCCGTGGTGGGCTCGTCCAGAAACAGCAGGTCCGGATCGCCGACGAGCGCGCAGGCCATTGCCAGCCGTTGCTTCTGGCCGCCCGAGAGCGCTCCTACACGCGCCTTGCGCTTCTCCTCGAGCTGCACCATTCGGATGACCTCCTCGACGCCAGGACCGCGCCAATAGAAGCTGCGAAACAGCCGCACGGTCTCCTCCACGGTAAGTCTTTCGGAGAGCTGGGTGTCCTGGAGCTGCACGCCGAGTCGCTGGCGCAACTCGGCGCCGTCGCGCTTCCAGGTGAGGCCGAACAGTTCGACCGTGCCGCTATCGGGCTCGAGCAGTCCCTCGCAGATTTCGATGGTGGTCGTCTTGCCGGCGCCGTTGGGTCCTAACAACCCGAAACATTCCCCCGGCCAGACCTCCAAATCCACGCCGTCGACGGCGACGACATCCCGATAGGTTTTGCGCAGACCGCAAACGTAGAGCGTGGGGCGGCCCGCTGAGGGGTCCCTGTTGTCGTGAAGGCGGTGGCTCACTCCTCGGGCGTCTTCTGGGCGATGAGCCGCCCGATGTCGGCCAGGAACTCCTCGACGGATCGGGCGCCCAGGTCGCCGTGGCGGCGGTTGCGCACCGCCACCGTGCCGGAGGCGGCCTCGCGATCGCCCACCACCAACATGAACGGCACTTTCTGAAGCTGCGCCTCGCGAATCTTGAGGTTCACTTTCTCCTTGCGGTCGTCCACGTGGGCCCGCACGCCGGCGGCCTTCAGTCGCGCCGCGACATCCCGCGCGTAGTCCAGGTGCCGGTCGGTGATCGGCAGCACGACGGCCTGCACGGGGGCGAGCCACACCGGGAACGCACCGGCGTAATGCTCGAGCAAGATCCCGAAGAAGCGTTCCACCGAGCCGAACAAGGCGCGATGAACCATCAGGGGCTGGTGCGCTTTGCCGTCCTCGCCGATGTATTCCAGCTCGAAGCGCCGCGGCAGCGTGAAGTCGAACTGAATGGTCGAAAGCTGCCAGGTGCGGCCGATGGCGTCGACCAGTTTCACGTCGATCTTCGGGCCGTAGAAGGCCGCCTCGTCGGGCACCAGGGCCGCTTCAATGGAAAGCCGGTCGACGGCGTTCTTCAAGGCGCGCTCGGCCAGCTCCCATTGCGCCGGCTCGCCGTCGTACTTGCCGCTGGCGCCGCCGTCCCAGGTGGAAAGCTCGGCTTTGTAGTCGGTGAAGCCGAAGGTGCGCAGCACGTCGAGCGCGAACTCCAGACAGCCCACCACTTCGTCCTCGATCTGCTCCGGCGTGCAGAAGATGTGGGCATCGTCCTGAGTGAAGCCGCGGACGCGCAACAAGCCGTGCATGACGCCCGAGCGCTCGTAGCGATAGACGGTGCCGAGCTCGCCGTAGCGGATCGGCAGGTCGCGATAGCTGCGCTGGCGGTCCTTGTAAATGAGTATGTGGAAGGGACAGTTCATCGGCTTGAGCTGGTATTCGGCGTCCTCCAGCTCCATCCGCTTGAACATGTTGTCGGCGTAAAAGTTGTAGTGTCCGGATCGCTTCCACAGCTCGGCGCGCGCCACATGGGGCGTGAACACGAGCGCGTAGCCGCGCGCCAGGTACTGCTCACGCATCCAGTCCTCGAGGAGCTTGCGCACCAAGGCGCCCTTGGGATGAAAGAAGATCAAACCCGGCCCGGCCAGCTCTTGAATGCTGAACAGATCGAGCTCCTGGCCGAGCTTGCGGTGATCGCGCTTTTTGGCCTCGTCAAGCTGTTTGAGATAGGCCTCCAGCTCCTGGTGGGTGAAGAACGAGGTCCCATAGATGCGCTGCATCTGATGGTTCCTCTCGTCCCCTTTCCAGTACGCGCCGGCGACCGACAAAAGTTTGAAGGCTTTGATGCGCGAGGTCGAGGGCACGTGCGGCCCGCGGCAGAAATCGACAAAGCGCGGCCCGAGCGTGTATTCAGTGAAGACGTCGCCGGCTTTCTCTTCGATCAGCTCGCACTTCATGTGCTCGCCCATCGCGGCGTACTTCTTGAGCCCCTCGCTTTTGGGCGTCAGGATCCTTTCGTAAGGCAAATCCTGGCGCTGGAGCTCCCACATCTTGGCCTCGATCTTCTCCAGATCCTCCGGCGTAAACGGCTCCGCCCGCTGGAAGTCGTAGAAAAAGCCGGTCTCCGTGGGCGGGCCGATTCCCAGCTTGGTTTCCGGAAACAGCTCCAGCACGGCAGCCGCCATCAGGTGCGCGGTCGAGTGCCGGTAAACCTCGAGCGCTTCGGGATCCTTCGGGGTGAGAATCTCGAGCGTGGCGTCGCTCGAGAGCGGGCGGGTCAAATCGAACAGCTCCCCGTTGACGCGCGCCACAACCGCCTCCTCGGCCAGCTCGCGCCCGAGTCTCCGCGCAATTTCGAGCGGCGTGGTCCCCACGGGAACCTGCTCGCGGCGGCCGTCCGGAAGCGTGACCGTAATCTCGTTCATACGGAGCCAGGAATTCTAGCCTAGCATGCCGGTTGCTATAGTAGAGACAGGATTTGCCGGCCTGCGATGACACCATCCACCCTGTCGGCGGAGCTCAACGGCGATGCAGCGCTCGTCGCGCGGGCCCGCCAGGGCGATTCCACCGCCTTCGAACAGCTCGTCCAAAAGTACGAACGCAGAATCTTTCGACTCGCCAAGAACATCACCAATAACGACGAGGACGCCGAAGACGTGCTTCAGGAAACGTTCCTCAAGGCGTATTCGCACCTGGACGGCTTTCAGGGTAACTCGAAGTTTTACACCTGGCTGGTGCGCATCGCCGTAAACGAAGCGTTGATGAAGCTCCGCAAGCGGCGGTCCGACAAGACGGTGTCGCTCGACGAGGAGGTCGATACCGGCGAGGAGACGATGGTCCGCGAAATCGCCGTCTGGGAGGAGAATCCCGAGCAAAAGTACTCGCAGGAGGAGATTCGCGCCATCCTGCACGAGGCGATCGCCTCGCTGCGACCCGCCTTTCGGACCGTCTTCATCCTGCGGGACATCGAGGATCTCTCGACGGAGGAGACGGCCAATCTGCTCGAGCTGTCGATTCCGGCGGTCAAGAGCCGGCTGTTGCGGGCGCGCCTTCAGTTACGCGAGCGGCTCACGCGATTCTTCAAACGCAAGGGGGATGACATCTTTGCTTACCTGTAAGGACTTCCTGACGGCGCTCAACGAGTATCTGGACGAGACCGAAGACGCCGAGCTGCGGCGCGAGGTGGAGCAACACATCAACGAGTGTCCGAACTGCTGGGTGGTGTTCGACACGACGAAAAAGACGCTGAAGGTCTTCAAGGGCGTCGACCTTCATCCCCTTCCCGATGACGTCCATCGCCGCCTGATGGCGCGGATACACGAGCGGATCGGCAAGTCACACCAGGCTCAACCTTGAGGCTGACGCGACTTTCAAGGCCAAGCTGAAGCAGCGATGCACCGCCGAGTCATACTTGCCTTCCTGGTTTTGGGCGCGGCGCTTGCCGAAGAGCCGCGCCAGATCATCCTGCGCTCGCTCGACGGCTACGAACGCGATCTGGAGGCGCGCAAGAACTATACCTTTCTGGTGCGCAACGAGCAGCGCCGCCTGGACGGCCAGGGGCGGCTAAAGAGCGTCAAGAGCGAAACTCACGAGGTGCTCATCCTCTACGGCGCCAGCTACCGGCGTCTGGTGGCGCGCAATGACCAGCCGCTCTCGGCCGAGGAGGAGCGCGAGGAGCAGCGCAAGCTGGACAGGGAGCTCGAGCGGCGCAAGAAGGCGGCGGTGAAAGATCCGCGAAAACTGGCCCGCGAGGACGAGCGCACGCTCGAGGAGCACCGCCGGCTCATGCGGGAGATCGCCGACGCCTACGACTTTACGATCGTCGGCGAGGAGCCGGTGGCCGGACACCCGGCCTGGGTCATCGACGCGGCGCCGCGTCCCGGCTTCCGGCCGCGCACCGACCGGGGCCGCATCCTGCCCGCCTTCCGCGGACGCCTGTGGATCACCAAGGAGGACTACCGCTGGGCGAAAGTGGAGGCCGAGGCCATCCGGACCGTCTCCTTTGGCTGGATCCTGGCGCGGCTCCAGCCCGGCAGTCAGCTCGCTTTCGAGCAGCAGCGCCTGGAGGACGAGCTTTGGATGCCGGCCGCGGCGCGCCTGCGGATCCTGGCGCGGCTGGCGCTCGTGAAGAAGTACGACATGGAGGTCGAGGTCACCTTCTCGGACTATCGCAGGTTTCAGAGCGATTCGCGAATCGTGGACGTCTCGCCGCTCGGCGCGGGTTCCGAGCGATCGGAACCCTGAGCCGGGCAGGGTCCTCGGAAGTAAGGGCATTGCCGGCAGTGGCCTCCCTCACGCAGGGGGAAGAGGAGCGCCTCCTGCGCCTGGCGGAAGGCGCGAACCGTCTGCCGGGCGGCTTCCATAAATTTTTCGTCGAGGGCGACCGCAACCGCCTCGCCCCGGCGCAGGTAGAACAGCAGGGCCTGGTCCGGCAGGCGGCCCAGGAGGCGCTCGAGAGCCATGGCATAGAGGCGCAACTGGAGCGAGTAGGCCTCCGCGCGCGGGCCGTCGGCGTCGCGGTCGGTTTTATAGTCCACCAGGATCATCTCACCGCCCTCTTCGAACCAGAGATCGATCTGGCCGCGAAGAATGATCTGTTCGAGCTCGAGGGCGAAATCGAACTCGCGCTCGGCGCGGGAGGCGGTTCGAAGCCTGCGTCCCAGCTCGGAGTCATGGAAGCGCCGTGCCAGTTCGCAAGCCTCGGCGTCCTCGATCGCCTCGCCGGCCAGGAGCCGGTGCACGAGCGTGCCGAGGCCGGCGCCGGCAGCCGGCGCCGTTAAAGGCGGCAGCAGCGTCCCGAGCCAGTATTTTCGGGGACAGTATACGAATTCCCCAATTTCGGTGACCGCCGCGGCCGAGTCGTGCTGGCCGTCCACGGGCGGCGGCGAGACGGTTTCGACGGTCTCCGGCTCGGCGAGCGCTGGCGGCGGGAAGGTGTTCTCCGGCGCCCGGTCGACGACGAGCACCCGCGCGCGGGGCCCGAAGTCGCCGAGCAGGCGAATTTCGTCGAGGCCCCCTGAGGTCTTCTCCAGTCCCACCAGCTCGTGGACCCGTTTCGACCACTCCGAGGCGCGACCCTTATCGGCCTTGGCGTAGCTGAGCACCAGATGGTCCTGGGCGCGCGTCATGGCCACATAGAAGAGTCGCATCTCCTCGGCGGCGAGCTTGCGCTCGAGCTCCACTTCCATCCTGGCAAAGGGGGGATCCGGCAAAGCTTTACCGGTTCGCGGGTGCCGCCACCTCACTCCCAGGCCGTGAGCCCGGGAAAATGCGACCGGGCTCAAATCACTCCGGCCTTGCTGGTCGAGCCCGGCGAGAAAAACGATGGGGAACTCCAGCCCCTTGGCCGCATGGATGGTCATGAGCCGGACGGCGTTGGCGGCCTCCGACGGCGCCGCTTCCCCGAATGCTTCCGCATCGCGGAGCTCGGCGATCTGGGCGAGAATCTCGGCTAGCGGCCGCCGGTTGCGCCACCAGAGCCCGCGGAGCAGGCCGAGGAACTTCTCGAGATTTCGTTGCGCGAAGGCGGGCAAAGCTGCGAGGTAACCAGATTCATCGAGCGCCCGCAGCGCCATAGCGTCCGGGCTCAACGCATCGCGATCCCGCCGGAATTGGGCCACCAACCGGCGCAGCCACAGCAGCCGCTCGCGCTCGGGCTCGGAGATCTCTTCGGGCGGCTCGCTCGCCAGGCACCGCGGCAGCCCGCCGTCGAACTTGAGCCGCAGCAACGTCTCCTCGCTTGCCCGGACGAAAGGCGAGCGAAGCAGACCGGCGAGCGCCAGCTCGTCCTGCGTGTTGGCCACAACGCGCAGAAGGTGAACGACGTCGAGCACCTCCGGACACTCGAGCAGCGTCCGGCCGCCCACAACGATCGTGGGAACGTCAAATTCGCGGAGCGCCTCCTCGATGGCGCCGAGGGCGGCGACCTTCCGCGCCAGCACGGCGATATGGGAAAACGGCCGAGCCCACTCGCTTTCGATCTCGCGAATGCGCCGGGCAATCACCCGGGCTTCGATCCGGCGCGCCGGCTCAGACCGCTCCGCCGCGGCGACGAGCACCTCCACCGAGGGCCGGTCCTTGGCCGCAAACTCGCCCCTCGCCACCAGCTCGCGGGGCTCCAACCCTTCGGCCCCCTTGAGGATCGCCTCCGCGGCGCGAAGGACCTCGGCGCGACTGCGAAAGTTTTCATAAAGCGTATCGATCACGCGGCCGGCGGCGCGCAGCCCCTGGCGATACCCGCCGAACAGCTCCGGCTCGGCGTGGCGAAAGCCGTAGATCGACTGGTTGATGTCGCCGACGCCGAAAAAGCGGTCGGGCCGGCGGATGTGCTCCAGGATCCGCCACTGTAACGGGTTGGTGTCCTGGAGCTCGTCCATGAGGATGAAGTCGAACTGGGCGCGAACCCTCTCGGCGATCTCCGGGTGCTGTTCGAACAGCCGCAAGGCATATTCCTCGAGATCGGAGAAGTCAAGCGCCGCGCGCGCGCGTTTCTTTTCCCGGTAGCCCTCGTCGATGCGCCGGACCGCCTCGATGACGATCGACCGCAAGGGATGAAACAGATGCGCGGCCAGGAGGCTTTCCGCCGCCGGGATCGCCTTCTCGCGGATCAGCTTGAGCGTTGGCCGGACGGAGTCGGCCAGCCCCTGAAGATTCACCTCGTAGTCACCTAACGCGTCGAGCATCTGCTCGAGCGTGCTCGCCTGCGCGGCGCGCGAAACCCACGCTTGTAACTTTTCTCTCTTGCTCCGCCGGTTCGCGGTCTCCCACGCCCGAGGCTCGACGATGAGCTCCTCGATGCGCCCAAGGATGGCACGAAAGCTTGCGCCGGGGTCGCCCTCCGGCTTGCTGTCGAAGGCCTTCAGGTCGCTTCCGGCGACACGCAACGCCTGGTAGACGGAGATGAGCGCGCCGGCGAGATCGAACTGGAACTCGCTGCCCCGGCTGGACACCGCCAGCGAGGCGAGCAACTCTCGAAACTCGTGCGGTCCGGCGGCAAACAGCGCATCGAGCGCCTCTTCGGCCGCCTCGCGCAAGAGTGGGTCGCTTTCAGCTTGCTCGAGTACGGTGAACTCGACGTCCACGCCCGCCGCCACGGCGTTTTCGCGCAGCAGCCGCGCGCAGAAGCTGTGGATCGTCGACACCCAGGCCCGTTCGATCTGGCGGCGCAACTCCGGCTCGCCGCTGAACTCGTCGACCAGCCGTCTCTTCATCTCGGTGGCCGCCTTGTCCGTGAAGGTAATGGCCAGGATACGCGTCGGCGCCACGCTCTGCCGACGAACCAGCCAGGCGAACCGCGCAATCAGAACACGCGTCTTGCCGGAGCCGGGTCCCGCGTCGACGCAAACGTCCTGGCCGGTGCGTTCGGCCGCCGCACGCTGGGAAGCCGTGAGACTCACGCGCCGCCTCCCGCTCGCCGAACCGCCGCCTGTTCCCAAACGCGGCAGATGTCGGCGAAATCGCATGTGCGGCAGATCTCTTCATCCGCCGGATCCGGTTCGACACGGCCCGAGAAGATCTCCCCGATCGCGCGCCGACCGGTCTCTTCCGCGATGTGTATGCGCGCCTCGAGCACGTCCGCGGCGCAGCTCTCGCCCTTCGTCTCAAGGCCCGGGACGGGCGCGTGCCAGCCGTCCCACTTCGTTTCCCTCCGCAACGCACAGAAAAGGACGCCCGCCGGTTCGCAACCCAACACCCGCCGGACGGCGGCCTGGTAAAGCCCGCCTTGTACCTTCTCGCCCGTCTCGTGACCGGCAATGAGCTTGCGCAGGCGCTCTTCGGAAGAGTACTTGTAATCGATCACCAAAGCGCGGCCGTCGGCGAGCAGATCCAGCCGGTCGATCCGCCCGCGAAGGACCACGCCCTCATCCAGCTCCAGCTCGAAGGGGATCTCCAGGCTCTGTTCGTCCCCGAATCGAAGATCTTTGGCGGGGAAACGCCGGAGGTTGCGCAATAGCTCGAGGCGCACCGCTTCGCGCCGGTAGCCTGGCGGAACGCGCGCCCTCCGGCAGGCCTCCTCGAAGGTCTCGTCGAAGAGAGCCTCGAGCTCGCCGCCGTCGGCCAGGGCTTTGAGCACCGCATGCGCGATCTCACCCTGAAGCCGCGCATCGAGGCGATCGGCCGGCTTGACGGGCGGCGGCGTCAGGCCCAGCGTGTGGAGAGCAAAGAAGCGAAACGGGCACTCCAAAAACGTCTCGATGGCGGTCGGCGAAAAGCTGTGGCGGCGCCGGCGCAACTCCTCCAGCAGATGGCGCGAGGCGATCCTTGGAGTCGGGCGCTCCGGCTGCGCCCGCGCCGCCTGCCGCCGGACGGGCACGGCCGGAACCTCGCGGAGGCGCCGGTCGCGGAGGAACTCCTCGAGCAGGAAGGACCGCAGCGTCTCGTTGCCGCTTGCGTCGTAGCGCGGGTAGCTCAGCACCAACTGGCGCGTGGCTCGGCTGACGGCCACTTCGAACAGGAAGCGCTCTTCCTCGGCCCTCTCGGCGGCCGTCACAAGCCGAACGCCCTGCTTGAGGAGGCGCGCCCGCACCCGGTCGCCGAGCAACGGATCCTCCGTGTGATAGCGTGGAAACTCGCGCTCGAGCAAACCGCAGACGAATACGATTTCAAGCTCCCACTGGCGGGCTTCGTAGGCGTCGATGACGTGGACGACATTGCGACGTTCATCCGGAGGCCGGATCGCTCCTTGAGCAAGGGCGACCTCGAGCTCGCCCCAAAAGGTTTCCAGGCGGAGCGGGCTCGCCGGCCCCACCGCCGCCAGCGTTTCCTCCACCGCGGCGGCGAAGCCCTCGAGCGCGGCGCAATGCGCGCGCCGACGGAGCGCTTGCGCGTGGTCGCCGCCGTCAGTGATCTCGGGGGAAGGAAAGAGAGCGGGCAGGCTCCGGAACCGCTCGGCCCATTCCTGGGCCGCGACCTCTCCGGTGGGCCACGTCTCGAGGGTGCGGAACGACTCGAGCCGGCGCGCGAGCGAATCCGAGCCGGCCAGCTCGATCGCCGCGTCAAGACCCCGGCCGGGGAGCCGCTCGAGCAACTGGAACTCGAGGCAGTCCAGCGCCGCCGACGGCGGGCACAGGCGGAGCACGCCGAGAAGCCGCTCGTGATCCCAGCCGGCAAGCTTCGCCTCGACCAGGCGCATCAGGCGCGCCACAGCCGGCTGCTCGGCGAGGGGCTCGGCGAAGTAGAACCGGGCCGGAATGCCGAAGCGCTCAAACGTAGTGCGCAGCACCGGCACGTAGGGTGAAAAGCTGCGCACGATGACGCCCATGGCTCGGAAGGGCCGGCCTTGCGAGGCCTGTTCGAGGATGCGCCGCGCGATCTCTTCGGTCTCCTCGAGCTGATCGCGCGCGGCGACGCAAACGATTTCGGGCGCGGCCCGACGCCTCTCCAAACGCTCCTCATGCCGGATCTCGCCGGCCAGCGCTTGCCGGACCGGCTCGGCCCCCGCCCAGTCCGGTATCGTCATAACCACCTCGACGCGGCGGCAGAGCGCGCGCACGAGTTCCAGCTCCACCGGAGCGAAGCGGAAAAAGCCGTCGAAGAGCACGGCGGTCAGGTGCGGCACGCCCTCGGCGGCGATCCGCTCGGCAGCGGCGCGAAACCGGGCGGCGCGCGAGTACAGGCCGCGGCTTCCGAGCTCCTCTTCGACGTCGCAAAAGATCTGCTCGAGCGCCTGCGCGGCGGTCGCATCCACGCCGGCCTGCTCGAGTTTCGCCGCCAGGCCGGAGAAGGACGCGCCCGCTTCGCCGAGCTCCTCCCAGAGGCGCATGAGGGCGGCCTGGAAGCCGGGAAACTTCGCCACGGGAGAGAAGACGCCGGCCCGTCGCTCGAGCGCCCGGCGAACGAGATGGTTCAAGGTGAACGCCGGAACCTCGGCGAGGTCGGCAACCAGCGAATGCACGAAGCGCCAAAGCGTCTCGATAAGGCGCGGCCGCGCCACCAGGCCCGCCCGAGCCAGCTCATGGAGCAGGTGCTCGGCCATCGTCGCCGTCGGCACCAGCAGACGCACGTCGTGCCGGCCCCGGCGGGCGGTATCTCGGATCCGCTCGAGTAAACGCGTGGTCTTGCCCGACCCCGGCGGCCCCATGAGCAACACCATAGCGTGCCCCTTAGTATAAAGGAGGCCCGTGCTTGTCTCAGGCTGCGCCGCGCAGTACCCTGAGATTCGGAGTCGTGACTCTTATGGTGCTTCGCTTCGTCGGATTCGTGCTGGCTCTGGCCGCCCTGCCCGCCGCCGCCCAGGTGAAAGCCTCGGAGGAAAAGATCGTCATGCCCACCTGGGAGATCGGGCCGCCCCAGGTACATCCGCTGTTTCCCGACGCGCCGCGCGGCGACATCTACCCCTACACGCTCAACGAGATTCTCACCAACAATCGCGTCGAGAAAACCTACCGCGCCGTGGTGCTCGAAAACGAATACATCAAGATCGTGGTGCTGCCCGAGATCGGCGGACGGCTTCACGGCGCCCTGGACAAGACGAACAATTACGTCTGGCTGTACTGGCAGAAGACGATCAAGCCCGGCTTGATCAGCATGAGCGGGGCCTGGATTTCGGGCGGCATCGAGTGGAACTTCCCGCACGGCCACCGCCCCTCCTGCTTCATGCCTGTCGATCACCGCCTGGTGCGCAACCCCGACGGCAGCGCCACGGTTTGGGTCGGCGAGACCGAGCCCATCTTCCGGATGCGCTGGCTGGTGGGCATGACGGTTTATCCCGGCAAGAGCTACGTCCGCTGCGACTACGTTTTCACGAACCCCACCAGCGTGCCGCACTCGTTCATGTTCTGGGCCACCGCCGCCACGCACGCCAACGAATATGCCCAAGCTCAGTATCCCGGCGATATGGTGACCGGGCACGGCAAGCATGAGTTCTGGAACTGGCCGATCCACAACGGCGTGGATCTGACCTGGTGGAAGAATGTCCCTAACGCTTCGAGCTTCTTCGCCTTCAACAATCCCGCCGAGTGGTTCGGCACCTATGATCACAAGGCGCAGGCCGGCACCGTCCACTTCGCCAACGCCCACATCATGCCGGGCAAGAAACTCTGGACGTGGGGCTCGGGCCCTTCCGGACGTATTTGGGAGGACATTCTCACCGAGGGCGGCGGGCCGTATTTTGAGCCGCAGGCGGGCGCCTGGAGCGACAACCAGCCCGACTATCACTGGCTAGGTCCGCACGAAGTGAAGACCACGCACGATTACTGGTATCCGGTGCGGGATATCCGCGGCTTCCACAACGCCAACCGGGATTTCGCTGTCAACACCGACTACCGCGACGGCAAGGCCTTCGGCGGCGTCTACGCCACGGGCGTCGCCAAAGGCTACCGCGTCTTGCTGAAGAACACGAAGACCGGCGCGACGTTGCGAGACGCTGTGGTGGACATTTCCCCCGATAAACCTTATACGGTCGAAGTCCCGGCGCCCGGCGCCGAGGTCTACGACCTGCATCTGGCCGTTTACGATCCCCAGGGCCGGTTGGCGATCGAGGTGCAGCGCCATCCGCCGCGCAAGGTCGAGCTGCCGGAGGGCCAGAAGGATCCGGGCGACCCCAAGACGATGAACCTGGACGAGCTCTATCACGCCGGCGAGTGGCTGGATCGGTTCCGCCGGACCGACGAAGCTTTGCTCTATTACCGCGAGGCGCTGGCGCGCGACGCCGGCGACTCGCGGGTCAACGCCGCCCTGGGCTATCTGGCGCTGAAGCAGGGCCGGTGGAAGGAGGCGCTCGCCCATTTTGACACCGCGCTCAAGCGCGACGGGGACAACTCTCGGCTCTATTACGGCAAGGGCCTGGCCCTGCTCGGCCTCGGCAACCCCGATGAGGCCTATCGGCAGTTTTACCGGGCGACGTACGGCTATGAATCGTTCGCGCCGGCCTACGTGCATCTGGCGCGGATCGACATCGCCCGGGGCAATTACGCCGCGGCGCTCGAAAAGCTCGAGGAGGCGGCCACGCAGAATTGGCGCTTTGCCGACATCCCGGCGCTCAAGGCCGCCGCGCTCCGTCATCTGGGCCGGCACGAGGCGGCGCTCGCCTCCGCTGAGCGGGCGCTCGAGCTTGATGCGATGCACCCGATGGGCGGCTACGAGAGGCTGCTGGCGCTCGCCCGGCTCGGCAAGGCCGAGCGCGAGTGGAGCGAGATCTGGCGCGCCTATATGCGCGACGACGTCCAGAACTATCTCGAGCTGGCGGTAGCGTACTCAAACGCCGGCCTGTGTGCCGACGCCGACCAGCTGCTGGCGCGCTACAGCCAGGGCCGGCCGGAGAACCGGCTTCACCCCATGGTGAGCTACCTGCGCGGCTATTTCAAGGAGCTGGCCGGCGACCGCGCTGCGGCCGAGCG
>Ga0197142_1002807_pt1 | contig 14982 bp, 14 predicted proteins | sample GBS60_MetaG_FD_148614 | JGI IMG/M metagenome (GOLD analysis project Ga0197142, IMG submission 148614) | Sediment microbial communities from Great Boiling Springs, Gerlach, Nevada, United States - GBS 60_MetaG | ecosystem: Environmental > Aquatic > Thermal springs > Hot (42-90C) > Sediment... | reverse complement strand
CGCAGAGCGTTTCCCAACCTGAAGCGCAGTATTTGCAATCGCCGCACGCATAACCCAACCAGGGAATTGCCACGCGGTCGCCTTCCTTCACGTTGGTGACGCCCGCTCCGACGCTTTCGACAATACCCACCCCTTCGTGCCCCGGAATAAACGGGAGTTTGGGTTTCACGGGCCAGTCGCCGTGCGCCGCGTGGATATCGGTGTGACACAGACCTGACGCTTCGATCTTGACCACAATCTCACCGAATCCCGGCTCAGGCTTGGGTAATTCCTCGATACGCAACGGTTGCCGGAAGTCGTGGACAACGGCGGCCTTCATTGTCGTCATTGGCGTTTCTCCTTTCTTCCTATCGCGTATAGACATTACCTTTTATAGACAGCGGTATCGAACATACTTCTTCCGCCCTGAACACTTCGAATAGCAATTCAGACTAAAACTCCGGCAAACGCCTTTGACATCAATCAAGGCGTTTTTTCTTTTTCTGAATTCAAAAGATGAAAAAGAGAAACGGAGCAGATTAAGCCTGAACCTTCACAACCTCCATTCAGGCGCAAAGCGCACATGAACGCCAGAAAAACAGGCCTCGCACTGATATGCGCTATCAGTCGCCTTAATCTGTATAGATAGAAAGAGTGTGGGGTCGGGTCGATAATGGAAGTTGTGAAAGAACTATAGCATATGGTCAAAAAAATGTCAATAGTTTCTATCCATTGAAACTGCCAATTGCGTGCGGCCAGGACCCGACATCGCACAGATTATCGCACTCATATCCTTTACCGGTTATTAATTGCTGATGCACCGCGTTATAAACCGATGTACCGCGAAGTTGCACATTCTGCCCGTTCGCCTGATGAGCGTCCCATCTCCCCGCTCAGACGATACCAGCCGGTTCGGCTCACCAGGGAAAGTTCTGGTCGCCCTGGATACCGCGACGCCCCGAACACTTCACGATCGCAAGCAACCCGATTTGCCGGGACAACCCTTTCGCGGTACCATAGCACATGTGACAGACGGAACGAATAATCTGCGTCTGACCGTTTCCGACGTCGCCATCGAGTATGGCGCGCGACGGGTGCTTGCTGGCATTTCGTTCCAGGTTCGCGCCGGTGAGACTCTGGTGGTGGCGGGCGCCAATGGGAGCGGCAAAAGTTCGTTGCTGCGGGTGATCTGCGGCTTGCAGCGACCGGCGCGGGGTGAGGTGACGATTGAGGTGGGGAATACCCTTCTTCGCCCTTTGGAGGCGCTGCACCTGCTCGGATGGGTTGCGCCCGATCTGCAACTCTACCGTGAGTTGACCGCGCTGGAGAACCTGGCGTTTTTCGCTGCTGTGCGCGGTATTCGCTGCACTCGCGCCGACCTGGAGGCGTTGCTTGCCGACGTTGGTCTGGGCGGGCGCGGCGATGACCTGCTGGCGGCGTATTCGTCAGGAATGACGCAGCGCCTGCGCTATGCCTACGCGCTTCTCCACCGTCCGCGCATTCTGGCGCTCGACGAGCCGACCGTGACCTTCGACGCGCGCGGCGTGGCGCTGGTTGAACGGGTGGTGGCGCAGCAACGCCAGCATGGCATTACCATTATCGCCACCAACGATCCGCGCGAAGAACGTTTTGGCGATTATATCCTGCGATTGGGGCAGTAACCTGCACCGCCGGCAATCCGGGGAACTGGACACGAGAGACAGGACGATGGATCCGCACGTTTCATCCCAGGGCATAAGCGAAACTTCCGCACCGGCGACGCTGCCGGCAGCGCCGCTGTTGACCGCAGCATGGGCTGTCTTTCGCAAGGACTTGCGCAGCGAACTGCGGACACGCTACGCACTCAACGCGATCCTGTTGTTTGCGGTCAGCACCGTCGTTGCGATCAGCCTGGGGATGGGTCCGCTGACCACGTCGCGCAACGCCGATCTGCCGCTCATCCAGGCGGCGTTGCTGTGGGTTGCCATTCTGTTCGCAGCATTCACCGGGCTATCACGTGCATTTGTACAAGAAGAAGAGGCGCGCACTGCGGCAGCGTTGCGCCTGTCCGCCCGTCCGACTGCCGTCTTTCTGGGTAAACTGCTGTTCAACCTGGCGCTGTTGCTGATCCTGGTCGGGGTCACAACCGTGCTGTTCGTCATTATGCTGCGGGTGCAGGTTGGCAACCCAGGGTTGCTGGCGGCGCTGTTACTGGCTGGCAGCATGGGTCTGGTAGCGGCGACGACATTGATTGCAGCGATCATTGCGCGCGCCAGTGTGAAGGGGGCATTGTTTGCGGTGCTCTCATTTCCCCTGCTCGTGCCGCTCCTGACGGTCGCCATTCAAGGGAGCGCGAACGCGCTGGCAGGGCGCGGTTGGGAGAGCGGCATCGGTTCGCTTCAGGTGCTGGCAGGGTATACAATTGCTCTCTTTACTGCTTCACTTTTCCTGTTCAATACGGTATGGGAATCGTGAAGATTATTTGATTTACCTCACCACATGTAGTATCATTATACGCCATCAGCATCCGTGCGATGCCTAGAAAGAGCTGCTCCATGAGTGACAGGCTTCGCCTCAATCAGGCTGCCAGGATCCTCCTTGGCGTCTGGATGGCCGGGATCATCGTGGCGATGTTTCTGGTTGTGCCGCAGTATGTCGGTCTTGGCGATGCCGGGCGCATCATCATCCTGCATGTCCCCACTGCCTGGATCACAACCGTCGCCTTCGCTGTTTCCGCCGTGTACAGCATTCGTTACCTGTGGAAACGCCGCGCAGCCGACGATGCTGGCGCCGTCGCTGCGGCTGAGGCCGGGTTCCTGTTCTGCGTTCTGGCGACTGTTTCGGGGATGTGGTTCGCCAATATCGTTTGGGGAACGCCGTGGAACTGGGATCCGCGCGAGACGACGATCCTTATCCTGTTGCTGATCTACGCCGCCTACTTCGCGCTGCGTTCCGCGCTCGATGACGTCGAACGGCGACGGCGCCTCTCGGCGGTGTACAACCTGTTCGCTGCCGTCACGATGCCGTTCCTCCTGTTCGTTGCGCCACGCATGGCGGAAAGCACGTTGCATCCGAACTGTGCGTTCATCCAGGGCAGTCACTGCGATGGCATCTGGCTGGAGATGAATGGGACACGCGTCGGGCAACTCGGCGATGTGGTGCTGGCGTTGCAGGGGATTGAGCAACGCGGCGACCTGGCGGTTGTGCAGGTGGAAGTGCGCATGCCCGGTTTGCGCGATGTTGCACTGCTCACGCCATCGTTCGAACTGTCGAGCGGCAAGCCGGCGGATCGCCCCGAATTCCCCGGTCAGCAGTTCCTGCTGGCGGTTGAAGGGGTCGATCTGACCAATGGACGGGCGTTGCTCAATATGGAAGCGCCGGGGACCGGATTGCTCAGCAACAGTCGCACGTTCTGGACATTCATGGCGGCGAATATCGGTTTTCTGGGGTTGTTCATCTGGCTGTATCGACTCCGCGCCGACGTGCTGCTGTTGCAGGAACGCCTGGCGCGCCGGGAGGTGACGTATGGACTTCCTGCTTGAGCCGGCAGTTGCAATCTACACCGCGCTGGCAGTAGCGTTGACGGTCTGGTTGGGCATTTTTATCTTCCTGTGGCGAATCGACAGCGCCACCCGTGAACTGCGTCGCCGCCTCGATGAGGAAGCTCCTGCCGAGCCGCCCGCCACGCCGCAGGCAACTCTCGAAACGCGCAATGGCCACGCCCGTGAGACGACAGTAATGTCGGATAAGAAGTGATTGTCGCTATCAGGAGACGATTATGGCTACATTCTCTCCTCCTGTTCGCCGCTCGATCGCCATTAAGCCGCTCCATCTGCTCGGCGCGGCGGTGATCGCGCTGGCGATAGGTCTGGGTTACTATGGGTTGACCGCTTCATATCGCCCATACACGGTGAGCATCGATGAGGCGACACAGAGCGGTCGCAGCGTGCAACTGGCCGGGTTCCTGGGAGATATGGGCAGGTATGATGCTGACGGCAATTTTGTGTTCATGCTCCAGGACAGTACCGGCAAGATGATCCCGGTGGTGTATGCCAAACCGAAGCCGTCGAACTTCGAGCAGGCGGTGAGCATTGTGGCGATTGGTCATTACGATGCGTCGCGCGGCGTCTTCCTCGCCGATGATCTGCTCGTCAAGTGCCCGTCGAAGTATCAGGAAATGCAGGCGGCTGCGCAATAACACTAGATTCGAGGCGGTATGTATCTTCTCGGTACGACACTGATTATTGCCGGGCTGGCTTCCGCCCTGCTGGCGACCGCCGGGTATGCGCTGACGCCGCGCGGTCACCTGGCAGGTCTGGCGTTCGGGCGGGTTGGCGTCCGCATGACGCTGGTGGCGGTGCTGGCGGTCGTTGCGCTGCTGAATTACCTGTTTATCGCGCAGCGGTACGATATTGATTATGTCTATAACTATACCTCGCGTGATCTCGATCCGGCTTTCCGTGTGGCTGCCGTCTGGGCGGGGCAGCCGGGATCGTTTGTGATCTGGGCGTTGTGGGGCGTGATTGCAGCACAATTTCTGGTGCGCCGCACCCGCCACGCAGAGCCGTATGTGCTTTCGATCTTCATGGCGATCCAGGCGGCGCTGCTCTTCTACATGCTGATTCGTAACCCGTTTGTGCCCTTTATGCAGAATGGCGTGGCGGTGACGCCGTCTGACGGAAAGGGGCTGAACCCGACACTCCAGAATATGTGGATGCTCATCCACCCGCCGGTGTTATTCATCGGGTTCGCGCTGATGGCTGTGCCGTTCGCATTTGCCATCGGCGGATTGTGGCGGCGTGATTATGATGGCTGGGTGCACGACGCGCTACCCTGGACGCTGGCTGCGTGGGTGTTCCTCGGTCTGGCGTTGCTGCTCGGCGGCTACTGGGCGTATGAAACGTTGGGTTGGGGCGGCTACTGGGGATGGGACCCGGTCGAGAATTCATCGCTGGTTCCCTGGTTGACCTCAACCGCGCTGCTGCACGCGATGCTGGTGCAACGGACGGGACACGGGTTACGGCGCACGACCTTCGCGCTGGCGATTGCCACCTATGTATTGGTCTTCTATTCGACCTTCCTGACCCGCAGTGGCGTGCTGTCGTCGTTCTCGGTCCATTCGTTCGTCGAAGAAGGACTCAAAACCATCCTGTTCGCGTCGCTGGCGCTGCTCGCCTTTGGCGGCTTTGGCGCGCTGGCGTGGCGCTGGCGCGATATTCCGGGTAAGCCGCTCTCTGACAAACTTCTCTCGCGCGATAGTTTTTTCGTGCTGGGAATCATCGCCCTGCTCGTGATTGCGACCGTCATCGGGCTGGGCACCTCGATGCCGCTTATTTCAGCGATCCCCGGCGTCGGTCACCAGTTGCAGTCAATCTTCGCCGGGTCGTTCAAGATCGATGATGGCACCACATTCGACCCCAATGCACAACCGTTCGCCGATGGGCGCTTCGGTCTGGTGGGCGATTTTTACAGCACAACGGTGCCGCCGCTTGGGTTGATCCTGGTGATCCTCCTGATCATCGGTCCGTTGCTCGGCTGGCGTGACACGAATAAACGGTCGCTGCTGCGCGCGCTGCGTTTCCCGGCGCTCGGCGCTGTCGTCGTCGCCTGCGTGGGATTGGTGCTTGGCGCACGCGATCCGTTGCCGCTGGCGTATGTCTCACTCTGTGCGTTCGCGTTTGGCACGAACGTCCTCATGATTGTGCGTACACTGCGCAGCGGGTGGCTGCGGATCGGCGGTTACCTGGCGCACGTTGGCTTGATGGTGCTGCTGGTCGGGGCCGTCGCTTCGACGATCTACGCAACCGAAGAGGTGCGCCTGCTGGTGCCGGAAGGTGAGAGCGTCAGCGCCTTCGGGTACACGGTGACGTTCAATGGCTGGCGGCAGACGCCGGAGGGGCGCGGTATTCTCGATCTGACCGTGACCCACGGCAATGAGACGTTCCGGGCGGCGCCACAACTCTACTTCAACCAGACAATGGGCGCCACCATGGCGACGCCTGCGATTCGCAGTGAACTGTTCCGCGATGTGTATATCTCGCCGTCGGAGTACCAGCCGCCGTATGATCGCAATATGGCGGATATGAGCATCGGGGAGTCGGGCACGGTCGGTCCGTACGAGTTTACCTTCCTGGCGTTTGACGTGCCGGATGCCCATACGACCGGCGCCGCCGAGGTCGGCGCAAAACTGCGCGTGACCTACGAGGGGCAGTCGGTTGAACTGACCCCCAGGGTGCAACTGGTGACCAGTCCATCAGACCCGGTGGGCGGCATTGTCGATGTACCGGCGGAACTCCCCGGTGGGCACAAAGCCACCCTGGCGGCATTCGATCCAATGGAGCGACGGGTATTGATCCGGGTTGAAGGGTTGAACCTGCCGGTCGATCCTGCCAAAGCGGTCGTTACCCTGAGCCTGAAGCCAGGAGTGATGCTTGTGTGGCTGGGGGTGATCATCGGGGTGATCGGCGGCTTGATCGCCGTTGTGCGACGCACGCTCGAAGGGCGTGGCGCGCTTGAAGGGCGACGGGTGCGCCTGCCGCGCGGATTTGGTGAACTGGCGCGCTTTGTAAGTTCGCGCTGACCATGGCGATACAGGATTACTACGAGATACTTCAGGTTTCGCCCGACGCCGATAGTGATACGATTTGTGCAGCCTATCGACGTCTGCGCGATCAGTACGACCCGGAAAAACTGAGCGGCGCTGCGAAAGAACTGGTTGAACTGGCGCAGCAGCGGCTTGCGGTGATCGAAGAGGCGCACGCTGCGCTGTCCGACCCTCAAAGGCGCGCTCAGTACGATGCTCAGCGCCGTGCTGCATCGCCGGTGGAAGAGGTGCTCGATTACCGCCCGCTTCCTCCGGCGCAGCACACAGAGCGCCCACGGAACTTCAACCCGCGTCCGAAACTGGCGCAACCGCTCAGCACTGACCAGATTGCGGGTCCTGCCGTGACGGTGATCGCCATTCTGGCAGTGGTGTTGGTGGCAATTATTTCAGGTCTGATCATGACCGGCGGCGGGAGAACGCCGATTGCTGCCGCACCAACCGCGACGGCATCGATGATGGACGCGCTCGAAACCATGATCGCCCGCGCGCGCGAGTTTGCCGAACAGAACGAGAATGATGCGCAGGCGTGGGTCGATTATGCGAACCTGCTCTACGACAGCGTTCAGATTGTGCGCGAGCAGGCGCCAGAGAGTGTGCTCTACCAGCAGCGCCTGCCACGCTGGATCGAAGCCGCGAAAGCGTATGAACGGGTGCTCGAACTCGACCCGGAGAATGCCGTCGCTCGCGGCGATCTGGGAGCTTCGCGCTGTTTTTACGGCGCCGGATCGGGGGATCAGACGTTCGTCATTGAGGGGTTGAAAGACCTGGAAGCGGCAGTTGCGGCTCGTCCCGAAGATACGCGCCTGTTGCTCAACCTGGGATTGTGTCTCTCGTCGGTGCAACCGCCACGCACCGAAGAAGCGATTGAGGTCTGGAAACGGATCATCACCCTCGCGCCGACCGGATCGCCCATCGCTGTCGAAGCACAGCGCCTGATCGACCAGGCACGTAAATAGTGCAGTCTGATCGACCTTTCTGAACCAACTCCGATTGCATGTCCTTGCGAACGACACATCGTCCCGCTATAACCGGATCCGGATACTGTTCGACAAAAATCATCGTCAAACCCCTATACAGCATCCGTCAAATGTGTTAAAATAACCGCCATAAACGTTTACATCCATGAAAGAAAAAACTGCACTTCACAATCAGACGCTGCCTCAGCGCAGAGGCGTCAGCAGGCGTGAACTGATCACCTCTGCAGCAGGGGCGCTCGTTGGCGTTCTTCTCATTGGTCTGGTCTGGTTCCTGGTCGGGCGTGAGAATGACGCAACCCTGCCCGGCGTGGGTGAACTCAACCGTCCCGCGCCGGATCTGACGTTGCCGACGCTGGACGGCGACACCCTGCGCCTGGCTGACCTGCGCGGCAAAGTCGTGCTGGTCAATTTCTGGGGCACGTGGTGTGAGCCGTGCAAGGAAGAAACCCCGGCGTTGCAGGCGGCATATCAGCGATTGCAGTCTGAAGGGTTAGTGATTGTCGGCGTCAATCTGCGTCGTCAGGAGCCTGGCGATGATGCGGTGCGCGACTTCGTGCGACAGTACGGCGTCACCTACCCGATCGCGCTGGACGTTGAAGGCGAGGCGGCGCGACTGTTCCAGATCTCACCGATACCGGTCAGTTATTTTATCGATCCAGAAGGTACAATCCGGTATGTTCGCATTGGAACGCTGACTGCCGATGACGTGGCGACGCTGTTTGCCCGCTTACGGCAGAATGCTGCGCAAGGGACGTTGCAGGATTTCTGGACATCCGCACATACTGGCGCCACAGTGGCGCGAGAGGCAAGGGTAAGCCATGCAGGGGAATGATCAGCGTCGGATCCTGATTGTGGACGACGAACCCGGGCTGCGCGATCTGGTGCGCATCAATCTTGAGCACGAAGGATTCAGCGTGCTGGAAGCCGAAAGCGGCGCCCAGGGTCTGCAAATGGTGCGGGAACAGCATCCCGATCTGATGATCCTCGATGTGATGATGCCGGAAATGGACGGATGGGAGGTCTGCCGTCGTCTGCGCGAATTCTCACAGATACCGGTGCTGATGTTGACTGCGCGCACCCAGAGCAAAGATATCGTCACCGGTCTGGAAAGCGGCGCCGACGATTACCTGACCAAGCCGTTCAATATGGACGAGTTGACGGCACGCATTCGCGCATTGCTACGGCGGGTGCCCTCGCCCAATCGCCCGATCGTTGCAGGCGGCGGTGAAATTGTGATCGATAAGCAGAAGCGCGAGGTTCTGGTGCGTGGTGAGCCGGTCGATCTGACGCCGACCGAGTACGATCTGCTTCTCCTGCTCGCCGAGCACGCCGGCGCCGTGCTCGACCACGAGACCCTGCTGCGCGGCGTGTGGGGGCACGAATACACCAGAGATAACGATTACCTCAAGGTGTATATCTGGCACCTGCGCCGAAAAATCGAACAGGATCCGCGTGAGCCGAAACTGTTGCTCACCGAATGGGGCGTCGGGTATCGTCTTGCGCCGTAGTCGAGGGTATGGGTGAGTACGTTGAGCGTTGAACGTTCAACGTTCAACGCTCTTTCACCTTCAATTGCCTCTTGCCCGACGCCTCTTGCCTGATGTCTCGCGCCCGACGCCTCATGCTTCTTTTCTGCACGTATGACCCATCCCAACCGCATTGTTGTCAAGGTAGGCACCAACGTTCTCACCGCCGGAACTGATAAGGTGCATCGCCCTACGATTGTGTCGCTGGTGCAGCAGATTGCTGCGGTGCGCAACCACGGGGTCGAGATCGTGCTGGTGAGTTCGGGCGCCATTGCCGTAGGACGTGAGCGTCTCCACTTTCCTGCGCGACGGCGCGACATTCCGCTCAAACAAATGCTTGCGGCAGTCGGTCAGAGCCGCCTGATGCATCTGTATGAGCAGATTTTTGAACTCTACGGCATAACGGTGGCGCAAACGCTGTTGACCCGCGGCGATCTGGCTGACCGGCATCGCTACCTGAATGCGCGCAATACGTTGCTCGCCTGCCTGATGCACAATGTACTGCCGATTGTCAATGAAAATGATGTGGTTGCCGTGAGTGAGATCCGCGTCGGCGACAACGATAATCTGTCGGCGCTGGTCGCCAACCTGGTCGATGCCGATCTGTTGCTGATCCTGACCGATATCGACGGACTCTACACTGCCGACCCGCGCCGTGATCCGTCCGCCACCCGGATTGCGGTCGTTCCGCATATTACGGAACAGATCTACGCAATCGCCGGTGGAAGCAACACCCGTGGCACCGGCGGCATGCTGACCAAAATCCAGGCGGCTGACCTGGCGACGCGCAGCGGGGCGGACGTGGTGATCGCCAGTGGCGCCGAACGCGATGTGATCACGCGGGTCGTGGCGGGCGAATCGCTCGGCACACGTTTCCCGGCGCAGGCAACGAAGGTCGAAAGCCGGAAACGCTGGATACTGGCGGAAACCGTCCGCCACAGTCGCGTGGTGGCTGATGAGGGCGCAGTACGCGCGTTGATCGAGGGCGGAAAGAGTCTCCTGCCAGCCGGTATTGTCGCGGTTGAAGGCGACTTCGCCCGCGGGCAAACGGTGCGGATCTATGCCATCGATGGCAGAGAGATTGCTCGCGGAATAACACAGTATGCTTCCGCCGATCTTCGCCGCATTTGCGGATTGCGATCTGCGCAGATCGCCGAAACACTTGGGTTCGACTACGGTCCAGAGGTGGTGCACCGCGATGATATGGTGCTGCTATGATACGCTTAACTATGAGTCCACTGCAAAAAGGGCATGTCACCGCAGCGGCGCAGCGTTCGCAGCGGACGATGCCAGAGCGAGTCGCTCCAACGCATCATGCTTCGCCGCGCATACATTTCGTCTTTGAAGTTCTCTGCGTCCCCGGCGTCTCGGCGGTGCGTTTTTGCAGCGAAGTCAACGATACTATCCGTCAGGAGATCCCGTATGACGAATATCGAAGAGATTGGCGCACGCGCGCGCGCCGCCGGACGGCGCATGGCGCTGATGCCGACTGAGCGCAAAAATGCCGCGCTCGAAGCGATTGCAACTGCTCTGATCGATGAAGCCAATGCTGCGGAGGTGCTGGCAGCCAATGCAATCGATGTCGCTGCCGGACGTGATGCTGGTCTGTCGCCTGCACTGATCGACCGGATGACGCTGACGCCACAGCGCCTGGCAGCCATCGCCGCCGATACCCGTGCGGTTGCACGTCTGCCCGACCCGGTTGGTGAGCGGTTCGATGCAACCGTGCTCGAAAATGGGCTGCGGGTGCACAAACGTCGTGTTCCGCTCGGCGTCGTCGGCGTTATCTACGAGGCGCGCCCCAATGTGACGGTCGATGTTGCGGCACTCTGTCTGAAATCCGGGAATGCGGCGATCCTGCGCGGCGGCAAGGAGATCACCCGTTCGTGCGCAGCGCTGACGCGCCTGATCCAGAACGCGATCATGCAGACAGGACTTCCTGCCGATGCGATTCAGGTGATCGATGATCCAGATCGCGCACTGGTGGAGCAGTTGCTGCGTCTCGACCGGTACGTCGATGTCATTATTCCCCGCGGCGGCGCGGGGTTGCACCGCTTCTGCCGCGAAAAGGCGACTATTCCGGTCATCACCGGCGGCATTGGTGTCTGTCATATCTATGTCGATCAGGCTGCCGATCTGGAGATGGTCGTTCCCATCGTCCATAACGCAAAAGTGCAGCGTCCATCCGTCTGTAACGCGCTCGATACATTGCTGGTGCATCGCGCGGTCGCTGCCGATGTGTTGCCCGCAGTCGCCCGTGATCTGCTCGCCAGCAATGTCGAACTGCGCGCCGATGAAGCGGCGCTGGCGATCCTGCGCGATGCCGGTTTCGACACGCCGCAGATCGTTCCGGCTCAGGAGAGCGACTTCGGCGTCGAGTTCATGGCGCTGATCCTTTCGATCCGCGTCGTGTCCGGTCTGGACGAGGCGCTCGACCATATTGCGCGTTTCGGCGATCACTCCGATGCGATCATTACCCGTGACGCAGCAACGGCTGAGGCGTTCGTGCAGGCGGTCGATTCGTCGGCAGTGTTCGTCAATGCGTCCACGCGCTTCAACGACGGCGGGCAGCTGGGGTTGGGCGCCGAGATCGCTATCAGCACACAGAAACTGCATGCACGCGGACCAATGGCGCTGCGAGAACTGACATCCTATAAGTGGGTTGTCGAGGGCGATGGGCACGTGCGCGCCTGATGTTGCCCTTCTCTGCCACACTACAGTGCGTCGGCGATCCGAACTGCCGCAAACGGGTCGGCAAGCAGCGCCGACCCGACCTGCACCGCAGTTGCGCCAGCCGATAGAAACGCGCGCGCATCTTCGACGGTTCCGATGCCGCCACAGGCGACGACCGGCACATGCGTCGTTGTGCAGACATCAGCAATCGCAGCCAGCACCAGCGGTCGAATCGCAGGACCGGAGAGGCGACCGTGCAGGAGTTCGCCGGTGCGCGGGTCTGGCGCGCAGGCGTGCGGTGGAAAGGCAATCGTCAGCGCATCGGCGCCAGCATCGATGATGGAGCGCGCTACGGCTATCAGCCGGTCATGGAGTGGGAGTTTCACCAGCAACGGCAGCAGCGTCACCGCGCGCACTGCGGCGACGGTTCTGGCAGCGGCAGTCAAGTCATCACCGAAGGTGATCTCCAGTCCGGCGATCCCTTCGACGCCTTCGAGTGCTGCAGCCACATCGCTGTGATCGGCTGCGACGCTGAGAATGACCGGTGTTTTCCACGTGCTCCACACCGGCGCATACTCGCGCAGAACACGCTCCAGCCCCGGATCGCGCCACATACCCACGCTCAGCACTCCTGCCGGCGTTTCGATCAGGCGCAGCGGCGGCAGAGCGTGTCTGCCACGCAGCGAGATACTGCCGGTCACAATGGCGCCCAGGCGCTCAATCGGTACAATGCGTTCGTACTCGATGCCAAAACCGAAGCAACCGGCAGCAGTCAGCACCGGCGTTCGCAACGGCAAGCCATACGGGTTGTCTGGCGCAAGGTCGATCGGCGGCATCGCAGACGCTCCATCCTGGTGAGGCAAAACAGCGCTCTATTTTCTATCGTAGCATGGTTTGGGGACCCGTCGTTTCACAAAACGCGGCATGCCTGGTTGCCGATGTGATCGCATTTCGTCTCCAGCAGAAACGTTGAGGTTGTCGGAGAGGAAGTATGCACCACCCAACTGAACCACCGCCCGAACTCTGGAGTGCGGCAGCGATAAGCGATCCGTATCCAATCTACGACCGTTTGCGTGCAGAGCAACCGATCCGCTGGACGGGCGGTGACTGGCAGATATTTCGCTATGCCGACGCTCAGGCGCTGCTCCGCGATCCGCGCCTGGGTGCGGATCGTTTGCAGGTTGATCCGCAATGGTTGATCGCAAGCGGGTTGGAACCGCTCTTCAAGACGCGCGATAGTATGATGCTGTTTGCCGACCCGCCTGACCACACCCGGCTCCGGACGCTCGTGCACCGCGCCTTTACGCCGCGCGTCGTCGAGTCGTACCGTCCGCTGGTCCAGCGCATCGTGGATCAGTTGCTCGATGCAGCCGCAGCGCGCGGTGCGATCGAGTTGATCGGTGAATTCGCGTATCCACTGCCGGTGACCGTTATAGCCCATATGCTCGGCGTTCCCGTCAATATGCACGATCAGTTCCGCCGATGGTCGGATAGTCTGGCAGCGTTCATTGGCGGCACGACGCGACCCGAAGCCGATGTGCTTCCGGCAGCGCTGAAGGCAGTGCTGGAAATGACCGATTTCTTTCTGGCGCTTGTTGCGGAGCGGCGGCGCGCACCACGCGATGATCTCCTCTCGGCTCTCGCGCAGGCGGAGGATGGCGGTGATCGACTGAGTGAACAGGAACTGGTCGCCAACAGTATCCTGCTGCTGCTTGCCGGTCACGAGACGACAACGAACCTGATCGGCAATGGAATGCTGGCGCTGATGCGTCATCCCGATCAGTTCGCGCTTCTGCGCGACCACCCGGAGTTGACCCCTTCCGCTATCGAGGAACTGCTGCGCTACGATAGCCCGGTTCAGGTGACGAGTCGCCGGGCGCTGACCGACATCGAATTCCAGGGACATCGTATCGAAGAAGGTCAGGCGGTGACGGTGTTCATCGGCGCAGCGAATCGTGATCCGGCACAGTACCAGGACCCGGCGCGCCTGGATGTGACGCGCGGTGATGTGCGCCATCTGTCGTTTGGGCACGGTCCGCACTACTGTCTCGGCGCGCCACTGGCGCGTCTGGAGGGACAGGTCGCCATCAGCACGCTGGTACGCCGCTTTCCTCATATGCGCACATTGGATGAGCAGGTCGTGTGGCGCGATAACTTTGCGCTGCGCGGGTTGCAATCGCTACACATCGAATTGGAGTAGAACACAGATGACTCCCCTCCTTAGCGGCGCACCCGGACGGCATACCGCGTTTGATACGCCTGAAACAGGCGACCCCAGCCGGTGTGATACAACCAGCCCTCGAACGTTCGCATATCCGCGCCCGTCCAGCGATTGAAGCGATCCAGCGTCGCGCCCGGCGCCGGATCGCCCAGTCCCCAGCGATCCTGCAGCGCCTCGACATCGCCACAGCAGGTGATGGCGCACAGATCGGCGGTTCCCAGACCCCGCCGGTGCGCTTCGCGCAGGAAGGCGACATCACGCAAGGGGTCGAGACCGAACTGCGCAGCCACGATAGCATCGAGAGCGATGGGATCGCGTGACGCCAGGATCGTGCTGCGGATCTCGGCATATTCCGCACCGGCATCACGTCCATCGCTGATGGTGGTTGCGTCTATTACTGCGATCAGCGGCGCGCCTGCGTATCGCACCTGCGCCAGCGCGTCGATAACGGAACCAGTGTTGCGGATGATTGCGTCGGTACGGAACAGTGCCGCCAGCGCGTGAGTTGCGCCAAAGAGACTGTTGTGCGCATCGATGCGCCCCGGAGCAAGCGCCGCAACCAGAGTCGCGCGGTCGAGCGGCGGCGCGCGGCGAAGGACAGTGCTGCCGAGCGATGCCGCAATTGCAGCATACCCGTACCAATCGTTGTGCGGTTCAGGCAACATCGTTGCAATGGCGGCAATGCCGTCCACACGACACAGGCGCATAATGATCTCAAGTTGCCATGGCGGGGCGCCTGCGCCGGGAAAGGGCATACGCCGCGCGTGGCGGGGGATCAGAAGAGCATGGTGCGACGGTGTGGGCGCAGCGCCCATTCCGGCAAGGGCGAGCAGGCGCCGATAGTCGGCGTGGATTGTCTCCGGCGAGGTGTGCACAATGGCGACAACGGCTTTTCGTGGCGGAACGGACATAATGCCTCTGACCTGTTCATAGACTTCCGGCGACCACCATCAGTCGGCGGCGTCTTCCGGGAAACGTGAGCAGTATAGTACGACTTTTGCACCAGACGACAGGTTAGAGAGG
>Ga0197142_1002806_pt1 | contig 14994 bp, 10 predicted proteins | sample GBS60_MetaG_FD_148614 | JGI IMG/M metagenome (GOLD analysis project Ga0197142, IMG submission 148614) | Sediment microbial communities from Great Boiling Springs, Gerlach, Nevada, United States - GBS 60_MetaG | ecosystem: Environmental > Aquatic > Thermal springs > Hot (42-90C) > Sediment... | reverse complement strand
ACCTTCCAAAGGCCCACATACAGAGTAATACCGATTTCTTTGTACCGGACGGCGTTTCGGGGGTTTTGGAGCCAGACAGCGATTGGAAATTGCCGGTGGTCTTGGAACGGTCCATTTGGCCAGCGACGATGAAGTTGTTGAAACGTAGCAGGGGGCCCGTCAGCCCGGCAAACCGCCCCGCCAGGATTGCCCAGCAGCCCAAAAAGCCCCACAAGCCAAAAGCCCGCTGCAAAAAACGCCAGCCTGTCCTCGGGCAAACGCTTCTTTTTGGTTGGGTGGCCGACGGATGGAACTGGAAATTGGCTCATCGGTTCTCTCTCTAGGGAATCAGGGAGTGTTGGCAAAACGGGGATCAGCTCGTGTGGCAGAAAGGGATTTTCCATACTGCCGCCTTTTGGACAGGCTAAACAGGCAGTCCCGGCAAAGGCAATAGGGGGCACAAAAGAATGGTATCCCGTGGTGCTGGAGCTTGCGGTAGATTTCGAGCAGCCAGGTCGAGCACGGCGCCCGCTTATTCGCCGAAGACGGTCACCACGATGGTGCGTCGGCGGGGCCGAACGTCGCATTCCAGGTGGAATATCTGTTGCCAGGTTCCCAGCAGCAGTTTTCCATCGGCCACCGGGGCCGTGATACCTGGCCCCAGGCAGGTGGCCTGCAAGTGACTGTGGCCGTTGCCGTCGTGCCAGGTTTGTTCATGGGCGTAGTGTCGGCCGGGCGGGATAAGGCGGTCCAAAAGCTCCGGCAAATCCTGGCAAAGTCCGGGTTCGAATTCGATGGTTCCGATGGCGCCGGTGCTGCCCAGTTGGAACACATGGACGATGCCGGTCCGGATGCCGGAGCGTGCCACCACCTCGGCCACCCGCTCGGTCAGATCCTGGATATGGCGATGTCCTTGCGTGGAGAGGGTCAAATGTTCCTGATAGACCATGCCTAGCAAACTCCTGATCATGGAAAGGGAATTCCGGTTCTTTTGGATAGCTGGCCGGCGTTGGCTACGGGAAAGTTCGAGTTGGAGTAACAGTAACAGTTTAGCCGAATGAAACAGATCGCCTCTCCCCTGGTGGGAGAGGCCGGCCTGGCCAAAGGCCAGGCCGGGTGAGGGGGACGCTGGGAATGCGGGCCTTCGGCCCGCAGATGGGCGGACGAGACGGCCGCCCTGCGAGGATCCGCTCTTCATTCGGCTAAAATGTTCCGAGTACCATGTTCGCCGAATGGAGGGGCGTGCTTGGCAGGCCCGTCCAGCGGGGATTCAAGGCGGATACCTTTGAAGGTATCGGACCTGACAAGCATCTTCCAGCAAGGGCCTCCTGATTCGGCCAACAAGGTCCGAGTTGGACGGTATCCGACCCGGCCAGGCCCCAGCGAGCGGGATGGGGTGCGATGGAGCGGGGGCGATGTGGGGGCTGCTTTGTAGAAGGCGGGGATTCGGTGGGAATGGGAGATCATGGGGAGGAAAACATTTGTATAATTTGCTCCTCCACGGTCCGGTCCGCCAGAACCACCACCGTATCGCCCGGTTGCAACCGATCCTCTGCGCCGGGAACCCAAGCGAAATTCTCCCGTACCACAGCGGCCACCAAACACTGCGCCGGCAACCCCGTCCGGGCCAACACCTTCTGGGTGATCGGAGCGCCGTTGAGCACCTCGATCTCCAAGACATCGATCGAGCCCTCCGGCGTCAGCGGAAGCCGGGACACTACCGGCCCGGTGTTCAAAAACGCCAGTACATGCCGGGCGATCACCTCCCGGGGGCTGACGGCGTGGGCAATGCCGAGCTTGCCGATCACGTTGGCATAGTCGGGGCGATTGATGACGGCCAGACAGGTTTTGGCGCCTAATTCTCGGGCTTCGACGCAGGCCATGATATTATTTTCATCATCGCCGGTGCAGGCGGTAAACACCTCCGCCCGCCCGATCTGCTCCTCTTCCAGGCTCTGCCGACGGCGGATATCCGTATGCACGACATCGGCGTGGGAGAGGTGGGTGGATAGAAAATCACATCTCGCCTTGTCCCACTCCAAAATGACCACGGAAAAGCGTCGGCCCTGAAGCAATTGGGCCAGATGATAGCCGGTCTCCCCGCCGCCGGCAATAATGATCCGCTGTTTGGGCGGCGGCTGGATGGAAAACATCTCCTTGACCTCATCAATCTGCTCCAGAGCGCCGATCAGGGTAATTTGATCCCCCAACAGAAGCCGATCCTCTGCCCCGGCAATCCAAATCTTCTGCTCCCGACGGATGGAGCCAATCCGTACCCCCTTGGGCAGTTTCAGCTCCCGCAGCGGCACGTTCAAAGCCGGACTCAGTTCGGTAAGCGCGAAAGCCTGCATCTGCACCTCGCCGCGGGCAAAATCCTCGACCAAAAGCGCCCCCGGATATCGAATCGTGCGGGCCAGTTCCAATGCAGACAAATATTCCAGACTCAACAGCCGATCAATCCCAAAATGCCGTTGATAGTCAAAAGTACTCAGGTCCCGAAACACGGGGGAATAGACCCGGGCCAGGGTGCGGCGGGCGCCCATGGCTTTGGCCAAGCTGGCCGCCACAATGTTCACCTCATCCACGCCCGTTACCGCCAGACACAGATCGGCGCTGCCCACTTCGGCCTGAAAGAGCACGGTGGCCTGAGAGGCAGAGCCAGCCAAAGCCCGCACATCCAACTCCTCCCGAACCCGCCGAATACAGTCTGGATTCTGATCCACCACCGTCACGTCATGCCGATGGTTGCACAGCAACTCGGCAATGGAACTTCCTACAGTTCCTGCTCCTAAGACCACCACTTGCATGAGCTGCTCCTTGGCAGCCGAGGTACACCAACCCCACACTGCATCGGCTGAAAGCAAGGGGACCTTTGCGACAAAAGCCCTCCAGCCAGCTTCAGGACCTCCTCAGAGGCTGTCCCAAAATTGCCAAATCCGGGTGTTGGCCAACATCCCGGGGCACCCTCCTAGTTGGTAAAACCCTAAAAAACAGGGTTTTACCATATCTTCTGCCATCGGGTAGAACCGGTCGGATGGGGAAAAATGGCATTTCGGGACAGCCTTTCAGACTCCTAGAGGCCTTTTCCTCATAACCATGCCGACACCAGCGCCATGATCAGCCCCACCACCACCATCAAGCCGACAATCCACGTCGCACACCCAACCGCATGGCGGAAGATTGCCTTTAGGTCTTCATGGCGGGTGGCGGCATAGACCAAACTAATGACCACGATGAGCGGCAGTGCATATCCCAGATACATCCAACCCAACTGCGCCACCAACACCATCAGCTTCACCGATGCACTCCTCACAATAAGATCAGGCTGAGGGGGTTTGAGCGGGATTGGTCTGTTCCGACGGGCGGCTCTTGGAATCCGGCCGGTCGGAAGCTGCTGGCTGCGAACCCCCGGAAGACGCTTCGGGTTCGCTGGGAGGTTTGGGTTCTTCGGCAGGTTCCTCCCGGACCGGCCCGGCCCAGGCGTCGTAAATCGCCAAGATGTTCAAAAGACCAGCAATCATCGTATATAAGGTACCCAGCTCAAAATAATGATGCAACCTCTTATGCAGATCATCCAAAGTGGGCCGATTGGAACTCCGATCCGACGGAAGCCGAGGCGGCGCCATAAATGAGCCCCACAACGGCGCCCGGCCACTGCGGACCCGAAAGGCCTGGATCACGGCCGGCAGGGCCGACAACCCCACCCCGGCCTGACACAAAAAATGCAGACGCTGATCCTCCGGATGAAACGACATATAGACGACCCGTCCCCAACCGACCTCCCGGTCCCCTCCTAAATAGACTCCGTAGGCAAAAATTCCCAAAATGCCTACCAAAAACAGAATCCCCTTGGCCGTTCGACCCTGATACAAATGCCCTAACCCCGGCACCAACCAGGCCAACAAGGCCGCCAGGGCCGGGTCTTTCAGATGGATCGTCTCCGGTGGATTTTGCTCGGCCTGCGATGCCACTTCGGTCTCCTTTATTCTCTTATTCTCTATATATTTTGACTGTATCTACCTGGCCAGGCCCCTACGACTTGTAGGGGCTAAAAATTGGCTCGAACACCTCAGATGGTGGTCATTGGTCCCGGTGGATACACTCAAAATATGGACTACATTTTTTATGGACTACGCGGCGTCCAGAAAAGCTCCCCCAAACAAGCTCTACGGCCCTACCCTCTCACCCGGTAGGGAATAGATTCCTCCTATTTTCCCTTGCCAGGCGGAACAATGCCAGAGGTAACCGCCTCCTGACTTAGAGGCAGTCCCGAAATTAGGATTCGGGCGGTGGCCCCGAACCGTTTCCAAACCCTTCCGGTTGACCAAAGTGCCCGTTTTATAGGGGTTTTTGGCCGCCTGGGAGCCGCCGGTAGGAGGGCCATCCGGCGAAAAACGGAATTTCGGGACCGCCTCTTAGCTCGACTTTTGCCATTTTGGGGTACCCGGCATCGGGGCAATGGCCTAACTCTTTGTGAATCTTGGATTTAGGAAAATGCTTGAACCAATGCGGCATGATTTGTAACTTTCGATAACACAAAGAGTTACGGAAATTGGCAAAAGTCGAACTTAGAGGCGGTCCCGAAATTGCCCAATCTGGGTGTTGGCAACCAACCGAGCCTGCCCATCCAGTTGCTAAAAACCCACAAAAACAGGGGTTTCCCGAGATCATCTGGCTCCAGGCTGGAACCGCTGGATAGCGGACAACGGATTTTCGGGACAGCCTCTTAGCCGCGGTTTTTGGGAAAAAATAGGGACCTTCCGAAGTCCTTTTGTGGTATTGCCCGTGGATATGACCCATGGCCCGTGGTGCCCCAATTGGCACCTCGACGATGCGCCCACTTCGACCTGAATTCCGGAGATATTCCAAAACGGGAAGCAATCCCGCAAAGCCTGGGAGGAGATACTCTCCGTTATGGATGAGTTACTCTCGTTGGGGCAGAGGCCCCGGCAAGGTGGGTTTGGAGACCACCGGCATGGGCGTAGGCCCTTGAATCCGCTGGGGGACCTCCGGCAGGTCAAAATGATACTCCAACGGCAATCCATAAATGGGTCTGGGCTTTTCCTGCACATCCGAGGGGTTCCCCCTAGGAGGGGCCTTTCCGAAACTCGGACCGTGCTTTTCCTTCTCCGATTCTTTCCGGATCGCTGGAGAACGGTTCGCCCGAAATTTTTGGGCCGGTTTGAATTTTTGGGCAGACTTTTTCCCTTCGTTGGCACGATCCCCCAGGGCGGGTTCCCCGAAATCGCTCGGCACAACAGCGTCGGGTTGCTTCGGGCCGGAAGAAGGTTCTGATTTTGTTTCTGCGGGGTTCGATCCCTGTTCTTCCCCCGGAGCGATGGGCGACTGCTTGGCCAGAGTTCGGTTCTCCGCCTGGGCGTTGGGCGGAGGCGGAATGTGCTTTTGTTCCATCCCTAAGATGGGTTCCGAAGGCCGGGGCATGGTCGGGGAGTTCGCGTGGTGTGAAATTGGCTTTTGTTCCTGCTCTGGACCCTGGGCTTGGGCGCAGCCGGAACACAAGACGGCTACTATTCCCATCGCCAGGGGACGTATCAGCATCAAAAACCGAGGAGAGTACATCGTGCCGTTCCTTTGCCAGGGAACTTCCCTCCCAAACACCTGGAACCTCTTTTATCATACTATGTTTTCCAAGGGTTTCGGATAGGGTGGTGCAATACAGCCCGAAAAGGGGGTATAAGGGTACCCCATCTATAGTGGACCATTAATCTGAAACACCACTAATTGGGGATAATCAGAGAAAGATGAACCCAGGCCTTCGGGTTGGTAGCCCGCCTAAAGGGGGGCGAAAACTAGACGCCACCTGTTCGGCTTCTCTGTGCGGAGTTTCTGGTAAAAGAGGTAGGTCTTGCTGAGCACTTTAGCCGAATGAAGCAACTCGCCTTCCCCCTGGCCGTTGAGAGACCGGCCAACCAGAGGAGGGCCGGGTGAGGGGACCGCCGTACCGCAGACGTCTCGTCTGCACTTCCAGTACTGCAGTCGTCCCGCCTGTATCCCCCAGCTTTCCCCTAGCGGGCCCCCGGTCTCATCCCTGCTTCCCAGGTGTCATTCCTGGGCAAGCAGGAAGGCAGGCTGCTTTGTGCCCCGGGGATACCACAAGATATGGGGGTACCCAGCCCAATTCCTGGGCAAGCAGGAAAGCAGGCTGCTTTGTGCCTGCTATGTGGTGCTGCTGGGTAGCAAGCGGGGACCAGACAACATGGACCCCTTCTTCCTGCTGGATTCCTGCTTGTGCAGGGATGACCCCCTCTGCCGGTTTGCCCTAATCGCCCAGTCCGCCGGTTATTTCCAGACAGATTACATAAGCGGGCTGGCCGGTAACATGAACAAACCACCAGCATATCCAGCCCCGCTCCTTATGTTCGGTGGTCCGAAGCCGCATCAACCCCCCGCCCCGGGTCGATTATTTCCACCACGCCGGAGCCGTTCTCAAAATCGCTTCGGCATTCGAGATGGCTCGCCGATGGGTTCTCTGGGGTCTTTGTTTGAAACGGGCTGAGTGCCCCGGTCGCAACACTCGGATCAGACGCTGACAGCCGATCAGCCCAAAACCACACAGCCACGATCGCCAGAAAAGCTCTTCCCCAGTTCGCCCGGGGAATCCTTCTGGCTACCTGGCAACAAGAAACTCAGTAACATTTTAGCCGAATGAACCACCCGCCTCTCCCCTGGCGGGAGAGGTCGGCCAGCCGTTCAGGCTGGCCGGGTGAGGGGAATTAAGGCGGTCAAAAGGCTCTGGATTCCTGCGACGCAGCAGTGACACATCGTGCCCCTTCATTCGGCTAAAATGTTACGAAACTCAAACTGTAAATCAAACTGCCTCAAACTGGCAAAAACTAGGGGGAAAACCACCGGTTCGGTACCCTGGAACCCAAGGAATGGGTTCACCCGGACAACACAATGAACTTCTTATCTTGCAATAAGTTATGACAAATTACCGGTGTTTCCGTTTACAGTTTGAGAAGAAACCGAACCTTTCGGTGGGAAAGGGATTCGCCAGGAAGGCCGTCCGAAGAATGAATATGTGTTCATGTTTGCCTCGCACACGAAAAACCCTTCGTGACCGATCCGGCGACGCTCTGGAACTCTTTTTTACAGTCGGCGTAAGAAGGGGTCAATGTGGGCGGCATTATCCCCGGCCAGTCGGGCAGCCTCCCAAAAACACCTCCGGGCCTGCTCCCGCAGATCGTCAAAGTAGAACAGAAGCCCCAACAGAAACAGCAGGTCGGGATCGTTCGGCTTGGCGGCTACCGCGCCGGCCAAGGCGTTTCGATGGGCCAGACGTTCGGCTTCCTGCGGCCCATAAAGCTGCCGAAGCCGGAATCCACCGGCAGGCCAATTCGGATTCAACTGCAACCCCCGTTGGAAGGCCTGGGCGGCCTCGGCATATTTGCCTAAAGCGACCAGGGCAAACCCCATGTGCAAATGCGCTTCGGGCAGTTGGGGTTCCAGTCGGCTGGCTTCCCGATACCGTTGCAAGGCCTCGGCATATTTTTTGTTGGCAAAATGGGCGTCGCCCAGATCCACCAAGAGCATAGCCCGTTCGGGATTTCGACCGGCGGCATCGGGAGGATTCGGGTTGGCGGCCCCGGCGGGGTTCTCCGGCGGCGCCTTGGCAGGACCTTCTAAGATCAAGGGGGGATGGAGATTCGGCTGGTTGGGGGCGGCCTTGGGCGCCTGGGGCGGATTGCCGATGGGGCCAGCCCCTAGTTTTCCCGGACGGTTGGGGGCTGCCGGACTCCCAGAGCGATTGTCCTGCCCACCGGACGGCGGCCCTGAAAACCAATGTTCCACTCCCATCAGCCGAAGCACCGACCGGGGGCCATACCCGGCAACATCCGGATCCACAAAAATCGGCCCATACGGGATATAGATTGGCGGCGGAGGCGGCGGATACGGCCACGGATACCCCGGCCAATACGGCTCATAGTAATAATAATAGTAGTAATGCCGATGGGGCCGATACGCCCGGCAGCCCGAAGGATCACTGTTTTCCCCGGCCTGTTTGGACTCGTGGGAAGCCGGCCGGGGCAGGTTGGTTTTGATAAAGTCGGCATGACCCGGTGCTGTGGGCCGGACGGCATCTGGAGGCCCAGCTCTTCTTGCCGGGGTCTCCTCAGCCCAACTGAAAGCAGGGAGCAATAGGATTAAGCTCAGGGCGGCCAATCCCAGCGCCAACTGGGCGACTCGCAGCCACCGGGAAAACACAGGGCGGCTCCGGAACACTTCATCGGACCTGCTTCTCCCAGGACAAGCCCATTGCACTCCCAGGGAGTTTTGGCAAAGGGGCTGATACGGCCCGGCAGCGAATCGCTTTTGCTGAGGCAGCAGGCAGTCGGCCTTTTGCCGTACAACAGCTTGATTGAAGACTGCGTAATAGCGGTGAAAATATCCTTTCATGGTACCGGCCCTCCTGAGATGGGTTCCAAGAAAACGCTTTTCCTCTTCCGGGGGAAGAAAGAGTGCACTGAGTGGGCCAAAAACTCTGGAAGAATGGTTTTTTTCGTAACCTTTTGTATTTTAGGCAGTTAGGAGGTCTTCGGAAATCGCGCCTTTTACAAAAGCCAGTCCGAGTGTTATCAAAATGATTCAAAATAAATCTTTTTGATTACATGTGGAGATCCGGGGAAAAGTCATTATTTAGCCGTCTGATGTAACCCTTGGATTTTTTGCCATAACTTATGGAATGCTCATGCGTTAGGGCTTTTGCTCGCACTGCAAGCACCCCAAGGAGAGCAAAAAACCTCAATGGTTTATTTTGACTGTCTCTACCAGGCCGGGCCCCTAGCCGATGTAGGGGTTAAAAAACGGGTCGAACACCGGTTGTGGTCATAGTTTTCGGTAGATACAGTCAAGATAGTACCTGGACGGGGAACCTTGGTGGGTTGCCAACACCCAGAGTTGGCCAGGGCAACCTCTTCGTTTGCCTTTTGGTAACATTTTGCCCGAATGGCAGTAATTTGCCTCTCCCCTGCTGGGAGAGACCGGGCTGGCCGAAGGCCAGGCCGGGTGAGGTGAGCTTTTTTGTCCTTGCCGCCAAAGCGGGCATCCAGAAGGTACCTGAGGGTTCCCGTTTGCCCGGCAGAGACACCGTAGCAGACACGAGGAGCCAGGATTGCTGCTTTCGCAGGAATAACACATCGGCCTGCTTTATACGGCTAAAATGTTACAGAAGTGAGAACTTTTTTGAGAAAGTGCAGGCCGGTGTGAGGAGGGTTCATGTACAGCTTGAGTAGCAGCAAGCAAAGGAGGCCGTAGCTTAGCGAGCATGACGGCTGTGGTTTTGGTAGAATTCGAGCATAAAATCTCGAAGCCGTTGGACCCCTTCGATGGGCATGGCGTTGTAGATGGAGGCCCGGCAGCCGCCCACCGACCGATGGCCTTGCAATTCTACCAGATCCCGTTTTTTCGCCTCTTGGAGGAAGGCCGTTTCCAATTCGGCCGTGGGCAACCGGAAGGTAACGTTCATGATAGATCGGCTTTCGGGGGCGGCATGGCCCTGGTAAAAGCCGTTGCATCGGTCGATCGCATCATAGAGCAAAGCGGCTTTTTGGCGATTGATGGCCTCCATGTTTTCTAGTCCGCCTATAGTGTTTAAAAGCCAATCGGTTACTAATTTTACCATATATATACAAAAACAGGGTGGGGTATTGTGCAGGGATTTGGCCTCGGCCACGATCTTGTAGCTGAGTACGGAGGGTAGATCAGCCGGGCTGCGATCGGCCAAATCCTTTCGGATGATCACGATGGTCACCCCGGCTGGGCCGGCATTTTTCTGGGCACAAGCATAAAGAATGCCGTATTTCCGGATGTCCAAAGGTCGGCACAAAAAGTCGCTCGAAGCGTCGCAGACCAGGGGCACTGGGCCGGGGTCCGGCTCCGTGGGAAACTGAATCCCCTGAATCGTTTCGTTGGAAGTCATGTGCACATAGACTGCCTGGGGATCCAGATGCAACTCCTCTTGGCGGGGCATGCGGGTGTAGTTCAGGCTGGCCCCATCCCAGGCGATCCGGATGCCGCCTTGGGGTTTGGCTTCGTTCATGGCGGTTTTGGCCCAGGTGCCGGTCAGGATGTAGTCGGCGGATCGGCCGGCGCCCCGCAGCAAGTTCATGGCCACCATGGCAAATTGCAATCGGGCGCCGCCTTGCAAAAACAACACATGATAATCCTCGGGAATCTGGAGGAGTTGGCGGAGGTTGGCCTCGGCAGCTTCGATGATTTCCAAAAATTTGGGGGAACGATGGCTGATTTCTAGGATCGACATTCCCAGATCGGGTAGTGCAAGAAGGTCCCGTTGGGCTTCTTCCAGCGCCGGCAAGGGCAACATGGCCGGCCCAGGTGAAAAGTTAAACACGCGTTTCGGCATGGACACTTTCCCCTTTGGAAATCGGTAACATTTTAGTTAGCTGGATGCAGGAGTTTCTGTGTCATTCCTGCGGAAGCAGGAATCCAGAAGGTATTCCCTCGCAAACGGGAATCCAGGCAATAGGGAGTGTTCTTTTCTGGATTCCCACTTTCGTGGGAATAATGCGCTGGGTTTAGCCGCCGGGAAGAAGCGGTAACTTCATTCGGGAACCTCTGAATAATTCAACGTGGACAAAAGGGAAGTATTTCAGGAGAATTTTCCGAAAACCCCATAGATCGAGCTGCTGTCAATGCTAGCATACCATCCACTGGGGGTAGCTTGGGCAACCTCAGAGGCCGACAACATAATCAAAAGACTACCTAGTTCACTATATTTTCAGGATTTTTCAGAGTTTCCATTCGGTTAATTTGACTGTATCTACCGGAACCGGCCCCTACCAGATGTAGGGGCTACGAGTCGGTCCGAACACCACAGATTGTGGTAATTAGGTCCGGTAGATACAGTCAATTTAAGATGTTACGGAAATTGTGAAATTCTCTCCGCCTATCCCGTTTTACCGAACCGGTTGCGTTGTGGCCTGCAAACTACTACTGCTTGTGATGTATCTGTGTCGGCCCGCTACCTATTGTGGCCCAGACCGTACAACGCAACCGGCTCCGTTTTACCCGGCGGTATGTCCCCCGGCAGCCCCCCAAGCCGCCAAAACCCGAATAAAACGGGCTTTTGGGTAACCCTGAAAGAGTGTAACATTTTAGCCGAATGTAGTAAAGCTGCCATAACTCTTGATAGGTTAAGAACTTAGGTTTTTGGTGGTCCGGCGAGTGCTAGCAGTGCTAGCAAAAACCTAACCTATGAGTATTCCATAAGTTATGGCAAAAAATTGCTGGGGTTACTTCATAGGGCTAAATAGTTACGAAAGAGTGGAAAACGGTTCGGGCCGCCGACCGACTACCAATTTTCGGTACAGTCTTTCCCACCAGAATCTCATTAATGTAGCCGGTTTGGGCCAGATGGCCAAGGGGGCAGGAGCATTCTCTGGGCCCAGACCCGTCCTGCGGTTTGCCTCGGCGTCAGAATAGCCTGAGGGCCTACTATCTTCCCCCATAAGAGAGGGTTCCGGCAGGTTGTCCCTCGCTCAAATCCACCCAAGGATAATCTTCGTACCGGGGCAGGGTCCACAGGATTTCCGGTTGGCCGGGCAACCGGTTGATCTGGACCGTTCCGAGGTCCAACTTCATCCGGAACCCGGCCAGGGGGGCGTGCAACTCCAGTTTTCGGGCTATGGTCAGGCCAGTCAGTGGGTCCCGCCGGAATTCCTGCACCACCGAACTGGCTACCATCTGCCCCTGGGAATCGAACACATATTGGGCGGCAATAGCACCTCGGACCGGATCGATCAGGGTGATTTTAGTCATCGGGCCGGAGGGCGTTTCCCGAAGAGTGCGCATTTCCAAGGCACCGGATTTGGTCGAAAACGGCCCCTGGTGCGGCAGGGCTGGGTCCAACGGTTCGATTCCCAAGGCTTCCACCAACCCATCGGGACCAATGGGCAACACCTGCCGAAGCGGACTCTGATAGAACCGATCATGCCGACAATAGAAGACCGCCCGTTGAGGGCTTCGCCGCATCCAAAACCAAAACAGTTCGTCGTTGGAGCCTAGATCGACCTCCGGGCCGGTAACTAACGTGCCGCCCTGAAACCGGAAACGTTTGGGCCGCTGAAACGCCAACGGACCACGCAATGTGCCCAACACCCCTTCAAAGCTCATCTCGGCCTGGGGAGAGGAAAACGACTGGATTTGGAGGTTGTTTTGATTGACGGTTTGGACCACTTGTTCTAAGCTGGCCGTCGGCGGCAGGGCAGGCGGCGGGCGGAGCCAGCTCTGATGACACTGAGCCCCGCTTAGGGCCAGCCATCCGGCTGCTGCCACAAGCTTCCATGCTACTGGACGTGCCATTGCTGGAAATCCTTTCCACTGGACCGATCGAGATGAAGTGGCCTGGCTTACAGGAGGCGCTCCCGGTGTTTCAGGATGGGCCCGGGGATGTTCCGCCTTTGGGGCGGTAACTTTACTCCAGAAGTTGCCCAGCCTTTTGAGAAAACCGGAGTTGTGCAAAACGGCGTGTCGCTCTGTTTAGGCCCAGGGATTGGGGGTATTCCCTCCTAATTTTCCCTGGGGAAACATCCCTTATTCCTCATCCAACTTCCGGTGAGTATTCAGCCCAGGGCTTTACCTCTGTACGGCGCCGCCGGTTAGCAGGGCCATTAACTCCTCTTGAATTTGGAAGGTGCGGTGTGGCTCGGGCGACCTGACCAGGACCCGATACTCCGTGTGCCGACGTGGGCATTGCAGAACCAAAACCTCCTGGCCTTGGTCATTCTGGATGCTATCTTCCAAGCGGAACACCCGGCGTCGAAGCAGGAGTAAGGCCAGGATATACCGTTTATCCCACTCTGAGGGGGTTGCCTCCAATTGTTCAAAGTAGTCCAACAACACCTCGTTCGGCGCCCAATGGATGCGGGCAGGGTGTTTGCCCGGCGCCTGGGACTTCCACCAGCCGATGGCTTTCGGGGGCGGACCCTGCCAGGCCTCCGCCGAATAGTCCACCCGCCGAATCTCACCCCCCTCCTGCACCAGCACCGAATAAAACGTCTCCCCGGGTTGCAGTTCCCGTCCGCTGGCAGCACAGTGACGGCTAAACCGTTGCACCTCGTAATCCATCATCCTGAGCACCTCAAGCTCTCAGCTTACCCCATAAAAGACAGCCGTTTGATACTCCATCCGGGGTATTGTTCCCGGAGATGTTTGGATTACCGGGACCGTAACATTTTAGCCAAATGGAGGGGGTATCTTCGGAGGGCGGGCGCCTGGTTCGCCTTTTTATGCGGACCGAAAGCCCGCTCTCCCAGCGGTCCCCTCACCCGGCGGTACCTTCGGTCCCGCCGGCTTTTCCCCTGGCGGGCCAAACCCAGGGTGTCATTCCCGCGCAAGCGGGAATCCAGCATGGCCGCTTCTCCCCTGGCGGGAGAGGCCGGCCTGGCTTTTGGCCAGGCTGGGTGAGAGCCCCCTGGGGGCACAGCCCCCTGTATTGTCATTCCCGCGCAAGCGGGAATCCAAAAGGTATCTCAGAGTTCCCGCTGGCCCAGCAGGAACACTGGAGCAGGCACAAAGCAGCCGGGACTGCTGCTTACGCAGGAATGACACATCGCCGTCCTCCATTCGGCTAAAATGGTACTTGGTTTCAAATGGTTTCAAAAAGGACTGCCAAAGTACCAAAACCCTGGATTTGACTCAATACAAAAGTTCCGGCCCAGAATATTGGGAAATTAGAGAAGCTGAAGAATATGGAGAACATAGAAAACAAAGTTAGAGGTAACTATTTAGCCGAATGAAGCAAACCGCCTCTCCCCTGGCGGGAGAGGCCGGCTGAGGCGAAGCCGAAGCCAGGTGAGGGGGATTTCGGTGGCTCAAGGTGCCTGGATTCCTGCTTGCGCAGGAATGACACATTAAGTTCACTTCATTCGGCTAAAGTGTTACAGATGGAGAAATCTCACTTGGCCAGCTCGGTTTTGAATCCGGCTAGCCGACATCCAAATCGGCATTGCCGAAATCATTAGGAACCTCTGAAAAATCCTGAAAATATAGTGAACTAGGTGGTCTTTTGATTATGCTGTCGGCCTCTGAGGTTGCCTAAGCTACCCCAAGTGGATTGTATGCTAGCATTGACAGCAGCGCAAGATATGGGGTTTTCGGAAAAATCTCCTGAAATACTTCTTTTTTGTCCACGTCGCATTATTCAGAGGTTCCCTGAACATATAGGGAACTATGTGAACTTTCGACGAAGCGATCGGCCTTCGAGGCGGCAGAGGGTGGCTACAACATCTTGTGTGTTAGCAGTGTCCGCAGCCCAATATATAGGGTCTTCCGAAAAATCTCCGGAAATACTTCTTTTTTGTGCACGTCGAATTATTCAGAGGTTTCATTAGAGAAATCTCACTTGGCCAGCACGGTTTTGAATCCCCTACGGTGGGAATGGGGCGGGCAACAGAAGATGGAAAAAAATAGACAAACGGAACCTCTGAAAAATCCTGAAAATATAGTGAACTATATGGACTTTCGAATATGTTTTCGGCCTGGAAGGTTGCAGAGGATAGCTACAACTTATTGGGTGCTGGCATGGCCATCAGCCCAATATATAGGGTTTTCCGAAAAATCTCCGGAAATACTTATCTTTTGTACATTTTGGATTATTCAGAGGTTCCCGAAAGTGGTCCACCTGGGCGAAACCCCTTCGTTTTTGCACTTGCCAGTAGTCCAACCACTTCCGGCATTGTGTGGACTTATTCAGTGGGTGCTTTCGGAGACGGTGGGCACGGCGGTTTGCATCATTCGGCTAAAGTGTTACCATTCGGTAGAGAGTCTTAAGTTAACGGTATCCACGGGAAGCAAATACCCCAATCTGTGGTGCTCGAACCGATTTTAGCCCCATAAGTAGTAGGGCTCTAAATAACTCCACAAAAAAGCGAAAGTGAAGAGGAAACTGGTCTGGTGGGGATACAATCGGCCTTTCGCCTGCCAGCCTTCCATTTCCCCACAGGCGACAGCCCTCTGAGGCACGTGCAGTTTTTT
>Ga0197142_1002804_pt1 | contig 15008 bp, 17 predicted proteins | sample GBS60_MetaG_FD_148614 | JGI IMG/M metagenome (GOLD analysis project Ga0197142, IMG submission 148614) | Sediment microbial communities from Great Boiling Springs, Gerlach, Nevada, United States - GBS 60_MetaG | ecosystem: Environmental > Aquatic > Thermal springs > Hot (42-90C) > Sediment... | reverse complement strand
TGAAGGAGGAATGACAGCCGGATTCCGGGGAGGAATGCCTCCCGGGCGGGGGAATTTTCCCGGCTCCGCCCTTGCCAGGACGCCCGGGAAATCCTAACAGGATAGGGAAAGGGGAGAGGGGCGTCGGACCGGTGGCTGTTTCTTTCCCCGCCCCTTCGCCTTGCAGGGTGGGGAGGCCGCCGGGCTCCGGGAAGACCGCCCGGGGCGAAGGGGCGGTCCCTGAGAGCTTGCCCCCTCCTACATTCCGGAACCAAAGGGAGGCATCATGACCGAAGCCGAGCTGCGCCGGGGCCACCGCACCATGGGAATCATTCTGGCCCTGTTTCTTTTCCTGCAGGCTGCCTCCGGGGCCCTGGTGGCCACGGAGCTTTTCCTCAAGTCTCCGGGTCTGTTCGGTCCCCTTACCAAAGTGCACTTCTGGGACGGCCCCCTGGGCCATCTCTACCGTATCCTGGTGGGCCTGGGGGCGGTGGGGATGGTGTCCTCGGGGGTGGCCATTTTCCTGAAGATCCGGGCCCGGACCCGGGGAGGCTGAGGTCCTGGTAAGGGACGGGGAGCATCGACCCCGCCCGGATCAGTCCCTCCCACTCCGGGCCGGGGATGAGGCCACCATGCTAAGAGGCACGAACCGGGAGGCATGATGCGGGCCGGAAATCCCAGATACCGTGTGAGGGGGTGCGCCATGATCCTGTTCACCCTGCTCTTTTTCTCCGGGCCGGCGGCAGCGGAGGTGAAGCTGCCGCCGCCGGCGCTCCAGGGCCGGGTGTCGGTGGAGGAGGCCCTGAAAAGCCGGCGCACGGTGCGCCATTTTGCCCGCCGCAGCCTTACTCTGGCCCAGGTGGGGCAGCTTCTGTGGGCCACCGACGGGGTCAGTGACCCCCGGGGCTTCCGCACCGCGCCCTCGGCCGGCGCCACCTTTCCCCTGGAGCTTTATCTGGTGGCCGGGGAGCGGGGCGTGGAGGGCCTGCCGGCGGGGGTGTACCGCTATCTGGCCGGCCCCCATGCCCTGGTCCTGGTGACGGCCGGGGATCTGAGGGCGGCGGTGGCCCGGGCCTCCCTGCACCAAGCCTGGATGGCCGAGGCCCCGGTGATGATCGTCCTGGCGGCGGACTACCGGCGCTGCACCGCCCGCTATGGCCAGCGGGGCATCCGCTACACCCACATGGAAGTGGGGCACGCCGGTCAGAACCTCTTTTTGCAGGCCGAGGCCCTGGGGCTGGCAGCCGGGATTGTGGGCGCCTTTGAGGATCAGGCCCTGGCCGGCCTCCTGAAGCTTCCCCGGGAGCATGAGCCCCTGCTGGTCATGCCGGTGGGGTACAAATAAGGGCGGGGATTATGCGGGCGCCGAGAGGCTCGGGGGAGCTCCGGCCGCCGGGGCGCCTCCGGATCCTGTCCGGAGCCGGTTCCGGCGCCGGCAACCTGCGCCGGCGGGGCCTTACGGATTGAAGAGGCGGGAGACCTCCTGCAGCTCGGCCCGGGTCTGCCGCAGGGCCTCCTTGATGGCGGGAAGGGAGTCCGGGGCTCCCGGTTCCCAGATCTCGGGCTCCGGGTGGCCGTGGATCAGGGCGTGCAGGGCCGCCACCTCCCCCCGGATGAGCACGTAGGCGGCCTTGAGAAGCCCCGCGGCGCCCTCTGCCAGCTCCTCCCAGGAGAGGGGCAACTGGGGATCGGCGGCCGGGGTGGGGGCTTCGGGGGGCAGGGCCGGCTCCCAGGGCTGGGCCGCGGCCTCCCCCACCTTTTTGGAAAGGACCCGGGTCAGCGGCAGCTTTGCCAGCTTTGTGGCCTTTCCGTCAAGCTGTCTCTTTTTTGACATAATTCGAGAAATTCGTCGGTAAGACGCTGGTAATCCAGGGCCCCGGAGCTTTTGGGGTCATAATCAAAGATGGCCTTCTGGGCGATCTGGGCCTGATTCAGGGCCTCGTTTTTCATGATCAGGGTGGTGAAGGTGCGCTCCCGGTAGGGCTTGAGCTGCTCCAGGATGTATTCGTTGGTCACCCGGTTGCGCCGGTCATACATGGTGAGGAGGATGCGGAAGTGGTCTCCCTCAAAGAGCTCCTGGGAGTCCAGGTCCTTCACCGATTCGATGGTCTGGAGCAGGTCCGCCAGACCGTCCAGGGAGTAGCGGGAGATCTGACAGGGGATGATGATGAAATCGCAGGCGAACAGGGAGTTGGTGGTGAGCACCCCCAGGGAGGGCGGGCAGTCGATGATGATGAAGTCGTAGTCTGCGCCTTTGAGGGACTGGGCCAGGATGGCCTCCCGGAAGACCCGGCTGTAGGCGGCCTCCGCGGCCCGGGCCAGCCGGATGTGGGCGGGGGCCAGAAAGAGCCAGGGGATGTAGGTCTCCACCACCACCTCGGTGATGGGCTTCTTGGGGACGGTGAAGATCTCCGCCATGCACTCCCGGGACTCGTCCGGATCCACCCCGATGCCGATGGTGGTGTGGGCCTGGGGATCCAGATCCACCAGCAGGGTGCGATGGCCGCGATAGGCCAGTCCGGCCCCCAGATTGATGGTGGTGGTGGTCTTGCCGGTGCCACCCTTCTGATTGATGATGGCGACGATGTGTGGCATGTCCGGGTGAACCCCTGGCCGGAGGCCGGTGGCAGGCGGGGAGGTCCGGCTCCCCCGGGAGGGTGGTCTCTTTCCCTGCCATGGTAATGGAAAGGGAGGGAATCGTCAAGGGGCCCTGAGATTGACTCAAAGGAGGATTTTCTGGAGGGCCGTGGGGGAGGGAGCGGCCTTCCTGGCACAAGGAGTGCAAAGGGAATGGCATGCTTTTCGGTCCGGCCTCCCCCACTCCCTCCCAGGCCGTGCCCCCCCCGGAGGAGGAACGGCGGCGACACCGGCGTCTGCGGGTGAGCCTGCCGGTGCGCTTTCACCTGGAGGACGCCTCCGGCCCCGTGCAGGGACAAGGGGTGCTTCGGGATGTCAGTTTAAGCGGCGCCTACTTTTTCTGCGACACTCCCTTCCCCCTGGCGCCGGGCCACACGATCCGTATGGTCATTACCTGCTATGTCCCGACCCTGGGTCCCTGGGGCACCTCCCACCTTCAGGCCACGGGCACCGTGGTGCGGCTGGAAAACCCGGGGGCGGTGGGGACTCCCCTGGGCATCGCCGTGGCCTTTCAGGAGGGTCTTTCCTTCTCCGGTGCCTCCCCTTCCGCCGATAAATGTTTATATAAATGAACATACTGGCGGCCGCTTCCGTCTTCCCGGCCATTTCTGCTTTTGAATTCAGTATGTTAAAAAAATATCCGAAAAATTGACATTTGTCAGGAAAAAATTTACCCCTCTGTTCACCATGACCCAGTTGGTGGCCGTGCTCTTCAGCGGCGGGGTGGACAGCGCCCTGGCTGCCCATCTCCTCCGGGAACAGGGCTGGGAGGTGCTGGCGGTGCACCTGAGGCTGACGGACCCGGGGGAGGCCGCCCGCCGGGCGGCCCCCCTGGCCGCGGCCCTGGGACTGCCCCTGGTGGAGGTGGACCTGCGCCGGGAATTCGCCCATGCAGTGGTGGAGGATTTCATCCGCTCCTATGCCCGGGGGCTCACCCCCAACCCCTGCGTGCGCTGCAATGCCCTCATCAAGTTCGGGGTGCTGTGGGAGAGGGTCAAGGCCATGGGTGCCACCCACCTGGCCACCGGCCACTATGTCCGGCGCCTGCCGGCCCCGGAGGGCGGGTTCGGGCTCTGGCGGGGGGTGGACCGGGCCAAGGATCAGTCCTATTTCCTGCAGCGTCTGCCCCGGGAGCTCCTCCCGGTGGTGCTCTTCCCGCTGGGGGAGCTCACCAAGGCGGAGGTGCGCCGGCGCTTCCGGGAGCTGGCCCTGCCGGTGGAGGTGCCCCCGGAGAGCCAGGAGGTCTGCTTCATTCCGAGGGAGGGGTACGGCGAGTTTCTGCGGCAAGCCGGTGTCCGGGCCTCACCGGGGGAGATTGTGGACCGCCGGGGGCGCTTTCTGGGGCGGCATGCCGGCCTGGTGGCCTACACCGTGGGGCAGCGCCGGGGCCTGGGGGTGGCCGCCCGGGAGCCCCTCTATGTCCTGGAGCTGCACCCGGAGACCAACCGCCTGGTGGTGGGCCCCCGGGAGGAGCTGTTCGTGCCGGGCCTCAGGGCCGGGGGGGCCCACTGGCTCCTGGAGCTGCCCGGGGAATTCGAGGCCACCGCGGTGATCCGCTACCGCCATCCCGGGGTGCCGGCCCGGATCCACCGGGAGGGGGAAGGGGCCCTGACGGTGCACTTTGCGGTCCCCCAGGCGGCGGTGGCCCCGGGACAGGGGGTGGCCTTCTATGACGGGGACCGGCTTTTGGGGGGCGCCTGGATTGAAGCCGCGCTTCACCGGGCTTGACAGGCGGGATTTAATTGATATAGAGTCTCAACAGCAAAGATGAGCGACGAAGTGCAAGTCTTCCAGAATTTCCTGCTGCGCAAGGGCAGGCGCTGGACTCCGGAGCGCCAGGCCATCCTGGCGGAGGTCTTCGCCCACCATGACCATTTCGACGCCGAGGAGCTGCACCTGCGTCTGCGGCAGCGGGGCCTGCGCATCTCCCGGGCCTCGGTCTATCGCACCCTGGCCCTCCTGGTGGAGAGCGGCCTGGTGGCGGAGGTCTTTGTGGAGGACGGCCACATGCATTACGAGCACGTCTACGGCCATGAGCATCACTGCCATCTGCGCTGTCTTGGGTGCCGGCGCATCGTGGAGTTCCGGGACGAGGCGGTCCTCCAGGTGGAGGAGAGACTGGCCGTCGCCCATGATTTCCAGGTCACCGGTCACAAACTGGAGGTTTTCGGTTATTGTGCCGCCTGCCGGGAGGGGCGGAAATAATAATTTTTCATTTTAAATTGAGACTCAGTCTAAGTCTCAAAAGGAGGAAAAAAATATGTCCCACCCGAGCTCTTTCCTGTGGCGGGCCGGAATGGCCCTGACGCTGGCGGGGGCCCTCCTCCCGGGAGGCGCCATGGCCGCGCCTTCCCTGGAGCTGCCGGTCCCCCGGGTCTCCCAGGCCCCCAAGGGGCCCGAAGACGGGGTCTGGCGGAAAATCCCGCCAGTGGCCATCCCCCTTGCGGGCCGGGACAAGTTCGCCGGCCGGAGTTTGACGGTCACCGCCCAGGCCGCCCATACCGGGGAGGAGGTGTTCTTCCGGTTTGCATGGCCGGACCCCACCCTGAGCGTCACCCGCAAGGCCTGGAAATTTGACGGGGTCAGCTGGCAGCATCAGGTGGGGGATGAAGACCGGTTCTCCCTGCTTCTGGAGATCACCCCCATCCCGGATTTTGCCACCCAGGGGTGTGCGGTGGTGTGTCATGTGCCCCCCGGAAGCGCTTCGGCCCGGGGTGGGAGATTCGGCACCACCTCCCCGGCGGTCCGGGGGGACCTCTGGCATTGGAAGGCTGGCCGCTCTGATCCTGTGGGCCATGCCGATGACACCTGGCTGGGGCCCATCAGCGAGGGCAAGGGGGGAAGAAAGCCGGACGCGGGGTCAGGGGGGGAGAAGCTCAATGAGACCGAGGACAAATCCCGGCCCCGCTATGCCCCGGCTCCGGGGAAAAAGCCGGGGAAGCACGGGGTGCTCACCGCCGCGGAGGCGGTCCCCATCGAGGATTATGGCCGATTCCAGGCGGGGGACACCCTCACCTACCAGATGCCCCTTATGCCCACCGGCTCCCGGGCGGACATCCGGGCGGTGAGCGGGTATAAAAACGGCACTTGGACCCTGATGCTTTCCCGGCGGCTGAACACCGGCCAGGAGGACGACGCCGTTCTGAGCCCGGGGCGGAGCTATCCTGCGGCCCTGGCGGTCTTCGATGACTCCGGCGGGGCGGACCACTATGAGTCCGGGGTGGTGCTGATCAAACTCTCTCCCTGAAGGCAAGGGGCGGGCGCCGGCACGCCGGCCCCGCCCGTCCGGGGCCTCTCAGGTGAGATAGGAGTGCAAACCGGGCAACAGGAAGCTCACCCCGAGATAAGTGAAGAGCACCGCGGCAAAGCCCAGGATGGCCAGCCAGGCGATGCGGCGGCCCTGCCAGCCTTTCACCAGCCGGGCATGCAGGAGCCCGGCATAGATGAACCAGGTGATGAGGGACCAGGTCTCCTTGGGGTCCCAGCTCCAGTAGCGGCCCCAGGCGGAATCGGCCCACACCGCGCCGGTGAGGATGCCCACCGAAAGAAAGAGGAACCCCAGGGCCACCGCCCGGTACATGAGGCGGTCCAGCTCCACGGGCGGCGCCAGCGGGAAGGCCCGGCTGCGGCGGGTCTGCCAGAGATACAGGAGGGCGGCCCCGAAGGCCAAGGCAAAGGCGGCATAGCCGATGAAGCAGGTGAGGACGTGGATGAGGAGCCAGTTGCTCTTCAGGGCCGGCATGAGGGGCCGGATGCTGCTGTCCACCGCCAGGGAGGCGTAGGCCAGGATCAGGCAGGCCAAAAGGGCCGTCACCCCGCCCAGGGTCCCCCGCAGGTGCCGCCTGAAGGCAATCAACCCCAGGGCCGGGAGACACAGGGAGAAAAACACCAGGGATTCAAAAAAGTTGGAAAGGGGGACCTGAATGATGACCAGGCGCAGGGTCTCCCCCAGGCTCTGGGGCGGGGTGTGCTGGAGGGCGAAGCGGTAGCTTTCCACCCAGCGTCCGAGGAAGGCCCCCAGGTGGGCCGCCAGTCCGGCGAGGAGAGCGAAGCGGCCCCCGGCCTCCAGGCGGCGGCTGGCCCACAGGGAGGCCGCCAGGAAGAGGCCGGCGGCCAGCAGATAGACCAGGGTGACCAGGCCCAGAACCTGGCTGATCATGTGCGGGCTCCTTTCTGCAGGCGGGCCAGCAGGCGCTCCAGGCGTTCCTGGAAGGCCTCCCGGGCCCGGGGGCTGGCCCCCAGAAGCCGCCCCTCCCAGCCGCCGGCGGGCTTGCGGACCAGGACCACGGCCAGGCGCTGGGCCGGGCGCAGGAAGGCCAGGAGAAAACCGGGGAGACAGAGGAGAAAGCCACCGTAGACCCACCAGACCCCGGGATCCCGCCGCACCTGGAAGACGGAGTAGAATTTCAGGGGGAGCTCCTCCACGGTAAAGATGTGGGGCCCGGCCTGATAGAAGGGGGTCTGGGGGCGGCCCACCAGCTCCGGGTGTTGGGCCGGGATCCAGAAGAGGTGCGGGGGACCGCCGCCGCTGCCCGCCTTGTAGGCCACCTGCACCGCCGGTCCCAGGCCCTGGAGGTTGGCATCCGCCCGGACCAGCATGAACTGGCCCTGGCCGTCGGGGAGGCTCTGCCCCCGGCGCTGGCCCACCTCCACCGTGTGGCACTCCGAGCCCCGGCAGACCTTGAGGCGCACCGGCCCCACCAGCTGGGAGCCGTAACTGGACTGGTAAAAGGTCAGCCCGCCGAAGGTGACGGGGTGGTTCACCCGGCAGGCGGCCCGGGCCACTTCGGCGCCGTTCCGGAAGAAGGTGAGATCGGAGCGGAACTCGCTGGGGGTGCCGCTCCCTTCATAGTATTCCACGGTAAAGCGGTCCAGCCGGAGGGCAAACCCCAAAGGCGCGGTGCCCTCCCCCTTGGCCAGGCTGAATTCCGTGGCGGTCTCGCCGGTGAGGATGGCCAGCCGGCCTTCCACCCCAAAGAATTTGCCCACCAGGCCGCCGATCAGGATGAGAAAAAGGGAGAGGTGGATGAGATAGGGCCCCAAGGGGCGGAAGCGGCCGCTCTCCCACCAGTATACCACCTGCTCCCCGTCGGCGTGCCGGCGCACCCGGCCCAGTTCCTGGCGCAGAACCGGCAGAACCGTGGCCTGGGGTTCGGCCCGGGCCGGCAGGGAGAAGCGGGCCCGGGGGGGCAGCTGCAGTGCGGCTTCCAGGGAGAAGGGCCGGGCCACCCGGCGCAGGGCTTCCGGAAGGCCCCGGATGACGCAAGCCAGAAGATTGAGGCTCAGGAGGGCTACCGGCAGCAGAAGCCAGGGGCCGTCATAAATGCGGTGCAGGCCGGCCCGGACAATGGCGGTCCCCAGCCGCGGCCCGAAACTGGCGAGATAGCGGGCCACCGGCTCCCCTTGGGGGATGAGGGTCCCCAGGGTGGCCACCACCGCCAGGATCAGAAGCAGGGCCACGGTCAGGCGGATGGAGGTGAAGAAGCCCCAGATCCGAAGGGGGAGGGATGGGCGTGAGGTATTCCTGGACACAATTATTTATAGCATAATGGTGGAGAAGGCAAAAGAAAAAAGCCGGGATCCTTTAAGGTCCCGGCCGGCGGAAGGGGAGTGGGGCCGCGTCACTCTTCCTCCAGTTCGGCCTCTTCGCTCAGATATTCTTCATACTCCTCTTCCGTCAACAGGTCGTCGAATTCCGCTCCGGAAGGCATCTCCACCTTGAGGAGCCAGCCCTCCGCCAACGGGTCCTCGTTGATGATTTCGGGGACCTCCACCGCCTCGTAATTGACCTCGATGACCTCCCCGGAGACCGGGGCGATGAGCTCCCGACGGCCGAATTTGGCCTCCACGGTGCTGAAGGCCTCCTCCTTGATGATCTCCTCGCCTTCCTCCGGGAGCTTGATGGAATAGATCTCCCCCAGTTTTTCCTGGAGATAATCCGTGATCCCCAAGGTCACCCGGATGTCATCCTCGGAGCGGACCCACATGTGATCCCGGCTGTAACGGATCTCGCCTATGACCCTGTCCTCCTGCATGGCGAACTGGCACAAAAACGGATTCCGGACGGAATATAATAACGAAATTTTTTTTTGGCAAGGATTTTTTCCGCCGCCGGCAGCCCCTGCGGGGGAGGGGCGCCGGGGTTTTTGACTTGACAAGGGTTCTGGGGGGTGGTAGGAGTAAATGACGATTTTCACAAATCCTCCGCCCGGGCCGAAGGGAGGCTGTCTTTATGAAGCAGGTGCAGAAAATTCTTTTCCCCGTTGATCTGACTGAGAAAATCGACCCGCTGCTCCCCTGGGTCACCACCCTGGTGGAAAAGTTCGATGCCACCCTGATCGTCCTTTTTGTGACCCAGGATCTGGCCAGCTTCACGTCCTTTTATATGCCCCACCCCCACATCAAGAGCATGCAGGAAGAGGCCCTGAAGGCGGCCCAGCAGAAGATGGAGGAGGTCAGACAGCAATACTTCCAGGATTTCAAAAAGGTGGAGACCCGGGTGGTGCAGGGCGATCCGGCGGCGAAGATCCTGGAAGTGGCCCAAAAGGAAGGGGTGGACCTCATCATCATGGGCACCCACGGCCGCAAGGGTCTGGAGCGGGCCATCTTCGGCAGCGTCTGCGACAAGGTGGTGAGAAACTCCAAGATCCCCGTGCTCACCATTTATCCCCAATAATTTTCGGCGAATCGCTCCCTCTCTCCTTCTGCCTCCCGCGACGGCGGGAGGTTTTTTTTTCCGGACTTTCCCGGGGCCGGCCCACGGGAGCGGCCAGGGCGGCCGCACCCCGGAGGCCCGGGCGGCTCATTTGGCCGGTTCATCGCCCCGGAGGGACCACCCCCTGAAGCGGACGGCCTTTCTCCTCCGGTCTCTTTTATGGGAGGATCTCAGCCGAAGCGGCCGGTGATGTAGGCCTCCGTCTGTTTGTGGGCCGGATTGGTGAAGATCTTCTGGGTGGTGTCGAACTCGATGATGCGGCCCTGGAAGAAAAAGGCGGTGAAGTCGGACACCCGGGCGGCCTGCTGCAGGTTATGGGTGACGATGACGATGGTGTAATTCCCCTTCAGCTCGTTAATGAGGGCCTCGATCTTGGCGGTGCCGATGGGGTCGATGGCGCTGCAGGGCTCATCCATCAGGAGCACCTCGGGTTCCACCACGATGCTCCGGGCGATGCAGAGGCGCTGCTGCTGGCCGCCGGAGAGGGAGGTGCCGGGCTTTTTCAGGAAATCCTTCACTTCCTCCCACAGGGCGGCTTTTTTCAGGGCCTCCTCCACCCGGTCGGCGATCTCGCTCTTGCTCAGACGGTAATGCATCCGGAGGCCGTAGGCCACATTCTCAAAGACGCTCATGGGAAAGGGGGTGGGCTTCTGGAAGATCATCCCCACCCGGCGTCTGAGCTCCATGAGGTCGAAGCGGGGGTCCAGGATGTTCACCCCGTCCAGGAGCACCTGCCCCTCGGCCCGCTGATCCCGGTAAAGCTCATAGATCCGGTTATAGACCCGGAGATGAGTGGACTTGCCGCACCCTGAGGGCCCGATGATGGCCGTCACCCGGTGTTTGGCGATGTCCAGGGTGTTGTCGAACAGGGCCTGGACCTCGCCATAATAGAAATTGAGATGGCGGACGGCCACCTTGCTCTCCAGCCCCAGGGAGGAGAGCAGCCGGGCAGAGGACGGCAGGTCGTCTTCGGGGCTGGGCCGGACTTCCGGAAGCTTTTTGGCCATTTCCATGGTGCGCACCAAAGAAGGCACAGGCAGGCTCAGGACGCGTAGGGCGTCTCCGTCTCCTCAGTGAGGGCCAGGAGCGCTGCCAGCCGTTTCGGGGTGGGCACCTCCTCCAGCAGGGAGAACTCCTCAAAGATCTCCGGCGTCGGTCCGGACTTCAGGATCCGGCCCTGGTAGAAGTAGGCGGTCTGGTCGGAGATCCGGGCCGCCTGCTGCATATTGTGGGTGACGATGACGATAGTATATTTCTCTTTCAGCTCCAGAATCAACTCCTCGATCTTAGCAGTGGCCACCGGGTCGATGGCACTGCAGGGCTCATCCATGAGGAGCACCTCCGGCTCCACCACGATGCTCCGGGCGATGCAGAGGCGCTGCTGCTGGCCGCCGGAGAGGGAGGTGCCGGGCTTTTTCAGGAAATCCTTCACTTCCTCCCACAGGGCGGCTTTTTTCAGGGCCGCCTCCACCCGGTCGGCGATCTCGGATCTGCTCAGGCGGTAATGCGTCCGGAGACCATAGGCCACGTTGTCAAAGATGCTCATGGGGAAGGGGGTGGGCTTCTGGAAGATCATCCCCACCCGGCGTCTGAGCTCCGTGAGGTCGAAGCCGGGGTCCAGGATGTTCACCCCGTCCAGGAGCACCTGCCCTTCGGCCCGCTGGTCCGGGTAAAGCTCGAAAATCCGGTTATAGGTCCGGATATGGGTGGACTTGCCGCACCCTGAGGGCCCGATGATGGCCGTGACCCGGCGGGCCGGGATGTCCAGGCGGTTGTGGAACAGGGCCTGTTGGCGGCCGTAGAAGAAATTGAGGTTCAGGACCCTGATCTTGGGAGGCGGGGCCGCCTGCTCGCAATACGGGGGCGCCAGCAGGGCGGCGGAAGAGGTGTCCATGGCTTTATCCTTTGCGTTCCCGGAGCATCACCCGGGTGGCGATGGTGATCCACAGGACCCCGAAGGTGATGAGGAAGGAGGCGCCCCAGGCCTTGGACTGCCAGTCGGGATAGGGGCTCATGGCGTAGTGGAAGATGGTGACGGTGAGGTTGGGGGTGGGGTCCGCCAGGGAGTGGAACCAATAGGGGCTGTTCAGGGCGGTGAAGAGCAAAGGCGCGGTCTCGCCGCTCACCCGGGCCACGGCCAGGAGGACCCCGGTGAGGAGGCCGGATTTGGCGGCCCGGAAGACCACCGCCAGGGTCACCCGCCAGCGGGGCGCGCCCAGGGCCAGGGCCGCCTCCCGCAGGGTGTTGGGCACCAGCCGCAGCATGTCCTCGGTGGTGCGGGTGATGACGGGCAGCATGATCACCGCCAGGGCCACCACGCCCGCATAGCCGCAGAAATTCCCCATGGGCAGGACCACCAGGGAATACGCAAAAACGCCCACGATGATGGAAGGCAGGCCCATCAGGACGTTGGCGGAGAAGCGGCTCAGGTCCCCCAGGCGGGAGTCCTCGGCGAATTCCGCCAGGTAGATCCCCGCCAGCAGGCCCACGGGGACCGCCACCACCGTGGCGGCAAGGGTCAGGACCAGGGTGCCCACGATGGCGTTGGCCAAGCCCCCGCCCGGCACCCCCGGCGGGGTGGGCAGATGGGTGAAGAAATCCCAGTTCAAGGCGGTGAGGCCGCGATAGAGCACCTCCCAGATGATCCAGAAGAGAATGAGGAGCCCCAAAAGAGCGGAGAGGGCGGCGGACACGCTCACCACCCCGTTGATCACTTTCCGGCCGGTGGGGGGACGGTACTTCATAAGCCCACGCTCCAGGCTCGGTACATGCGCCGCAGCAGCCACTGGGCCACCACCTGCACCAGAAAGGTGACCAGATAGAGCACCAGCCCCAGGGCCACCAGGGAGCTGATGTACAGGGGTTCGGTGGCCTCGCTGAATTCATTGGCCAGGGAGGAGGCAATGGTATTCCCGGGGGCGAAGAGGGAGAGGGAGATGCGTTTGGCGTTGCCGATGACGAAGGTCACTGCCATGGTCTCCCCCAGGGCCCGCCCCAGACCCAGGAACATGGCCCCCAGCAGGCCCACCAGACCATAGGGGATGGTCACTTTGTAAGTGACCTCCCAGGTGGTGGCCCCCAGGCCGTAGGCCGACTCCTTGACCACGTTGGGCACCAGGGCAAAGACATCCCGGGCGATGGCGCTCATGAAGGGAAGGATCATGATGGCCAGGATGAGGCCCGCGGTGAGCATGCCGATGCCCAGGGGGGGGCCGGAAAAGAGCGGCAGAAAGCCCAGGTACTTCCCCAGGAAGGGCTGCACAGAGGTGGCCATGAGAGGGGCGAAGACAAAAAGCCCCCACATGCCGTAGATGATGCTGGGGATGGCGGCCAGCAGCTCGATGAGGGTGCCCACCGGGCGGCTGAGGGCCGGGGGCGCCAGCTCCACCAGGAACAGGGCGATGGCCAAAGAAAGGGGGAAGGCAATGACCATGGCGATGAGGGTGGAGACCAGGGTGCCGTAAATGGAGCTGGCGGCGCCGAACTCCTGGGTGACCGGGTTCCATTCCTGGGAGATAAGGAACCTCGGCCCGAAGGTGGCAAGGGCGGGGTAGGAGGTGATGATGAGGTCCAGACCGATGCCCAGGATGACGAGGGGGACCAGGAAAGCCGCCACGGCGGTAACCCCGCGAAAAACCCGGTCCCCCCAGGCGGAAACCACCGATAAGGGCAGGGACACTGGCTTCAGGTCTGCCTCTGCCGGAGCAGGGGTGGCCACCGCACCTTTTTTCATCATTTCCGATCCCCGTCATGCAAAGAGGGAGGCCGGGAACCGGCCTCCCCGTTTCCCTTACTGTTCCCCGCTCAGGGCCACAGCGGTTTGCCCCCGGATTTCACCTCATTCCAGCTGTTTTCCACCATGGCGACCACCTTCTCCGGCATGGGCACATAATGGAGGGCCTTGGCCATCTCCCCGCCGTGCTTGAAGGCCCAGTCGAAGAACTTGAGGATTTCCTTGCCCTTTTTGGCGTCGGGCTGCTCGGCGTGCATCAGGATGTAGGTGGCGCCGACGATGGGCCAGGAGTTCTCCCCGGGCTGGTCAATGAGGGAGAGGGCGAAGCCCTTGGGGGCCTTGGTCCAGTCGGCGTTGGCCGCCGCGGCCTGGAAAGAGTCGATGCTGGGGGCGACGAATTTGCCGGCCCGGTTCTGCAGCTTGACGTAGGGAATCTGGTTCTGCAGGGCGTAGGCATATTCCACATAGCCGATGGAGCCTTTCACCGCCTTGACCTGGCCGGCCACCCCTTCATTGCCCTTGCCGCCGATGCTGTTTTCCGCCGGCCACTTCACCGCCTTGCCCACGCCCACCTTGTTTTTCCATTCCGGGGAGACCGCGGCCAGATAGCTGGTGAAGATGAAGGTGGTGCCGGAGCCGTCAGTGCGGTGGGCCACGGTGATGGCCTGGGAGGGGAGCTTCAGGTCGGGGTTGAGCTTCTTGATGGCCGGATCATCCCATTTGTTGACGATGCCCAGAAAGATGTGGGCCAGGGTGAGGCCGTCCAGCTTCAGCTCCCCGGACTTGATGCCCTCCACATTGATGATGGGCACCACCCCGCCCATGACGGTGGGGAACTGGATGAGGCCGCTCTTGTCCAGGTCTTCGGGGGTGAGGGGCTCGTCGGTGCCTCCGAAATCCACGGTCTTGGCCTTGATCTGGGCGATGCCGCCCCCGGAGCCGATGGACTGGTAGTTGATTTTGACGCCGGTCACCTGGTTGTATTTGTGGGCCCACTGAGAATACAAGGGGTAGGGGAAGGTGGCGCCGGCCCCGTTGATGGTGGCCTGCTGGGCCAGGACGGGGGCTGCAATCAGCGCCAGGACCACGACGGTGAGACCGAGAGTTTTCCAGAGTTTCACCATGCCTCTCCTTTTCCTGAAGGATTGGAATTTCTTTTCTCCAGTCTGCCGGAGGGTTATGAGAAAAATGCAAGGCGGAGGTTAGAATTTTCCTAGCATTGACGGAAAGTGGAAAATCTAAGGCTATGTCTGGGGGAGGGCCGGTAGCCTGAAGGGGCCCGGGTCGGGACGGCGGTGGCATAAGTTTTTCCTTGTCCCGGCCTGTCAGCCTGTCTATTTTATAAGGGATTGACGGGAAGGGGGCAAGGGAGGGAGGTCCGGGTGTCCTGCGGGGGCCCGGTGACGGCGCCGGGAGAGGGATTTTCATCGCTGGTGAGGCAGACATGACCGAGAGGAAAAAGGATCTGGTGTCCCGGGTGGTGTCCCGGGCGCTGCTGCCGGCCCGCCTGTCCCGGGAGGTGGCCGCGGGGGCGGAGCACCTCACCCCCGGCGGGCTTTTCGGGCCGGAATTTTATGAGGAGGTGCGCCGGCAGGCGGCCCAGTGGCAGAGCTACGCCGGGACCTTCGGCCAGGTGGCGGTGCTGGCCCCCGCCGGTCTCTTTGCCGCCTCCGCCGGGCTGAATTTCCCGGACCTGGACATCCCCCTTCTGGGCATCGGCGCCCACCGCTTCTTCTTCTTTCATTCCGGCCTGGGGGTCTGGCTGCTTAAGAAGGTGCATGAAGCCGCCCTGGCCTGGGTGGGAGACGGCGAAGGCACGTGGGATGTGGTGGTGCGGAAGATAGCGGGAGTTGCCCTGGCCGGCTTCGCCGTCGGTGTGGGGATCCATCTGATCCTCGATGCTTTCAATCCCAAGGCGGTGATCTTCCCCTATCTGGACTCCCT
>Ga0197142_1002802_pt1 | contig 15013 bp, 9 predicted proteins | sample GBS60_MetaG_FD_148614 | JGI IMG/M metagenome (GOLD analysis project Ga0197142, IMG submission 148614) | Sediment microbial communities from Great Boiling Springs, Gerlach, Nevada, United States - GBS 60_MetaG | ecosystem: Environmental > Aquatic > Thermal springs > Hot (42-90C) > Sediment... | reverse complement strand
TGGGCGAGAATGGCTTGGGCAGCGCGGCGCGTCGCACCGGGGGCACCCAGCGCCTGGCGTAACGCCTGATACCGTTGGCGCATGGGGGCAGGGTTGTGGAGACATTCCAGAGCCAGTTGGGTCAACCGCCCCGGTTCCGCCTGCTCCTGCAAGAGTTCGGGGATGATTTCCCGCATCAGCACCAGATTCACCGGCGACATAAAGGGAATGTGAAAGCGCAACAGATGGCGTGCCAACCAAGCGGTAACCGGACTCACCCGGTAAATCACCACCTGGGGCACATCCAACAGGGCCGTTTCCAGATTCACCGTCCCCGATTTGGCCAAAGCGAGATCGGCAGCGGCAATCACCCGCCGGGCCGGTTCCTGCACCAGGCGCACCCGCAGGCGGTACCGGTCAATCGCCCGCGTCAACGGCTCCTGATACTGGGGCAGCGCCAGGGGCAACCAAAATTCCAAATCCGGCTGATGCTGCTGCAGGCGGCGCGCCGTTTCTGCCAACACCGGCCAAAGATAGCGCAATTCCTGGCGGCGCGAGGCAGGCAAGAGGGCAACCACTTTTTGCGTCGGGGCAATCCCCAAATGCTGCCGGGCCTGTTCCCGCGATTCGGCAGTCGCCAGGTCATCCACCAGCGGATGCCCCACCCATTCGACGCGGCGAACCCCCACTTTTTGGTAGTACTCAGCTTCCTGGGGAAATACGGCCAACACCTGGTCAATCAGGGCGACAATGCCCCGCGTATGCGCCGTCGGCCACACCCACTCCTGGGGGGCGATGTAATAAATCAAGGGACAGCCCCAGCGTTTGCAGATGCGCGCCAGCGGCAGATTAAACCCCACATAATCAATCAACACCACCACATCCGGGGGCTGGGCGGCCAAGATGCGGCGCATTCGGTGCAACAACCGCAGGGTCGGCCACACCAGGGGCAGATGCTCCAACAGGCCAATCGAACCCAGGTGGGTGGTCTTGGCCAACAATTTCGCCCCCGCCTGCGCCATCCGTTCCCCGCCAATGCCAAGAATTTCTACATCAGGCCGCAGGTGACGTAGGGCTTGGATCAACAAGGCCCCCTGCAAATCCCCGGAGACCTCCCCCGTACTAATCAGAATCCTCGTCACCCTGGTAGCTGCCTGGAATGGGACCGCGGCGACCGGGGCCTTGGGACTCCACCAAAAACTGGTGCAAATGCCGCAGGGTTTCGTACTGGTCGGTCAAGGGCTGGAGCTGTTCTAGCGCTTGGGACAGGGTCAACCCAGAACGATACAACAGGCGAAACGCCCGTTTAAGCGCCTGACCTTCCTCCCCCTGCGCCAGTCCCGCCCGCTGCAACCCCACCCGGTTGAGCAACCGCACCCGCGCCGGATTCCCTTCCACCAACATATAGGGCGGCACATCCCGGTCAATCCGACTCATCCCCCCCACCATCGCCAACCGACCAATCCGCACAAATTGATGCACGCCCAATACCCCCCCAATCGTCGCCCGTGACTCGATATGCACATGACCCGCCAGCGACACCCCATTGGCAATCACAATCGAATTTTCCAGCACACAATTGTGCGCCACATGGACGTAGGCCATCAGGAGATTGTGACTGCCCACCACCGTTTCTTCCCCCGCCCGCGTGGCCCGGTTGATGGTGACATATTCGCGAATCAGGTTGTAGTCCCCAATGCGCACCCGCGACAGGGAACCATCGTACTTCAAATCCTGGGGTTCCAACCCGATGGCCGCGCCCGGAAAAATCTGATTGCCCACCCCGATTTCCGTATCCCCATCAATGACCACGTGCGCCCCAATCACCGTCCCTGCGCCAATCTTGACCCGCTCGCCAATCACCGCATAAGGGCCGATCCGCACCGTGGGGTGAATCTGCGCTCCCGGATGAATGACCGCTGTGGCATGGGCTAGACTCACAGGCACCTCAGACATTCCCTCGTTAAAAAAATCATACCTGCGGATGCCCTGATTGTACTCGCCCCGCAGCCCATTCCCGCGGCCAAGGGGGTATTGCGCCCCGTTGCAACACCTGAATAATCTTCTGGTTTGCCTGGGGAAAAGGATAATGCGCCAACTCCGGCACCGTCACCCAGGCGTAAGCCTGACAGCCGCGCAATTGGGGCGTCCCCCCCTGATAAAAGGCATGATGCACCACCAACGTCACCCGCAAATGGGTATAGCGATGGTTCACCGTGAGCAAATGCTCCCCCACCTGCACCGCCAACCCCAACTCCTCGGCAATTTCCCGCCGAATACACTCCGGCACCGACTCCCCCGGCTCCACCTTCCCCCCCGGAAACTCCCACAAATTCGCCAGCAAACCGGTACTTGGCCGCTGGTCAATCAGCACCTGCCCCTGAGCATTCCAAATCACCCCCACCCCAATCGTGCGATGGGGAATCTCCTTGGCCGGTTCCCGCACCGGAATCGCGTGCTGTTGTTGGCTCTGGGCGCTCATACACCCATTCTGCCAGGGACAGCGGCCACATTGGGGGTCCTTCGGCAAACACACCGTCGCCCCCAGATCGAGCAGGGCCTGGTTAAACTCCCCCGGCCGGTGAGGGTCAAGCAGCATTTGGGAATAATGCCAAAGCCATTTTTGGTTTCGCCGGGGCGGCGCAGTCAGGGCCAATAACCGGCTCAACACCCGCTGCACATTCCCATCCAAAATGGGGGTAGGCAAATTAAACGCATGGCTCAAAATTCCCCCCGCCGTCGTGCGACCAATCCCCGGCAGCCGCATTAAAACCGACAATTGTTGGGGAATCTGCCCCCCATAGTCCCGCACAATCGTTTGACAGGTTTGGTGGAGATAAGTCGCCCGCCGGTAATAGCCCAAACCTTCCCACAGTTTGAATATCTCCTGCGGTGGCGCCTGCGCACAGGCATCCAACGTAGGCAATTGCCGTAACCATCGCTGGTAATAGGGCATCACCGTACTGACCTGGGTTTGTTGGAGCATAAATTCGGATACCAAAATGGCATAGGGGTCACGGGTGCGCCGCCAGGGTAAATCCCGCCCATGTACCCGATACCAGCGCAACAGTTGGGTGCGAAACCACGGCCAATCCATGCCCTTTTCTGACCCATTACGCGCAATTGCAGTCAAAAATAATCTTAGTAAATAGTAAAAATCATAGTAAAATGACCAGAAACAGCTTTATCTAACCCATAAGAACAGCGGTCTTGCGGTCATTGCTATCTCACCATCATCACTGTATTGAGAATAGGGGTCGCAGAAACACCACCCTGTCTAAGGAAAAACCCACCTACAGCGAAGGTTGAATTAAGAACTTTCGTCGTTTCCTACTTTCAATCAGCAACGTCCTGGGCATGAATGATTTACGACTGTACCGGCAGACTCGGCGATTATTCCCCTCTGCCATTAGCAATGGGATAAATTTTTCTAAATTCAGTGATGATATTCTCCCTCTCCCCGCCGCCGGTGCTTACAAATTGCAGGGGAATTTACAGGGCGAGCAAATGCGTGATGCGTAACCACACACAACCTCACCCCGTTTCCCCTGCCATCACCGGGAATCTTTCATCTGGGAACGCCATTCCTGCAACTGTTGCGCAACCACCTCCCGTCCCCCCAGACCAAAAGCAATTGCCAGGGCCACCGCCACCGCCCCAAACAGCAGTCCAAAAGCCAGGTTGACAATATCCGCCGCAATCCCCATCTGCCGCAGCGCCATTGCCCCCACAAACGCCAACAATGCAATCCGCGTACCATGGGCCAACAGCCGCGCCTGGGGCGTACCGCCACCGGCAATCAAGCGAAACACCACATTGGCCGCGTACAACCCGACCGCCAGCACCAGCAACCCCACCAACACCTGCCCAAAAATCACCAACAGCCCCGTGACCACCGCCGTCAAAGTGGGGATGGCCAACACCTCCGTCGCCGCAATCGCCGCCAACTGGAGCACACCCCCCACCACGACCACACCCACCACTTCCGCAGGCGTCATTTGGGATGCGGTCAGCGCCGGTACCCCTAACCCCTGCACCACCTGGTTAAAGCCCACCTGAGTCAGGAATTGGGTCACCAATCTACCCACAAACCGCCCCGTCACATAGGCCGCCAGCATGATCACCACAGCGGTAAACACCCGCGGCAACGCCGTCAAAATCGTATTGAGCATCGCCACCGCCGGGTCCGAAACCGCCCGAATTTCCAAGGCCTCTAGCGCCGCCACCACCGTAGGGAGCAAAATCAGCACATAGACCACCGTACCCGCTACCGTGGACATCCGGGGTTGCCCCGCCTCCCCTGCCGGTAACCCCAAGGACTGCGCCAATCGATCTGCCCCTGCCCCGACCAGCAGATTGGTGGTAATCCCCCGCGCCAGCCGCGCCACCAGCCAACCCACCAGGCCAATCAACCCCGCCTTAAATATCCGGGGCAAGGCCGACAACAACTCATTCAGCAAATTCTGCACCGGCTGCAACGGCCCCTGCAACTGCAACGTATCCAAAATCAACGGCAGGAAAAACAGCAACACAAACCAGTACAAAATCGTCCCCAGGGTCTCGCCCATGGTCACCGGCACCGGTTCTCCCTCCGCCCGCGGTACTGTTGCCACCGCTTGATTCAACCGCAAGGAGGCCGCCAGCCGCACCACCACTAGCTTCGTCACCGTCGCCACCGCCCAGGCAATGACCGCCAACACCAAGCCCCCCAGCAACCGGGGCACATAGGCAAACACCTCATTCAAAAACTGGATCAACGGCTGGGAAATGCCGGTCAACTTGAGCACATCCAAAGCGCCCACCAACCCCAGCACCAGCACCACCCAAAAAACAATCTGTCCGACTAATTTACCCGCTTGAATTGGCGTCTCTGCCGTACCCGAAACCAACTCGGAAAGTTGCCGGTCAATTCCCGTTCGCTTCAAAACACTTTGGCCTATACTGGATAGCAAGATGGCGGCAATCCAAGCAAGAATAAAAATACTTAAAGCACCCATCAGATTTAATAAAAACGGTGCCAGACGCTCCCAATCTATGGCGATCCAGCTATCTATTGGGCTAGTTTGTGCCACAAGCGGTACAAGACAGGACATAACACCCCCTCACTTCAGCCAAATAATAGAGCATTCTAAAAAACCAAGTGCATTGTACCACCTCCCGGTTGCAGGCCTATACCTGACTTGTGTCGGTGAGGTGAGATTATTTTTTCTTATAGTTTGTAGTTATTTTTACCTACCGGGCTGTTCACCATCCAGACGGCAGGGGGGTGCCCTCCTTGGAGGTCGATGCCATCAGGACAACGACTGGCAGTTCTAACAAGATGTCCCCCTACCGAGCATTTAAGTAGCCGGTGGAAATCTCTTTACTGATTCTCAATCCACCCTACCCATAGTGTTCGCTTTGCTATGGTACACCTGGGACATAATATTGAGTGACCAGGGATTACAACGCCATAGCAAAATTACAACTCAAAATTGGCAGAATGGGGCGAAAAGTTGAGATTGTAGTAAGGGTCGTAGCCACCAAGTGACTGCATATAATCAGACCAATGGGCTTGCATATAGGCAACTTCCCAGGCTTGCACAGGTTCCCGCGAGGGACATTCGTAATGATACAGTCTCGCGTAGGGAGTGTACACATTGTGATAACCAGCTCGGTGTAACTTCAAACAGAATTCTATATCGTTATAGTTGTATGGTAAATCTTCATTTAGTCCGCCGACTTTTTCAAAAGAGCTACGCTTGACCATAAGACAAGCTTTTGTTACCGCAATATAGTTGCGAACAATTTTACAAAAATTGCAATAGCCTGAGTATGAATCACTATATCTATAGTAGGGGTACCCATAATAGAACTTTTGAACATCAGGAATGACAATTCCCACGTGATTTAATGTATGGTCAGGGAAAATCAATTTGGCTCCCACAGCACCTACTTCTTCTAATTGTGCTAATTGTAATAAAGACTCTAACCACTCTGAGTTAATTGGCTCAGTATCATCATCTAGTAGTAGTAGATAGTCGCCACTAGCTTGACCTGCCGCTAAGTTAACTTGCTGGGGAAAATTAAGATGTTCATCGCAAGGTACCAACTTAAAATCATTTAGTAAGGCAATTTTATCTAAAACCACTTGCGCTGTACCGCTGCCATCAACAACGATAACTTCCCAGTTCTTATAACTCGTCTTCTCAATAACTGCTTGAAGACAATTTTGCAAAGCTGGCATGTGCTTTTGTTGCAAAATCTTACACGAATTAATAATAATAATAGAAACTAAGGGGTTGCCAATAATTTCATAGTCAACCTGGTGATAATCCCCCCCCAGGATATCGTTGTAAGGTTTTACTTTCGCTTTTATCCCTCGACGGTCAAGACTTGCTTGAACCGCGTTGACACTGGCCATGAATGCATATTTTTTGACAGGACCGGATGAAAGAGATGTTGGTAGAGTGCGCCAATGATAGAGAACCTTGTGGATGTGAAAGATATTTTTTGTCTTTTCAATTACCTTGAGTGCCAGATCGTAGTCTTGCGCCCCATCATAATCACTACAAAAACCATTTAACTGCCTGATCAAAGTAGTCCTAAACACTCCGAGGTGAAATGTGTACATACAGGCGTAAAAATGTTGAGGTGACCAGTCTGGCTTGAAGGCAAGGCGAAAGCGTTTTTGATTAGTGTCAATGAGGTCCCTGTCACTGTAGATATAGTCCGCTTCTGGGTACCGGTTAATAAGTTTGGCATTTTCATAGAGCGCATGTGGCGCCAGTTCATCGTCATGATCTAAAATAACAACATAATCTCCTGTAGCCATCTCTAATGCTGAGTTGCTTGCTGCTGAAATACCGCCATTTTTTTCTCGGAATATGACTTTGATACGTGTATCCAATTTACTATACCGATTTAGAACTTCCCTGACATGAATTCTTGTCGAAGCATCGTCAGCAATGCACAGCTCCCAGTATGGGTAAATTTGTTTTCTAACCGATTCGATAGCTCGTTTTAGCCACTTCTCATCTATGTTATACACCGGCATAATTATAGAAAAGAGTGGCTTATAGGCCATTTGATTAAGTAGTATATTTGATTTTTTTCTTAAAGTTTGAATATACTTTCTCTCCAGATAAAAGTATCTCAGTAAAGCAAATCGACGACTAAATTTAGTAAATAACTTTTGCCAAAGCAAGTATCCACCTCTAAACGGGCCGCTTGAATATAGAAGTGATATAAATTGAAATAACTTACTGGTCATATGGATACCTTGGCCACTTTGCAACCATTAAAAATATAGCGGGGATGATTGTTAATTGCCAAGAAGGCAATGGATTTTCTAAACTTTGTAAACCAAGAAAAACAGTAAATAAATGTAAACATCTATAAATAGGCTAGCCATTACTCTTCGGAATAAATTCTGAACGAAGGCATTCTAGAATAAACCGAATTTCTTGATCACCATCCTTTAGAAAGTGCTGGATAACTGGAACTAATAGTTTAGTGGAAAACAGCCTTTCTGGATTACTTCTAATTAAATCCCTTTTAATGAAAGGACACTTGGCAGTTAACAACAGGAGCCAGTAACGATGGGTGGGATTGACTTGAGTCAATTCAAAAAGAAAGAGCTCATCGAGGATGTATTCATTTATCTTCTTGGATACAATTGAACTGGATAACTGCAACTCGTAGAGTATCCCAAATAAATTTGCCAGAGTATTAATTGACAAAAGATACTCGAAACCATATATAGCTTTATGAGTGAAACCAGCGTTGATTAATACACGAGATAACTTGATTTCCCCTTCCTCTATAATATGGCTTTTCTGGTTCACCAGAGGAAATTCATTCCAAAAATCTTGAAACTCGGAAGACTTGATAACTTTCTTGTTAAATTTTAGACAATATGATTGAATGTGGTAGCTAATTTGAAAACTTTCGGTAAGACCGATAAAATCGGTATCCTTGTCTTGTATAAAGTTCTTTTGAAAGTACACTTCATCTAAGTATGGAATAATGCAAAAAACACTGTCGTTAATTAAATAAAGCTCTGAGCAGGTGTCATATAGGTTATTCTCCTTCAGAAAGGCTATACCATCTTTCCATGCCCCAAAATCCCTACCCATGTTTTTTCTGACAATGAGAGAAGATACGTTCTGACTTAACCATTCTTCCGACTCGGAAGTTAAATAGCAAGATACAAAAACCACATTAACGCCTAAGTTTTCAAAGAATAGGCAAAGTCTCTTCGTGTAATCATAAATAACACCGTCTGGGTGAAAATGACAGAATAACAAACAGGCATGATATCCATGATCTCTATATATCTTTTTGGTTACGATAGCAGAATCCGGCGAAAATTCAACCTCTAAGTAGAGGCCTAGTTTTTTGAAAACCCTCTTCACCCTTCTAGCCGTACTCTTCAGCATTTTCAAAATCATAATTTCCTAGCTAACGGATTGTACATAAAGTGCCTTCATCGCAAGTTCATGTTGCGCATCTTCAAGCTGCTCCCGAACCGCTGCAAGTTCACGCTTGGTACGCTCAAGTTGCTCCCGAACGGCCTCAAGCTGGCCGATAAATTTCACACTCTGCTCACGTTCGATCGTCTTCAGCATCTCTAACCGAGAAAGACCACTTCCCCGGCCCTGCCGCGATAGCGTTACAAAAAATTCATTGCCTAGGGTATCATGAAATGACACTTCCCTAAGATTTATTAATCCTAGTTCATAGAGGTCATGGATAAGCAACCTAAATGAATGAGGGACAAACACCCAGTTGTGGGCATCTTCATAATCGGATGATGTTCTATCTCTATTCAGTTTGGCCTTCACGACTTCCATCCTACCAGGTAGCACGAAATCATCATCGTCATTAAGGAACCAAGACATTAAACCTGATACCTTTTGGCAAAGATTTAATTCAAAATCCACAAGCGTACCTACTGTATGAATTTTATTCTTATGGAGAAAAGCATCAATGGCTTTATCAATTCCAGATAGAGGACGAAAGTAATCAAAACAGGTACGCTTATCTGGTATGGCCAGGGAAAGAACACCATCTTCTTTGAGGAGTTCATCACAATCATTGAGAAAACCGATAATATCGGTGGTGTGTTCAATGACGTGTGATGCAATGATAAAATCAAAGCACTTTGTTTGTCCAACTAACTCAGCATAGCTTTGTCCAGACCAGACAAAATCAACCTCCTCTATGCGTGTGAGATCCACAGGATAATCCTTGAACTTCTCTAGCAGTTGCTGACGATTACAGACATCAATAATTTGCACATTGAATCCCTCACTTTTAGGCGCTATTGGCGAATATGCAGGTGCAATTTCTATACCCCTACCATCCGGTTTAATATGCTTTAATATGATTGACTTTCTATCCACTCACAACCTCAAAAAAATTCCCATTGATTTATCGTTGCATCAGAGCTGAATTTTGTCAACCCCTCCCCCTTTTGCCAAATGTGCTACACCCCAGGCAGCTTCCTGTTGGGTTGCAACCCATACGGGTACGCCCAAAATCTGTTGGCGAATGGCCTGCCATGCGCGGTTCGTACTCCCACCACCGCTGGTGAATACCCGCTGCAGAGGCGGCGCCCCCAAATGATGCAGAATTTGATACCCTTGGGCTTCGATGCGGGCCATCGCGGTCAACAAAGCCTGCAAAAACTGCACGGGATTCTCAGGGCGGGGGTCGAGCCGAGGCGCTAAATTGGGGTCGTTGATCGGAAAGCGTTCTCCCGGTTTGATAAGGGGATAGTAATTTAGGTCGAGGGGAACGGCAGGGTGGATTTGGGCGCTGAAATCCCGCAATTCTGCCTCGCTAAAAAAATGCCTCAACACGGCGCCACCGGTATTAGAAGCACCCCCAACCAGCCATAAGTTACCTAAACGATGGCTGTAAACACCGGTGCACGGGTCATCAATGCGCTGTTGGCTGAGCAATTTCAACACCAAGGTCGAACCCAGGGAGGTCACCCCATCCCCCGGCTGCCTGGCGCCACTGGCCAGAAAAGCGGCGATGCTGTCGGTGGTGCCGGCATGAATCTGGCAATCCGGGGGGAGGTGGAACCGGCGGGCCAAGTGCGGTTGGAGCGGGCCTACGGCTGTGCCGGGAATCACCACCTGGGGCAGATGCACGGCAAAAGGTAACTGCGCAAACCAATCCGGGTAGGTGCGACGCCCTGGGTCATAGCCCAATTTCAGGGCATTATGTTCATCGCTAATTCCCAGTTGGCCATGCAGTAAAAACCCCAACCAATCGGCTTGATGCAAAAGATATTTGTCGCTTAAGGAAATGCCCTGATGGTGATACCAAAATAATTTGCTCAAACTGGAGGTGGCGCTGCAAACGAGATGATTTGCGGGCGCATAGCGCTTGAGTTCTGGGAGCAAAAAACCGCCGCGATTGTCGTTATACATCAGCACGGGGGCCACCGGCTGACCGCTGCCATCGGTGAGCAAAACCGTTCCCGATGTTCCGGCAAGGCCAATGTGGTGAATGCCAGCCCGCACCGCTGCCGGAATGCCGCTGAGGAATTCCCACAGACGGGCCTGCCACTCCTGGGGCGAGGCGGGGTCTGCCAACGGTAACCGCCGGGCGTAGCAGGTCTCTCCCTGGGGGTCAATCACCAGACCCTTGAGCGCCGAGGTGCCGCAATCCAACCCCAAACTGAACCCCATCCCCTGCTATGCAACCGCTAGTCTAACCTCTAGGATAAGAAAAGGTTTCACTTCTATTGGCATGGCCGCCGCATCTTCTCGCCTTAACTGGCATACATTCTCCATCGAAGCCACCTGCAAGCATCTGGAAACCAGTACCGAAGGGCTAAACCCGGTGCAAGTGGCCGCGCGGCAGGCCCAATACGGCCCCAACGAATTACAGGAAACGCACCGCCGCAGTCGTTGGCAGATTTTCCTGGACCAGTTCAAAAATGTCATGCTCTTGTTGTTGATAGCGGTAGCCGGGATTTCTGCCCTTACCGATGTCGTCCAGGCCATCCAAGAACAGCGGTTTATTTTCCCCAAGGACACGGTGGCCATCTTGAGCATTGTGCTCCTGAACGGCCTGCTGGGGTATGTGCAAGAAGTGAAGGCGGAACAGGCCTTGACCGCTTTGAAAAAAATGTCTTCTTCGCGGGTGCGGGTGGTACGGGCTGGCCAAGTGCAGGAGGTGAGTGCTCCTGAATTGGTGCCGGGGGATGTGGTGTTGGTGGAAGCGGGGAATAAGGTTCCGGCTGACGGGCGCTGGCTGGTGACGGCCAATCTCCAGGTGCGGGAGGCGGCCTTGACCGGGGAAGCGCTGCCGGTGACCAAACAGGCGGATGTGGTGCTGCCGGTGGATACGGAATTGGGCGACCGGGTGAATTTGGGATTTATGGGTACGGAGGTGGTGCAGGGACGGGGGACGTTGGTGGTGACCCAAACCGGCATGAATACCGAGTTGGGCAAAATTGCCGCCGCCATTCAAGATGTGGAAGTGGAACCCACCCCCCTGCAACGGCGCATGGATCAACTGGGTCGGGTGCTGGTGACGGGCGCTTTGGCTTTGGTGGCGCTGGTGGTGACAGCAGGTACCCTCTATAACCCCCAGATGTTCGGAACCCTGGTGCAGGTGTCTTTGAGTATGGCGGTGGCGGTGGTTCCCGAAGGGTTACCGGCGGTGGTGACGATTACCCTGGCTTTGGGCACGCGCCGGATGATGCAACGGCATGCCCTGATCCGCCGCTTACCCGCGGTGGAAACCCTTGGTTCGGTGACGGTGGTCTGTTCGGATAAGACCGGAACCTTGACCCAAAACAAAATGGTGGCGCAGGTGGTGGCCCTGCCGGAACTGGAGTTGATTCAGGTCACAGGCACAGGCTATCAACCAGAAGGGGAATTTCGCCGCGGGGATCAACCGTTTTTACCCCAGTCTTGCCCGGATTTGATGGCGCTGCTGCTGGCGGGGATGCTCTGCAATGACGCCACCTGGCAGCAAAAGGGGGGGGAATGGGTGATTTTGGGGGACCCAACGGAAGGGGCGCTCCTGCCTTTGGCGGCCAAAGCGGGGGTGACGGCGGCGACCCATCCTTTGGCGCGGGTGGCCGAATTTCCCTTTTCCTCGGAGCGCAAACGCATGAGTGTGGTGGTGCGGGCGGAGGACAAAAGGATTTATTCCCTCGTGCAGGGGGATTTTTGGCTGTTTTGTAAAGGCTCGCCGGAGTTGACTCTGGAGCGGTGTGACCAGGTGCAGTGTCACGGCCAGGTGCAGGACCTGACCCCCGACCAGCGGCAGGCGATTCTCGAGCAAAACAATACCCTGGCCAGCCAGGGGTTGCGGGTGCTGGGGTTGGCCTACCGTCCCCTGGATGCCTTGCCCCCCCAACCGACGGCGGTGGATTTGGAGCAGGGGTTGATCTGGCTGGGGCTGGTGGGGATATTGGATGCCCCCCGCCCGGAGGCCAAACTGGCCGTGGCGCGCTGTCATACGGCAGGGATTCGGGTGGTGATGATCACGGGGGACCACCAACTCACGGCCTATACGATTGCCAAGGAGTTGGGGATTTTGCGCCCTGGGGAGGAACTGCTGACGGGCCGGGAACTGGAACAACTCACGCCGGAGGAATTGACGGCACGGGTGGGGCAGGTGGCGGTGTATGCCCGCGTGTCGCCGGAGCACAAACTGCGCATTGTCCAGGCGTTGCAACGCAATAACCAGGTGGTGTCTATGACCGGGGATGGGGTAAATGATGCCCCGGCGCTGAAACAGGCGGATATCGGGGTGGCGATGGGGATCACGGGGACGGATGTGAGCAAAGAGGCCAGCGATATGATTTTGCTGGATGACAACTTTGCCACGATTGTGGCGGCGGTCGAAGAGGGCCGGGTGGTGTACGGAAACATCCGCCGTTTTATTCGCTATATCTTGGGGAGCAATATCGGGGAGGTGATCACCATTGCCACTGCCCCCCTGATTGGGTTGGGAGGGACGCCGCTTTCTCCTTTGCAGATTCTCTGGATGAATTTGGCCACCGATGGCATTCCGGCGCTGGCCTTGGCCGTCGAACCGGGGCGGGCGGTGGTGATGCAACAACCCCCCAAAAACCCCAAAGAGAGTATTTTTGCCCGCGGTTTGGGGGCGTACATGGTGCGGGTGGGTCTGGTGTTTTCGCTGGTGACGATTGCTCTGATGGTCTGGGCGTATGATTACACCCAAAGCTACACCCCGACGGGTTTAGACCCCCGGCGTTGGCAGACGATGGTGTTTACCACCCTGTGTTTATCCCAGATGGGCCATGCGCTGGCGGTGCGTTCTGACAGCCGTTTGTTGATTGAACTGCACCCCCGCAGCAACCCGTGGATTTGGTGGGCGGTGGGGCTTATGACCCTGGCGCAGGTGGCAATTGTGTATCTGCCGCCCTTGCGGGAATTTTTCAGTGTGTATTACCTAACGCCGGGGGAACTGCTGATTTGTGTGGCCTTTAGTTCCCTGGTGTTTGTTTGGGTGGAATTAGAAAAGCTGGTGCTCCGGTGGCTGTGGCCGGGGCGGGATACGGAGGGGTAGGTGACTTCTCCCCCTGGGTGTGCGACTATGGTTACTGAAAGAGGTGCCGTTGTCGTCTCCCAAGGAGTTGCTTCCATGACCTTGACCCCTGCGGACCCGGTACACATTCTGGTCATTGATGACAGTATGGTGGTGCGGGAGTTGATTGCCCAGTACCTTGAAGATGGCGGTTACATTTTGGAAACGGCGGCCAATGGGGAAGCGGCCTGGGCGGCGATTTGCCAGTCTCCCCCCGATCTGATCATCAGCGATTGGTCCATGCCGGGTCTGTCGGGGATTGAACTCTGTCGGCGGGTCAAATCCGACCCCAGCTTGCAACACATTTATTTTTTGATGCTCACGGCGCGGGAAGATACGTCGGACCGCATCCTGGGGCTGGATACGGGGGCAGATGAATTTATCACTAAACCCATTGACCCGGAAGAACTGCGGGCGCGGATTCGGGCGGCGTTGCGGGTGCGGCAGTTGACCCGTTCCCTGATGGCGGCCAACCAACGGCTCAAGGACCAAAACCAACTGCTGGCGTCGATGTCCCTGTTGGACGAGGAAACGGGGGTATTGAACGAGCGGGCGTTGCAGTCGGCCTTGCCGGGGCTGTTGCGCCAGGTGGGGGAACGGCCCCCCCAAACGGTGGATGAAAACGACGTTTTGTACTACCGCTATTTGAGTTTCTGGTTGCTGGCGGTGGATGGCTGGGCGCAATTGCAGCAGGAGTATAGCAGCCACATTTTGCGCCAGGTGGTGACGGTGGTGGCGCGCCGGTTGCAGAGCCACGGCCTGCCGGGGACGCTGGTGTATCGGGCGGCGGTGAACCAGTTTGCCTGTGTGACCCTGGGGTTGTCGCCCCAACGGGCCTACGAGTTTGGGCAAACCCTGCGCCAGAGCATCAGCGGCCATCCGGTGAGCTTAAGCCGCGACCTCACCATCCCGGTTACGGCCAGTTTGGGAGGGCTAGTCGTTACCAAGGACAACCTGGGGACGGCGGAAGAATTGGTGCAACGGGTGCAGGAAGTGCTGGCGAAGGCGCAAAGTCAAGGCACGAATCAATTGCTCCTGTGGGGATACGAGGAACCTAAGGCGAGCGGGTCGGCGTAGGGCGGGGTTGGGTGGTGGCCGCCGTCAGGCGTTGAATTTCGTCTCGGTGTTCGGGGGGGGCCAGTTCCGCCGCTTTGGCAAATAGGGGTTGGGCTTCCTGCCGTTTGCCGAGGGCCTGGAGCAGTTGGGCTTTGGCAAACAGGGGACGAAAATCCTGGGGATTTTGGGTGATCAATTGCTCCAAAAGGGCCAGGGCGGGCGGGATTTTTCCCTGCGCGAGATACACCCTGGCCATTTGTATCTGGATGCCTGTGACATCCGCCTGGTTGGGTTTGACCCGCAGCAGGGATTGGTGCAGGATGGATTCGGCAAGGGCGGGCCGTTGCAACTGCACCAATAAATCGGTGACGCCGACCAAGGCCAGCAGATTCCCTGGCTGCCGCCGGAGAAA
>Ga0197142_1002801_pt1 | contig 15018 bp, 8 predicted proteins | sample GBS60_MetaG_FD_148614 | JGI IMG/M metagenome (GOLD analysis project Ga0197142, IMG submission 148614) | Sediment microbial communities from Great Boiling Springs, Gerlach, Nevada, United States - GBS 60_MetaG | ecosystem: Environmental > Aquatic > Thermal springs > Hot (42-90C) > Sediment... | reverse complement strand
CACCAGCCCCCAGGTGCGGCCGTGCTGCACCGGACTCATCCCCAGGGGCATCGCCAACAGGCAGAGGATCAGGGCGCCCGCAGGCATGGCGAAGCGCTGGCCCAGTTCCACCGCGGCCCGGTTGTAAGGTTCGCTCCCCGGGGGATGGCGCTTTAGCGCCCGGCGCAGGTCCTTCAGGGACATCTCCGCCTCAGAGCGGCCGTGGACCTCCCCCGCCAAAAGGGGCAGGGGCAGGGTGTAGGAGGCGAAGTCCACTGTATGGCGCCGCTGGCCCGCCGGATCCCAGCGGATGATGACCCCGTCTTTCAGGCGCAGGAGCAGGCTTCCCTGGGAGGGATCGAAGGCCAGGAGGCCCTGGCGGGCGTAAATGGTCTGGGGGTTCTCCCGGTCCCGGGAATCATAAAGAAAGATGCCCTCCAGCTCCCGCCCCACCGCCACCACCCGGTTCACATAGATCATCAGGCCTTTGAACTCAGTATTGAAAACCTGCTCCTGGATGCCCAGATCCGCCCGCCGGCGCAGGACATCGTTCAGCAGGGCCTGGGTCTGCCTCCGGGCCCAGGGGGCGCCGAAGACGGTGAGGATCAGGGTGAGGCCGGCCACCATCAAAGCGAAGGCCAAAACCGGCCAGAAGAGCTGCCGGTAACTCAGGCCGGAGACCTTCATGGCGATGATCTCCTGATCCACCGTCAACCGCATGAGGGCCAGCATGATGCCCACGGTGGCGGCCATGGGCAGGGTGAAGATCAGCAAATAGGGCAGGAGATAGAGACAGGCCCGCACTATGTCCATGACCCCGATGCCCTTCACCACGATCATCTGCACCAGACGCATCAGCCGCCCGGAAAAGACGATGGTGGTGAAGGCCAGGAGGCTGACCGCAAAGGGATGGAGGATTTCGGTGAGGAGGTAGCGGTAAAGAATGCGGGGCATGGATCAGGGTGCCAGGAGGGGCAGGCCTGAAAGGCCGGGGGCGACGGCCGGCGCCCTTCCCCGGGAAAAGGAAGGAGCGCCGGATCCGGGCCGGCCTGCCGGGGATACCCGCCTGCGGGCGGGGTGCCTCAGTCTTCAGACCTATTTTCCTGCATACGCCAAAAGAAGGCAATCCTTATAACGGCCCAGTTCCTCCCAGGAGCCGGGAAGCTCCTCCCGGAGCCGGGGGGCGGCCCTGCGGGGCACCAGGAAGAGGACCTGGGGTTGCATGCGGACCCAGGCCGCCAGCTCCTCCCGGCTCCTCAGTTCAAAGCCGCTTTCCGGGGCCAGCTCCAGGCCGAACTCCAGCTCCCCCCGCACCTCGAAAAGATGGAGGGGCCGGCGGAGGTAAAAGGAGAGGGCCTGGGAATAAAAGCGCAGCCCCACCACCGGGGTCTCCGGGGACACCCGGGCCGCCGCGGCCAGGGCGGCCTCCCGGGGGGATCGGTAGGTGCTGATCATTCCCAGGATCAGGGTGGCGCTCAGGGCCAGGGCCAGGGCCCCCAGCGCCAGGGGCCAGCGCCGGCGCCCCAGGAGGGCTGCGGCACCGCTGAGCACCGCCGCGGCGATGGGGAGGGGGAGGGACTCCCGGAGTCCGGGGGTCTTGGCCACCTCCCGGGCCCAGGCCCCGGGAAGGGCCAGATAGAGGATTCCTGCTGCCAGCCCCAGCCCCAGCCAGAGGACGATCCCCGCCCGAAGCCCGGGATCCTCCTCCCCCTCAGCCAGGGCCCGGCCCACCAGCAGGGCCAGAGGCAGCAGGGCAGGAAGGATGTAGGGCGCCAGCTTCCCCCGGGAGAGGCTGAAAAACAGGAGGATCACCCCAGCCCAGAGGAGGAGGACGCGGCCCCGGGGATCCTCCCAGGCCCGGAGCCGCAGCACCGCCCCGGGAAGGAGGGGCGTCCAGGGGAGGAGGCCGACCAGGAGCACCGGCAGGTAGTAGAAGAAAGGCTCTTCATGGATGGGCTCGGTGGCAAAGCGGCCCACATGGTGTTCCCAGAAAAAGAAGTGGGGAAATTCCGGACAGATTAGGCTCACCCAGACAAACCAGGGCAGGGTGAGGGCCGCCAGAACCAGCAGGCCTCCGGGGTGCAGCCAGAACCCCGGAGGCCGGCGGGCCGAAAGCAGGCTGATGTCCCCCCAGATGAGGCCGGTGAGGACCAGAGCCACCGGCCCTTTGGTGAGCACCGCCAGGGCCAGGGCCCCGTAGGCCGGGTAGAGCAGGCCCCGCCGGTTTTCTTCGAAGGCCAGATACCCCAGGCCCACGGCCAGGTTGAGGAACAGGGCCAGGGTCATGTCCAGGGTGAGGAGACGGCCCAAAGTCACGTAGCCCCCGCAGGTGGCCAGCACCAAAGCCGCCCAGAGCCCCGCGGCCTCCCCCCACCAGCGCCGGGCCAGGACATAGGCCCACCCCACCCCGGCCACCGCCGACAGAGCCACCGGCAGCCGGGCGGCACACTCCGTCAGCCCGAACAGGCCAAAGCTCACCGCGAGGAGCCAGGTCACCAGGGGCGGCTTTTCCAGATAGGGGACGTAGTTGAGATGGGGGAGGAGCCAGTCCCCCCGGGCCAGCATCTCCCGGGCCATTTCGGCGTAGCGGCCCTCATCCGGATCCATGAGCCCCGCCGCGCCCAGGCGCCAGAAATAGATGGCCAGCACCGCTGCCATAAGGGACAGACGCCAGAGGGGGTGAGGGAGGTGGGCTGCCAGGCTCTGCACAGCGGCGGGGGTCACGGTCATGGAAAAGGGAAATTTCTGCCGGGTGAACTTCCAATTTCCCTCAAAAGCCAGGAATTGTCAAGGCGCACCTCCTGGCCCGGTTGTTGCTATCACCGGAGGCGAACCTGCACTGGGGGCGTGGGGGGAGCCCTGACGTCCCCTGAGGGGAGGAACGCGCCTATGCACATCGGCCGCCACTCCGTCATTTCGCCCCAGGCCATCATCGAGGAGCCGGAAAACGTGGTCATCGGCGACCACGTGCAGATCAAGGCGGGGGTGGTCCTGCGTCCGGAGACCGGCTTCATCGTCATCGGCAATCACGTGGTCATCAATCACTACACGGTCATTCATGCCAAAGGCGGGGTGGAGATCGGCGACTGGTGCATCATCGCCCCGCACTGCGGCCTCTACGCCCAGAACTACAGCTTCGATTCCTTCGACCGGCCCATCACCCTGCAGCCCAACCGGGGCCGGGGCATCACCCTGATGGGCGACAACTGGCTGGGGGCCGGGGCCATCATCCTGGACGGCGTCACCCTGGGGAAGGGCACGGTGGTGGGCGCCGGGGCGGTGGTGACCCGATCCTTCCCCATGGCCAAGGTCATCGCCGGCAACCCGGCCCGCATTATTAAGGACCGGGCCCCCCGGGACACCTGGGATTTCCGGACCACGGAGCGCTGCTCGGTGGATCTTACCCCCGAGCCCTACTGGGAATACATCCGGCGCCGGGCGGAGTTCGGTCTTGGTCACCTGAGGCCCGGCGACACCGTCCTGGACCTGGGGTGCGGCGAAGGGTATCTCACCCAGCTCTTCAGGGAGCAATGCGGCCGGATCATCGGGGTGGATTACAGCGAGGAGGCGGTGGCCCAGGCCCGGGAGCGCTACGGCCTGGATTGCCGCCATATGAGCTGCACCGCCCTGGATTTTCCGGACCAGTCCTTTGAGGTGGTCACCTGCTTTGAGCTCCTGGAGCACCTCACCCGGCTGCAGGCCCGGCGCACGGTGGCGGAGATTTACCGGGTGCTGAAGCCCGGAGGCCGGCTGGTGGGCTCCACGCCCCTGAACCCCGGCGCCGGCTCCCCGCCCGCCACCTATGCCCATATCCACGAATACACCCCGGCGGAACTGCGGGCCCTGCTGCGTCCCTTCCCGCAGGTGGAGATCGCCGGCAACTTTTTCCTGGCGGTAAAAGGCTGAACCCGGAGGCGATTCATGAACGTCCTGTTGACCACCTCTGCGGCGCCGGCGCAGTCCCCCTTCTCCACCGGCGAGAAACGCCCGCCCCTGGGGCTGGGCTTCCTCATTTCGGTGCTGAGAGATGCCGGGCACCGGGTCTTTTTCATCGACAACTATCTTAAACCCAGCAATTTTCTGGAGACGGATTATCTCTGGCGCCATGACATTGACGTGGTGGGGATCTACGCCAACACCATCTGTTTCCGGGACACCCGGCGCATGCTCTGGCGCCTGGAGTATCTGCGCCAGACCGGCCGCTGGCAGGGGAAGATCATGGTGGGCGGGCCCCATGCCGCGGTAGCCCCGGAGACCATCCCGGAGTTTGTGGACTATGTGGTGCAGGGGGAAGGGGAGCGGGTGGTGCTGGACATTGTGGAGGGCCGGGCCGCGGGGCGGCTGCTGCGGGCCCCCCGCATCGACAACCTCGACGAGCTGCCGCCGCCGGCCTGGGATTACTTTGTGCACCAGCCCTACCACTGGCGGGGCGACTGGTTCCCCGGGGCCCCGGTCTTCACCATGAACACCAGCCGGGGCTGTCCCTACCGGTGCACCTTCTGCTCGGTGGGCTCCATCTGGGGCCGCCAGTACACCTGTTTCAGCGCCGAGCGCCTGGTGGAGGACATCGACTTCCTGGTCCGGACCTACGGGGTGCAGGGCATCTATTTCCGGGAGGACAACTTCACCGTCCGCCGGGACCGCACCGAGGACTTCTGCCGCCTCCTCCTGAACCGGGGCCTGAAGATCACCTGGGCCTGCGAAACCCGGGTGGACGCCCTGGACCGGGAGCTGCTGGCCCTGATGCAGCGGGCCGGGTGTGTGGGCCTCTATTTCGGGGTGGAGAGCGGCTCCCCAGCGGTGCTGGAGCGCCTCCAGAAAGGCATCACGGTGGAGCAGATCCGCACCGCCTTCGGCTGGTGCCGGGAGCTGGGCCTGCGCACCGCGGCCAGCGTCATTGTGGGCACCCCCGGAGAGACGCCCCGGGACCTGGAGCTCACCCAGGCCCTTCTGGCGGAGATCAAGCCCACGGTCACCTGGTACAACGTCTTTGTGGGCATCCCCCGAAGCCCCCTCTATGACCAGGTCCTCAGGGAGAGGCTTTATGAGTTCATCGATGACCGGGGTCTGGTGTATCTCCCCGGGCATGACGAGCGGGTGCGCCGGTTTTACCCCGGCACCTGGGAGGCGGGGGTGCCCCTCCAAAGGCGGGAGGACGGCAGCCTGGCCGAACCCCTGATCAGCGTGGTGATGGCGGTGCATAACGGCGCCCCTTATCTCCGGCAGGCGGTGCAGAGCATTCTGGACCAGACCTTTCCGCACTTTGAATTCCTCATCGTGGATGACGCCTCCACGGACGCCACCCCGGAGATTCTGGGCCGGTTCAGCGATCCGCGCCTCAGGCTCATCACCAACCCCACCCGGCTGGGGCTGACCGCCTCCCTGAACCGGGCCCTCACGGAGGCCAGGGCCCCCTACATCGCCCGAATGGACGCGGACGATATCTCCTTGCCCCACCGCTTCGAGCGCCAGTATGCCTTTCTGGAGGAGCACCCGGAGTGCGCCCTGGTGGGGAGCGCCTATTACCGCATGGACGCCTCCGGCCGCCTCCTCGGGCTGGTTCCGGTCCTCACCGGGGATGCGGAGCTGAAGGAGGGGCTGCTGACGCAGAACTGGTTCGGGCACGGGAGCGTCATGATACGCCGCCGGGCCCTGGAGGAGGTGGGGGGCTACCAGGAGCGCTTCCGGTATGCCCAGGACTATGACCTCTGGCTCCGGCTGGCGGAGCGCTTCCGGATCGCCAACCTGGAGGAGCCCCTGTACTGCTGGCGGGTTTCGGAGGAAGGCATCTCCCAGCGCCGGAGGGAGGAGCAGGACTGCTTTGCCCGGCTGGCCCGCCAGGAGGCGGCGGCCCGGCGGCAGGGCCGGCCGGAGCCGGAGGCGGCCACCCCCGCGCCCCTGCCGGAGCCTCCGCTGGTCTCCGTCATTGTGCCCACCTATAACCGTCCCCAGATGCTGGTGGAGGCGGTGCAGAGCATTCTGAACCAGACCTACCCCCGGGTGGAGATCATCGTGGTGAACGACGGCGGGGTGGAGGTGGAGGGCCTGCTCAGCTGGCTGAACCGCCACGGGACCATCACCTATGTGCGCCATGCCGTCAACCGGGGGCTGGCGGCAGCCCGCAACACCGGCCTGCGCCTGGCCCGGGGGAAGTATGTGGCCTATCTGGACGACGACGATCTCTTCTACCCGGAACATCTGGAGACCCTGGTGAGCGCCCTGGAGCACAGTTCCTGCCGGGTGGCCTATACCGATGCCTACCGGGCCGTCCAGGTGCAGGACCGGGGCCGGTATGTGACAGTGCACCGGGAGGTGGGCTTTTCCCACGACTTTGACCGGGAGGAGCTTCTGGTGCGCAATCTCTTTCCGGTGCTGTGCCTCATGCATGAGCGCGCCTGTCTGGAGGAGGTGGGTTTTTTTGATGAAACCCTCAGCAGCCATGAGGACTGGGACCTCTGGATCCGCCTCTCCCGCCGGGAGGATTTCCTCCATCTCCCCCAGGTCACCGCGGAGTTCTCCTGGCGCACCGACGGCAGCACCATGAGCAGCGCCAAGCCTGACGATTTTGTCCGCACCCTCCAGAGGGTCTATGCCAAGCATGCGGCCCTGGTGGCGGACCGGCCGGACCTTCAGGCCCGGCAGCGGTGCTTCCTGGAAATGGTTCTGAACCGGGGTCAGGAAGCGGGCGGGGCGGAGCCGGCGGTTTCCCCGCCCCCGTCAGAGGCTGGCCCCGCCCTCTCCGAGGAGCCCCCGGCCCCGGCCGGCCCGGCCGCCGAAGGGGTCCCCCCGGTATCCGTCATCATCCCGGTCTTCAACCAGATCGAGCTCACCCAGGAGTGCCTGGAGTCCCTGTGGGCGCACACCCCGCCCGGGCTCTATGAGCTCATCGTGGTGGACAACGGCTCCACGGACGGCACCACCGCCTTCCTGAGGAAAATGGCCCGGTCCGGCCGCCTGCAGCTCATTGCCAACGACGCCAACCTGGGGTTTGCCCGGGCCTGCAATCAGGGCGCCCGGGCGGCCAGGGGGGAGTTTCTCCTCTTCCTCAACAACGACACCCAGGTGACCCCGGGGTGGCTGGAGGCCCTCCTGGACACGATCCGGGCAGACGGGACCATCGCCGCGGTGGGGGCCAAGCTCCTTTATCCTGACGACTCGGTGCAGCATGCCGGAGTGGTCTTCAATCAGAAGGGCATGGTGTATCATCTTTACCGCCAATTGCACCGGGATCACCCGGCAGTGAACAAGGCCCGGGAGTTCCAGGTGCTCACCGCCGCCTGCCTGCTGGTCCGGGCCGCAGTCTTTCATCAGGTGGGCCTCTTTGACGAGACCTTTGTAAACGGCTATGAGGATGTGGATCTGTGCCTGAGAATCCGCCGGGCCGGATACCGCCTCCTGTATCAGCCCGCCAGCGTGGTCTATCACTGGGAGAGCCAGACCCCGGGCCGTTTTGACCGGGAGCGGGAGAATTCCCGCCACTTCCGGGAAAAATGGCAGGGCTGTCTCATCCAGGACGACCTGAAGTATTACCAGGAAGACGGCCTGCGCCTGGAATGGGTGGAGGAGAAAGGGAGGGAGGGCCGGGCGGTGCTTTACGATGCCAACCCCAACCCCTTCTGGGAGGAGGCCCGGGCTCTGGCGGCGGAGGGCCGGATCGGCGAGGCTCTCTCCCGGTATGAGCTGGCCCTGCGCTTCAACCCCTTCGATCCCCGGAACCGCTCCCTCACCGCGGAGATGGAGGCGGTGCGGGAACTGGCCGCACCCCTGGATCCCGCGGTGCATGCCTGAGGCGGCGGCCGCCGGCGGAAGGACGGGGCGAAACGGGGTCCGCCCGGGGTCTGGCCGGGGGTGCCCAAAGACATCTTCCCCGGCCCGGGGCCGGGGCGATACGGGCCCGGGACGCCCCGCCCGTTCAGGAAAAATCCGCAGAGCGGCTTGGGAGCCCGCCTCCGCCCGCTTCCCCCCGAAAGGCGGGGGACGCCCCGGCTGCCCCTGGGATGGCCGGTATGATTCCGCACGTCAGGGGAGGGGGGAGGAGGCGCCCTTTGTCCTCCCCGGGTTGACCGTCTCCCGCCCTCTTTGCCCCGGCAGGGCGCCCGGAGGCCCCCCTCTCGGGATTCCCTCTTCTCCGGCCAGGCCCGGAAACTTTCCTCGCCCAGGCTTGCCAAGGGGCACTTTCTTTAATACTGTTAGGGGGACGGTTAATGGGGGCCGTTTCCGGAGGGACGCCCCAGGAGGCCGGCCCCGCGGGGAGGCAGGATGGCAGGCCGACCCGTACCCGGCTCTTTTCCCGGGCCGTCAATTTCAGCGTCGGTGGTGCATGATGACCAAGGACAGTTCCCCCCGTGAGAGGCAGACCCCGTGGCCGGAGGGGGATTGGTTTCTGGACCGGGGCAGCCCCGCAGACCTCATCGCCTACGAGCGCCAGGAGGTGCTGGTCCGGGGCCGCACCGCCTTTCAGGAGTATGAGATCTTCACCAATTCCATCTTCGGGCGGGTCCTGGTGCTGGACGACCGGCTGCAGTCCGCCTCCCGGGATGAATTCATCTACCACGAGGCCCTGGTGCAGCCGGTGATGGTGTCCCATGCGGACCCCCGGCGGGTGATGATCATGGGAGGCGGCGAAGGGGCCACGCTCAGGGAGGTGCTCCGGCACCGCACCGTCACGGAGGCGGTGATGGTAGATATCGACGCGGAGCTGGTGGAGGTGTGCAAACACTGGCTCCCCACCTTCCACCAGGGGGCCTTTGACGACCCCCGCACCCGCCTGGTGGTGGCCGACGCCCGGGCCTGGCTGGCGGAGCAGCCCGACGGCGCCTTTGACGTCATCATCGTGGATCTGCCGGAACCCCTGGAGGAGGGCCCGGCCCTGAAGCTCTTCACCCGGGAGATGTACGAGCTCATCCGCCGGAAGCTGGCGCCCGGGGGGCTGATGTCGGTGCAGTCGGGATCCGCCGGGGTGGCGGGGCAGCTCATGCCCGATATCTTCTGCACCCTGAATTCCGTCTTTCCCCGGGTGATGCCATACGTCGCCTTTGTCTCCAGCTTCATGGATCTGTACGGCTTCCATGTGGCGGGGGGGGAGGATTTCCGGTGGCCCGGGCCGGAGCTGGTGGCCGCCCGGCTCAAGGAGCGGGGGGTGACGGGTCTGAAGTGGTTCAGCCCGGAGTATTCCGTGGCAGTAAACCGGCTTCCGGTGTATCTTGTGGACCGCCTCCGGGAGGAGGGCCGCCTGCTCACCGATGACCAGCCCTTCGGCCCCCGCCGGCCCGGGGAGCGGATCTTCTACTGAGTCCCGGGGCCCGAAAGGGGAAATCCGGCACTGCGGCGGCCCGCGGTTTCTCAGAATGGACGGTGAAGATTTCATGGCCAAACGGGTGGGGGTCTATGTGGACTCCATGAACATCATGCGCAACGGCGGCTACGGCATGCGCTATGAAGTGGTGCGCCGCCTGGCGGCCCAGGATGGGGAGGTGCTGCGGCTCAATGCCTATGTGGCGGTGGACGAGGAGCGGGCCGCCTCCGACCCCACCTACAAGAGCACCCTGAATTTCATCCTCACCCTGCGGGATCTGGGCTTCAAGGTGGTGGAGAAGCCCATCCGCTGGTTCACGGATGAATCGGGGCGGACCTACGGCAAGGCCAACCTGGATATGGAGATGGCCCTGGACATCATCTCCCAGTCCGACCGCCTGGATGTCATTTATCTCTTCACCGGGGACGGGGATTTCACCAGCGTGGTGAACATGGTGCAAAACAAGGGCTGTCGGGTGGAGCTGGTGGCCTTCGCCAATGTCTCCGCCCGCCTCCGGAGGGAGGTGGACCTTTTCATCCCCGGCTATCTCATTCCCAATCTCCTGCCCACGGGCCAGGCCGAGGCCGGGGCTCCCGCCTGGGGGGAGCCCGGCAGCCGGGTGCGGGGGGTATGCACCAAGTTCTTCCAGGACCGCCGCTACGGTTTTCTCCGATTTATGCACACCCTGGGCAAGTTCTGGGTCACCGACACCCGCCTGGAGGAATCCCCCTACACCTCCGTCTTTTTCCTGGAGAAAGACCTGCCCCGGGGGGTGCCGCCGGAGCACCTCCCCAGCCGGGACTATATCCTGGAGTTCACCCTCAATGAGACGGAAAAGGGCCTCGTGGCCGGCGACATCGAGCTGGTTTACAAATACTGACGCGTCCGGCCGGGGATGCCGGGGCCCCCTTCCGCTTTCAGTTTTTCCCCTTTTCCTCCGAGAGAAAGGGGGAGGGGCCGGTTTTCCCCATCCCGACCTGCCTGAAAGGAGCTGACATGCGGGTTCTGTTTGTGGCCTCGGAGGCGGTTCCCTTTGCCAAGACCGGAGGGCTGGCGGATGTCATCGGCGCCCTGCCCCAGGCGTTGATGGATCTGGGGGTGGAGGTGAGCGTGCTCATGCCCGCCTACGGTCCGGTGAAACAGGGCAAAATCCCCCTGAAGGTGGCGGCGGAGGATCTGGAAGGCCGCCTGGGCTGGCAGCCCCTGGCCTTCTCGCTGCTGACACCCGCGGCGGGGGACTATCCCTTCTGGTTCGTGGAGCGGGATGAGTTTTTCGAGCGCAGCCAGCTCTACGGCACCCCCAAGGGCGACTACTTCGACAACCTGGAGCGCTTCGCCTTTTTCTGCTCCACGGTGCCGGCCTGCTGCCAGGCCCTGGGTTTCTGGCCCGACGTCATCCACTGCCATGACTGGCAGGCGGCTTTGGTGCCGGTGTATCTCAGGCACCGCTGGCAGCACACTCACCTCCGCGGCGCCAAAACCCTCCTCACCATCCACAACCTGGCCTACCAGGGGCTCTTCCCCAAGGAGAAATTCCCCCTCCTGGGGCTGGACTGGTCCCTCTTCACCATCGACGGCCTGGAATTCTATGACCAGGTCAATCTTCTGAAAGGCGGCATCGTTTTTGCCGACGCCATCAGCACCGTGAGCCGGGGGTACAGCAAGGAGATCCAGACCCCTGAATTCGGCTACGGGCTGGAGGGGGTGCTCCGGAGCCGGGCCGAGGCCCTCTTCGGCATCGTCAACGGGGTGGATTACCGGGAATGGGATCCGGCGGCGGATCCCTACATCCCCCACCGCTACTCCCCCGAGGATCTGAGCGGCAAGGTGAAGAACAAGATGGCCCTGATGGCCGCCTTCAATCTGGACCTCCGGCTGGCGAACCAGCCGTTGTTCGGCATCATCTCCCGACTGGCGGACCAGAAGGGCTTCGATCTGGTGGCCCAGGTCTTGCCAGAGCTCATGGCCCGGGACCTGCCGGTGGTGATCCTGGGCACCGGCGAGGAGAAGTACCACCGCTGGCTGGCCCAGGAGGAAAAGAAATACCCCGGGAAGCTGGGGGTAAAGATCGCCTTTGACAACGCCCTGGCCCACCTCATCGAGGCCGGGGCCGACATGTTCCTCATGCCCTCCCGGTATGAGCCTTGCGGCCTCAACCAGCTCTACTCCCTCAAATACGGCACCGTCCCGGTGGTGCGGGCCACCGGCGGGCTGGCGGACACGGTGGCGCCGGTGGACGTGAAGAAGGGCACCGGGACCGGATTCCTTTTCCGGGAGTACTCCGCCGAGGCCTTCATCAAAGCCATCAATGAGGCGGTGGCCGCCTACCGGAACCGGGAGCTCTGGCAGCAGATCATGAAAAACGGCATGGCCCAGGACTGGTCCTGGAGCGCCTCGGCCCGGGAATACCTCACCCTGTACGAACGCCTGCGTTCCGGCTGAAAACCGGCGGAGCCGGGTGCCGGGGGACCGGCGGGGTCAGGGGGGCCGGGCCGGAAGGGGCGGGGGAAGGCCTGCCGGGGCTGATGGAACTGGCGGGAGGGCGTGGGGAGGGAAGGGCGGGAAGATCCGGGGGCCGGCAGGTGGTGCCGGAGGCCGCCTTTTTCCCAGCCGGGCCGGGGCCTGGGGGCAGGAGCGGGCCCCGGGGGGAGGTGCGGAGAGAGGGGCTCAATTCCGGCAGCCTGCCCGTCCCCGCCGCCCTTGACCCCGGCCCGGACCCGGGGACAGGGAGGGCAGGCGGGGGGATCCGGGATTCTGGTCCGCCCCGCCGCCCCTTTCTCCATCCTGCACACGGAGCCCGGGGTCCCCGCCCCGGCAGTCCGCCCCCGGGATCATCCCGGCAGGCTTCCCCCCGGTTCACCGGCGGCAGAGGTTTCCCCGGGCCCCAAAACCTTTCCCGCTCCTCCACCTGGGGCCGGGACTCACCGGAGAGAGGCCGGATGGGGGGAAAATGACATGCCCCTTCCGCCCCTTCCCCCTTTCCGGACGCAAAATCCGGGGTCGCCGGGGCGGCAGGGCCCTCCTGCCCCCGGGCTGATCCGTCCCGCGCCGGGTCCCCCCGGTTACCCGGAGTCCGCCCTGTCCCCCTGCCGCCTCAGTCCTGGACGGGAGTCCCGGATCCGGAAGCGCTTGGACCCCGCCCCCGTCCTGCCGCTCCGCCTTCCCCCTTCCCCTTCAGCTGCGGCCCCGCCTTACCGCTTCAGGGCCAGGACCTCCTCCATCATGTTGTCCGTGGTGGTGATGATGCGGGAGTTGGCCTGGAAGGCCCGCTGATAGAGGATCATGCGCACGAACTCATTCCCCAAATCCACATTGGACTGTTCCAGGGCGTTGGCGTTGATGCGGCCCAGGCCGTTGGTTCCCGGCGCGCCGGTGAGGGGCACGCCGGAGTCCTGGGTCTCGGTATAGAGATTGCTCCCTTCCCGGCGCAGTTTCCCCGGCGCGTTGAAGCGGGCCAGGGTGAGCTGGTAGTGGGGAATGATCTGGCCGTTGGAGTAGTGCCCGGTGATGATGCCTTCGTTATTGATGGAGATGCGCTGCAGGAAGCCCGGGCCGTAGCCGTCCTGGGAGGCGTAGTTGGTCACCGAGCTGGCCGCGTACTGGGTGGTGCTGCCGCCGCTGGTGTTGCGCAGGGCCAGGTTGACGTTCCCGATGTTGAAGCCGCTCAGGTCCAGGGTGTAGAGGCCGCCGGAGACCATGGTGCCGTTGTTGTCAAAAATCATGTCCGAAGGCCCGCCACCCCCCTGATCGGTGATGAGGGCGGTGATGTCGATGCCGTCCAGGGTGGCGCTGACGGTCCAGTCGTTGGCCGCCGTCTTGGTGAAGGTGGTGGTGAGGGTGCGGAGATTCCCCAGACGGTCATACAGGCTGATGGAGGTGGCATAGGTGCCGCCCACCTCGGCGTTGGCGTCCAGATTGAGAACCATCTCCACCCCGCTGGAGGCCCGGGGCGCAGCGTAGTTCTGGGTGATGGTGATGTCCACGTCCACCCCGGTGGGGGTCTTGGTGTCGGGGTCGATGAGCTTCCCCTGCACCCGGTAGCCGTGGGCGTTGATGAGATAACCGTCCTTGTTCAGGGAGAAGTTGCCGTCCCGGGTGTAGAAGACGCTGCCCCCCAGGGGGTCCTTGACGATGAGGAAGCCGGTGCCGGTGATGGCCACATCCACATCGTCGGCGCTGGTGTCCAGGGAGCCCTGGGCCCAGACGGTGGAGATGTCGGCGATGCGGGAGCCCCGCCCCACCTGGCCCGGCCCGGAGCCGGTGGAGACCAGCTGGGCCATCAGGTCCTCAAAGTGCACGGAGCTGTACTTGAAACCGGTGGTGTTGATATTGGCGATGTTGTCGCCCACCACGGTCATGGCCTCGCCGTAGCTGTTGAGGCCGCTCAAGCCGCTGTACATGGCGGTGGAAAGTGACATGGACCCCTCCTTTTGGCCGGGGCGGAGCCGGGCGCCTTCCGGCGCCTGTCCCCTGGGCTTCGCCCCTCTCATCCTCTGCATGTGATTCCGACCGGGACCGGGTTCGGGGCCCCTCCCCCGGGTGCAGGATGAAATCCTGACTTCCCCCCCGCCTCCGCTTGCCACCGGCCCTCAAAAGTCCCCCCTGTTCCTGCCCTTACCCGCCGAGGGGTGGGAGGGCAGCGGGGCTTCGGCAGCAGACTCACCCGCCCTCCTCTCTCCTCTCTCCTGGGACCTGAGAGGGTGGGAGCCTTGGGGTTTCCCTCCCCGGGTCCGGGGACCCCGGTCAGTTCCGGCCCACGGAGACGATGTTGTCCACCAGGACCGGCTTGCCGTCCACCTTCACCCAGACGCCGCCGGGATCCTGATAGACCTCGGTGACCGTGCCGGTGAAATAGTTGGTGACCTCCAGCCCCTGGCCTTTGGCGTCCACCGCCCGGATCTGGTAGGAGTAGCTGCCGTCGGGGGCGACCTTGCCCTGGGAGTCCTTGCCGTCCCAGGTGAACTGCCGGAGACCCGCCGGCTGGCTCCCCAGCTCCAGGGTGCGAATGGTTTTGCCGCCGGCATCGAAGATGGTGACGGTGACCTGCCGGGCGTCCTGGGGCAGCTGGTAGGAGGCGCTCACCCCCCGCCCCCCCGCAAGGGTAAGGGCGTTGCCCACCCCCCGCACCGTTTTGCCCAGGAGGGCCACCCCCCGGGCCATGCCCAGGGAGTCCACCAGGTGCTGCACCACCTTGCCCACCGCCACCAGGTTGGTGTTGGCGTTGAGCTGCTGCTCCAGGGAGCTGAACTGGGCCAGCTGGGCCACAAAATCCTTGGGGTCCTCCGGGGCCATGGGGTCCTGGAAGCGCAGCTGGGTCACCAGGAGTTTGAGGAAGTCCTCCTTGCCCATGGTCTTGGCGGGCAGGGTGAACCGGGTGGGCGCGGCGGAAAAGCTGTCTTTAGCGGTAGCCGCGGCAGTGGTCATGAGCTTCCTCCCTTATCCGGGCAGGTTCAGAGGGGTCAGTCCCGGGGCCGGAGCGACATGCGCCCCCTCCCCGCCCTGGGTTGATGAAGCCGGTCTTCCCTTGATACCGGTCTTACCTCTTTCACCGGTTTGCAGCGCCGGGGAGCGGAACCCGGGTTTCCCCCCCCCCTCATAACCTCCTGGGTTGCCTTGCTCCTGATCCCCGGTGCACCCCCGTATCCCGGGCACGCCTGCTCCTCCGGGTTTCCCCGGGGATGGCGGGAGGGCTCAGGCAAAGAAATCCACTCCCCGGGTCCGGAAGCGGGACGGGGTCCCGGGAG
>Ga0197142_1002800_pt1 | contig 15019 bp, 15 predicted proteins | sample GBS60_MetaG_FD_148614 | JGI IMG/M metagenome (GOLD analysis project Ga0197142, IMG submission 148614) | Sediment microbial communities from Great Boiling Springs, Gerlach, Nevada, United States - GBS 60_MetaG | ecosystem: Environmental > Aquatic > Thermal springs > Hot (42-90C) > Sediment... | reverse complement strand
AAGAACTTCCGAGTTTGGAGGAATTAAATCGAAGGCTATTTGATGTTCCCATTTCCAATCCATATAATACCAGGAAATTTTGGAAAGGTTTTCGTAGAATTTTGCATCACCTTCAAGGTTACTTGGATAAAAAAACATTAAACCTGTGTCGGGGCAAAGGTAAAGAAATATTTTATTTACATTTTTGAAAATATAACTAACATCAATTGAATAAGATTCTTGATAAGCTTTGATAATTGGTGCAACATCGAATTCTTTTAATAAGATTGAATTTTTTTGGGAAATGGGGCTTGGAGCATGCAATACTGATTGTTGAAATTTTGGCATTGATAGAATAAAATAATTTTTTTTGAATGCTTGTTTGAAAAAATTTTCAAGTCTTTTTCGTGCAATCAAATTCTCCTCGATTTTACTTGGAAAAATCCAATGGTTTATTGAAGTTAATTTAACATCATAAAAGGTGTCTTTTGAGGTGGTATGTACACCTGAACCATCGGTTCCAATATTTTTAGATAAGCTTTCCTTAGGGTGCAAAGATAATCCACCATTTAAATAAATACTTAAATACCAAAATATAGCCCAGGTATTTAATTTACCTTGCAAATTATGAACTAATTGAGACCAGTAGTCATAAGCATTATTTAAATTAAAATCAAAAATTTGTTCCTTACTTAATAGTGTAATTTGTTTTGCCGGGTTTTTCTCGAACTTTTTCCAGGCTCTGTCCCAGGTTGCCCAACCACCACTGCAAGTGGCAGGTTTTAGAAAGAAAGCATCTGGTAAACCAGCGGAATCTATGGAGAACATAAAACCAGAGATATGCATAACTTTTTCATTGTTTTCATAAAATCTCAAAGCTTCGTTCATAAACTTTAAAAAATATGGGCTTGTAACAATATCATCTTCTAATACGATAATTTTGCCATATTCATTGACTATTCTTGTGACACCATCGATAATATTATTTGCTAAGCCCCAGTTTTTTTCTCGTTCGATAATGATAACATTTTTAAAACCTTTTATAGTTTTCAAATAGTCTCTTACTTCGTTTACTTTTGTTACATCATTTTCGTTTTTGGGACCATCGCTAAATATAAAAAGCTCGCTTTCATCGGCGAAAATATTTTTTTGCAAAGCTTCGATTGTTTGTTTAGTATGCCAAAGGCGATTATATGTGAATAAAACTATCGGTGCTTTGTTATGCTTTTTAACATCCATCATTGTTCCCAAGTGTAGATGTATGGAAAATTTCTGAATATATTGCTTTTGGAATTGTTTTTGCACGATTAAATGTAAGAATAACAATCGACATCAGTTGATTCGGATCCAAGTTATTTTTCTTAGTCATATTTAATTTATTCTTATTGAAAGACAAAAAAAATTAATAAACTCATAGTTTCATTGCAACGACCCAGTAACCTTGTGGATCAAGTATCGGATTATCATCCAGTTTATCTAAAATCGGAGCAATTTTTTGTGTCAAATGGTAAAAAAGATTAACTATTTCATCAACCTTATTGCCCAATCCAAGCTTTACAAGTTTGTGCCTAAGAGTTCTTTCAACAAAATAATTCAATTTCAAAAGCCACATCGTGAAAAAGCCTCCTACTGGATAAAATTCTAAAATTTTGAAACCGGTCTTTGTAAGTAAAAATTGTAAACCGTAAGGGGTATACCTAAAGTAATCGTGTGGCGCTTCGTGTACCCACCAATTGAAAGGGACGGAGATAATGAAAATCCCATTTTTCTTTAAAATTCTATTTGTTTCCTCTAAAAACTTAAGTGGATTGTATAAATGTTCCATTACAGAAAAAGCAACAGCGACATTGGCAAATTCATCAGGCAAATCGATTTTCTCATTTAGATTAGAAATCACATCGGCTTTGATATTATGAAAAGATTGAGACCAATCGACTCCAACATACTTATCGACGTATTTAAGAAAAAAGTCTTTATATGGAGCCTCTCCGCAGCCAAGATCAACTAAGGTTCCTTTATAATATGGTATACACTTATTGAGAAAATAATCACCGAAATCGTAAATAAGATAATTAACATTATTACGGTTTGGATGGTTTTGGGATGCTCCTTTTGTATATTCAGATTTAAACAACATAATACACTCCTTTAGCCAACTTAATTATTTCTATTTACATTGAAAAAATTTGTAGATTTTTTTAGATACAAATTCAATTTCGTCTTTTTTAATTCCATAGAACATAGGTAACCTAATCAGTCTTTCACTTTCTTTTGTGGTGAACTTATCTAATCCAACAAATCTACCAAATTTTTTCCCAGCGGGAGATGAATGCAATGGAACATAATGAAAAACAGCTATAATGCCATGTTCTTTTAAAAAGTTTAAAAGTTCTGTTCTTTCTTTTAAATTTTTAACTTTAATATAGAAAATGTGCCCATTGTGGTGGGAATGATTTGGTATTTGTGGTAGTTCAATATATCCATCAAGATAGAGTTTGTACAAATGTTCAAAGTATGAATTCCAGGCATTCAACCTAAAATTTGAAATTTGGGATATAACTTCGAGTTGGCCCCAAAGATAAGCGGCGCTAACATCATTCATCAGGTAACTACTCCCAATGTCGACCCAAGTATACTTATCTACCATTCCTTTAAAAAATCGGTTTCTGTTGGTTCCTTTCTCACGGATGATCTCAGCTCGTTCGACGAACATATCATCGTTTATTATTAAAAGTCCACCTTCGCCAGCGCTTGTAATATTTTTTGTTTCGTGAAAAGAATAGCAACCAAGATGGCCTAAGGTACCCAAGGGTTTTCCTTTGTATTCAGACATTATTCCTTGAGCAGCATCTTCGATTACATAAAGATTGTATTTTTTGGCAATTTCAAGTATTTTATCCATTTCGGCGGAGATTCCAGCATAATGGACTACGCAAATAGCTTTTGTTTTTTCAGTAATTGCGGACTCAATCAAATTTTCATCTATATTCATTGTATCAGGTCTAATATCCACAAATACAATCTTAGCTCCTCGCAGAACGAATGCATTAGCAGTTGAGACAAAGGTAAAGGAGGGCATAATGATTTCATCACCAGGCTTTGTATCTATTAAAATTGCAGCCATTTCAAGTGCTGCTGTACACGATGGAGTAAGTAAAGCCCTTTTACAACCAAGGTTATTTTCAAACCATTGTTCACATTTTTTGCTGTAAAAGCTATTTCCAGAGATTTGAGAACTTCGAAGAGCATCGAGAACATATTGGTCTTCAATGCCCGTGTAACAGGGTTTGTTAAAGGGAATTGTGAAGTTCATTTTTTCTCTCAAAGTTAAATGATTTCATGTATTTTTTAGCATCAGGTCCGGTATTAAAGATCAAATCAATTATGCTTACCTCATGTACAAAAGGTGGATAAAGTTGTGGATATTCTGGATATCCAGAATAATCCATCCAATCAAGTATAATATTTTCTTTTTTAAATAAATCATCATCAATATAGCTTTTTGCAGAAGGCCCAGATAGATAGAAATTTGCTTTCAATTTTTTTAAAATTTCAACCAATCGTTCAGTTTTACGCAAATTCCTGTTATAATCTAAGTCAGATGAACACAAAATTTGTGTTTTTATTCCTAATATTTGATTTAAAGTTAAAATAAATTTTAGATTAACCTCCCACAGATATAATTCGTAGGTTTTATAATATAGTTCTTCAAACAAATCTTTAAAATCTTTAAAATATGGTGCTTTGGAATAGTTTAAGACAATGCTTTTCCAATGTTTGATGTTCCACTTTTCCCTCCAAACAATTTTCACATCTTTAATGATTTTCTTTTGAGTTCCATCAGTTGGTATAGTTAACCATACTATACCATTTTTGGTTTTTATCCTATTTCTATTTCTCCAGTCTCTAGTAGTATACTGAACGTCATTGTATATAATGAAAATATCAACCATGTTAATCATATCAAAGTATCCTTTCCAAGGAATGTAATTTGGTTGAATAATAGCAACTTTTTTCATTTCCATTAATGAAAATGTGAATTAAGATATTAAATCAAATTATCCTATTCATTTTAATTAATTGCATATAAAAAATTAAAATATTTTTTCATTTTAGAAAAAAACATTATTTCATTCAATGTAGTTAAATATTTCATCAAAAGTTTCAATTTCATATATATTTGATGGAACCCGATCAAATAAAAGTCTTGAATCGAACACTGGCAAATATGAATTTTTTCTAATAATATAAAAAATCATTTTATATTTAGCTAACCAAGAAGGATAAATGTCTGAAAAAAAGTTGTCACCAATGGATATTGTTTCCTCAGGGTTAAGGTTATAATTGATTAGGACTTCTTTAAAGCTGTTGAAATTCGTATATGGGTCATATTTTTCTTTTACTATTAAAATTTGATCGAAGAAATTCTTTAAATTTTTTAACTTATGGTGGTGTGTTTCACTATTACTACCAATTGTCAATAGAATTATCTTTTTTTCTTTTTCTTTCATTGTAGTTAGAAATTTTATGGCATCATCAAAAACTTCTACTGGCGGCAAGTTTTTTCTATATATCGTAAGGTGTTCTTTTTTATCAAGATTATGTTTTGTCGAAATGATATCAATAAGATTTTGTATCTGGCCGTTAATAATAATATTAATGCAATCCATTAAAAAGGTGATTTTGGGAATATTAATTTTTGATTGAATGTGATCGTATAAGAGACTACATCTTTCAAATGTAAATTTAAGAGTATTTACTATTGTATTATCCAAATCAATAATTATATTTCGGATTTTATTTTTTTTAAGAGGTATTTTTTTTTCCGAAAGAAACCTAACAATTTTTAATTCTTGTGTTGCTTTTTTACTTTGACAAGTTTCATTTGTCACTTTCGAAATCTGGCAACCAAATAGGTTATCCAGCAGATTGGTATCTAAAAATAAAGAAGCAATGGCAGAGGTTCCTATCCTAGGATTTACATCAGAAATGAATAATTCTCCTGAGCTTTTATCCAAAATTATTTGAAGATTATAAATCCCCACAAAGGCAGGTTTACTAAAAGTATTCCTTAATGAATTTATAAGTAAAGACACTTCTTTATTTGGAAAGACAACTTTCATCACTGTGGCAAAACCTAAAGAAGTCATAATTCTTTGTCTAACAATGAAATCAGAAGCCAAACCTTCCATAGAAATAGAAAAATCGATTGAAAACTCTTCAAAATTTTCAATTAATGGTTGGGCAATATAACTTTCAACGTGCAGTTCATTTTGGATTTTCTTATAATCGCTTTCATTAAAAATTTTTATGATATTTTTACTACCTGAGCCAGTGTTTGGTTTTAATATTATTGGGAAACTTGGAGGGGGATTGTCTAATTTGAATGTGGGCAAAACAGGCAAATTATGAAATTTTAAGAATGTGTATGTTTTTGCTTTATTTAAAAAGGTTTCGACAATTTCATATTCAGGAACCAAGATAAAAGTATTATAAATTTCACGGAACTTTGTTTTTAGTTTGGAAAGAATTTTCAAATCAATCGGTGTGGAAGGAATTATGTAATTAATACCGTATTCCTTACATAAATTTTTTAAAGCATAAGTATATGCTTTTTCATCACTGACAGGGGGTACTTTGATAAAATTATCACAAAAATATCTAGTAATATTGTCTTCGTAAATGTCGGCCACATAAATATTAGAATAGGGGTTCCACTTTTTTATATTTTTTACCAGTGTTAATCCTTGAAACCCACCGCCACAGGTAATAAGAATTTTCATCTTCGAAATTTTTTCTATTTTGGTTTAACTTTGATATATATTCCATTAGAAATTTCAGGGTAACCTTCACCTATCCTCATAAGTGATGTAAACAAGTTTTGGTCAAAATTCAGTATTTTCATTTGATCAAAAGTTATAGGTTTTAACATTAATCCTTTTATTTCAATAATCTTGAGGCCTGTATCAACAACATCTTTTGTTAACTTTTCTAAATCGTAGTATCTTTGGTGCCCCAACATTAAATCGTGTTCGCTAAGTTTATATAAATTATCTAAAAGTCCGGCATAAAATCCTATTAGCCTATGTAAAGATTTAGCATTTGGTACAGCAATGTGAATAACTCCATTTGACGAAAGATAATTTTTGTATTTGGACAATAAAAATGTTGGTTCGTTTACGTGTTCTAAAACAAAGCCCATTTCTATTCTGTCGAATTTTAAATTTGCAGGCGGTTCAAATTTTTCGAAGCTGTTGTTTATTATGTAAACATTTGATATTTCTTTATTTTCTTTAATAAACTCGTTAATAATTTTATTTGAGCCTTCAATAATATAATAATTTTTAATTTTCCCATCTAATACAAATTTTATTAAAGCTCTTGCTAAAATTTTAAAACCTATTCCCAAACTTAAAAAATTTTCAAAGGGCCCGAAATCTTGTATATCATTTTCCAATATATTTGCAAACCATTTAAGCATAAGCTCATTTTCGTCTTTAAATTTAAAAGAATTTGTATATGCAGAGGAAAATTGGTCTAGCCTTTTACTTTTGGTTTGATAGTTTTTCATATCTTTTTCTTTCTATGTTTTCCTAAATAACTTAATATTTTAATTTGAAAAAATTTCTTTCCATTGTGAAAGCAACGAATCGATTGAAAACTTTTTCTTTATAATATCAGCATTTCTTGAAAGTTGGGTTACATCAAAGTTGAAATCGAATTCATCGTCGAAACTATAAACTTTGATACCCAGTGAACTGAAATATTTGTATGAGTTCTGGTTTTGATCGAGGTAAATTTTTTTTCCCAAACCCAAAAGTTGAATTATGTTACCAAAGCCTTGGGACCTATTTTGGTAAAAAATTCCTATATGGACATTAAAAAGAATTTGAAGATATTGAGCATAGTTTAAAAAATCAAAAATAAAAATAATTTTTTCTCTAAATATTTCTTTTCCAACTTCAACCACTTGTCTAATATAATTTTTTTCTTTTCCATACGATAATGGAACTACTATTTTAATTCTTTCTTGTTTGAATTTTTTTAATTTATCAAAGACAAATAGATGACGATTAGTGGGTGCTGCGGAGTTACCAACTAAAATCCATAGTTCACTTTTACTATTTTCTTTAAGATGTTCATAATTCTTTGGATCGTATACATTAGATGGATACATAATACAAGCAAAATTTTTAGGTTTGACTTCATATTTGTCAGTCAAATACTTGTAATCATAATCATTTGTTATTACATTTCGAATTTTTTTTATTAGATTTATTTGAGCCTGACTCTGCTCTTCCGGGAAATAAAAATCACCTCCCCACATTACCCAATACACCTTGTCCAATATCTCTTGGGGCATTTGGTTGAATAAATTTACTACCTCTTCAAAGAACAAACCATGAATGATAATTCTTTTTGCTACGTTTATGTATGGAAGGATATAAAAGAAATTGTTAAAACTATTGAATGAAATTACATTTGCGCTTGTTGGATGATATTCAAGCTCGGGCATTGCCTTCCCATAGATTACAAATAAATGTTCTTCCGGGGGAAAGTTTTGGTTGATAAAATCGATAAATGGTGGTATGAATTTATCTAAAAACATTATATGCAAATTTAAATTTTTAGTATCTATCATATCGGTAAATCCAACTATTAAATTGATTAGTAGAGTGTAATTGCAAAAAATATACCAAATTGGAAGTCTTTCCACTATTTGAAATATTTCTGGAAAATGCGGGCGGATGTTTGGCGAACAACGCTTTCATCATCGTAAAAGCCGTTTTCGATTTTGTTCTTGATATTTAACAGTTTCTGGGCGTCGTTGGAGATGTCGAGTTTATCTGTTGGATTGGTAGCTATTGGAGTGCGTTCATCTTTTTGAATATTTGGCTTGGGCTCTGTTTTTATGGTTGCAGGCGTAATATTTTGCAGATTGCCTTTACCGATGCCTTTTATGTTCATATTTCCCTCTTCTTGTATAAAAGTAACTTCTTTTGTTTGTTTAAATCTTTAACTTTTTCGGAGTGTAATTTCATATTTTTCTCAATGATATCCAAATTAATTTTCTCTTGTTCCATAATTTTTTTAATTCTGTTTAGCCATCGGTTGTGATTGTTTCGGAAGTAGATGTCAAGATTCGAGTCCTTTGCTATTTCAGTGAAAATAGAAAAATATGGTTCTCTTTGGTCAAGAATTTGAATTATTTTATCTATTTTATTTTCATAATCTTCACTATTGTTGAGTAAATCAGAAATAGAAGAAGTAGATTTTTCGATTTCTGAAATCACTTTTTCCACTTGTTCAGGACTAAACTTTTGCGTTTGCAACATTTTTATCCTCGAGGGTAGAAGCTACATAACGAGCAATTTTCAAAGCAACTTCGGGTGGGATTTGTTGAACTACTTCTTTTGTTTCGGTATTAATAAGTTTGAAAATCATTTTCTTTGTATCCTCATCACGAGTGAATTGAACCATTAAAGAATCGTCGGCTATTATTTCTTGCAAACGTCTGGCAATTTTATCATAGTCAATCTTTTTAGAGGGTTCTTTAATCTCCTGTTGGCTAATATTATTCACAAAATTGTTGAAATTTTCTATGCCCTTCTGGTTATTTTGTGGTTGATTAAAAGGTTCAACAAGCTTATTTGAATGGACAGTTAAACGATGCTCCGGCAAATTAGTTTGCAATTCATTTACTGGCGGTCCTTCGATTGGGGTAATCATATCTACCTCCCCTTTTTATAACTAATAGCTAGTATAATAAACATTTAATAAAGAACCAGCGGAATTTAGGAATCCTGTATACTGGGCTTGTGCTTTAAGATAAGCTTCGAGGCTTCGGAAGTATTCGTTCTTATAGCTTTCTGCCTGAATTTCAATTTTTGCTTCTAAGTCGGTGATTCGCTTTTGCATTTCATATATTTGCTTCTGAACATTTTGGGTTTTGTTTGTAATATAGTTTGTGTCGCCCGAAAGTAGCCCAACAATGTTTTTTAATTTATTAACAAAGCTATCGGAAGATGTAAACAAATCGGCAACCTTTTTGTAATCCGATTTCAATGCTTCCGAAAGCTTGGTGGTATCGGAAATCGAAAGTGTTCCATCGGAGTTTGTTTTGATACCGATTTCGTTCAGATATTGAGGATTGCCAGTTTGTGCCGATGTTACAGCTTGTGAAGGGATGACTCTCAAGTTAGAAATCAAATTCCTAAGCAAAGGTTCATCTTTTAACAGGTTTTTGTTATTGTTTAGAAATTGCAGTATCTCGTTGTATGCATTTATGAGTGGATTAAGTAAGTTTTGAACTGCCGAGGTATCGACATCAGTTGTAAGCGTAATAGGTTGAGAATTTTGGTCTTGAACTTTAAGTAAATTAATTGTAAGACCTTGAATCACATCGGAAAGGGAGTTGGAACTTCTTGTTACAAGAATTCCGTTGATTTCTGCTTCTGAGTTTAGTTCATCAACAGCGGCGATTCTAAAATGAGCATACTGATTTCCACTTTGAATTGGTGTTCGTATGCTAGCGTTAGGGTCGACATTGCCAAAACCAAGAGCATTAAGAACACCGCTCCCGTTGTCGTCAAAGGTAATCTTGTTATCCGCTCCAGTGCCTTTAGCCGTTAAAGTAAGTCTAACGGTTGAGCTCGTATCTTTAATAACCGAAGCAGTTGCATTGATATCCGAAGTGTTATTTATTGCTGTTGCAATTAATTTAAGAGCATCTTCGTTTGATGTTCCGGAATTAATTGTAACATTTACAGTTTTACCGTTGATGATAAAACTCAAGTTTGAGCCGAAGACTGTGAATGTATCTGTTGCGGTCAATCGGTCGGAAATTAATACATCGTTACTCGCAAGGCGATTTACTTTTATTGTGTTAATACCAAGTAATGCCTCTCCGGTTGCTGATGCGGAAACTATGGAAGGGTCCGAGGAGGTAGCCTTTCTTGTAACAAACAGTGAAGGAGCACTTGCAGTGGAAAATTTGTCGATTTGAGACATTAAGGAATTAATTTTGGAACGAAGTCCAGAGAAGAAAGAACTTTTCTTTTCGAGACTGCTTTTTCGTTCTTTCAACTGATTAAGCTTTCCCGATTGAGTTCTTTTGTAAGCTTCGACAAGCAAGTCTGCTTGGGATTTACTTGCCGAAGATGCTTGAAGTAAAGAATTCAGCGAATCACTAAGGGAATTTAAACTGGAGGTCAAATCTGCCATAAATACCTCCTATTTTTCAATTTCGAATGCCTGGTTCCAAGCATTACGAAGTTCTTGCATAATAAATATTGCATCTTGATATCGTTTTTGGAATACAAGGCGTTGGACGTATTCGTAAAGTCTGTATAATCGGGTTGCAGTTTCTTCGTAGTCGAAATTCAAAGCCGACATAAGTTCAGCTAGAACTCGGTTCATTTTGCCAACATCCTGCTTTTTAGCGCTAACTATGAAGAGGTCATACATTTTCAAGATAACCTTTTCTTTCGACCAGGACAAAACTTCTTGCTCAATGTATTGGGGTATATAACCTTCTTTTTTAACACCGTATGCTTTGGCGAAAGCAGGATTTTGAGCACTTGTTGCCATATTAACCTTCGAAAATTGTTAAATAGAGTATATCAACAAAATTTATACCAAAGCCAGAAGGTTCCCCTCCTGGGAACCTCCTGGATTGAAGATATGAAATTTCTTTTTTTTGTTTCATATCTTTAGCCCGGGCTATTACCTAAAAAGCTGTAAGAACGCCTGAGGTTGTTGATTTGCCTGTGTTAAGGAAATCAATGAAGCTTGCAGCAAGAATTGTTGCTTAATCAATTCAAGTTGTTCCTGAGCAACGTCAGCATCTTCGATGCGTGAGATTGCAGCATTATAGTTAGTGATCTGAGACTTGAGCAAGTCTTCGTGTGAACCAATACGGTTCTGAATTGCACCAAGATACGAAGCAACTTTGTTCACGTTGTCGATTGCCATTGCCAGACTGGTCAAAGTAGTAGCAATTTGCGAAGTGGAGAAAATACCCAGGTCGGTTTCGCTTACCAAATCCAAGCTCTGCAAACTAAGTCCGGAAACGCCAGCGAAGTTTGTGGTGAAACCAGCAGGGGAAATAGCGGCTGTTGTTGCATTGAGGTTAAAGTTGTTCGAAGCGATATTAAAGTCTGGGTTTCCGGTGGTTAGGTCGACACTAATTGAGAGAATGGTATTGTCGGCATAGAAACCAATAGCCCAGGAGCCTGAATAGTTACCCCAAAGGAGTTGTTTTCCGCCGAACACTGTGGAATCGACAACGAACTGGATTTGCTGGGCGAGTCGGTAAGATGCTTTAGCAAGGGCTACTTTCTCGGCAGTACCAAGAGCACCAGTGGATGCTTGAGAGGCAGCATCTTTAATTTGAGTAAGAAGGTTTGTAATGTTGTCTAATGCATCTTGGGCAATAGCTGTAACGTTAAGAGCTTCGCCTGCTGCGAGTAGGGCTTTTTTCAATGCTCCATTTCGTGCCTGTAATGCTCGAGAAGTGATATAACCTGCGACATCGTCGGCAGCGGTATTGATTCGCTTACCTGTCGAGAGTCGCAGTTGGCGTAATGCGATGTTATTGCTTGCAGCCTGCAACGCATTGTATGCGTTTTCGGCTGGTGTGTTGGTTCGGATTCGCGATCCCTGTGCAATTGCTGTTGGCATAGTGTACCTCCCTGTTTTGTTAATAATACTTTGGGCGTCCTGCCAAACACTATCTCTTCCTGTTCACTTACATTATCGACACTTTTTCCGAAAACTTTAATTTTTTGCCAACTTTTGTTTAATTATTGATTTATAAAACCTCTTGAAGATTTTAATTTGTTTTGATTTAATTTTGTTTTTATGAAAATAACCAAATTTTACATTTTGCGATTTCATTTTGCGCCTTTTATTTTTGGCTCATTTCTTGTAATTTTTCTTTTTCTTTTTCAATTACTAATGCGGGATTTAGATAAGCTTGTTGGGAAAGGATTGAGTTTATGGATAATTCTTCATCTTATAGTTTTGAATTTATCTTGGATGGTGGTTCTTGCCATTCCGATGGGTGTGCTATTTTCTTCATTAATGACTTTTGGAAATCTAACTTCGACATTTGAAATTTCGGCTATGAAGTCAGGGGGAATGAGCTTCTATCAGATGATTTCCCCAGTTCTTCTATCTTCTTCGATTTTGTTTGCCTTTTTGCTATGGTTCAACGACCGTGTACTTCCCGAGTCGAATCATCAAGCTAAGATCTTAATGATCGACATCAACAGGAAGAAACCAACTTTTTCTCTTGAATCGGGACAATTTTCGACTCAAATTGAAAACTACACAATTCTTGCCCGAAGAGTTGATTCACTTTCGAATGGTTTAAGTGGTGTTACGATATATGACCTATCGAGTTCGGTTCAAACCAATACAATTTCGGCCGACTCGGGTTATGTTGTTTTTTTGCCTCAAATCAATAAGCTTAGGTTCTGGCTTTTTAAAGGGGAGATTGTTCAAGTTGTTCCTTACGAACAGAAAAATTATAAAAGGATTCAATTTGGAAAATTGGAATTGTTTCTCGAAGCAAAAGGATTTAATCTGGAAAGAACGAGCGAGGCTATAGTGAGCCGTAGTGACCGGGAAATGAGGATTCGGGATATGCAAATTATCGTTGATGAAGCGAATAAGTATATTAAGGAAGTGGAAATCAATGTTCAAAGAAATTTAACTAAGCCACCAAAAATTATGGCAGAAAGAACTCAAATCGATACAATTGATATCGATGCAATCGAAGATGTGGTCAAAAGAGATATGTCGTATTTAGAAAGTTTGGTTAATTCCGAAATGTTTCGTTTGAAAGACTACGAAGCTCGCGCCCGGCAGTATGAAGTCGAAATACACAAGAAGTATGCGATACCATTTGCTTGTGTGGTTTTTGCTTTAATAGGATGTCCATTGGGTATGATTGTTCGTAGAGGGAATTTCGGGATAAGTGCTGCTATTTCTCTTGGATTTTATATTTTCTATTGGGCATGTTTGATTGGTGGGGAAAAACTCGCTGACCGTGGCTATATCTCTCCTTTTTTGAGTATGTGGGGGGGAAATATTTTAATAATCCTGTTTAGCATAATAATTCTTCTAAAAGTCACCAACGAAAATTCTCTAATTTTTATGAAATTTGTCAACTCAATTATTAAAAAATCTATTTAATCGAGGTTTTTATGGCATACAAAATTTGTGTTGTTGGAACAGGCTATGTAGGTTTGGTTTCTGGAACAACTTTTGCAGAAACGGGCAACGAGGTTGTTTGCGTTGATATTGACCCTGAAAAAGTTGAAAAGTTGAACAAAGGTATTCCAACTATTTTTGAACCAGGTTTAGAACCGCTTTTGCAAAGAAATGTCAAAGAAGGAAGATTACGATTCACAACAGAACTCGAAGAAGGGGTATTACCATCTTTTATTACTTTTTTTTGTTTACCGACTCCACCAAATGATGATGGAAGTGCGGATTTATCGAGGATACTCGAAGTTGCCGAAAAAGTTGCCTGGATTTTTAAAAACAATGGAATCAAAGAACCTCGAATCGTTGTTAACAAAAGCACTGTTCCGGTGGGCACTGCCGACCGCGTTAGGGAGATTTTCGACCAAGTGTATCCGGAAAATAAAGTTGAGGTTGTGAGCAATCCAGAATTTTTGCGCGAAGGTTTCGCTGTCGAAGATTCGATGAAACCCGAGCGGATTGTAATTGGAACCAGAAGCAATTTTGTTCGAGAAGTAATGCAAGACCTTTATGAGCCGTTTGTTCGAAGTGGAAATCCAATATATTTCTTTGATGAACGTACAGCCGAGGTCATTAAATATGCTGCAAATGCTTTCCTTGCCACCAAGATTTCTTTTATGAACGATTTGTCTGCATTTTGTGAAGTTGTTGGGGCAGACATCGAAAAGGTTAGAATTGGAATTGGTTCAGACAGTAGAATTGGAAAGCGGTTCCTTTTTGCGGGTTTGGGTTTTGGTGGGTCTTGTTTCCCAAAAGATGTTCGAGCGTTGATAAAGTCCGCCGAAGAAGTGGGTACACCTTTGTCGATTGTTAAAGCAACATACGAGGTTAATCAGAAGCAAATTCAAAGGTTTATTGGAAAAATTTTTGGTCGATTCAACAATCAAGTTCAGGGCAAAAAGTTTGCACTTTGGGGTTTGGCTTTTAAACCAAATACCGATGATATTCGCGAAGCCCCTGCTTTTAAAGTTATTGATGCTCTGCTCGATAAAGGTGCAATTTTAAATGTTTACGACCCCGAAGCTATGGAGAATACTCGAAAAGTATACGGCAGCAGAGTTAACTATGCAAAAGAAATGTACAGTTGTTTGGATGGGGTTGAAGCTTTAATTATTGCAACTGAGTGGACTGTTTTTCGAAACCCTGATTTTATTAAAATGAAGGTCTTGATGAAAAATCCATTAATTTTCGATGGCAGAAATTTGTTCAATCTTGAAGAGATGGAAAAAAATGGCTTTGAATACCATAGCATTGGGAGAAAAAAAGTTGAAACTTTTTTATACTGAACTCGTAATATCTTGATGGTAATATTATTGAAAATGAAAAATTTTGGGAAATTGGTTTCTTTGTTTTTGTTTTGTGTATTATCGAATAGCTGTATGGGGGTGTATGTATGCACCGAAGGTAGCGGGGTTTTAAATAAGCAGGTTCGCGAGGTTAGGAGTTTTAACAAAATTTCTATAAACGTACCTTCAAAAGTTTTTCTTTCCCAAGATTCAGTTTCGTTAGTCGTTGTTGAGACAGATGATAATCTTTTTGATTATATTATTACAGATGTTCAGGATAAAGAATTGATAATAGATAGCGAAAAAGGTTTATGTCCGAAGAAATTGAATTTTTATATTTCAACTCCAGATATTGAAAGAATCGAAATCAACGGTTCGGGCGACCTTTACGCTCAAACGCCAGTGGGAACCAATAAATTACATATTTTAATTTCAGGTGCTGGAGATGTTGTAATTGATAGTGTTAATACCAATAAAATCAA
>Ga0197142_1002799_pt1 | contig 15020 bp, 11 predicted proteins | sample GBS60_MetaG_FD_148614 | JGI IMG/M metagenome (GOLD analysis project Ga0197142, IMG submission 148614) | Sediment microbial communities from Great Boiling Springs, Gerlach, Nevada, United States - GBS 60_MetaG | ecosystem: Environmental > Aquatic > Thermal springs > Hot (42-90C) > Sediment... | reverse complement strand
CTTGGCCTTGGCGGAAAAGCAGGGCGGCAACGGCCAGGTGGAGCTCATCACCCCTTGCCCGGCTTGCTACGTGGTGATGAAAAAGGCCCAAAAGACCTTGGCGGAGGGGGGGCCGGTGGCGGATGCTTTGGAGGGGGCGCTCAAAGATGCCGGCCTCGCCTATTCCGGTCAGGTTCGGGTGCGCCATCCCCTGGACGTGCTGGTCAACGACATAGGGCTTTCCCGCATCGCCCAAACGGTGAGCCGCCCCTTGGCAGGGCTCCGGGTGGCTTGCTACTACGGTTGCCTGTTGACACGCCCCTTCGCCACCTTCGACGACCCAACTCACCCCCAAACCCTGGACCAGTTAGTGGCAGCCTTGGGAGCCGAGCCGTTGGATTGGCCCTTGAAAACGCGCTGCTGCGGCGGCTCGCTTACGGGAACCGTGGAGCAGGTGGGGCTGCGCCTTTCCTACATCCTGTTGCGTGAGGCGAAGCGGCGGGGTGCGGACGTGGTGGTCACCGCGTGCCCCTTCTGCGAGTGCAACCTGGAGTGCTTCCAAAAGAAGGTGCGCCGCGAGTACCCGGATTTGGCGGCGCTTCCAGCGGTTTTCTTTACCCAGCTTGTAGGGGTTGCCATGGGCATCCCGGCCAAGGAGCTGGGGCTGCACCGGCTGCTGGTGCCCCTGGATCCAGCCCTGGAAAGGGTTTTTGGGGGAGGAAGGTATGCTGCCGCAACCGCCTGAGCCAACCAACGGTGGGCCGCGCATCGGCGTGTACGTCTGCCGCTGCGGCATCAACATTGCGTCCAAGGTCAACGTGGCGGAGGTGGTGGAGTTCGCTAAAGGACTGCCGGGCGTGGTGGTGGCCCGGGAGTACCCGTTCATGTGTTCCGATCCCGGGCAGGAGATGATCCAGAAAGACATCCAGGAGCTGGGGCTTACCCGGGTGGTGGTGGCCTCCTGCTCACCCCTGATGCATGAGCCCACGTTCCGCGGGGCCACCGCAAAAGGGGGCCTCAACCCGTTCCTGTTTCAGATGGCCAACATCCGTGAGCACGTGAGCTGGGTGACCCTTGACCCTCAGGCTGCCACGGAAAAGGCAAAGGCCTTGGTGGCGGGCGCTGCGAGCCGGGTCTGGCACCACCACGACCTCACCCGCAAGCGAGTGGAGGTGCACCGGGACGTGATGGTGGTAGGGGGAGGCATTGCCGGTATCCACGCGGCACTGACCTTGGCGGATTCCGGTAAAACCGTTTACCTCGTGGAGCGAGAGCCTTCCATTGGCGGGCACATGGCCATGTTCGACAAGACGTTCCCCACCTTGGACTGCGCAGCCTGCATCCTTACGCCAAAGATGACCGCGGTGGCCTCCCATCCCAACATTAAGCTCCTCTCCTACAGCGAGGTGGAGAAAGTGGACGGGTACGTGGGCAACTTCACCGTGACGGTGCGTCGCAAAGCGCGGTACGTGGACGTGGATGCCTGCACCGGGTGCGGCGAGTGCGAAAAGGTTTGCCCCGTGGATCTGCCCAGCGAGTTCAACCAGGGGTTGAGTACCCGTAAAGCGATTTACCGTCCGTTCCCCCAGGCGGTGCCAGGCGCTTACACCATTTCTCGCCGGGGAATGCCCCCCTGCCAAGCGGCCTGCCCACTTCACCAAGCGGCGCAAGCTTACGTAGCTCTCATTGCTCAGGGCCGTTTTTCGGAAGCTCTTCAAGTGATCCTTCGGGACAACTGCTTGCCCGAAATTTGCGGCCGGGTTTGTACCCACCCGTGCATGAGCTCCTGCACCCGCTGCGGCCTGGACGACGCCATCAGCTTACCAGCGCTGAAGCGGTTCGTGGTGGACCAGGCGGGGGACTACGATTTCCCCATGCCTTCCCAAGAGCGGCCCGAGCGAGTGGCGGTGGTAGGTGCTGGCCCGGCTGGCCTCGCCTGTGCTTTCGAGTTGCGGCAGCGCGGGTTCCAGGTGACGATCTTCGACAAGGCGCAGGTGGCCGGAGGCATGTTGGCCTTGGGTATCCCCGCCTTTCGGCTTCCCAGGGAGGTTTTGGCAGCCTCTATCCGCCGGTTCCAGCGGTTGGGGGTGCAGTTCCGTCTGGGGGTGGAAGTGGGTCGGGACGTCACGCTGGAGCAGCTGCGCCGGGAGTTCCGGGCGGTCTTTGTAGCGGTGGGAACCCATCGGGAGCGTCGCCTTAACGTCCCCGGAGAGGATCTCCCCGGGGTGTTCGGGGGGGTGGACTTCCTGCGGCAGGTGAACTTGGGCAGGCCGCCTGAGCTTTCTGGCCGGGTGCTGGTGATTGGCGGGGGCAACTCGGCCTTGGATGCGGCCCGCACGGCGCTGCGCTGCGGTGCCTCGGAGGTGACCATCGTGTACCGGCGCACCCGAGCGGAGATGCCCGCGGACCCGGCGGAGGTGGAGGCGGCGGAGGCCGAGGGTGTGCGCTTCGAGTTTCTGGCTGCTCCGGTGGCGTTTTCCGGGGAGGGAAGGCTGACCGGGGCGGTCCTGCAACGCATGCGCCTCGGTGACCCCGATGCCTCGGGCCGCCCCCGTCCAGTGCCTATTCCAGGCTCGGAGTTTACGGTGCCAGCTGAGGCAGTCATCGTCACCGTGGGGCAAATTCCGGAGGTGGAAAAGCTCGGACTGCCTACGACTCCTTGGGGCACTTTGGCGGTGGACGAAGAGACCCTGGCAACGCCACTGGCCGGGGTGTTTGCGGGCGGGGACTGCGTTACCGGTCCTGATGTGGTGGTGACCGCTATGGCCGCGGGTCGGCGAGCCGCGGAGTCCATTTACCGCTTCGTCCAGGGCGAGGATCTAAGAGCCGGGCGGGAGCGGGAAGTTAAGGTAGTGCAAGCCTGGGAGGTGGACACCGAGGGGCTACCGGTAGCCCGGCGGGTACCGATGAACGAAATCCCCGCTTCCGAGCGCCGGTCATTCCGCGAAGTCCACACGGGCTATTCCCCCGAGCAAGCCATGGCGGAAGCCCGCCGCTGTCTCGCCTGTGGCATCTGCTGCGACTGCCAGCTTTGCGCTTCGGTGTGTCAACGCCAAGCCATCCACTACGACGACCAGGATGAGCTGGTGGAGCTCCCGGTGGGCGCCATCATTGTGGCCACGGGTTTCGCCCCGTTCGACGCTCGCAAGGTCCCCGAGTACGGCTACGGCCGCTACCCCAACGTCTACACCAGCCTGGAGGTGGAGCGGTTGGTGAACGCTTCGGGGCCCACGGGAGGGGAGATTCGCCTCCGGGATGGGCGCGTACCGGAGTCGGTGGGGATCATCCACTGCGTAGGATCCCGGGACCGGCGGCACCACAAGTACTGCTCCCGGGTTTGCTGCATGTACTCTTTGAAGCTCGCCCACCTGATCCACGAGCGCACCGGCGCCAAGGTCTACAACTTCTACATTGACATGCGCACCCCCGGGAAGGGGTACGAAGAGTTCTACCTGCGGCTCATGGAGGAAGGGGTGGAGTGCATCCGGGGTCGGGTGGCCGAGGTTACGGACTGGGCCATGAGCCCCGAGGAGGAGGGGAAGCTGGTGCTCCGGGTGGAGGACACCAACATTGGCGTGGTGCGCCGCATCCCCGTGGACATGGTGGTGCTGGCGGTGGCGTTGGAGGCCCGCCCCGACGCCGAGGAGGTGCGCCGGCGGTTCAACATCTCCTGCTCCAATGAAGGTTGGTTTTTGGAGCGGCACCCCAAGCTGGCACCGGTGGCCACGTTTACCGATGGTGTGTGGGTGGCAGGGGCTTGCCAAGGACCTAAGGACATCCCGGACACCGTAGCGCAAGCTGGGGCCGCAGCGGGAGAAGCACTCGCACTGTTGGATCGGGGGTACGTGGAGCTGGAGCCCAACGTGGCTTGGATCGAAGAGGAGGTGTGCTCGGGGTGCAAGACCTGCATCCCGCTGTGCCCGTTCTCGGCCATCGCCTTTGACGCTGAAAAGGGCATTTCCCGGATCAACGAAGCTTTGTGCAAAGGGTGCGGCACCTGCGTGGCCGCGTGCCCCTCGGGTGCTGCTCAGCAACACCTTTTCACCGACCAACAGGTGCTTGCCGAGGTGAAGGGAGTGTTGGCCTATGTCTAGCCGGAGCTTTGAACCGCGTATTGTGGCGTTTTTCTGCAACTGGTGCACCTATACCGCCTCCGATCTGGCTGGCACCGCCCGCATGACGTACGCACCAAACGTGCGGGTGATTCGCGTGATGTGCTCAGGACGGGTTGATCCTCAGTTCGTGCTAGCTGCTTTTCGAGAAGGGGCTGACGGGGTGCTCATCGGTGGCTGCCATCCGGGGGACTGTCACTACCAGGAAGGCAACTACAAGTGCCTACGGCGCTTTGTGGCGCTGCGCCGGCTGCTGGCCCAGTTCGGGGTGAGCCCCGAGCGGCTGCGCCTGGAATGGATTTCTGCCTCGGAGGGGGAAAAGGTGCAACGGGTGGTGAACGAAATGGTGGAGCAAGTGCGGCAACTGGGCCCCTTCCCCCGGGAGGAGGCAGTTCCGGAGGAGGAAGCGGCTGCAGCGGCCGCCGGGGGGTGCCTATGAGCAAACCGAAGGTGGCCTTCTACTGGTGCGCCTCCTGCGGGGGGTGTGAAGAAGCAGTGGTGGACCTGGCCGAGGGGATCTTGCCGGTGGTGGAGGCTGTGGAGATCGTGTTTTGGCCCGTGGCTATGGACTTCAAACGGGAAGACGTAGAGGCCATGGAGGACGGGGCCATCACCGCAAGCTTCGTCAACGGCGCGATCCGTACCTCGGAGCAGGTGGAGATGGTGGAGCTCTTGCGGCGCAAGTCTCAGCTGCTCATTGCCTTCGGGGCTTGCGCGCACCTGGGAGGCATCCCCTCCTTGGCGAACCTCTTCCCGCGGGAGCAGATCCTCCGCTGGGTGTACGACGAGGCCCCATCCACCGACGGCGGAACCCGCCCCCAAGTACGCTGGCAGGCACCGGAGGGGGAGCTTACGCTTCCCAGTTTCCACAAGCGGGTACGCAGCCTCCACCAGGTGGTACCCGTGGATTACTACCTCCCCGGCTGCCCCCCGCCGGTGGCGCTGGTAACTGAGGCTCTGGAGGCTTTGCTTTCCGGCAACTTGCCTCCCCGGGGCACGGTGCTGGCCCCGGATGTGGCGCTGTGCGAGTCCTGCCCGCGGAAGGCTTCGAAACCGGACACGCTGCTCCTGGATCGGCTGGTGCGCCCGCACCAAGTGGAGATCGATGAGACCACCTGTCTTTTGGCCCAAGGGCTTGTGTGCCTCGGTCCGGCCACGCGGTCTGGGTGCGGTGCTGCCTGCGTGGCGGGGAACATGCCTTGCTCCGGCTGCTTAGGGCCCACCAGCCGGGTCCTGGACCATGGAGCCAAGGCGCTATCTGGCGTTGCTTCGCTTTTGAACGCTCAGGAGGAGCGAGCGGTAGAGCGGCTATTAGAAGGGCTGCCAGACCCTGCCGGCACGCTTTACCGCTACAGCGTAGCCGCCTCGATGCTCGGCGCGGCCCGGGGGGAGGTGACGCATGAAGGGCACGGTGGTCATTGATCCCATCACCCGGCTCGAAGGTCACGGCAAGGTGGCCATCTTCCTCGATGAAAGGGGGAACGTGGAGCGGGCCTACTTTCAGGTCCCGGAACTGCGGGGGTTCGAAACCTTTGCGGTGGGCAGGCCAGCGGAAGATATGCCCCAAATCACCTCCCGCATTTGCGGGGTGTGCCCCACCGCCCACCATATGGCCTCCACCAAAGCTTTGGACGCGCTTTATCAGGTAGATCCACCGTCCGCAGCCAAGAAAATCCGGGAACTGGTGTACAGCACGTTCTTCGTGGAGGACCATGCCCTGCACTTTTACTTCTTGGGTGGCCCGGATTTCGTGGTGGGTCCCCAGGCCTCGAAGGCGGAGCGCAACATCCTTGGGGTTCTGGGCAAAGTGGGGCTCGAGGTGGGCAAGGAGGTGATTGGGCTCCGGCGGCAGATGCGGGAGCTCATTACCCGCGTAGCGGGCAAGGTGATCCACCCGGTGCTTGGCTTGCCAGGGGGGGTGGCCAAGAAGCTGACCCAGGAGGACGTGGCCGCCTTCCAAGAGGGGGCCCGTCATGCGGTGGAGTTCGCCAAGTTCTCGCTGAAGCTCTTTGCCGATGTGGTGCTCGCGAACAGGGCTTACGTGGACTGGGTCACTTCGGAGGCCTACGCCCACCGCACCTACTACATGGGTCTGGTGGACGAAAAGGGGCGGGTGAATTTCTACGACGGCCAACTGCGGGTGGTGGACCCCGAGGGGAACGAGCTGTGCCGCTTTGCCGCCTCCGAGTACCTGACGCACATCGGTGAGCACGTGGAGCCCTGGAGCTACATCAAGTTCTGCTACCTGCGGGACGTGGGATGGAAGGGCTTCGTGGACGGGAAAGACTCCGGGGTGTACGCGGTGGCGCCCCTTGCCCGGCTGAACGCAGCCACGGGGATGGCTACACCGGCAGCTCAGGAGGAGTACGAGCGCTTTTACACCACCTTGGGGGGCAAGCCGGTGCACTACACCCTGGCGAACCACTGGGCGAGGCTGATTGAGCTGCTCTATGCCGCAGAGCGCATGGCGGAGCTGGCTGCCGATCCGGAAATCCTGGATCCTAAGGTGCGGGTGCTCCCGACTGCCGTACCTCAGGAAGGCGTCGGGGTGGTGGAGGCGCCTCGGGGGACCCTGATCCATCACTACCGTACCGACGCCCGGGGGATGATTACCGCGGCCAACCTGATCGTAGCCACCCAAAACAACGCGGCCCGCATCGCCATGTCCGTGGACAAAGCGGCGAAAGCGCTCATTAAGAACGGCCAGGTGGACGACGGGCTTTTGAACATGGTGGAAATGGCGTTCCGGGCTTACGACCCGTGCCACGGGTGTGCTACCCACGCACTGCCCGGCACCATGCCGTTGGTGGTGCGGCTTTACGGCCCCCAGGGGGAGGTGCTTGGCGAGCTCCGGCGCTAACCCCAAGGTTTTGGTGCTGGCTTTAGGCAACGAGCTTTTGGCCGACGATGGGGTGGCGCTTTTGGCGGCCCGGGAGCTGGCGGGGCGAGTAGCCGAGGGCGTGGAGGTGAGGGAAAGTGCCCAGCACGGCATGGCCTTGTTGGAAGAGCTCTTGGGGTTTCGGGCCGCGGTGATCCTCGATGCCGTTTGTACTGGGAGAAAGCCCGCCGGTAGGGTGCATCGTTTCACCCTCCAGGAGCTGGCGCCGGCGTTAGCCCCCTCGCCTCACTGGGCAGGGCTGCCGGAGGTGGTCGCTTACGCTCGAGCAGCCCAGCTTCCCTTTCCCGAGGAGGTGGTGATCCTGGCAGTGGAGGCGGTGGACCTGGGCACCGTGGGGGGTGCCCCCACCCCCGCGGTGCGCGCCGCGATTCCCAAGCTGGTGCGAGCCACCCTGGTGGAGCTTTCCCGCCTCACCGCCCGCCGCGGTCCCTGACCCCCCGCCCGCGCCGCAGGCGGTGGCTCGGACTCAAAACCTAGAAGCGGTCTAAGCCGGCCCACCGCGCGAGTTGGGACGCCAACGCGGTACCCCGCGGTTCGTTTCGATGGGTGCCGGCGGGTTCGGGAAACGGCGTACACTTGGGCCGTGAGCGGAGAGGGTATGCCAGCAGCGGGGTTGCCGCCCCACCCGGAGCTTGCCCGCTACTACCGGCCCGGGGAGAAGAAGCGCTTTGTGCGGGAGATCTTCGACGCTACCGCCGAGGACTACGAGCGGGTGGAAAGGCTCATGAGCTTGGGGTGGGGGGCCTGGTACCGCCGCCGGGCGCTGCGGCGCCACGGCTTGCCCCAGGGAAGCCGGGGGCTGGACGTGGCCATGGGCACGGGGCTGGTGGCCCGGGAGATCCTGCGCCTTTCGGGGGACGGGCTCTTCCTGGTGGGCCTCGATCCATCGCTGGGCATGCTTCACGAGGCCCGCAAGCGGCGCCCGCTTGCAGCCGTGGCAGCGTTCGGCGAGGCTGCCCCTTTCCCCGCTGACAGCTTCGATTTCCTCACCATGGGCTACGCGCTGCGCCACCTTCCGGACCTGGTGCTGGCGTTCCGGGAGTTTCACCGGATCCTCCGCCCCGGAGGCAAACTGCTGATCCTGGAAATCACCCCCCCGCGGCGGGGCTTGGGTAAAAGCCTGCTGAAGTGGTACATCCGCTTCCTCACGCCGGCAGCGGCGCTGCTGTTCACCGGCCACAGGGCCACGGCGCACCTTTGGCGCTACTTTTGGGACACCATGGAGGTTTGCGTGCCTCCCGAGGAGGTGCTCCAGGCCCTCCGCGTGGCGGGTTTTTCCCTAGTGCAGCGGTTTGTGGAGCTAGGGATCTTCTCTGAGTACACCGGGGTGAAGCCCTAGCGCTTGCCTTCAAGGCCGGCGGCCAAGAGCGCCACCTCTCCTCCCAACAGCACTGCCAGCCAAAAGAGCATGAGGGAGACCAGCAGCACCAACAGCAAGCTCAGGGGGCCATAGATCATGTCCAGCTCGGGGAAGAGCTGCAGGTAGAGCTTCACCGCAGCGGAAAGCAACAGCACTGAGCTGGTGCCCACCAAAGCACCAAGGCCAGCAGCGCGCCACGGCACCAGGGTCGGGGGGAAAAAGCGGTACACCAAGGTCAGCGCCGCCAGCCCGCCCGAGAACGAAAGCACGCTGCGCAGGCTGCCGAGCCAGGGCAGCAGCCCGGGGATCGCCAGGGCTGCCTCCAGGGCGAAAAACCCGGCGAGAAGAAACGGCCCCAGCAGCACCAGGAAGGCGAAGCTCCCCACCCTCACCCAGCGCCGGCGGTGGCGCTTTTCTGCCATGGCCACGAACGCTTGCTCGATTTGCAGTAGCGCGGAAAGCACGGAGAAAAAAGCCAGGACCAGCGCCACCGCCCCCAGCGCCGCGGTTTTCTGGGCCAGCTGCGCCAGGGTTTCCTGCACCTGCTCGGGCGAGTAGGGCAAAAGCTGCGCCAGGGTTTTCACCAGCGCTGCGGCTTTTTCCGGGGCCACCAGGGCAGCTCCGGCGAACACCACCGAAGCGGTGGGTACCAGGGACACCAGCGTGGTGTAGGAAAGCGCCGCGGCGTGCAAGCTGAGGCGGTGGCGCCCTGCCCGATGCAGCAGCTCCCGGAGGGTGGCAGTCGCTCCCCGGGCGAGGGAGGCTAGAGCTCCACCTGCTCTTGGAAGGATGGGACGTGGCACGGCCACCCGAGCTCCCGCTCCACAAGCTCCCGAAAAACTTCCGCAGCCTGGGTTTCTCCGTGGGTCACGAACACTTTCCGGGTCGAGGTTTCCGCTTGCCGCAGCCAGACCAGGAGTTCCTCCCGGTCCGCATGGGCGGAAAGCGAGGAGATGTGGTCGATCTTCGCCTTTACCGGCACTTCCTCACCAAAGATCCTGATGGAAGGCTCCCCGTCCAGGAGCTTGCGCCCCCGGGTACCCGCCGCTTGGTAGCCCACGAAAAGCACCGTGTGGCGCGGGTCAGGCAGGCGATGGCGCAGGTGGTGGAGGATGCGGCCCCCGGTGGCCATCCCCGAGCCTGCAATGATCACCGCCGGCCCCTGGAGGGCGTTGAGCTCTTTAGACTGCTGCACCGAGGCAACGGCTTGAAAGCGGGAGGGGAGGAACGGCTCTTCCTCCTCGGCCACCACCCGGGTTTCCGCGTCGTGCTCGCTGGCCGCTTGGCGGTAGATAGCGGTGGCCTGGTGGGCCATGGGGGAATCCAAGTACACCGGCAGCGGCTCGAGGTCCCCGTCGTCCTCCATCTCCCGCAGGTAGTAGAGGATTTCCTGGGTGCGGCCCACGGCGAAGGCGGGGATCAGCACCACGCCGTTTCTCTGGGCTGTAGCGGAGATAACTTCGCCCAGCTGGTCCCGGGGGTCGGTGTCGTCGTGAAGCCTGTCTCCGTAGGTGGATTCCACTACCAGGTACGTTGCGCCAGGGAACGGCTCCGGGGGTTGGAGGATGGGGACGCCGTAGCGGCCCACGTCGCCGGAAAAGTAAACGGTGGTAGGCTCCCCTCCCCGTCCTTTGAAACGGAGCGCCACCGCAGCGGCACCGAGGATGTGCCCCTGGCGGTAAAACGTGAAGGTGCACCCTGGGTGCAGGGTGGTGGGCTCGTGGAACCGCACGGCGCGGACCAGGCGCAAGGCCGCTGCCGCGTCCCGGGTATCAAACAGCGGTAGCGCAGGGGAGTGCTTCGATGAACCCACCTTGTTGGCAAAATGCGCTTCTTCTTCCTGCAAGTGCGCGGCGTCGGGCAGCAGCACCGACAGAAGCCGGGCGGTGGGGGGGGTGGCAAACACCGGTCCTGCAAAGCCTTCCCGCACTAGCCGTGGCAGGAAGCCGGTGTGATCGATGTGGGCGTGGGTGAGGATGATGGCGTCGATGCTCCGCGCAGGCACCGGGAAGGGTTGCCAGTTGCGCAACCGCAGCTCTTTTTCGCCTTGGAAAAGCCCGGCGTCCACTAGGATGTGCCTACCGTGTACTTTCAAGAGGTAGCGGGATCCGGTAACAGTCCCGGTGGCGCCAAGGAAGGTGAGCGTCGCCATGCCCATACTATAGCCCGCTTAGCTTTGAACATTGCGCAGCGGATCGAGGTTTTGTAAAATCAAAACGCCGCGTGGAGGTGGCTATGAGCGAAGAGGAAAAGGGCAGGGTGGCCAAGAAGATCCAAGAAAAGCTGGACGAAGGCGGCGAGGCTGTGCAGGAGGTTTTGGAGGCCGCCAAGGAGTCGGTAAGCCAGGCCGAGCAGGCGATGGAGAAGGCCAAAGAGGTGCTTGGGGCAGGGTATGGCACCCTGAAAGCCCGCTCGGCAGAGGCTTACGAAAAGGCCAAGGAGTACCTGGCCGAGGCTCGAGCTGCTCTGGAGGTGGCTCGGGAGCGGGCGGGGCAGCTTTACGGGCGTGCCCGGGAGAGTGCCGAGGAGGCCTACCAGAAAGCAAAAGAGCAGTACGAAAAGCTTTCCGCCGAGGTCAGGAAGGGCTACGCCAAGGTGAAGGCCAAGGTGCAGGAAATTGACGTGGCGGAAATGCGTGACGACGTGGTGGAGTACATCCGGCGCAACCCTGGCAAGTCCGTGCTCATCGCCTTGGCGGTAGGATTTGTGGTGGGCTACCTGGTGCGCAAGCGGGAGCCGTAAGCCATGGATGAGAACAAACTCCGGGACGAGGACGAGCTGGCCGGTGAGGTCTACGAGCTGGAGGATGACTCGCTCGAGGAAGCCGAAGAGGATAAAAAGCCGCGCCCGAAGCGGTTGGACGCGGACTACCTTTTGGACAAGGTGATCCCCGGCGAGATCGATTGGCGGGACCTGGTTCGGCGCCACCCGCTGCTTTCGGTGGGCGTGGCCGCGGCGTTGGGCTTTGTGATTGGCCGGAGCAAGGGGGCTGCAATCATCGCGGGGGCCTCGGCGGCCCTGACCAGTGCGGTGATGCGTCAGCTGTCCGGCGTCCTCGACACCGACGTCTTCGAGTTTTAGTTTCCTGGCTTACGTCGCAAAACTCCGAAAGACCAGCTTTTGGGGCGGGTGCCCGCGGCTTTTAGCCGCCGTTACCCCGCAAACGCTCCAGGGCCGCGAGCACTGGCGGGGGCACCAGCCCGCGGATGTTGCCCCCTAAAGTCCAAATCTCCTTGACCACCCGTGAGGAAAGGTACGTGAACTCCTCCTGGGGGGTGAGGAACACGGTTTCCACCTCGGGGCACAGCCGGCGGTTCATGAGCGCCATCTGGAACTCGTACTCGAAGTCCGAGACCGCCCGCATTCCCCGGAGCACCACCCGGGCGTTGCTGGCGCGCATGAAGTCCACCAAAAGCCCGGAGAACGACGCCACCTTCACTTGGGGCAGATCGGCAAAGGTGCGCCGGATGAGCTCCACCCTTTCCGCTACAGGCAAAAGCGGCTTTTTCTCGGCGTTCTCCAGCACCGCCACGATCACCTCCGGGAACAGGCGCACCGCCCGGTTCACGATGTCCACGTGCCCGAGGTGCAAAGGGTCAAAACTGCCAGGGTACACGGCCACGGGGGGCTGAACACTCACGGTTTTTCCTCTACCGCCACCACCCGCCGGTTGTGATGATCGTCCACCACCCGCACGCTGAGCACGTGGGGGCCCTTCTTTGCCGGCAGGTGGAAGCGCTCCTTTAAGCTGTCCAAAAGCCCATCGTCGGCGGCGAGAGGTTCCCACTGCTGGGCGTCCCTGTTCCACTCGGCCAAAGAGATCGGGGACAGGGCATCCTCCGCTTCCACCACCCACCTTTCCCCCTCCCGAAAGATGCGCACCTCAGGGGGGGTATTGTCCACCACGAACCAGGAAGAGACGGCACTGACGGTGGCGGGCCCTTCGGGATTGCCCGGGGCGTCCGTGGCGGTAAGCCGGAACCGGTACGCGCCGTCGGGAAGGGCCTGGGTGTCTAAGGCCAACTGGATGCTTTCAAGTTTTTCCCGTACCACCCACCAAGGTCCCCCCTGCCGCTGGATCTCCAGCTTGAAAACCAGCGGGTCGCCGTTGGGGTCCTCTGCTTTCCAGGAAACTGTTTGGAACCCCACCCGGTAGTACTTCTTCCCCAGCTGGGTCTGGGTTTCCTTTTCCTCGTCCAAGGTGGTGAAGATCCCGGAAAGCTCGGGGTGAGTGAGCTCCACAATCCGCTCGGAGGGAGGCGGGCCCTTCAGGTAGACCTCCCCCGGGGGGTGCACCTTCAGCTCAACGATGTGTGGCGGTAGATTCACCTGGCGATAGGCCACCTGGATCCGCGTTACTTCAGACGGTCCCGGGCCCAGCTCCAACTTCATCTGCAGGAACCTGCCTTGGGGTGCGTTAACCGGCAAGGAACCGCAGGGGACGGGAGGGGACCAGGAACTCCAGCTTTCCCCCACATCCTTGGTGTTGCCTGAGCGGAAACTTACCTGGCAGGGTCCTTGGAAGCTTGCACCGAAGCTTCCCCACCGGGAGGGCTGGCCGGCATCCAGCACCGGCGAGGTAAAGATTCCCCGTGCTTGGCCAGTGCGGTGCAACAGCTGCACTGGTCCTTGGGTCAGGACCGCTTGCCCCCCTAAAGCCAGCTTGGTGACCTGCTCCGCATCTACAGTGTCCAACTCCGCCATGGCGGTAGCCGCAAGCTGGAGGATCTTGCCCTCGAGGCTGGTTCCCACCAGGAGGGCCCCGGCGTTCCACACCAGGCTCGCGGCCAACTCCTTTTCGAAGCGGCGCAGGGGGGTAGCCGCCCCTTGGGGGCTCACCCGCAGCACCTCGCTGGCGAAGCGGCCGGCTTCGGAAGAAGGAGGGCCAGTGGTGGTGCTGACGGTGGGTTGCCCCTCCCCAGGGCGCTGGCCAAGGGTGGGGTCGCCAGGAAGCGCTGCGGCGTACACGGTCCCATCCTCTGCCACCGTAAGACTGGCAATTTCCGTAAAGGGGGAGTCGTAAAGCACCCCCAGTCGGGAGCCATCGAAGGTAAGGATGAGCCCCTTGCCGGAGGTGCCGATGTAAAGCGTCCCACCGCTGACGGCAAGGCACCGTGCGTGGCGATCAGGGAGCTCTGCTAAAAGCTCTAGCCCTTTGGGACCCAAAGCGAACAGCCGGCCGGGGTTGCCCGCAGCTACCACCGGCCTGCCCCCAAACCAGGCACTGTCCCAGAAGTTTCCCTCCGCAAGGCTTCCTAGCGTTTCCACCTTGTTTTTCCGCAGGCGCACCACGGTGGCCGGCAGGGCGGTGGTTGCCAGGAGCGCGCCATCAGGGAGCAGGAGCAAGCTAGTTACTTGGTCGGCCGCAAGCTCCGCCAAAAGTTTCTTGCCCCCCGCGCTCACCTGGTACACCCGCGCGGGGTGGCCGGTACCCACGTAAAAACTGCCTTGGTTGTCCGCCACCAGCGCCTGGGCCAAAGGTTCTTCGAAGCGGGCCAGCACCACAAGTGGTGGCAGGGCCACAAGCCCCCCATCGGTTCGTACCGCCACCCCCTGGGAGCGGGCTCCGGCCAAGGTTTGCGGGGTGTCCAAGGTAAAAAAGCGCGTTGGGGCCGCAGTGAGGGGGGAAGCTAAGAGCAAGGAGAGCAGAGCCGAACACCTCATGGCACCTCCAGGGGCTGGACCTCCAGGGCAATGCGCACCGCGCCTGCCAGGGGGTAGGGGAAGGGCTGCCGGGTGATTTGGGCAAAGCTGGTGCTCAGGCGCTGGGCGCTTCCGGGGCCCAAGGCTTGGCTCATGGTAGCGGCAAGGGAGGGGGGTAGCGCAGGGTGAGCCAAACCGGCAAACGCAATCCCCCCTTCCCGGAGCTCCAGGGCCAGGACCAGGGTAGAGCTGGGCTCCAGACGGGCAAGCTGGGCCAAAAGCTGAGGAAAGTTACTGGGGGAGGCTTTCTCGCTGCGTAACGCGTATTCGGCAAAGGCGGCGCCGTCAGCTACGATGAGGTCCACCTTCCCCGCGGGGAGATCCTTGGGAACGGTTAACGTCACAGGGCGTTGCTCTTCCGCTCCTCGGAACGGTTGGAGACGCACGGTGATGGGCAGTGTCTCCCCCGGTTTCACTCGACGCTTTGCGGGCACAACCTCCACGATGTTTGCGCTTTGATGCGGGCCGCGGGTAAGGTCCAACTCGAGGGACGATAAAGGAGGCCCAGGAAACGGCGGGTTGGTGAGCAGGCCTACCAAGGCGCCTACAAACGTGGCGACCCGGGCCACCGCGTCACGGGCGGCGGTGACCTGGCGCAAGGTGAGGGTGCTGCCGTCACCAAAGCTTGATCGTACCGCTACGGACACGGTTAGGTCGGCGTTCGGGCCGCGGTTGTAGCTGAGAGAGGTGGCCGTAAGGTAGGCGGCCAAGAGCGGCTGTAGTAGGGGTAGGTCTGCGAGATAAAAGGTGAAGCGTTTGGTTTCGCCTTCCGCGTCCACTCGGACCTGGAGGGGGAGGCCCTGGGGGGGTGGGCCTGCCACCGCCACCATGCCCGCGGGCTGGTCTGCCACAAACGTGCCAAAAGGCTCTCCTACCGCAAAGAGCTTAAAGGGCATGGCAAAGGAGCGTTGGATCGCGAGCACCTTTGCCCTGGCGGCGGGCATGCGCACCGATCCCGCCCCCACCA
>Ga0197142_1002797_pt1 | contig 15023 bp, 11 predicted proteins | sample GBS60_MetaG_FD_148614 | JGI IMG/M metagenome (GOLD analysis project Ga0197142, IMG submission 148614) | Sediment microbial communities from Great Boiling Springs, Gerlach, Nevada, United States - GBS 60_MetaG | ecosystem: Environmental > Aquatic > Thermal springs > Hot (42-90C) > Sediment... | reverse complement strand
GGCGTCAGCGCCAAGCCTGTAGCCGAAGATCTGGAAGGGCCCAGTGTTCTGACAGCCCATGACTGCCACCGTTGCCCCGCCGAGCCAAGACAGGAACACACGCCGAGGGCAGCGGTGAGGAGAGGTGGCAGGGTGCGGTGGACGCATCGACTTCATGGCGTTTTCCCCGTGGCAGGGCTGCGAGGGTCAACTGTCTTGCGGGTGACCGGGCTGAAGGAATGACGCTTCCCGATTCGCATCGATTCCTGGAGCGGTTCTAGGAGGCGGGTAGGGTGCAGAGGCTGGAGGGGACCGTTGCTCTGGAGGAGGCATCATTGTCTCACCAGCAGGGGGTTGAGCAGAAGCCGGCGTAATCGCCGAGGTGGGATTGCCGAACCATTCTTTCCATTTGGCCTGCAGGATGGCCCAGGGGTCATTCCCTGGAGCAGGTCGTCCCGCCTGGGCGAGAGCCAGGAGGTGCTCCTTGCGTTGGGTGGCCAGATCGGCATAGCGGGTTCCCGCATAACGCCGGCGCACCAGTTCATAGTAGAAGACGGCGGAGCCTGGGTGACCAGTGCGTTCGTAATATTCGGCGGTACGGAGATCGTGTTCCGCTTGTTGTTGACGGATAGCTTGTTTGGCACGACGCAGGCGCTCGGAGAGCTGCGGGTCGTGTGAAAACTCGGGTAGGCTGGTTTCCGCCATGTGGATCAGATGTAAAGCTTCGGCCGCACGTCGGATGTCATAATCGGGCCCACCGGTAGCAGCATTTTTGGCTTGGACCGCGAACAGGAGTGCTTGCGGTAGCAAAGGGCTGTCTTTGTGCAACTCAACGAGTTGACTGAAACAGTGATCCGCCTCTTGAAAGTTGCCGCGGACGAAATTGATGTAGCCACACCAGAACATGGCTTTGTCGGCGTAGGGTCCGGAAATGTCCTGTACCCAGATGTTATTGAGGGTTTCCAGAAGTCTTCCTTCCTGATCGATAGCCGGTCGAGTGCGATCGAAGGGGTTGGGCCAACGAGGACGCCAATAGAGGATACCGGTTTCGTCCTTGCGTTGGGCCAGTTCGTCCCGGAAGTCATTGAGCCAGTAGTCGGCGATCTGGTACATGCGGTTGCACGCATCGCGGCGGTAAGCACCGGCGGGAAAGTCCAGCAGAAGGCGGTGGTAAGTGTCCACGGCTTCGGGGTAATGACCCTCGTGGAAGCGACATTCGGCTTGGAAGAAGCGTGCACGCTCGGCCAGGTCGGACGGGTTGCCTTGGTTGTCGGCCAGTTGCTTGTAGATTTTTCTGGCCTGGGAATAGCGTCCTTCCGAAAAGAGGCGGTCGGCTTCGGCCATTTTTTCGGGCGCTTTTGGGTCCGGATAGCTGCTATCGAAGATGGCATGCCGGAGATGAACAGCACGCTCCCGGAAGTTCTGCCAGCTGTGACAGCCTGAGGCGGAGAGCACACAGCCAGCCAGCACCCAGCAGACTCGGAGCACCGAGTAGAAAACGCCACAACGTCGCGGTTCTGTTCTGCTGGTACTACTGGCCATCCACAAACCTCAACATTTTCGGTCTTCGACCTAGAACCTGAGTTACCGCTAAGCCCAAGGCCTGCCGGACATCCTGCGGCGGTGGGACGGTGGATGCCGAAGTTCCCCCTTGCAGTGTGTGACGCAACCACAGCCAGCTTTGGGAAGAGAGACGTGCCCCTTCCAGAACCCGGTTGCGGCAGCGGGGGCATACGACTCCACCACTGGCTGGGCTCCACACCACCTCTTCCCCCTCCACGGACCCCCCGCAGATGACACAGGCTTCCAAGTGCGGGCTATAACCGACTTCCCGTAGCCAGGCAAGTTCAAATTCCGTGGCAGCCAGGGCGGGATGTCGGCCCCGTTCCAGGGATTCCAGGATCAAAACGGCTGTATCGTAAAGGGCGGGGTGGGGATCGTAATCTTGGGTTCCCTCCGTGAGCAATTCCGCCACATAGTACCCTACGTACAAGGCGTTCAGGTTCTGCCGCAGGATGGCGAAACGTCGTTCCACACGGGCTTCTGTCAGCAGATCCAGCCCTCCGTGGCTCTTGCGAATAACCATCACATGGCAGACGGTGAGCAGATCGAAAGCCATCTCGAAATGGGAGCGTAGGCGGCGGCTTCCCTTGGCCAAGGCCCGTATCTTGCCCCATTCCCGAGTGAAGAGAGTGACGATCCGGCTGGTTTCGCTCCAATCGCTTGCTCGCACCACCAATCCGGTTGCTGCTTCGATGACCATAGATCACCCTGCACATTCTTGCGTAGCCGGTTGGGGATCGAAGAATGGTATGTTTCGTATGCCGTGCGGCTACCGTACTTGCATGCCTGCGACTGAATGTTCTTGATTGTTCTTAGTTGTTATGGGGTGTTGGTACGAATCGGTTTATTTTTTGTAGGATGAAAGGGGGTAGGATGGGTATGGATGTGACGAAACCATGATTTTCAGTAGCAGCAATCCGTCGAGCAGCAATCCTTCGGGATCGGGCTTGGGCCGCTCGCTGGCAGAGTTGCGCCAGGAGTACAGCCTGGGTGGTTTATCCGAAGAGCAGGCCGGTGACGATCCCTTGGCATTATTTCAAAGGTGGTTCGAAGAATGTTGGGCCGCGGGTTTGCCAGAACCGAATGCGATGGTACTGGCCACGGCCACTCAGGATGGGAAGCCTTCGGCCCGGATCGTTTTGCTCAAGGGGTTTGATGAACGGGGCCTGACCTTTTTCACCAACTATCAGAGTCGCAAGGCCCGTGAATTATCTGCCAATCCTCAGGCGGCGCTAGTTTTCCCTTGGCATGCCTTGGAACGGCAGGTCCGTGTGGAGGGGCTGGTCGAATTGACCAGTGCGGAAGAATCCGATGCGTATTTCCAGACACGCCCGTTGGGTTCCCGGTTGGGTGCTTGGGCCTCCCAACAGAGCGCGGTTATTCCTGATCGAGCCTTTCTGGAACGTCAGCACGCCGAATGGATGGCACGCTACCCCGATGGAAACATTCCACGCCCCCCCCATTGGGGTGGATATCGCCTGATCCCTTTACTGTTTGAATTCTGGCAAGGCCGCCCCAATCGATTGCATGACCGCATCCAGTTTTCCCGAACCCACCGGGACGCGCCTTGGCACCGCTGCCGATTGGCACCATGACCCGCTGACCACAGCCAGACCGCCCGCTGCACATCTCGCCGGTGACGGAGTGATTCCCACCCAATCCTGTCGATCTCCTCATTCTCACCTTGTGGCTGACAGCGACATACAGGGGATCAACAGAGTAGACACGACGATGTACGCGGTCGAGCAAGATCATTCGTGAAAGTATATAATCAAAGCCCAGAGCACATGCGAAGGTGGAGCGGACTATTTCATAGAGGGCATATCACATGCGACGGCGTGAATGGTTCCAATCCCTGCTCTTTACGGTGCTCGCTCATCTGAGAAGCAGTGCGTCCAACGCGGGGGAGGGAACATCGGGATGCTCCCTTTCAGGTGGTGTGGCACATGACTTGCCCGCATCCGCCACGCCAGAAGTATTGCAACAAATCGACCGGGTCGTGATGCAAGCCATCGAACAGGGCGAAACGGCTGGAGCTGTCGTATTCCTTGTGCACAGGGACCGTCTCCTCTATAGCAGGGCATTCGGGGATCGCCTGCAGCAACCCCAGCGTCAGCCGATGACGATAGACACGCTCTTCGACCTGGCTTCGTTGACCAAACCGGTCGCCACATCCAGTGCCATCATGCGGCTGATTGAGGAGGGGCAATTGCGCGTCAGTGACCCAGTAACCCGGTACTGGCCAGCCTTCGCTGCGGAAGGCAAGGACAAAGTCACCCTGGAACATCTGTTATTACACACCTCGGGATTGATTGCGGATAACCCTTTGACGGATTATGCCGAAGGCTCGGATCAGGCTTGGGAACGGATTGCACGCCTGAAATTACTCGATCCTCCCGGAGAACGATTTCGGTACTCGGATGTCGGGTATCTCGTCTTGGGGCGTGTGGTGGAACTGGTCAGTGGGCAACCATTGGATACATTTTGTCGGAAACAGCTCTGGGAACCATTAGGGATGAAGGACACAGATTATCACTTGACCGAGGAACAGAAGCGTCGCACGGCGGCCACGGGACGCCGGCACAATCGGATATTGCAAGGAGAAGTGCATGATCCACGTGCGGCAATGCTCGGAGGTGTCGCCGGCCACGCCGGTTTATTCTCGACGGCTCAGGACTTGGCCCGCTTCTGCCGCATGCTCCTGCGGGGCGGAGAACTTGAGGGACGACGCCTCTTCCGCGAGCAGACCATCCGTGTGTGGACGACTCCCCGCAAAGTCCCTATCGGGAAGGCGTCCATGGACCCCCCAATCGCCGGCCTGCGCACCTATGGTTGGGATGTCGATACAGCTTATTCCGCACCACGAGGGGAGTTGTTTCCGAAGGACCGAAGTTACGGTCACACCGGCTTCACCGGCACCAGTTTGTGGCTGGATCCCGCGACGCAAACAGCAGTCATCGTGCTTACCAATCGTCTACATCCCGATGAAAAGGGAAACGTTACTCCACTGCGTCGGAAGCTTGGCACGCTTGCGGCTCAAGCTGTCGGTTATACTCAGCCGGCAAAAAAGCCGTGAGCTTGTCCGGTAGCACAGATCGCAAAAGCTGTTATGCCGCGACCGAGCGCTTCCTGGGAAATACGCATGAGCAGAAGCGGGGGTAAAAGGATAGCTTTTCCCCGGGCAGTCCAACCTGGCGGCGGGTTAGCGTGGTCTTTGCAGATTCTTATGACAGAGAGCCAGGGCAATGACGGCTTGAGCTGTGGCAACTAAAGGTTCATTTTCTCGAACCAATTCCAAGTCATTTTCCCAACGCCCATCCGCTTTTTGCTTTTCCAACAAAGCTTTGGCCAGTTCGTTTGCCCAGGATCGCTGTTGGGTTAGATGCAAACGATGCTCAGAGAAGGCCCGGGCCAGCGAACTAACGTAATAGTAGTAAACCGCATTGCGGTTGGAGGCGTGAGCAGGGATGTAAGCTCCCGGATGCTGGGCCGCTTGAAAGTGGCGTTGGAGCCACTCTGCAGCGGCGCGCAATCGAGCATCATCCTGTTGCTGAGGATCGGTGGCTTGCACTCTCTGACACAGAGCCAAGGCACGATACCCATCTGCAGTCATGCTTCCATAAGAGGGGAAGCCAGCAGAAGATTTCGATGACGTAAGCGGTAAAGTCTGGGGTGGATCAGCCAGACCAGTTTTGTTGCGGACGGGATCGGCCGTCACGAAGCGGAAACCGCCGTCACGTACGTGTGCGGGAATATCATGCCCCCAATTTTGCATGCGGCGTATGAAAACCAGGGCTTTACGTGCCGTGGCGGTATCCAGGGCTTCCGCCCGGGCCAGACCTTGCAATGCAAAGAGCGTTGCCGAAAGGTTTGACTCCGTGAATGCCGGTGCGAATCGTCCGGGTTCCGGCTTGCGAGGGATGAGGCGACAATAACCCCAGCCTCCATAGTGTTCATCTTCGGGTTTCCAACCGTTGGCCTCCGTTAGTTGTCTCTCTTGCAAGTAACGGATCCAGCCGGAACGTAACGCTTTGTATTCCTTAGCCGTGGTGTGGGAGAATACCTCCAACGTCAGGGCGGCCGTATACACCGGATATTCCAGTTGGTCCTCATCGAGTTGAAGGGTGCCGTCCGGTTGACTCCAACGGGCCAGGAAGCGGTACCCTCGCTGTAAGGTGGGAAGTAAATCCGGCAATCGACAATCGGCGTCGTAGGCATATTGCAGAGCCAGCAGCACCAGGGGAGTTAGAGCAGAACCATCCTTGAAGCTGGTGTAACGATCTGAACGCCAGGCCCCATCCTGGTCCTGATGTTGACACAAGAATGTCACGGCTTGACGCAGAGCACCCGCTGTGCGCTCAACGTCCACTTGGTCACTCGTGTCTGACGAAGAAATGCCCGCAGGGGATCGGCCCCCATCAGTGTCTGAGTTTGCTGGGGAAGGAGTCGAAGGAGCGTTTGCAGGGATGACAGATGGTGCACATCCGCAAAGCCCTACGAGCAGGATTCCATACATGGCGTGATGATGGACGTTCATCATGGCTCTTCTTGAGAATGGAGGCTGATGGGTATGGACGCCCCCTCAAGGCGGCGTTCAAACATTCCAACGGATTGCTGACCTAAGCGTAGCACATGGTCTGAGGAATCGTAGCGCCCCTAGGGATGTTCGGCAGAGGTTGCCAGCGATCGAAGATTCACCAGAAGCTTCGTCGCTGTGGGAAGGGGTGCATGCGATCCCTCAGACCGGCGGAGAAAGATCAAGATTTACTTATCGGACTGGGGTTTCTCGTTCTCAGAGTGGTGGGGAGAAAGGCTTTGTTTTTCGCGTGCTGCGGCGATGACTTCGACGGGGAACGGAGTACGGTCGGCCATGAGAACCAGCAGGGCGGCCGCAGTGCAAAACGTGCGACCGGTGATGCAGTGGTGACCCTGCCAAGAGCCGTCAGGATCCTGGGCTGCCTCCAATCCTTTCGTCATCTGCTCATCCCATTCTTTCCACTCTTTGCCTCCTTGGAGAACCAGTGTTTCACTGATGTTGAGGAAGCTGAGGAATTCCTCTCCTCCGTTGTTACCGAAGCCTGCGAGAAAACGGGGGTCTCGCGCATTGCGCTTCAATTCGGCTTGCAATGCCGCATTTTCGCGTTCCAGGCGGTCCAGTTCCTCCAGTTTTCGTTGCGCCGCTTGCCGAGCTTGGGGTGTAGCAGTTTGACTCCGGAGGACCTCCCGCGCTTTGGCTGCATCCAGACGCAGACTATTCACCACGTCCTGGTAATTTCCAGCCCCTTGGCTGGCGCTGTAGAGAGCTATGCCAGCATCACTGGGGGCTGCAGGAGCAGGGCGAGTTACTCCAGGAGGCGGTGGAACAGCAGGTCGAGCTGCACCAGCGCTTTCCCCAAGGTCAAAGTCCAAGCTTCCCCCTGTAGGTGCGCGACCAGCGTTAGCGGCGGCTGTTTTTGCTTGGGCCATAATCCGCTTGAGCACGACTTCATTCACCTGAGCCCCACGCTCTCGAGCGCGGGCGATGCTCTTATTGGCGATCCCAACGGAAAGTGTGGAAGCCCAGCCTTGATTGCCGGCAAAGCTGCCATCTGGTTTCTGATGCCGCACGATCTTCGTCATGGTCTTTTCCAGAGCGGCTACGACACGCGGCTCGAGTCGGCCTGCCTTTCCTCGCAATTCCGCCAGAACCAGGTTGGCCATGAATGTGTCCACGTACACTCCGATCTTGCTTTGCAACTGGGTGCCACGGATATCGGTGACGTAGAGAGAGTCACTGTCGGCCTTTTCCACATGCTTGAGGATAAACTCCAATCCGCGTCGAACAGCTTCGCGATATTCGCCCTCTGTAGGTGTGTTGCCGGCACGGATCAGTGCCAGAAGGGCGAAGGCGGTGTTGCCGACATCGGAGGGATCTGCTACGTTGGACCCTTCAATCCGTCCACCGCTAAGATTCTGGCGCCAGCCGCCCCCTTGATTCCAGCCGCCATCAGGTTGTTGATGCTCGACGAGGTATTTCAATCCTTTCTTGACCGCTGGACTGAGGGGTTTAGGCGGGACGGCGAATTCCGTCTTGGCTATCTCATTGGTCACTTTGACGGGTGGGATCGATTTGTCCGGCTTCGATTCGGTGGCAGCGGAATCGGAATAAATCACACCGAATCCAGCTCCAAAAACCGGCGTCAATTCGAGCGTATATCCGCCACCCGATGCAGACGATGGATAACCAGCAGGAGGCGGTGGTGACCCCCCACCAGGTTTGGATGGAGGACGTCGCACCGGTTTTTCGTCCGCCAGCAGGTTGCACCAGTTGCACCAATAACTGGCTCCGCTCAGAATACCTGCTCCCAAACCCAGAGCCAACAACGCATGGCGTAGTGTCGAAGACATGATCGGTTCTCCTCCCACTAAGCAGCTCGGATGCCAACCCCTATTACCCTTGGGGAAGTTTCCTTTGGAGATACGGATGACGGTGTTACTTCACCCACCAGAAGGGTGATGGACACCTTGGGCCTTGATCCAGTACTCAATGTTTCTGACGGTGGAGCCGGTCGTTCCGTTTGTCGATCTTGTCGGTTTTTACAAACCTTCCCCCGCATGGCTTTACCGCCGGCTACGGGGAGCCAAGGCAGTTACACTTTGTGCATTCCCTACTGTATCCCGGACATCCTCTTGCTTCGCCCTTGCTGTGCCCTATACTTCCCTCTCTTGCCCGGGTATGTTTTCTGTCAAATCGCTTTTCTTGCACCAACCTAGGAAGAGGGACGGGCTATATCGTTATTTCCTTTACCCGGGGAAAAACGAAGGAACAATAGACGAACGGATGTGGATGCTCTCAGAGTCCTTCGAAACACCGTGCATGTGACTGGGGACCCAGAATGGAGTTGCAGGTGGCCCCGAGAGCTGACATACGATCCGGGGGTGACATACGATCCGGGGTGTCCTGACCTTTAGGAGGTGGTTGGTACGAGGAGACAAGGTGCTTGTTGGGGGTTCTGCTCTTGTTTCTTCGGTTCCGAGTTGCTAGATTGTTCACCAAATGAGTAGCAATAGTTTGCTTTAGGCCGCTCTCTGTGTTCTTTGACCACAGAAGTGCGTGCTTTGATATAGGTAAGCTACTTTGGATCGCGGTGCATACTTGGGGATTCCGAGGAAGTGGTCATGACGGTCGAAACAGCCTTCCGTGCCCATGTTTACGATGATATAACTCAAACGATCGGGCATACGCCTCTGGTCCGATTACGGCGTGTGGTGGGGAATAGCAAGGCCACCGTCTTGGGAAAGCTTGAAAATTTCAACCCTCTTTGGTCGGTGAAGGACCGGATCGGCGTGGCGATGATCGATGCCGCAGAGAAAGCGGGGAAGATCACATCAGAAACGATCATAGTAGAGCCGACCAGTGGGAACACAGGGATCGGTTTGGCATTCACCTGTGCCGCCCGGGGCTACAAGCTGATGGTGACGATGCCCGAGAGCATGTCCCTGGAGCGTCAGCGTCTGTTAAAGGCATTCGGAGCCAAGGTGGTATTGACCCCTCGGGAGTTAGGGATGCGAGGAGCGGTGGCCGAAGCCAATCGCATCTTCGAGGAAATGGGGGGTGAGCCACGCGTGTTCATGCCCCAGCAATTCAAGAATCCTGCTAATCCCGAGATCCATCGCCGTACGACGGCGGAAGAAATCTGGCGGGCCACCAACGGTCAGATCGACATTTTGGTCTCCGGGGTGGGTACAGGAGGGACCATCACCGGATGTGGAGAGGTCCTCAAAGCCCGTAAGCCTAGTGTTCGGTGCATTGCTGTGGAGCCGGCAGCAAGTCCTGTGATTACGCAGCATCTGGTCCAAGGTATTCCCAAGGATCAGGTCAAGCCAGGGCCCCACAAAATCCAAGGGATTGGAGCAGGTTTCATTCCCGATGTACTTAACGTTTCGATCATTGACGAGGTGATAACCGTCACCGACGAAGAAGCCTTCGAGATGGCGCGTCGACTGGCAAAAGAGGAAGGGATGCTCTGTGGTATCTCCTGCGGTGCAGCCGCCACTGCTGCAGTCAAGGTCGCGCAGAGGCCGGAGAATGCGGGCAAAGTGATTGTCGTCATCCTGCCCGACCTGGGCGAGCGCTATCTCTCGACAGCCTTGTTCCCGCAGGACTGACGGAGCGTTCACCTGACCAGGCTATTCTCCACGAGATTACTGCGAGCCGAGAACTTAGACACTTCATGCCCGCCCCCGAATCTCGAGCCGAGAACTTGGACACCTCACTCTCGACTCCGACATCATTTTTTCTTGCTGAATTTGGGAATGAGACGAGGGTGTCCCCAAACGGGATGCTGGATATCACCGTCCCACTCGAAGACTACCTCCATCCGTTGGCGTCGTTGGGTTGGGTCTTCCCACTCGATGACCACGGTACGCGAGTTGATAGCCTCCACCAAACGCCAGCGTCCTTGGAACTGTTGCGCAGGACGATTCGGTGAAGTGACGGTCAAAGTCACTCGGCCGTCGGCTTCATAAACAATGGTGATCGGATAGGGTAGCTCCGTATGCCAGGTGCCGGGAAGTATCTCCCGTTTTTCGGCTAAGATGGTCCGTGCCACCTCCTCGGGTAAAGGCGGTAGCTTGGGCGGTGGGGGAAGGGATGGTGGTGCCGGCACACCCGGGGATTTTTTGGGGTTGGCTTGGTTCTCGGGATGATCAGGAGGATGCAAAGCGGTGTCTGTGGGACCGGAACCAGCTTGTGACGTTGCTTGATCCTCCGTCGTGGCGTCGTTGTGCCGAGGAGCTGTCTTTTGAAAATAAAGAAACACCAGTCCTCCGACTGTACCCATCAGCACCAGCATGGCCACGGCATAGCCCCACCAGGGGACGTTGGAACGCGTATCCGTCGGTGCGGTTCCACTATTGCACACCGGCTCGACAAGTTCAGCAGCGTACACGTCCGGTTCAGCCGTTGGCATAGGAATGGGAACCACCTCCCCACATTTCTGACAAATTCGAGGCTGAGTTGCTCCGGCGGTACTTTCCACGGTGACCAATGATCGGCAGGCAGGACATCGGACCGTGACTGTGGGGGACACGATATTTGTCTCCTCGATGTGAAACTTCGTCCTGGAGGAAAGGCTAATCTACTCTGATACGGGATGATTCTGGTGATGTCCACTGAGAAAGAATAATGGGTGAGGCTAGGAACTCTCCGGCGTGTGTTGGGACGAATGTCCGCAGGTTCTCAACGGTAGGGTTCCGCATCTGTTTTTGCTCTCGCGTCAGAATCGAAGAGGATGCAAGTCGATCGCTGATATGGTCTGGATACTCGGTAAATGAGGGACAGGGAAAAGCGATCGTCGCTCCGGTTGCGTAGGTGTGATGGGTTCTTGAGGAAGCGAAACGGTTTCTGCGTGTTCGGTTCGGCAGGAAACGCTTCCCCGGCTTTCAGACCCGCATCAGGATGGCTCCCTCGCCATTGCGGAGAGCGATTGTGGTGATGGGCGGTCCGAGGGTGCCATCAGCCCGCAGCCGGCGATAGGTGCCTCCCAAGGGGTGGGTTGTGGCCGTGTTGTCCTGAGTCGTGCCGTTGCCCACACCCAGGGTATACGAGAGGGGTTTATACAGGACCAGAGCCTTACTGTACTCTCGCGCATAAATGCGGAAATTCAGGCGAGGATTGGCAGGGTCGTTACCACTGGCGAACAAACGCATGGGTCCGAGCGGCTGACCGATATCGATGGCCGCTGCTGGCGACCAATGCTCCGTCCAGGATGAAGCGGGGTTGTAGCCGCCAAAGAACATCAAGAAGGTACGCTGCGGGTCGGCTAGAAGATAATAGTAAGCCAGAGTGGCCAGTTGGGTTCGTGGGTCGGTGGGGCTGGTGGGACCGGGGTGGCTATCGAGTACCAGATAAGCAGAGCGGCCGGGGGCCAATCGTGCTGTGATCAGGTCGGCGACATCAAGCACCTGAGCCCAGTGGGCCTGGAGGGGTCGCAGAATAAACTCTTCGAAACTGGCAGCCGCAGCGGCCGTCAGCGGGATCGCATCATAACCGCCTCCCGCGGTGTTGAGGAGAATCCACTTCGGGGCGATCGCCCGACTGATGGTCGCCACCAACGCTGCTGAATCGATGTCATAGGCCGCCGTTGCTTCCTGCACGCTGATGCCCCGGAACGGGACACGTCCTGTGGCGTTGTCGAGGAATAACCCATCGGCCAGCGGATTCGCTTGCAGCAATCGCTGATGATAGTCGGCAGCCCAACGTCGGACTACGACATCCGTCGGATTCGTAACAAATCGCATTTGTCCGTAATAGGGATAGAAGAGGCGAGTTTCGTATACGAAGCGGGCATCATAGCCGGGTCGTCGGCGTGCGTATTCTTCATCGTTAAGGTAGCCGTCCCCATCGCGATCGGCCGCGGCATCAAAGGCGGGGATGACACCGCTGGTCCCCCCGTCCGCCTGCACGTAATCGCGACCGAGGGCACTACGCCAGATCGCTTGAGCCTCGCTTGGACCTGTCGTAACACGAAAGCGTACATAATAGAGACGTGGACTGCCGGCCAGCGAAGCCGGTTGCCAGTCCCGGGGTGGGTCGAAGGTGATCCGCCCGCTCTGTCGCTGTCCTCTCGTGGTGTCTTCCGAAAGAGGTAACGGCTTCCAAGATACCACCTGCCCCTGTGCATTGACGGCGCTAGCATATTCCCACACACCCCCCCAACCGCTTTCTGCGGCCTTCTGAAGGCTCAGATTGATTTCCCGAAAAGGATCCGGATATCCCAAGGCCGTGGTCGTTCCTGTCCCGCCCAAAGGGATGCCCGTCCCACCGCCGCGAGCGGCTGTCGTGACGAGGGTGCTGCTCCCTGTAGAAGTTGTCTGTACTGCAGACCAGAACCAGGTCACCGGTTGGGAGGCAGGACTGGAACCACGGAAGGGCGTCGCACGGGTGACGTGGTAGAAGGCTACTTCACGAGACACCCCCACGCGATCGGCATAGGTGAGCCAATCGGTGAGCAAATCCTGATACAAGTTGGAAACATTGCTGTAGATCAACTGCGGCGTTGTAGGAGCGATCCGATCGATGATGCTCAAATAACGGATGTTCGGGACCACCAGGTCTACGGCAGTTTGCAGGAGCTGTTGCTCCACAGGTCCCATCGGGTTGCCGCTGTAAGCGAGCTGGGCGATGCGGATGTGAGAAAAATGCCGGGGAATATCGGGAATGAACAAGGGCTCCTGGCCCTCGTTCTGCGTGGTGAACGCATATTCGGCTACTCCGAGGTTCCCTTCGCTATCGTAAGCACGCACTTGCAGGAGGTGAGGTCCGTTGGTCAAGGTCGTGGTGTCTACTGTCCAGCGGGCGGGGGAATTGGCGGAAACCGCCCGCAAGACCCCGTCCAGCCGGAACTCCAAACGAAGAATGGTTCCTGTGGCAACAGCCTCGAAGGTGACATCGCCGGAAAACGGACTGCTCCCCGACACAGGAGCAACTGTCACGACAGGGTTGCTGGTAGGATCGAGGGCATGGGCACGAAAATCGTCAAAGAAAACAGGCCCGGCATAAGCTGCGGGGCGGATCAGCCCCGCTTGTCCCCCTTGAGGCACAGCTCCATCTCTTGCTTCCAGAGCGAAATCGGGTGTTTCCGACCAGCTGCCATCGGCAGAGAGCCACTGTTGTGTGTCCTCACGAATAACGGCCACGCGCAGGCGGTCACCGATTGCACTGACTTGCAAGCGGACCCATTGATTGCTCAGCCACTGCTGAGAACGGAGTGTACCCAGAACTACCTCCTGGCCACGAATGACCCGGAGGAGCGAGACTTCCACCCCGCGACGCAATTGAGCGGCATAGTAGGTCGGAGTCGTACTGTCCCCATCGGTACCTCGGATGAACACCCGAGCGGGAATGAGACTATCGGTGTAAATCAGAGCTGATGCGGCGACATCGGCGGGCAATGAGGCATTCGGTCCAATGATGGCTGTGGTAGTCGAACCGCCATCGCTCATCAGAGAGCGGGGGAGGCTGGCAGCACGGTTCGAGGTGACCGCCCAACTTCCGGGTGCGCCTTGGATGCTGGCAAACCAACCCTCCGGCACTTCTCCTTCGGCGACACGATCGAAATTCTCGTATATTCCAGGAGGTTGGGGAGTTTGCCACAGAAAATCATCAAGGACAACATCACCCGTATAGCGGGGCCAACGCCCCACACCCACTTTTCCAGTCTGGGGACGCCAACGGGTAGTGACGGTCAAAGCGTTCATTTCGGTGGGACTCCAAGTTCCCTGAGCGGTCAGGTACTGTCCCTTGTCCAGGCGGACCACTTGGACCTCAATCGTCGTTCCCTGCGGTCGGAGCCAGACTTGAACCCATTGGTTTGAAAGATAAGCTGCAGGAGTGTTGCTGACTTTGCCCAACACAGTAACCTGGCCGTGGATCACTTCCAGCACCTCGACATTCAGCCCCCGTGTGATCACCACTGCAATATAACTGGGACTGGCAGTATCCAGATTGGCACCGCGTATGAACAGATACACAGGAGCCAGAGTATTGGCCAACACGCTGACGGCAACCGTGGTGTCAGCAGGAAGAGCCAGCTGGGGTCCTGCCCATCCCCCACCGCGGCTACTGCTGGCACTGCTGAGCAGGCCGATACTACCGTGGGTACCCGACGAATAAGCAGTGCGAAAGGTGGCGGCCGTGTCCGTGCTACTGCTCCAATGGAGGGGCAAAAGGGGAGGCGTGATCGAGTCGAAGGTTTCTACCATTCCCGCGGGGACTTCCCGATTTTCCAAACAATCCAGCGTAAGGAGGGTGGGTGGGACGTGTCTCATAACCGGGCAGCTCCTCTACGGTGTGCATCGGTGTGAGAGCTAATTCGGCATGCAGACCAGCTTTGCCTCGATGAGAATGGCGGAGTGCCTTCCGAGGTAAGTGAGTGGGGGTCAAGACGATGCGCAGATCATCTACAATGCGCCGGACTGTTACCATCGCTGTAGACGGTGACTTTGTTTCGATTGTTCGAAAACTTCACCGGAGAGGAGTTGATCAGGGTTCCACAGGTTGACCGGCGGGACCAACACGGAGGAGTCGTAATGTGGGATAACGGGGGCCACCCTCGATCGGATGTCCCGCTATCACGACCACACGTTCTCCCGGAGTAATGACACCAGCGTGAAAAGCGTCAGCCACGGCAGCGGCGATGCGGTCCTGACCTGGCACAATTGGTCGCATCAGTACACCGGTTACTCCCCAACTTAGAGTCAATTGTTGCAAAACCGATGGTCGGCTTGCCACGGCTATGATCCGGACCCAGGGTCGATGCCGGGCCACCAGTCGGGCGGTCCGACCCGTTACTGTGGGGATGATCAGGGCAGCAACTTTTTCCTCGGTGGCCAGACGGCATGCTGTCGCTGTGAGCGGTTCGTCCCGAGGGGGTATCGAAGCGGCCGGAACATCACTACCCAAAACCGCACCCCCTTCCCGCATGTGTCGTTCCGTCTCC
>Ga0197142_1002796_pt1 | contig 15024 bp, 17 predicted proteins | sample GBS60_MetaG_FD_148614 | JGI IMG/M metagenome (GOLD analysis project Ga0197142, IMG submission 148614) | Sediment microbial communities from Great Boiling Springs, Gerlach, Nevada, United States - GBS 60_MetaG | ecosystem: Environmental > Aquatic > Thermal springs > Hot (42-90C) > Sediment... | reverse complement strand
TCATATTTGACAGATTCGATGGGTGCAAGCAACATTTTGACTCAAAAAATTAAAAAAGCCAAACTCCAGGGTTAGGGTGAGGGATATGGACAGAGGGAATCTAATTGAGAATTAAAGGGAAATACAGCCGCTGCGGGAGATCAGGTATCCAAATCTCGCATGCGCTTTGCCCTTCAGGACACGTCAGACAATGGGAACGAAGAACTTTCTGCCCAACTGAGTAATTCGTCACCCAGGCATAGAGATGATGGTTAAAGACGATCAACTCAGCGCGGACGTTGCGGGAGTCTCCCAATCCGTTGCCTCCCACTTGCTCCCAGTCCACCTCTGAGTTGTTTGTCAACACCCCTCTTGTCCGCCAGAGCTGAAGGCCGCTGGAGAGATTGCTGATTGCCAGATAGAGCGCTCCGTCGTAAACCACCGCCCCATCGACCGATACTTCAGCGTTCGCCGCATTTCCATAAATGCCTGGCTGACTGACCGGTTGCCAGCTTCCCCAATCACCGTTTGCGCTGCGGTAAATCAAAAGACCCTGAGGCGAACGGGTTGCGATGTAAAGGTAACCTTCTAACTCACCCAGCAAATCGACCCGATTTCCCGGCGCGGTGGGTGCGGAGAATACCTCTTCCCAATGCGGATTGTCTCCCAGGTGATCGGTGCGGAATAATTTCCCAACATCGTCATTGCCATCATGGATGGATTGACCCCGATGTCGCACCCCCATGTATAAGGCATCCTTAAGCACCATACTCGACCAAACCCCGCTATTGCTGGGGTCAGGGGCCTCTTTCCCAAAGCCGCTCAAGTTTTTTGCGCCCAGGAAAGCCCATCTTGACTGCACCAGACCTGCGCGCCTTCAACCCAGTTTTGGGTTCCTCCGCACAGGCTTCCCTGAAAAATCTGCATATCTTTGAAGTTAACGTTATGGGGGTTGCCAAAGCCGGCTCCCTGGGCGGCGAGGACATTCTCCCAACTGGCTGCATTGCCGCTTGGGCTGCGATAGAGATTGACTCACCATTGGCTCAGACCTCGATTGGCTGTGCTGACATAGAGATACCCCCCGAAGATGGCCAGACTATCAATGTGATCGTCTTGTTCCAGATTCTGATTGCCGAAGGGATAGCCTTGCTGATCTGCAGCGACTTCCTCCCAATCTGCCTGCGAATTGGGGGCATAGATGCCCAAACGGCTGCGCCAGAGACGCGCTCCCAGGCTATTGTCAGCTTCCATTCCCAGATAAAGCTGGCCGTTGTAGACCACCGCTTCAAAGCCTTCTTCCGATGTGAATTGGCCATCTGCCCCTCCACCCGAGCCCAAAGGCATTGTCGTTGACTTGCTTGAACGGTTGACAGGCTATGAGATTGCTTGAGAATGAAGCAGCAGGATGATGGGAAACGAAGATCAGCAGGGTCAGGAAAGCAACGAAACCGAAGAGATAAGCGAGCTGTGAGGTAGATTGCCTGCGATTGCAGGACTTGCATGACGCAGAGAGAAGAATGCCTGGCAAGTGCGGTGGCATGAAAGAAGGTTATGCGGAAAGCGGCATTTTGTCAAGGAAACTCCGAAACTTTTGATATATATCTTGACAATTAGGATGCTAATTGGTATTATTATGTTCAGTAGTTCGATATTAAATAATCTCAACTCAAACGATTATGCCAACGCATTATCACGGTAATCCGGAAGAAGTTCGCGCTTTGAATGCTTTTATCAAGCTGATGCGCGCGGCCAACTCGCTCGAAGCCCGCTTAGTTCAGCGCGGCTGTCTGGCAGAGCTTACTCCCAGTCAGTTTGGCGTGCTTGAAGCGCTTTATCACCTGGGAAGCCTGTGCCAGAGTGAGCTGGCGCACAAAATTCTCAAAAGCAGTGGCAACATGACGATGGTTATCGACAATCTGGAAAAACAAGGTCTGGTGCGTCGGGAACGAGACAGGCAAGATCGGCGTTTTATCACCGTCCATCTAACCGAAAAGGGGCGTGAAAAGATTGAAGCCATCTTGCCTTGCCATGTCAAAGCCATTGTAGAGGAGTTTTCCGTACTCACCCCTGCAGAACAGGAAACCCTGGGCGAATTGTGTAAAAGGCTGGGCAAAAGAGAAACCCAGCCATCTGCCCAGGCTCTGTCGATACCCTCTGTGGAGCAGGGGAAATGATATTCAAAGAGAAGGTTTTGGCGATCAAGCCATTTACCTGCAATTCAAACCAGATTCATTTCTTAGGAGGTAACCATGTCTTGGAAAATTGACCCAGCCCATTCAGAAATTAACTTTACCGTGCGGCACATGATGATCTCGAATGTGCGCGGGCGCTTCGAACGCTTTGAAGGGACGGTGGACTTTGATGAGCAAAATCCGACCAATTCCAGCGTGGAAGTGAAGATCGAAGCGGCCAGCATCAACACCCGCGAACCCCAACGCGATGCCCATTTGCGCTCGCCCGACTTCTTAGATGCTGAGAAGTACCCTTACCTGATCTTCAAAAGCAAGAAGATTGAGGTGCTTGACGCGAATCACGGTCGTATCCTTGGTGACCTGACCATTCGGGATGTTACCAATGAGGTGACCCTAGAGGTTGAATACAACGGTACAGTCAAAAGCCCCTTTGGAAACACATCGGCCGGCTTTTCAGCCAGCACAAGCATTAACCGCAAGGACTGGGGCTTACAATGGAATGTCCCGCTCGAAGCGGGTGGCTGGCTGGTGGGCGAAACTGTCCAGATCAACATTGAACTGGAAATCATCAAAGAAGAGCAGGCACAGGCGGTCTCTGGATGACAACTTCGTTTTTTTGGAGATGAGCAAGTGTCAAAGCGCCGCCGCAGCCTGCTCTCTCCGCTTACTCCACCCCAACCGCTTGCGATTGCCCCCAGACGAATCCATCCGGATACCCGTCCGGCTTTTATCCATCTGCGCGTGGGCAGTCTGGAGCGAGTTGTCCCTTTCTACCGCGATGTCCTCGGCCTACAGGTAATCCATTTGATGAATCAGCAGGTGGTTCTGGGCGTAACAGGTCGCAATCTGGTTGTGCTACAGGAGCTGCCGCAAGGGAAACGCTATCGCGGAGTCTGCGGACTTTATCACTTTGCCATCCTGTTGCCCGATCGGCGAGCGTTGGCGCGAGCCATCGCTCGCTTATTTGCCTTGCGTTATCCCAATTACCCTACCGATCACATCATGACCAAAACCACCTATCTGGAAGACCCCGAAGGAAATCAGATTGAATTGTATTGTGAGTCCCCAGAAGACGGGATATTTGCTTTACAAAACGGCGATTTCTTCGCCCGGCGCTCGGATGGCACCTGGAGCGATGGCCGCGAAGCCCTGGATGTCGAAGCGTTGTTTGCCCATTTGAACAAAGCAGACCGCCTGGATGAGCCTCTGCCGCCACAGACGGTGATTGGACATTTTCATCTTCATGTTGCCGATTTAGAGCAAACTCGCCGCTTTTACCATGAGCAACTGGGATTTGATGATATGGGGGTTGCGCCGCGTTTTCGGATGGGAATGGTCTCGGCTGGCGGGTATCATCATCACATTGGTTATAATACCTGGCAGGGGGAAGGAGCCCCACCGGCGCCGCTCGATGCCCTCGGTTTAGCGGCGATAGCTTTTCTCTTACCAAACCGAAAAGCGTGGGAAATTTTTTGTGAGCGATTGAAAGAAACTTCTTTGCCTTATGAACGGCAGGGGGAGGGTATATTAATAAGCGATCCTTCGGGGAACAAGGTGCTCTTTTTGCCTCCGCTTAGCTGATTGCAGGTTCATTTCTTTACCATATTAGCAAAAACTAATTTTTAGACCACATTTGCCTGCGCGGAGCGTTGTGTCTGACAGTCGTTGCACACCCCAAAGAGCTGCAACCAGTGCTCGCCCACTTGATAACCGCTGCGTTGGCTGATCTTTTCGATCAAAGCTTCGATTCCCTCTTCGTCGCCTTCAAAAAACTCCACCCGTCCGCAACCACTGCAAACCAGCAAATGTTGATGGCCTTGAAAGGCAGTGATAAAAGCCTGACAGCCCTGAGGCTGGTGTACGCGTTGAATCAGATTTAATTCCTCCAGCTTTTCCAGCGTGCGATAAACCGTCACCAGACCTAATCTGGGATAGCGCTGATGCCCGATTTCGTAAACCCTTAAAGGCGTTAGCGCCTGGGTGCTTTCAGCCATGATTTCTACCACTACCCGCCGCGGATCGGTGATCCGATAGCCATTGCGTTGCAGGCATTCTAACCACTCTTGTGCTTTGCTCATCCCGTTAGCCTCCTGTTTTGCTCCAAATTCGCCGGCGGCTGGCTTGTCCCAGCCATACCAAAAAGAAAATGGAGGTTGCAACCAGTACAATTGCCCCTCCCGAAGCGATGCCAAGATAATAGGACAGATATAACCCCACAGTGCCGCTGAAGGAAGCGATTACAGCAGCTACCCAGATCATGCGCGGCAAGCGGGGGGTGAGCAAGTATGCAGTCGCCGCCGGCGTGATGAGCATCGCCACCATCAAAGCTACGCCGACGGTTTGCAATGAAATCACAATTGCCAGAGCCATCAGCAACATCAGGAAGTAATTCAGGAATTTAACCGGCAAGCGCAGGGTGCTCGCCAGTATGGGATCAAAGGAGAGCGTTACGAACTCTTTGTAAAAACCGATCACCGCCGCCAGCACCCCTGCGCCGAAAATCGCCGCAAGCCACAGGTCTCGATTGCGCACCCCCAGCACATCCCCAAACAGAAAGTGAGCCAGGTCAACCGAATAGCTGCGCACCGTTGAGATTAACGTAATCCCCAAAGCGAACATCCCGGCAAAGACAATCCCAATCGCCGTATCCTCCTTGAGGCGGCCGCCATGGCTGATGGCGCCGATGCCGATGGCACTGAGCAATGCAGCACCTAATGCCCACCAGAACAGGCCGCTCGTATTGCCGCCGTTAAGGATATAACCGATTGCCACACCGGGCAGAATCGTGTGCGCCAGCGCATCTCCAAAGAAGGCCATGCCGCGCAAAACGACAAACGTACCGATCACGGCGCAAACGCTGCCCATCAAGACCACTGCGATCAACCCGCGCCACATGAAAGCATACTGCAAAGGTGTCCACAGCCATTCAAACATCGCTTAACCTTCCCCGTCGCTACAACAGGTATCACTGATGCCCAACCAGCCACCCTCGTCTGGCACAATTTGCAAATGACCGCCATAAGCGCGGCGCAGATTGGAGGCTCTGAGCACCTCATCTGGCTGCCCTAAAGCGATCAATTGCCGGTTGAGTAGCATGAGTTTAGCAAAATGCTGGCGGGCAAGGTTCAGATCGTGCAAGGCAAAGAGCAGCGCGATTCCATTTTGCTGCAATGTCGGTAACAGCGCCAGCAACTCTTCCTGAGCGGGTAAGTCGAGGCCGCTCAATGGCTCATCCATCAGGATCAACTCGGCTTCCTGGGCGAGGGCGCGGGCAAGGAACATGCGTTGTTGTTGACCTCCAGAGAGGGCATGGATCGGGCGATTGGCTAAGGCTAGAATGCCGACCGTCTCTAAAGCCTGGTGGACGCGTTGCCAGTCGGCTCGCCCAGGGCTGCGAAAGAAGCCGATTTTACCAACCCGCCCCATCATCACCACATCCTTAACGGTGATGGGGAAATTCCAATCCACAGCATTGCGTTGCGGCACGTAGGCGATACAGATGTGTCCATCGGGGGCGTGACCGTAGATGTGTACGTCTCCTTGAGCAGGTTTCAGCACTCCGGCGATGATTTTCATCAGGGTGCTTTTGCCGGCCCCGTTTGGCCCGACCACCGCAAGATGCTCACCGCTTTGCAACTCAAAAGAAATCGCTTGCAAGGCGGGATGCCCGTCATACCAGAAGCTAACGTTTTCCATCCGCAACAGAGGGCTGTCGGCTTCGTGCGGATGGCGGTGAACGATCCAGTGTTTGGTACGGGTTAGTTCTTCTCGCAGGGTCATGCGCATCTCTTTTCCATGCCGAACCAGGAATGGATAATGACTTAAATGCATAGGGATCAGGAGAGGCAATCTTCTAGCGATTTCCTCTCCTGGTTCTATGCGACATCCATCTCCTTCCGCAGACTATTTCAAGGCTTCGACAATCGCATTGACATTATATCGCATGAAATCAAGATAGGTACTGGCTGGACCATCTTTTTCAGAAAGCGAACCGGTGTAGAGATAGACCAGTTTGACACCGGTATCATCGGCAACGCGCTGGGCTAAATTGGGGTTGATCGTTGTTCCAACAAAAATGGCTTTCACACCCAGTTGACGAATGGCATCTTCCAGGGCGGCCAGCTCTTGAGCGGAGGGTTCGGCGAGGGTCGAGAAACCGGGCAAGACAGCCCCCACCTGTGTGAAACCATACCGCTCCGCAAAGTAGCCAAAGGCTTTGTGATCGGTAACCAGTTGCCGGTTTTCGGGTGGGATGGTCTCTACCTGTTGGCGAATCCATTGATCGAGTTCGCGGAGCTGAGCCGTATAGTCGGCGGCGTTTTTCTGGTAGGTGGCTGCGTTCTGCGGGTCTTTTTCGCTTAATGTTTTGGCGATATTTTCCACCCAGACCATCACCAGGTTGGGGTCAAACCAGGTGTGCGGGTCTCCGGCGGCATGTTCGTGCTCATGTGTATGTTCACCTTCATGAGCCTGTTCACCTTCGTGAGTATGCTCGCCCTCGTGGGAGTGCTCACCCTCAGCACCGTGCGAGTGCGCATGGCCTGGCAACAGAGCAATCCCCTCCGAGACGGCAACAACCTTTTCTGCAGCCCCGGCGCTTTCCAGTAAAGCTGCCAGAAACTCTTCCAGGCCTGCCCCGTTGGCAAAGACCACATCAGCCTGGCTGACTTTTGCCACATCCTGGGGGGTAGGGGTAAAGGCATGGGGGTCAGCGCCGACCGGCAACAACACCGAAAGCTCAACGGCGTCCCCGGCAATGTTGCTGACGACATCGCCGACGATGGTAGTGGTTGCCAGCACACGCAACTTCTGCGTCTGTGGCGCGGCGGTTGGGGTAGGCGTAGCACAGGCGGCAAGCAGGGAAAAAATGACCCATAGAGGAACAAAGCGGCGTAGAGCAGTCATGAAAATTCTCCTTTTTATGAAAATGATTATCATTGTCCTTTATAATCGAAATTCGGGCAATTGTCAAGAATGCTTTCGTTCTCAACCCTTCCCTAGCGGTTGTTTTTCAGGTATCCTATGCTCCAGGAGTAAGTTGCCTACTTAGTGGAACAACCATGAAAGTTGCCCGCATCTTAGGACGCAATAGTGTTGGCATTGAGATCAAGGAATCGCTGATTCCGGTTATTCGCAAAAAGGTTGGTTTTGAGGGCCAGCTTTCCCTTGACCAACAGCAAGACACCCTGCAAATCATCATCCGCGAAAAAATTACCCAAAAAGAGGACATTCGGTGAAGGTTACAGCTCGTGTGACGGGAATTGAATATGCTCCAGTCTTGTGTCCGGAGCTACCCTTGTTCTTCATTGACCAGATTGAGGAAGCTTTTTCACAGGAAAGCGCTTTTTATTACATGGCTTCGATCCGGTTGCGGTGCTGAGACTTACCTCTGGAAAGCCGTTTGCAATTGAGCACCTGACTGATGCGCAACGGGAAACGCTGCGGTTATTGAAAAAAGAGGCCGAGAATAACAAATTTTATGTGATAATTAATGAGACCAACTTGAACAGGCTGGAGCGATAGCTCAACGATCCCAGGAAGCTGGAGGAGAGACCGATGCTGAACGATGTTTACAAAGAGGCCGAAGCGCGCATGAGAGGCGCCATCCAGGCGCTTGAAGAAGACTTAAGCGGTATTCGCACAGGCCGCGCCAGCCCGGCGCTGGTTGAGCGCATCCAGGTGGAATACTACGGTGTTAGCACGCCCCTGGTTCAACTGGCGACGATCAGCGTGCCAGAGCCGCGCATGTTGCTCATCCGCCCCTTCGATAGTACCTCGCTGAAGGCAATCGAGCGAGCTATCCTGGCTTCGGACCTCGGTCTGACGCCCAACAACGACGGCAAAACCATTCGCCTGATTTTACCGCCTCTCACCGAAGAACGGCGGCGGGAACTGGTCAAAGTGGTGCATAATCGGGTTGAGGAAGCGCGTGTAGCGGCGCGCAATGTGCGCCGCGATAGCATCCGCGATCTACGGGAGCTTCAACAGGAAAAGTTGATCTCCGAAGATGAGCTTCAGAAAGGCGAAGCCGAACTGCAGAAGATTACCGACCGATATATTGAAGAAATCAATAAGATTGGTGAACGAAAGGAAAAGGAAATCATGGAGATTTAGGGGCAAACAACCGTCTTACAGTGGGTTGTGTAACCCTGAATTTCCCTGAGTGAAAATGGAATCAGCAGATACCCCTCCCCTCCCTCAAAAAATTCCCACCCACATTGCGATTATCATGGATGGCAACGGACGGTGGGCATTAGCGCGCGGCTTGCCCCGTCTGGCCGGTCATCGCGCCGGCACGGAAAATTTACGCCGCATCATCGAAGCCTGTATTGAATTTGGGGTCAAATACTTAACCCTTTACGCCTTCTCGACCGAAAACTGGGGTCGTCCGGCTGAAGAAGTGCAAGGGCTGATGCGCATCCTGGAGGACGTCATAGACCGAGAGCTGCAACAACTGCACGATCAAGGCGTGCAATTGCGCCATATCGGCCGACTGGACGGGCTTAAACCGATCCTGCGCCAAAAGGTCTTGCAGGCGGTGGAATACACCCGCAATAATGACCGCTTGATTCTCAACGTGGCGTTTAATTACGGTGGGCGCGATGAAATTGTGTGTGCCATCAAACGGATTATCGAAGACGGTGTTCCCAAAGAAGCTATTACCGATGAACTGATCAGTCGTTACCTCTTTACCGCCGGTGTTCCAGACCCCGACTTGATCATCCGCACTTCGGGAGAGCTGCGCGGCAGCAATTTCTTAATCTGGCAGGGAGCTTACTCCGAATGGTATTTCACCCCCACTTATTGGCCTGATTTCGACAAGGAAGAATTACGCAAGGCGATCATCGAGTACAGCCGTCGGGAACGGCGCTATGGCGGTGTGATCTCCAAAAACAAGGAAGCCGCGCCGAATGCTGGCTAGCCGCCTGATTGTTGTCATTGTGCTCCTGCCGCTTGGGGCGTGGGTGGTTGACCGCGGCGGTTTGCCTTTAGCCCTGGTGGTTGCTCTGTTGAGCGGGGCGGCGGCGTGGGAAGTGGCGCACATGCTCGGCAAGTCCGGTTATCGGGCAACCGAGTGGGGGATGCCCATCGGAGCAGCTTTGCTGGTGCTTGCCCGCTATCAAGGCGGCTTTGAAGGCGCTGCTTTTGCGCTCAGCCTGGTGATCCTCAGCAGCATGACGGTTCACCTGATCGATTTTGAGCGCGGTCGTCAGCAAGCAGCCACCGATTTTGCCGTCTCGATCATGGGCATGGTCTATTGCGGCTGGCTGGCTTCGTATATGCTCGCTTTGCGAGCACTCCCGGAAGGCAAGTGGTGGTTCTTAGTCGCCCTGCCTTCGGTCTGGCTGGCGGATAGCGGGGCTTACCTGATCGGCAGCCGCTTTGGCAAACATCCTTTTTCGCCTCGCCTCAGCCCGCATAAAACCTGGGAAGGCTATTGGGGAGGGTTGGTCAGCGGGGCGTTGTCGGGATGGGTGCTGGCTGCCTTGTGGAGTTTGGCGGCCGGGCCGGGGACGGCGATCGCAGCCTGGAAAGGGGCCGTTTTGGGCTTGATCCTCTCTGCCCTCACCCCCCTCGGCGACCTTGGGGAGAGCATGATCAAACGTCAGGTGGGCGTGAAGGACTCCAGCCAACTCCTGCCGGGCCATGGCGGCATCTTCGATCGCATCGACTCCTGGCTCTGGGCAGGGGTGCTGGGATATTATCTGGTTGCCTGGTGGTTAGGTCATTGAAACGCGGCTCTGCGATGTGGAAATAGCGCAAGATAAACGTCTCCACAGAACTCAACCGGAGGCAGGCTTCTCTGGCCTCAAGCTACCTCTTGCGAGAGTTAAGGGAAGTTGGGAGTTTGGAATAAGCGAGATCGTCGTCCCGAAGGGCTGGCGGCAGCGTCAAACTGCGCCTGATTAAACCTTCGGGACGTCTCATCAGTTTATCTCGCAGTTGGGTCTATCGGAATCCCATCCTTATCAAGGTGTAGCCATGGGAAGCAACTGCGCAGAAAAGGCTTTTTGAACCTCGATGGCTTTGGGCAACGCCTGATAACGCAGGAGCATCTCCATCAGGGCTTGCCATTGTTCCTGCGTTTGTGCGCCGTAGCCGTTGGGGTTTTGGGCATCTTTTAACTCGGTTTCCAGCATATAGCGCATGTGAGCGGGGTCGCTTTCTGGGCCGCTATATTTCAACACGATCTGGACGGCTTCCTCTACGTTTTGGGCCGCATATTCAATGCCGCGCAAGGCGGCGCGCAGGAAGCGCTTCAGTTCTTCCGGGTGATTGGAGATAAAATCCTCGCTGGAGACATAGGCTAAGCCGAGGGTCGGCACGCCATACTCGGCAGCCTCCCACAGGGTGATTTCGTAACCCCACTGGCGAATCAAGTAGGGTTCGTTGGATTTGAAGAGCGGATAGACATCCACTTTGCCCTCGGTCAGAACGCGCGGGTCGAAGCCAACATTGACCAGAGAGACTTTTTCAGCATCGGCGCCGGCCGCGCTCAGCAGGGCAAACAAATCCGGCGGCGGTGTCCCTTTATAGCCGACCGTTTTCCCTTCCCAATCCTTAGGTGTGCTCAGGCCACGTTCGGCCAGGGCCGCATAGGCCTGTTGACCGCGTTGCCCGATCAGAGCGACCGAAACCACCGGCAGACCGGGGTCGGCTCGCCGTTGCAAGATGGTCGCCGCATCCATAGTCGTCACCTGCACCTTACCGGCTACCAGCAGTTGCACGTGCTCTCCCTGACCGGCTGAGTGTTCGATGGTGACCTGCAAGCCTTCTTCCTCAAAAAAGCCTTTTTCTTTTGCCACATAAGCTCCGACAAAAGGAAGATTTGCCTGAGGCTTATAGCCGGCCATAAAGGTCATGGCAAAAGGAGCGGTGGTTGGCGTCGGGCTGGCTTGGTTCAGTCCGACACAGGCAGCAAGAAGCAACAGGGAAATCATCCATCCAATCCGTAAAGTTCTCAACATTGAAGACCTCCTTGAATGTAAGATTAATCCACTGACGGAGTTCGCCAGGGCATAGCTTTATGTTCCAGCCAAACCATCAGCAGGTAGATGAAAATGCTGACGGTTGAAACAACAAAGATGGCAGCAAAGAGGGGGGGCAGATTCAGGTTAGCATAGGATAACCACATCACGCGTCCCAAGCCGCTACCGGCGCCAGTCCATTCGGCAATCACCGCGCCCATTAGGGAGAGCGGCGCCGCCACCCGTAATGCTGCAAAGAGATAGGGCAAGGCCACCCAGGCGCGTAAATGGCGCAGGGTTTGCCAGGCTGTGGCGCGATGAACCCGCATCAAGTCCAGCATTTCGGAGTCGGCGCTTTGCAAGCCCACCAGCGTGTTGACCAGAACAGGGAAAAAGGTGAGCAGAGCCGTAATGATCACCTTTGGCAAAACCCCAAACCCAAACCAGATGGTCAAAAGGGGGGCAATCGCCGCCAACGGCATGGACTTGATCAAGAGCGCTAAGGTCATCACGCCCCCTTCCAGGCGAGGCTGCAAGGTCACCCATACCGCAACGCCGATCCCGGCCAGCAACCCTAAAGCCAGTCCGCCCAAAGCCTCGCCCAGGGTGACCCACAGGGCATGGAGGTAATAGAACGGATCGCCCCAAAAGGTGTTCCAGATACGGCTGGGGGCGGGCAGCAGATAAACCGGCATGCGGCTCATTTGTACCCCAAATTCCCAGCCAAACAGGGCAAGCGCGAGGATGAGCGCCGCGCTGGCGATATCGAGCCTCGTCTTGGCGTTCATGATCCTAATGGTAACCCCCTCCAGCCGCGCAAAGAGGTCGGGTGAATGCGAAAAGCCTGCCAGGCGCGCCCTCTCACCCGTTTCGAGATCGCCTCACCTAAATAACGCTGGCGCAACCGAGTCACCAGAGCCTGGGTTCCACCTGGATAATCGGTTTCTTGAAGCTGAACGGCTTCGCCGTGCGCCACAACCCGCCGCAGGGGTGTCCACGGTTCATCGATGGTCAGGGAGACCGAGGGGTTTTCTTGCAGGTAGTCTGCCCAGAGAGAACCTTCCCAGGCAGCGACATAAAAGGCTTTGCCATCCCACTCCTGCCAGACCGGCACAACATGCGGCCTTCCCTCTCGATTGAGACAGGCCAGGCGCGCAACCAGCGGCGTCTGGAGGAATTGAGCGAGTTCTTCCTGGCTCAGGGGGCGTTCCTCAGCCAGGGCAGCGATCATTTGACCTTGATAGGGTGAATAAAAGGCTGCGCCGAGGCGGTAGGAGAGGCGCATGGCCAGCTCGCGCAGGGTAGGGAGAGCCCTCAACAAGGCAGGGCGATCCAACCTGGAGGTTGGGGCGCTGAGCAATAAAGCTGCCGCAGGGTTGGTTCCATCGCGACAGATGGGTAGGGCAAGTTCGCTCAACTCTCGCCCCTCAAACAGCGCATAGCCTTGTTGTCGAATCTCGCCATCTACCCAGGGGGGAAAGAGGCGAGGGGCGGCCGATTCGGTGCTTGCCAGGACTTCTCCAACCCGAAAAAGCGGCTGCAAGCGGCGTTTGGCAGGCAGAATGGCTAAGAGCTGCGCTCCTTGCGCATGGGGCAGGGCCAGGGCAAGCGTTTCGTCAAGCGATTGGGTTGCCCCTTCCTGCTCGAAAGCTTCGACCCACTCGCGCCAATGCGGCAAGGGTGTTCCCATCCAGGCAAGCAAGCGCCGCCCAACGAAATAATTACCCCGCGGTTGGGCTTGCTCGATGTATTCCTCCTCTTTTAGAAGATTGAGCAAGCTAAAAAAGGAACTGCGCGGCATTTGTAACTGGCGCATCAGTTGCGGCGCCGGGCAGCCGGCCGAATTTTCACGCAGGATTTCCAGCAGGTGAAAGGCTTTTTGCAGGGTTTTGGTTACTTCGGACATCGCAGGCGAAAGTCAAATTTAGATTTAGTCTGATATTCAAGATTATAGTCTAAAATATTGGATTGTCAATGGCAATATTCAGTTTCTTTAGCCACTATACCCTCAAAGGTTGCCAGAGCAGGATGGATGCCTGGAGCCTTGAAACCAAGGCCTGCAAGAAACTGATGGAATGCCCAAGTTATCCTTGCACGCTCCCCCGACATAAGATTGGCTCATTTGCTTTTTGGGATAAAATTATGAAGAGGAGCGTTAAGGTCGCGTTCATTCGCCTATATATTGTGGTCTTGGCGTTTGACCCGGCAGTGAAATAACCTTTTTGCCGTTAAGTCTTTTTTGGATGTAAAGGGAGATCCGTTCATGAGCCAGACCTTTCAGGTGGAACCGGTTACCCTGATGGGTAAGGTTGTACGCCTCGAGCCGTTATCCCTCGCTCACGTCGCCGATTTATGCGAGGTGGGATTGGATGACGATATCTGGCGCTATATGCTCTACGGTTGGGTGCGTACGCCGCAGGACATGCAGCGCTGGGTGGAATCGATGCTCGCCCTGCAAGAGAAAGGCACAGATTTGCCCTTTGCGGTTATTCATCTTGCCGGTAATCGGGCAATCGGGGCAACGCGCTACCTCGAAATCCGCCCAGCCGACCGCGGCCTGGAGATTGGGGGCACGTGGTACGGCAAAGCCTATCAGCGGACGGCGGTCAATACCGAAAGCAAGTATTTGCTGCTCAAACACGCCTTTGAGGCGTTGGGTTGTATTCGCGTGCAGTTCAAGACCGATTTACGCAATGTACGCTCTCAGCAAGCCATCGAACGGCTTGGGGCAGTCAAGGAAGGTATCTTGCGCAACCACCGCATCCTGCCGGACGGCACCATCCGCCATTCCGTCTATTACAGCATCATAGCCGAGGAATGGCCAGCCGTAAAAGCGCGTTTAGAACGATTCTTAGAAAAATAAAAGTAACATCCTACCATCACAAGTCGTGTAGCTCATTTGCTGAGAAAACCGTCCACGAATGGATCACGAATAAACGAATGGAAGCGCTATTCGTGTATTCGTGAAAACCAGTTCCTTCGTGGACGGTCTGTCCTGCCAAATAGAGCCTTTAGGAAGTGATTGCAAGTTTTTGGTAATCTGTTCTTTTATCTATCATATTCTTTCTGTGCGCGAAATGTTGAAAATAATTCAACATTTCGCGCACAAGATGATAAACCAATTTTGTCCCGGCAATAACTTAAGAGACTCGCTCAGGATAGCGGAAGATCACCTGCAGAACTGTCTCATCGCCCCCTTCTGCCAGCAGGCGATAAGCCTCGGCGGCTTGCAACAGGTCAAAGCGATGGGTGATCAGGCGGGCCGGCTTCAGCCGTTTGATCATCTCCCAGACAACGCTGAAGCGCCGCGCTTTGCTCCACCGCCCACTTAACTCGGGGGCAATCGTACTCACCTGACTGCTGAGCAGGCGAATGCGCCGCCGATGGAAGTGTCCTCCCAGATTCAGGGCAGCTTGTTTGCTACCGTACCATGAACCGATCACGATGCGGCTGTCGAAGCCGCACAGATCAATGGCAAGGTTCAACGCCAGCGGGGAGCCGGATACTTCAAAAACCAGATCAAATGCCTCTAGCTTTTCCTCTTCCCGTGCACCGGGCAGGGCTTCCAGCGTGCGATGGGCGCCAAGCTGGCGAGAGATTTGACGGCGGAAAGGCAGCCGCTCGAAGGTGGTCAAGTCCGAGAGGGGAAAAGAAGCCAGTAAAGCAGTGGTCAACAAGCCAACGACACCTTGCCCGATCACGGCCACCCGCTCGCCGAGCCGCGGCGCGCCATCCATGACCAGATTGACAGCCGTCTCCATGTTAGGCAGGAAGAGTGCATCTTCCAGTGAGATCGCGGCCGGGATGGGCATCAATTCGGCTGGAGCAGCGTGGAAATGGCTCTCGTGAGGGTGAAAGGCGAAGACCGCTTGTTGCAGCCAGTG
>Ga0197142_1002794_pt1 | contig 15026 bp, 15 predicted proteins | sample GBS60_MetaG_FD_148614 | JGI IMG/M metagenome (GOLD analysis project Ga0197142, IMG submission 148614) | Sediment microbial communities from Great Boiling Springs, Gerlach, Nevada, United States - GBS 60_MetaG | ecosystem: Environmental > Aquatic > Thermal springs > Hot (42-90C) > Sediment... | reverse complement strand
TCACTTCCTGTCGATGTTGTTCCAAAATACCCACTCGCTTAGTGCCTACTTTCTTGGGGGTTAAATCTTGAGTTTGTTGGTACTGTCGCACCCAGCGGTGTACTGTTCTTTTGGTCACCATGAACCGCTCGGCTACCTGGCGGATAGAGGTCTTACCTGCTTGATAAACTGCCACGACTCTTTGCCGTAGATCCAAAGAATGGGTTGGCATCTCTTCCTCTCCTTCCTCTTGAAACCTGTACCCCATCAGGCTGTAAGCTAAAGCTGTTTCCACAAGCGGGGGAGCTCCTCAAGTGTCTAGGTGCGCCTCACCAGCGGGTGTTTCGTTGCAAGAGATGTGTTTTCAAGGTAAACTGCTGTCCTAGCAGCCCAGAAGCGAGTCGAGTATTGGGCTACTTGCCCTAGCCTCAGCGAGGCCACTGGCCCGTTCTATAAGGAGTTAAAAAGCGGCAGCAAGGGCATGCTTTTGTCCATTGCTGTAGAGCTCCTTCGGGGTGGCAGTAGGCGGGCGGAGTCTTTGGAAAAGGGAAAAGACTATGCTGAATGCCGTGATCATCTTGCCAATCTTGGGATCCCTGCTCCTGTTCTTGGGGTTGGGGGGGCGAAGGCTGGCGGCGATTTTGGCCGGGATCTCGCTATCCATCTCCCTGTTTTTATTTACCCGCTTCGACTTACAGGCAACTGGCTTTCAGTGGGAGCAGCGGTGGGATTGGCTGCCGCAAATTGGACTGAGCTATTCCCTGGGCCTGGACGGACTGTCGTTGTTGATGGTGGCCCTGAACGGTCTGCTTACCCTCATTGCCATTCTGGCGGCTGAGCCGGAGGTGAAGCGGCCCAACCTCTTTTACGGCTGCATTCTGCTGATGAGTGGGTCGGTCAACGGGGCTTTTGCCGCTCAGAACCTACTTTTGTTTTTCCTCTTTTACGAACTGGTGCTGATCCCGAGCTACCTGCTCATTTCCATCTGGGGCAGCCCCAAGCGGGATTACGCTGCCATCAAGTTTTTGATTTACACCTCTGTCTCGGCCGTCTCCCTATTGGCAGCTTTTTTGGCCATCTACTGGTTAGGGGATCCCCACAGCTTTGAGCTAGCCGAGATTCGCATTAGCTCTCTAAGCCCTGCCACCCAAACCTTGGTCCTCCTGGCAGTGATTGTGGCCTTTGGCGTCAAGATGCCCCTGGTGCCTCTGCACACCTGGTTGCCCGACGCTTATGGCGAGTCTTCGCCGCCAGTGGCGATATTGCTGGGAGGGATCCTCTCCAAGCTAGGTACTTACGGCATCTTTCGCTTTGGGCTGCAGTTGTTTCCCCAGGCGTGGGCAGATCTAGATGAACTCCTAGCTTGGTGGGGGGCCATTGCCGTGCTGTTGGGGGCGTTGGCAGCCATTGCCCAGAAAGACATCAAGCGCATGGTAGCCTACAGCTCCATTGGCCATATGGGCTACATCTTGCTGGGGATGGCAGCGGCCACGCCCATTAGCCTGACGGGGGCGATAGTGCAAATGATCTCCCATGGGCTAATTTTGGCGCTGCTGTTTGATCTAGTGGGCCTGGTGGAGCGCAAGGTGGGAACGCGGGATCTAAACGTGCTCAACGGCCTGCTCAATCCCCTGCGCGGCCTGCCCACGGTGAGTGCCCTGCTGATTTTGGGCAGCATGGCCAGCGCCGGGATCCCGGGCCTCCTGGGCTTTGTGGCCGAGTTTTTAATCTTCCAAGGCAGCTACTCGGATTTTCCACTGCCCACTTTGCTGAGCATCTGCGGCACCGGCTTGACGGCGGTGTATTTTGTGATTTTGCTCAATCGCACCTGCTTTGGCAGATTGGACAACCGCACCGCCTACTACCCGCGTGTGCAAGGTTGGGAACGGATCCCGGCCTTTGTGTTAACCGCCTTGATCCTTTGGTTTGGCATCCAGCCTATGAACCTGGTGAAATGGCCACAACCGCTGGCCTTCACCCTATCTGCCCAGGTGGCTCAGGCCCAAACGCATACCCTGGCTTCCTATTCCCCCTGAGAACAGCTCAAAAAACCGGAAAAGATCCCACGTAGACTGAGTTGGAGACTTCTTCCATGACAACGACCCTGGTTGCTCCCAAGCTGCCCCCTTCTACTCACCCCTTTGCCGAAATAGTCCATCGCCTTGAGGCAGGGGGATCGATGCTGCCGGATACGCCGGAAAACCTGATGCAAATTATCGGCATCTACAAGGCCTATGCCGTGCCGATGGACTTCTACTGGCGGGATCTACTCTACATTGCCGAGCAGGTGTTTGTGGATCCCTTGCCCATTTTTAAGTACATCATTCCCGAAGAGTATCTGAAGCTAGCCAACCACTACGCAGGAGAAAACGCGGATTTGCGCATTTGGCGTGGCCCGGCTACTGCTCACCCGGAACTTCTGGAGTTTATGGAAAAAGGGGAGCTGAAGCGCAAGCTGCCGCGGATTCTACATCACCTTTGGCATGACCGCATCAACATGGAATTTGCTGAAGAATGTATGCGGGCCATGCTCTGGCACCGGGATATGGGGGGCCTATTGGATCCCTACATGGATTCGGAAGAGTACAAGCAAAATGCCGACCGCGCCATCCGCGCCTACTGCCAGGGCAACCCCTTGTTGATGGGGCTGTACAAGCTCTTTCCAGACATGTTTCTGGAACTTTGCCGCCAGGCCACCATGTACTCCGTGCTGGGCCTGTTTTGGGAGGTGATGGCCCCCGTCTTTTTTGAGATGAGCGATCTCTACGACGAGGGCAAAATCACCAGCGTGCCGGAGGCGATGAACTTTTTGGTTAACGCGATCTTCTCTATTGCTGGGCGGCCCATCTACCACCGGGTGCGCATTCGCGGGGAATGGTACGACATTGTGCCCAAATCCAAGGGATTTACCTGGCTATACGAGGCGGCTTTCCCCTATGTAGAAGCCGTGTTTTATCGCACCTCTCCCTTCCGCGGCACCAAGTCCTATAACGCTCAGGCCAACCAAGTACCCGTTAACCAGCTGGACTTCCACTATGGGATCCTCTACGCTGACAAGTTTCCAGTGGCCAGTGCTGGGATCCCGCCGACCCTTTTGCACCAGGATATGTACCACTTTTTGCCTCCGTATTTGGTGGAGTACTACCGCAAGCACTGCCGCGGTGAGGATGACATGCTCATCCAACTAGGAATCAGCTTCCAGCGCTCCATGTACAACGTTACTTCAGCTGTAATCCAGGCAGGGAGAGCAGCCTTCCTGTACCCTCTCGATGATCCTAATCCGCGGCATTTGATGATGAATCGCCGCTACTTTGAAGGACAGCTCAACCGTTTTACTCGACCGGAATACGGGATCCGAGAAGCAGCTCGCCTCTCTTACATTCAGGATCAAAACTATCGCTAGTCAACAGCTATTGTGCCAATTGGCCACTTGAGCTAAAGTCCAACTTCTAGCAAAACAAGGATCTGGACCATGCCTGATATTATCGACATTGCAGTCTCTACTGAAGGTTTTTCCACCTTGGTTACAGCTGTGAAAGCGGCAAATTTGGTAGAGACCCTGAAAGGCCCTGGCCCTTTTACCGTTTTTGCTCCCACCGATGCAGCTTTTGCCAAGTTGCCCCCTGCCACCATTACCACTCTGGTGCAAAATATTCCCCAATTGACTCGGATCCTGTGTTATCACGTGGTGCCCGGTCGCTTGAAGAAAGCGGATTTGGCCAACTACCAAAGTGTAGGATCTGTAGAGGGATCCCCCATCGACGTGTTTATCGAAGGGGACGTGTTTGAAGTGAACAATGCCACCGTTATCCAGGCAGACATCGAAGCCGACAACGGCATTATTCACGTCATTGACACAGTCATCCTCATGCGGCCCCACTGGTTCTGGCCGCTTCTAGCCAGTGCCGATCCCCAGATTAGGCAGAGGGGGTCAGTTAGTGCCCGCTGAGGCGGTAGACCGGCAAGGTGAAGTGAAAACTGCTGCCCTTGCCGGGGATAGATTCCACCCAGATTTGGCCATAGTGGGCACGCACAATGCGGCGGCAGAGGGAAAGGCCAATGCCATAGCCTTCCTGCTGCTGATCTCGCTCTAGACGCACGGCGTCAGAGAAGATCTTCTCCTGGTCGGCTTCCGGGATCCCGGGTCCGGTGTCGCTGACGGTTACCTGGATCTTGTGACTGGTGCGGTGGAGGATGGTAAGGCGAATGGATCCCTCGGCAGGGGTGTACTTGATGGCGTTGTCCAGAAGGTTGAAAATCACCTGGCGGATTTTGTCCGGATCCACGTGAACCGTGGGCAGATCTAGGGGAATATCGGCTTGAAACTGCAACTGCTTGGCTTGGATGCGGGGCAGGAGCTCCTCAATCACTGACTGGCACAAGCTGGCCAGCTGAGTTTCCACGGCTCGAATCCGCAGTTGCGAGGCACTGCCGCGGGCCGATTCAAGAATATCGGTAATCATGCTGTCCATCTTGCGCAATTGCTGGCGGGCATGCTCGAACAGCTGCCGCTCCACTGCCTTGTCCAGGGATCCCTCCCGTCCCTGCTGTAGGGTTTCCACCGCCAGGGCTGTAGCCGTCAGAGGACTGCGCAAATCGTGGACCAGCATTGCCAGAACGCGGTCTTTAAAATCCAGCTGTTCCCGCAACTGGGCCCGCTCCTGCCGCAGCAGGAAGACCTCCTCTGACATCTGGAGCAGAGCCTCCGTGGTGGGGGGAGGGGCGGGATCCTGACCTGACTTTTGCTGGTGGGAGGCAAGAGCCGCCTGACCCTGCCAGCGAGGCCACCACACTTCCAGTTGGGTTGCCAAGTCTTCCCCTGCCAAAACCTGGGCTGGCAAGGGCTCTGCCTTCACCAAAGCAGGGGTCACCACCAGCTTGTAGTGCTCCGCCAGGTAGGGGTACTCTTCCAGCGGCACCACTTTTAGATGGGCAGGATATTGGCCAGGTAAGCTCTGGATGTGCCGACGCAGTTGCTCTGCCAGTTCTTCGACGTTGGCTCGGCCCTGGGCAAACAGCAGCAGCCGAATGGTGGAATGGGTGGAAGTGCGCTCTAGCGAGGTTTGCATAGGCCAAAATCCAAGGGGTGGGGGCTTCAGCAGCAATGGCAGCGGACAAGACCTTACCGAAGCCTAAAGCAACTCACTGTCCACGTCGTCGAACTTAGCGAAATAGGTAGGCCAGCCCCACTAGCACGGCCAACAGCCCCACCGTTGTCAAGCTAAAGTGCAGGAGGGAAGTTCTGCCTTTGCGCACCATGTGGCGCATGGCCAGGCGAACGTAGCTGGGCGGGGGGCTGACTGGCGAAGGCTGCGACATTAGGAGGTCGGGAACGCAAGCTCGACACTACCTTTAACCTAGCTCAAGCTGACCCTGTTCATACAGCGGTGGGTTGCCAGCTCAATCAAACCGGCAAGGGATCCCCAGGCACTGCCGCAGCAGCTGGCGGTACTCCTGGCCATCCATAAGAAAAGCCCCAAAGCGGGCCAGGTGCGGGTTCATCAACTGGGCGTCAAAGAGGCGAAAGCCCCGCTCCCGCAGGTGTTCCACCAACTTCACCAGTGCCACCTTCGAGGCGTTGGGAATGCGGTAAAACATCGATTCGCCGATAAAGGCCGCCCCCAAAGCAATGCCCAGGATCCCGCCTGCTAAGGTGTCTCCCTGCCAGGTTTCAAAGCTGTGGGCAAACCCTGCTTGGTGCAAAGCCAGGTAGATCTGCTTTAACTGCGGGCTAATCCAGGTTTTCGGACGAGCAGCGCAGCCCTCCACCACCTGCTCAAAAGCACGGTTGATGCGCACCTGAAAGCGACCGCCGCGCACCAAAGGCCGCAGGGAACGGGGACAGTGGAACCGCTCGTCCAGCGGGATCAGGGCGTGCTGCTCGGTGCCATACCACCCTAGGGATCCCGTTTCTTCGTCCGCCATTAGGAAGTAGCCCTGGGCATATCCCGCCAAAATAGCGCCTATGTCCATGGGCCTCTCTCAAGATTGCCATTCCGGCGAGAGGCTGGCGAAATCCCCCGCCTCGACCTTGGGGTGACACTCCACGCAGCTGCTTACTCGCACCGGCGTAGGAAAGTCCACTTGCAGGTGCAAAGCCCGGAAGTAGCGAGACTCAGCAAGGCGATAAGGCACTGACTCCCCCTGCCGCAGGGGACGAGAGTTGGGCTGCAAATAGCCCCAAGCCAGTTGGAAAGCCACACCAGTCAAAGGCTGGATCTGCTGGCCGTAGTGGTCGGGATCCTGCAGCAGCTGCTGCCAGCTTTCAGTGGGCAACACTTGAGCAGGCAGCGCCACATGGCAGGTGCCGCAGCTGCGCACATACTGGGCCTGCTGCAGCTGGGTCGGGGTGAGATCCTGCTGCGCTTGTACTCCAGTTAGCAAGGATCCCATCAATCCTGCCAGAAGGGCCATCCAGCTAACAAGCCAAAATTGCCGCCGTCGTTTGAGGGGAGCCATTCACGGTTTTTCCAGGATGAGCCGCTCCTGCAACTAGTTTAGAGGAGCCCCTGAGAGGCTAGGGGCTGTTTGGCGGGCCTAATTGCGGCAGAGGGATCCAAGACGAGCTCGGCAGGTGGCGATTTCCGCGGGGGTAAGGCTGTCCCAGCTGACGTCGCGGCGCAGCACCAAGCCATTGTGACCGGTGAGAAAGCGAGGTAGCTCGGCCTGGTTGATTACGCTGAGATCCCGCATGTCGTAGGTGGTGTAGTGGGTAATCTCTGGGGAGGCGAAGTCAATATCGATGAGGGTCAGGGTTTTGCGAGGTGGCAGGGAGCTGCCCAGCAGAGGGCGGGGTCCAGAGCCGAGAAGGCCACAGTGAAGCAGCTGCAATTGCCCTTTGTGGCCAGGATAGTAGGCGTGGTGGTGGCCACTGATGTAAGTGTGGACGCGATACTTTTCCAGCAGAGCTCGTTTGGCCTCCGCCTCTAGCAGCACCTCTCCCGGATTGTCGCGCCCGACGGCAACCGCATAGAGGGGCAGGTGGCCAATGACGATGCGCAGTTTGGCCTGCTGAGCCCGCTCGCTGGCTAGCGCTGCTTCCACCCAAGCCATCTGTTCGGGGGGAATGGAGTTGCAGGTAGCGTCCCAAACGAGGTAGAAAACCCCCCCTTGTTCAAAGGTGTAGTAGAAGGGGAAATCGCCCCGATCCACAAAATTCAAGCCGGGATCATGGGCTGGATCGTTCCAGAACTCGCGGGCCAGATCCCGTTCCTTCTGAAAGAGAAGATCGCCGCGGCTGCCCCGGGCACAGGAGGCATCGTGGTTGCCCAAGGTAAAGCCGTAGGGCAGCTTGGCAGCGCGCAGCGGGCCGGCCACATGTCGGTCAAAGGCTGCCCACATGGCGCGGATGTGCTCTTCGGAAAGGCGGGGATCCTGCCCGGCCACCATGTCTCCTCCCCCCAAGACCATATCTGGCTGGAAGTAGGGGATGAGGCGGATAGCCCGATCCACCTCCGGCTCGTAATCCAGCGAGCCATAGAGGCCGTTTAGGTCGCTAATCACCAGCAGGCGTAGGTCCCGGCGGGGAGGAAGGTAGAGGCCTCGAGGCGCTTCAGGATGGGGGACAAGAGTAGGGGTGGGTTGAGGCGGTGGAGGCGGTGCACCCGTTCCTGAACTTGGCTGGGAAGCCAGGGGCTGCCGGCTGGCCCAGTAGGCCCCTGCCAAGCCAGCGCTGCTAGCCAACCCCAGCAAGCCCAGGAGTATCTTGCGCCGCCGCATCCTGCTTTTCCTCCCCTTCCAGCGGTAGTGTACTCGTAAAGTGTGTTACCTTGGGCGGAGTGGGCAATGTCCCCCCTCGGACTCAGCATGAGTTGCAACTTCCCATGCCTCGTCCTGTGGATTCTTTGGAAGCAGCCTTTGAGCGCTGCCGTGAGTGCAATCTCCGCCTAAGCCGGCAGCGCCGCTACATCTTGGAACTTTTGTGGCAATGTGGCGAGCACCTCTCCGCGCGAGAAATCTACGACCGTCTTAATCGGCAGGGTAAGCCCATTGGCCACACCTCCGTCTATCAAAACCTGGAGGCTCTGGCCAGCCACAACATCATTGAGTGCCTGGAGCGGGCCGATGGGCGCCGCTATGGCAATCGTACCCATCCCCACAGCCATGTCAATTGCCTAGATAGCAACCGCATTCTCGACGTCGAGGTGGAGTTGCCACCGGAGCTGCTGGCGGAAGTGGAGCAAAAGACCGGCACCCGCATCCACAGCTATCGCATTGAGTTTTTTGGGGTGGAAAATCCGGGGAAGAGCCCCGCAGAAGGCTAAAGGTCAGTAGGAGCGGTTTTGGCCCTTGCTAATCTGGGAGTGGATTTGTTCCAGCGAGCTGGCCGGAGCCAGGCACTTGCTGCCCCAACACACTAGGCCTGCCGCCCCTGGGGGCAGGGGTTCTGCTTCTGTGGGCAAAGCAAAGACGGTAGTGGGCCAGGGGCGCTGCTGGAAGGTGGGGATGTGCTCAGCTCTTAGGGTCGCCTTCACCCAGTTGCTGTACCAGTCCAGCCCAACGAATAGAGTGGGACAGACGCGTGGCTGGGTGCTCATGAGCTGGGCAAAGGTTTTCAGGGCCTGCTCTGCTTGCTCCAGATAGTCCAGGTTGCCCGTGAGGGCGGCCAGACGCACCAGGTTGGCGATGGCCACGCCGTTGGCTGAGGGCATGGCGTTGTCCTGAAAGTCCTTCTCCCGCACCAACAGTTCAGCGGCGCTCTGGGCATCACTGACAAAGTAGCCCCCTTTGGCTTTATCCCACAGTTGCGTGTCCATCTCCTGCTGCAGCCGGATGGCAGCCTCCAGCCACTGCTGGGAACTGGGATCCCCTGCTCTACCCAGGCAGGCCTGGTGCAGATCCAACAGGGCCTTGATGAACAGGGCGTAGTCTTCCGATTTGGCGGGCACCTGAGGTGTGCCGTCGTAGTTTAACCGCTGCAGGGATCCCGTCTCGGGGTGGCGCTGGTGGTTGAGGATAAATTGCGCAGCCCCCACAGCCAGTTGGCGATAGTCCTCGTTGCCAAACACCTGGTAGGCCCGCGCCAGTCCAGAGATCATCAGGCCGTTCCAGGAGACAATCATCTTGGTGTCCGTAACAGGTGGGATCCGCCCCGGCCAAGAGCGTTGGCGGGCCGAGCGGGCATCTACCGCGGGCGGGAAGGGGGTTCTCCGCTCTGGGGAGCCGTAGCGGGCTCGAAACAAGTGGGTCGTCAAAGCCGTTTCCACGTCCGGCGGCAGTTCTCCTCCCTGTTGGCGCTGCAGGACAATGCAGCCAGGCCGGTCGGGAAAATTGCCCCCTGGAGACAGGAAGAAAGCCTGCTGCAGGGCACGGAAGGTTTCTTCCTCGAGCAGCTCCTGTAGCTCCTGCCAGCGCCAGACGTAGAACTCGCCCTCCTCCGGCTCCTCGTCTTCTGCTCGGGCAAAGCTGTCGGCATCCTGGGCGGCATAGAAATACCCAGCAGGGGCAGTCATCTCCCGCGCCACCCATTCCACTGTCAGGCGCACCGCCCGCTCGATGGCGGCATCTTGGATCCCGTAGGCCCACAGCTCGGAGAGAAACTCCAGGATCTGTCCGTTGTCGTAGAGCATCTTTTCAAAGTGGGGCACCGTCCAGGTGGGATCCACGGTGTAGCGGTGAAAGCCACCGGCCACATGGTCGAAGATCCCTCCCAACACCAGCGCCATTGCCCGCTCTTTGGCCCGTTCCAGGGCTGTCGGCGAGCCAGGGATCCCTTCCGGCAAGTCAAAGCGAGCCGAGCGCAGCACCAACTGGGCATGGGGCATCATGGGGAACTGCTGCACCGCCCCAGCATTGGTTAGCAAGGGCTGGATCTTGGCGATCCCAGAGCGCAGCAAGTCTGGGGGAAGGTGGTCTTGCGGCACCAGATCGCTGAGGGTGGTCAGGGCCGTCAAAATCTGACCCTTCATCTCCTCAAGCTTGTCTTTTTCCTGGCGGTAGAACTGCAGGACGCGCTGCAGCACCGTTAGAAACCCCGGACGGCCAAAGCGGGGCTCCACCGGAAAATAGGTGCCTGCGTAGAACGGCACCAGGTCGTTGGGGGTGAGAAAGACATTGAGGGGCCACCCTCCCTGCCCGCTCATGAGTTGCAGCGCCTGCATGTAGATGCTGTCCAGATCGGGCCGCTCCTCGCGATCCACCTTGATGGGCAAAAAGTGGGCATTCAAGAAGGCGGCAATCTCCGGGTCGGAAAAGGCTTCCCCCTCCATGACCGTGCACCAGTGGCAACTGGAATAGCCAATGGACAGGAAAATGGGCTTATCCTCAGCGCGGGCCCTCTCCAGCGCCTCCGGGATCCAAGGCCACCAATCTACTGGGTTATTGGCGTGCTTGCGCAGGTAGAGGCTGGAACAGGTAGCAAGGCGATTGGCCATAGATACCCCCCTTTTGGTTTTAGGCTAGCGCGTCCTCCTCCGGAGGCTGGGCCGACCGACTCGACCGACTGTTGTTCAGGATACACTCTTGCCTAAGGGATCCCCCCTCAGGCCTGCGCCTGTTCGGCAGTCGGCAGCAGCAACTCCAGGGATCGCCCATACAGAACCAAAGTGGTGCTGGGGTTTTCCACAAAGCCAATGCGCTCGTAAAAGCCGCGCTGATGGGTAGTAAATAGGTAGATGCGTTCCACAGCCCGTAGGTGGGGATGGCTGATCAGGGTTTCCACCAGCTTGCGCCCAATGCCTTGGCGTTGGTAGTCAGAATCCACCACGATATCCCAAAGAACGGCCCGGTAAACCCCATCCGAGGTGGCGCGGCCAAAGCCAATCAGGCGCTCCCTGTCCCAGGCGCTGACCACCGGATAGCTGTGGGCAAGGGCCCGCTCCATCTCTTCCCGACGGCGATTTTGCGCCCAAAAGGCATTGCGGTTCAACAGCAGCAGGAGCTGATCCAAATCCAGATCGCCCCGCTCTAGGGAGAAGCGAATGTTGCGGTTGTCAACAGGTCGAGGAGGAGGAGCAACCAGAGGCTCAGGAGGGGGATCAGACATGGATCAAGCCTTTGCAGCCGCGAAAGTCGACAAGGAGTCCAGGAGACCGGAGCTAGCTGGCCGAGGCGCCGTCGGCTCTTAATCTTGCCTGCTCCAAGGCATAGACCTTGAAGCGCTCCAAGTCGGCCTGGAGGGTGTTCTCCACTACTTTACCCACAAACAAGCCGTCTAGAATTTTGCCAAGAATGCCGGGGATCTTGTAGGCCACTGACAACTTCACAATGGTGCTGCCCTTGCGATCATAAAACCGCAGTGCCCCCCGATTGGGCAGCCCTTCCACCGATTGCCAGGCAATGTGTTGGTGTTTCACCACCGTCTGGGTGCGGGAGATCCAACTGAAGGTGAGGCCGCGCGTATCTAGCGTCCACCGCGATAGGTCGTGATCCAGCACTTCCACCGAGCGGATCCACCGCATCCAACGCGGCATCAGGGCCAGGTTGGACCACAGATCCCAAACCTGTTCAATGGGAAGCGGCACCTCTACCTGACAGGTGTGCTCTAGCCAATCTACCTCTGCCATGGGGCCTCCCAAACAAGTAGAAAGGAGAACCCCCCCTTTGCCCTGGCCACCCAGCCGCTGGGGGGATCCCTGCCTTTACAAAATTTTATACCGGCCTAAGATAATTATCAGCCCAACTTAGGTCTTTGCGCCTTTGACCAGGCAGAGTGGGGCTGATGCCCATGAGGTGAGGCAGAAGGGGGGTATCATGGTTGCCATCTGCAAGCTTCACTTGCATCAGCCCGGTGCACCCACTTATTTACCTTGACGGGACGACCTTGCCATGGTTTCTCAATGGAAACAGCATCTTAAAAACTACTTTGTGGCAGGGCTGCTGGTGGTGATCCCTCTGGCCACCACCATTTGGCTGATGGTGGAAGTGGCCACCTGGAGCATTGGCTTTCTAACCAGCATTCCTAAGCCGTTTAACCCCATCCAAGGGCTGCACCCCATTCTGATTAACCTCATCAACCTAGCAGTGGGCTTGGTGACGCCAATCCTGCTCATTTTGTTGATTGGCTTTATGGCCCGCAACATTGTCGGTCAGTGGCTGCTCAACCTAAGCGAGCAGTTGCTCCATGCCATCCCGGTGGCGGGGCTGGTCTACAAGACCCTCAAGCAATTGCTCAGCGTCTTATTTGCCCCCAACAACCAGGGTTTTCGACGGGTGGTGCTGGTGGAATACCCCCGGCCAGGGATCTGGGCTTTGGCTTTTGTAACGGGCATCATTCAAACTCCCCTTCGACCGGACGGGCCGCCGCGTTCCCTTAGCGTGTTTATCCCCACCACCCCCAACCCAACCACTGGCTGGTATGCGATTGTGCCGGAGGATCAGGTGGTGGAGGTGCTCATGCCAGTGGAAGATGCCTTCAAGATGCTGATTTCCGGCGGGATTGTAACCCCCGAAACTTTTGAAGCAGGGCTCAAACGGCGGGAAGCTCTGGCAGTAGCCATGCCCAGTTTGCGGGAGCTGGTGGAACAGGAGCGGGCGGCAGAATTGGGGCGGCTCGACTCGGCAGCTAGAGAGTCGGGCCTAGAGGCGCAAGGGCTCCCGTGATCAAGGGTGTTCCTGGCTGGAGGGGTCGGCCTGCCAGAGGTGGTACTCCTTAGCCTGCTCCAGGCGTACATAGAAAGGCTGCATCTGCCGATCCAACGCCTCCACTTGGTCAGGAGGAAAGGCCTTCCAGTCGGCGCGGCTGGCCCAGCGGATAATTAGGTGAATAAGGTGAGGATCTTCTGCATCCAGCCAGACTTCCTTGCCCAAAAAACCTGGCTGTTGGCGCAGGGCAGGTCCCCAAACCTGCTCGTCCTGGAGGATAAAGGCCTGCTGGCCCCCAGGAGGAACCCGGAAGCAGAGGTGCTCGATGGTTACAGGCGAGAGGGACATCCTAGGAGGTTGAGGCGGTGAGGCGTTGCAGGGTAGGGATGAAGTCAGGGTAGGAAATGCGGGCACAGTCAGCCCCTCGGAGAGTAGTAGATCCCTGGGCAGCTAGGGCAGCCACCATGAGACTCATAGCAATGCGGTGGTCGGCGTGGCTGTCCACCTCGGTCCCCTGCAGAGGGATCCCCCCTCGAATTTCCAGGCCGTCGGGATACTCAGTAACCTGAGCGCCCATCCGGCTCAGCTCCTGGGCCATAGCTGCCAGGCGGTCGCTCTCTTTGACCCGCAGCTCTGCCGCATCGCGAATGACCGTGATCCCCTCGGCAAAGGCCGCCGCCACGGCCAAAACCGGGATCTCGTCGATTAGCGTGGGAATGAGATCGCCGCCAATGCTGCAGCCCCGCAGGCGAGCCGAGCGCACCCGCAGATCCCCCAGGGGTTCACCTGCAACTTCCCGGCGGTTTTCAATGGAAATATCGGCTCCCATCTCCTGCAACACCTGCAGCACGCCGGTGCGGGTGGGATTAAGGCCCACGTCCCGCAGCAGCAGTTCGCTCTCCGGCACAATCGAGGCGGCCACCAGCCAAAAGGCTGCCGAGCTGATGTCCCCCGGCACCTGCACTGTCTGGCCCACCAGGCGGGATCCTCCCACCACAGCCACAGTTTTCGCCGCCGTATCCACGTGGATCTCGGCACCAAAGGCCCGCAGCATCCGCTCCGAGTGGTCGCGGGAAAGGGCCGGCTCTGTAACTTGCGTGGTGCCTTCTGCCAACAGGCCCGCTAGCAGCAGGCAGGATTTTACCTGGGCCGAGGCCACCGGCGAGTGGTAATGGATCCCCTTCAGGGATCCCCCCTGCACCGCCAAGGGCGCCAGGGTGCCCCCCGCCCGTCCCCAAATGCTAGCCCCCATCTGCCGCAGCGGCTCCACCACCCGTCCCATGGGCCGCGAGCGCAGGGAGCGATCCCCAGTAACAGCAAAAAAGCGGCCCCTCTGGCCGGCTAGGATCCCCAGCATTAGGCGCAAGGTGGTGCCAGAATTGCCGGCATCCAACACCTCTGCTGGCTCTTGCAGGCCGTCCAAGCCCACCCCCCGGATGCGCACACATTCGCTGTTAAGCTCGGGGATCTCGACTCCCAAAGCCCGCAAGCAAGCCGCTGTACTGCGGGGATCCTCCCCCAGCAGCAGCCCGCGAATGACGGTTTCCCCTTCCGCTAGGGATCCCAGCATTAGGGCGCGGTGGGAAATGGACTTATCGCCGGGGATGCTGACTTGACCGCGCAGGCCGCGGGCGGGCGAGAGCGTCAGGAGGTCGCCAGAAGAAGCAGTGGTCAGCACAGCAGCCGTGACAATAGACAAAGACAAAAGCCGTCTTAATCATACGTTAGGCTGAAACCTGCCCTGCTCTTGCCGGCGGTCGGCCTTGCCCGCAGAGGCTCCTGAACTCCTAAAAGACAGCCCGTCTTTTGACGGCAGCCGGGCCTCTCCCCGAGGATGGGCTTAACAACATGGATTCCTCGGTCGGGGCCTGGCCTCGGCCTTTTTTTGCAAGCCCTTATGTTGTGAATGCTAGCGTTTGATGGTACTAGAGTTCCCTACCGATCCTGCAAGGGGTAAAGCTAGCCCGTTGAGCCACCCCCTGCACCTATGGACTTGGCAAGAGCTCAGCTTGGGGAAATGCCGCTGTACCACCACGAGTCCGTTTTGACGGAGGCAGTGGTGGCCTACCTGCACCCTCAGCAGGGTGGCACCTTTTTGGACGTGACGTTAGGTGGCGGTGGACATAGTTTGGCGCTGCTGCAGAAGGGAGCAGAGCGCGTGGTGGGGCTGGATCGGGATCCGATGGCTCTGGAGGCGGCTCGGGCGCGCTTGGCTGCAGCAGGGATCCCCCAGGAGCGCATTCAGCTTTGGCACCTCAACTTCGCTGATTTTGATCTGCAGCGGCACGGCTTCCGGGATGAACAAGGGCAGGGGATCCCTTTCGATGGCATCGTGGCCGACCTGGGGGTGAGCTCCCCCCAACTGGACTGCCCCGAGCGGGGCTTTAGCTTTCGCGCCGAGGGGCCGCTGGATATGCGCATGGATCCCACCGCCAGTCAGGAAACGGCCGCCGATTGGGTCAATTGCCGGCCAGTCGAAGACTTGATTGACATCTTTGTCCGCTATGGCGAGGAGCGCTTTGCCC
>Ga0197142_1002792_pt1 | contig 15029 bp, 10 predicted proteins | sample GBS60_MetaG_FD_148614 | JGI IMG/M metagenome (GOLD analysis project Ga0197142, IMG submission 148614) | Sediment microbial communities from Great Boiling Springs, Gerlach, Nevada, United States - GBS 60_MetaG | ecosystem: Environmental > Aquatic > Thermal springs > Hot (42-90C) > Sediment... | reverse complement strand
CACGTCTCGGAGGGGCGGGCTCTGCACGCCCGCAAACGGGACAAGGTTTCACCAACACCCTATCCCCGTTAGGCAACCATGCCCGGCACCCCTACCCCTCGGAGGGACCCGGTCCTCCGGGTCCGCCAAGAGGTGCCCTGGCTTGGGTACGGCCTTGCAACACGGACGCGCAGAGCGCGTCCCTCCGAGAAAACCGGCCCTTTGCGCACCTTTTCCGGCCTTCCCTCGCAAGGCCCGTCACCTGGGGTTGACCACGTCTCCGAGGGGCGGGCTCCGCACGCCCGCAAACGGGACAAGGTTCCACCGACACGCCATCCCTGTTAGGTAACCATGCCCGGCACCCCTACCCCTCGGAGGGACCCGGTCCTCCGGGTCCGCCAAGAGGTGCCCCGGCTTGCGTACGGCCTTGCAACACGGACGCGCAGAGCGCGTCCCTCCGAGAAAACCGGCCCTTTGCGCACCTTTTCCGGCCTTCCCTCGCAAGGCCCGTCACCTGGGGTTGACCACGTCTCCGAGGGGCGTGCTCCGCACGCCCGCCAAAGAAGACCTTTCGCTCACCGAGTAACTTCTCCCTAGTGAGAAGACCCTCCGCGCACTCCCCTTTGAGGGCAACGCAACGGCCTGGCGCGAGAAGGCCGTCCCACATTCGCGCAGAGGGCACGCCCCGGGGAAACCGGCCTCAGCGCCTCTCTAGGGTTTCCTTTATGCTCCTCTGCACTTCATCCGACCCCTCTAGGAGCCCCCTCATAAAACGGACTTGACATACATGATCCATGAGCAAAAATTCGGCAAACCGGTCTTGTGGTCTCCCTGGGTTCGGAGGGGGAAAATAGATGGAGGACAAAGTGTCCCTGTGGACATCCCAACAATGGACCCTTTGATGAAAGTTGGCCTGGTCTTCTTTGCCTTGGTGCTACTTCTGAGGGCGGGGGTTCAGATAGGCCTCGCTCTCACCATGGCGGGCTTGGGCTTGGGGTTCGCATTCGGGATGGATCCCCTGGACATGGCAAAGACGATGATATACTCAGTGGGAGAGATCAGGGCCCTGGGGCTTCTATGTGCCATAAGTCTCATACACGTTATGAGTTCCCTCATGGAGAAAGCAGGCCTCAGCCAAGGATTAATAGAGGGTTTGAAGGGAAAAGGCCGGAGCTCATCATGGAAGATGGTGATTTTGCCTGCCCTGGTGGGTCTTCTCCCAATGCCAGGAGGGGCCTATTTCTCAGCACCTATGCTAGATGGATTCGACTTGAGGAAAAACGTCTCTCCGGCCCTGAAGAGCGTGCTCAACTACTGGTTCAGACACATTTGGGAATACTGGTGGCCCCTTTTCCCAGCGGTTCTCCTCACCTGCAAGATAGCGAACATAGAGGTTTGGAAATTCAGTCTCGCTGGTTTTCCCATGACATGGGTTGCGGTGGGAGCCGGTCTTCCCCTCTTGGCTCGCCTCCCAAAGGCCTTGGACCACCCGGTTACGTCCCACGCGGGGCCCAAAAAAGGGTCTCTTTGGCAGCCACTTCTGCCAATAATGGTGGCCATAATACCAGGGGTTTTTCTTTCGCCCCTGGTCAGAGTCGTGACAGGGAGTTCTATTTTTGGCCAAGCTTCCAGAGAGGCCTCCCTTTCCCTCGGGCTGCTTTTGGCGATCCTCATCATATGGGCGAGCCGCTTGAGGGGTACGATGAGTTTTGGCCCTGTCTATTTCGATGGGAGGCTTCCCCGGATGTGGGTGACCGTAGCAGGGGTCCTCTGTTTCAAGGCCGTGATGGAAGAAAGCGGTGCTGCAGCTCAACTGAGCCTGGAGCTCACTAGGTTCCACGTTCCAAAAGAGATGATAGCCGTTGTGCTTCCTCTGATAATAGGGATTCTCTCCGGCCTTCCAATAGCCTTTGTGGGCACTTGCCTTCCCGTTGTGCTTTCCATGGAAAACGGCCCAGGGGCAGAAGGAATGGCAATTCCGTGGGTAATGATCACCTTTGTATCTGGATTTGTGGGAACTCTTCTCGCACCCACCCACCTATGTCTTGTGTTGAGCAATGAATATTTCGGCACCAGCTATAGGGAGGTTTGCAGGTTTCTCCTTCTTCCGTGTATGCTTCTTATGGCAGGTGGGATAGGATACTTCGCGATTCTGAGGACAATGGTTCACTGAGAGTGTGCACTGAACGATCATTAGATGAGAAATCCATACAGGAGGTGGAGTGATGAAAGGGGCAGATCTGGTTTTTCTGCCAGCAAATGAAATGGCCTCTCTCGTGAGGAAAAGGGAAATTTCTGTATCCGAGCTTCTAGATGTCCACTTGGACCAAATCCAGAGGGTGAATCCCAAGGTGAATGCCATAGTGACCTTGACTCTTGAAAAGGCGATGGAGGATGCGAAGAAGGCCGATGAAGCCATTGCCAAAGGAAGGCCTCTCGGCCCTTTGCATGGCCTGCCCGTGGCACACAAGGATCTGGTGGAGACAAGAGGAGTGAGAACCACTTATGGATCTCTGATATTCAAGGACCACGTCCCGGACATCGATGCCCTCATAGTGGAGAGGCTCAAGGGAGCAGGTGCCATATCGGTGGGCAAGACGAACACTCCCGAGTTCGGGGCGGGTTCCCAGACCTTCAACGCCGTCTTCGGTCCAACCAGGAATCCGTACGACCTCACGAAGACATGCGGTGGAAGCAGCGGAGGAGCTGCGGTAGCTCTGGCATGTGGGATGGTCCCCTTGGCCGATGGGAGCGACCTGGGCGGCTCCCTTAGGAATCCAGCGAGTTTTTGCAACGTGGTGGGCTTCAGGCCTTCCCCTGGAAGGGTTCCTACATGGCCCACCCCATCGGCATGGTTCAACATGACAGTGGAAGGTCCCATGGCCAGGACGGTTCAGGATGTGGCCTTGATGCTCACAGCCATAGCAGGCCCGGATCCACGTTCTCCCATATCTTTGATGGAACCACCGGAGGTCTTCTCTAGGCCCCTCGAACGAGATTTCAAAGGAACGAGAATTGCCTGGAGCAGGGACCTGGGTGGTCTTCCAGTGGAAAAGGAGGTGACAAGTGTTCTCGAGGAACAGAGAAAGGTTTTTGTGGAAATGGGATGTGTGGTTGAGGAGGACGAGCCGGATTTGACGGACGCCGACGAGATCTTCAGGGTTTGGAGGGCGTGGAGGTTCGAATTATCCCACGGGAAGCTTCTAGAAGAGTACCCGGGACTGATGAAAAGCACAGTTGTGTGGAATATAGAGGAAGGAAGGAAACTCAGCGGCCCTCAGCTGGGACAGGCCGAGGTCAAAAGGACAGCTCTCTATCACAGGGTCCGACAGTTCATGGAGAAATACGAGTTTCTGCTCCTTCCTGTGAGTCAGGTCGTCCCGTTTCCGGTGGAGGAGGAGTATGTTAGGGAGATAAACGGGATTCCCATGACCACTTACCTCGATTGGATGCGCTCTTGCTACTACATCACTGTAACGGGGCTTCCCGCCATATCCGTCCCGGCTGGCTTCACCTCAAGTGGCCTTCCAGTGGGCTTGCAAATAGTGGGAAGGCCCTGGGATGACTTTGCAGTGCTGCAGCTCGCCTATGCCTTCCAGGAAGCCACAGGATTCTGGAGAAGAAGGCCTGAGGTGGCGCTGTGAATGGGAGAGGTGGGAAACTGAGTGGACGATCCTTGCCTCCAACGGTCCTAGAAAATGCAAAGATCTTTCTGCCAGGGGGAGAGGTACGCTGGGGTTCTCTTGCCTGGATGGAGGATAGGATAGTCGCCATTGGGCCAGATCATGAGGTATCGAGGAAGGCTGGCCCAGAGGCTAAACGAGTCAATCTTGAGGGGGCACTTGTCCTCCCCGGCCTTTGGGACTGCCACACCCATATGCTTTACGGAGCCCTCCAAGGGGCTCGCCTCGATCTCCGAAATATCAAAAGTAAGGAAGAGCTTCGCAGAGCTATAGCCCAATGGATTCGGGTCAATCCCCAGGAGCCCTGGGTAGTGGGGGTAGGATGGGATGAGACCTCATGGGGCGGCGAGCTTCCCAAGAAGGAATGGGTCGATGACATAACCGGCTCAAGACCCCTTTTCCTCATTCGATATGACATGCACAGTGCCCTGGCGAACTCTCGGGCCCTCCAAATGGCTGGAATCGGGAGAGACACTGAGGATCCACCCGGAGGCAAGATAGTGAGAGACCCCGATGGAGGTGAGCCCACAGGTTGGCTCCTCGAGAGGGCGATGGATCTAGTGGAAAGGTTGGTCCCGGCAGTTGGACATGAGAAGAAGGCCGAATTGCTCGAGAAGGCCTTGGAAGAAGCATCCAGCCTCGGTCTTGTGGGACTCAACGACATACTCTTCGACCTCGAGGATATAGAGATCTACAGGACCGTGTACGCCAGGGCCGGAGACCTCCCGAGGGTCTTTCTCACCATCCCCATGGAGGAGCTTTCCCGTTTCGCGCTCGTGCAGGAAAGGGAGCTTCCAGATGGGGTGAAGGTGTACGGGCTAAAAGCCTTCCTGGATGGAAGTTTGGGGTCTCGCTCTGCTTGGTTGGGGGAGCCGTATCTCCACCTGGGAGATTACAGGGGAGTTAGCTGGATTTCCGACTGGAAGGGCTTCAAGGAACTGGTCTTGGAGGCTGCAAGATCAGGAATCCCCATCTCCCTCCATGCCATAGGAGACGAAGCCATAGCCCGGGCCCTCGAGGTGTACTGGGAAGTGATTCGGGGAGAAATGGGAAAAGGACCCCTGAGAATAGAGCATTTCCAACATCCCTCCCCTCACCAAATAGAGGCCATGGATCATCCCCGGCTCGTAGCATCCATGCAGCCGATCCACATGAGGTTCGATGCTCCAATCGCAGAAGAGGTTCTTGGTCCTCAAAGGGCCAGGTGGTCCTTCCCCATAAGGAGCCTTCTCGGAAGGAAATGTGCCATTGTTTTCGGCTCAGACTGGCCGGTGGCTCCCTTAAATCCCCTTCTGGGGATCCAAGCCGCTGTGGAGAGAGTTGATCAGGACATGAAGTGGCCCAATGGATGGATACCGGAGGAAAGGATTGACATCGTGCAAGCCTTAGAATGCTATACGTGCAATCCCACCAGAGTGATGGGAATAAGGCGAGCGGGACAGTTGAGAGAGGGCTTCCTGGCAGATCTCACAGTGGTTGAAGAGGATATAACCGCATGTGAGCCCAGAGCCCTTTCCCAATCCAAGGTATTGATGACAGTTGTGGGGGGGAAGGTGGTATACCAAAACCTCGGACCTGTTTGATGGATGGAATTGGCGAGAATCTCAAAAGGGAGGGAGAATGGTTGTCAAGGCCTGGGATATCATCAAATCCGAAGTCAGGGACGATTACAGAATATTTCGCCTTCGTGTGGACACAGCGAAATCCCCGAGGACCGGTGGGGTTCACGAGTTCTACATTTTGGAGTCCCCCGACTGGGTGAATGTCATACCCATCACTCCAGAGGGACTTGTGGTGCTAGTGCGCCAGTTCAGGCACGGGACGAGGGAGGTGACCCTGGAAATCCCCGGTGGACTCGTAGAGCCAGGAGACAGTCCCGAAGATGCGGCGAGAAAAGAGCTTCTCGAGGAGACAGGCTACAGCGCTCCCCATTTCCTCTATCTAGGAGCTGTGGCCCCGAATCCAGCCTTTCTCAACAATAGGTGCCACACGTTTCTCGCAAAGGATGCCACGAGAATCCAGATGCAGAATCAGGACGAAAAGGAGGATATAGAGGTCTTCACGTGTCCTCTCGAGGAGGTGAAAGAACTCATAAGAAAAGGGAAGATAACTCACAGCTTGGTGATAGCCGCTTTCTACAAGCTCTTTATCGAAGTGATGCCCGAATCACTCCTCCAAGAGAAGTGATCCAAGACCATTGATGCGAGCCTATTTGCGGGGCACGTAAAGGGGGCTTCCTGGCTTTCTTCGCTGGATTTCGCCATAGGAGTCATCTTCGCCGGGCTACCCATGGATGGAAGGTCAGTTGGGTGGCTTCTCGGTCCTTATCCCACGAAAAGGAAATCCTCTCCTTTGGCATATCCCATGGAGCTGAGATTTTTCGATATCTCCTCCCTCGCCCCATGGGTCCTCACGTACACCAAAACGAATGGTTTCTCCCTTTGGGCAAGCCAGGATGGGGGTTTGACCTCGAGACCCCAAATCCTCTTTCCGATCTTCTTGGGGTCCACGTCGACCCAGGCTTTGGGCTTCACACCAAGTCCCATTAAGAGCTTTGCCCTCTGCCTTGTCCTCCTTCCAGCTCCCCATATGACGACATCCCTAGGCCCCCTTACCCTAGGGTCTACGGACAGATATCTTGCTCTGATTTCCTCGAAAGCCCCCGACGAGTAGCGCGGATCCACCCTGGTGAGTCTCCCCGGGTGGTCTCTCCAGAAAAGAAGCCTCTTGGGTATCTTGGCCATCTTGCATCCTGCTTGACACATTCTCAACCAGAGTTCGTAGTCCTCGGGAAATGGCCCGTTTCTGTATCCCCCGATTTCCGCCACCCTGTCCTTGCGGAACATGACGGTCGGATGGACGAAGGGGGCTTCCACGTAGATCTCCGCCCTGATCTCCTCTGGGGTCAAGCAGGAGTCCTGCCATTTGAGGTACTCCTTGTAACCCTGTGTTACTCTCTCTGGGGGGAACATCTCCACCATCGTGGCCACAAGGGAGACCTCGGGGTTTGCGAGCATGAACTCGTATTGGAGTTGGAGCCTTTCTGGGTGCATTATGTCGTCTGCGTCCATCCTCGCCACAAATGGAGCTCTGCAAAGGGAAAGCCCAAGATTGAGAGCGGCCACAAGCCCGATCCTTCCGGGTTGAAAGAGCCTCAGCCGGCCATCTCTTCCCGCAACCTCCCGGAGGATTTGAGGAGACCTGTCCTCCGACCCGTCGTCTATTGCCACTACCTCGAATTGGGTGAAACTCTGGGACTGGATGCTCTGGAGAGCTTCCATCAAAGTTGAGGCCGCGTTCCTGAAAGGGATCAAGACAGATACGAGAGGTTCCATGGAATCGACGGAAAACGCACCATTCCCTCAATTGCGCCTGTCCTGAGCTTTCTACCTCCCATGAGAAGGCAGGCGAGGGGTTGCCAAGGGCCCGGTTCCCATTTCACGAACCCCCTTTTGAGCCCTCCCTTCGGGTCACAGCCCCTCGTGAAAAAACGATCTGGGGCAGAAATTGGGTCGCATCTCAAGGGGTTCCCATGCGAAATCCGAGTTCGTATGCTTCATTCAAGTAGTGGGGATATTTCAAGATCTCTCCCTTCTCGTCTACGCCCCGGACTAGAAGCTCCTCTGCGAAATCCATGTCTATGGCGTCGAAGAAATATTTGATAGTGAGTCTCACTCCGTCGAAAAGCCTTTTGCCCTTTGTGGCTCCAACTGCTATCAGTGCCCCTTTTCTCTCGTATGGGGAGTCGATACGTTTGCCCAAGATGTATCTTCTCGCCCATCCTGCCTGACATCTGTCAATAAAGGCTTTTGTTTGGGCGGTAACTGTGTAGAAGAAGATCGGAGATGCGATGATCAGCCTATGACAGGAATCCATCTCCTCGTAAAGGGGGGTCATGTCGTCTATGATGGCGCATCTTCCCGTCTTCTTACACTCGTAGAGTTCCATACAAGGCGTGATCTTGAGAAGCCTGAGCTCTATCTTCTTCACCTTGGCGCCTGCAACTTGCGCCCCCTCCATCGCCTTTGAGAGAAGGATATCCGTATTCCCGCCCTTTCTAGGACTGCCCAATATAGCCAAAAGAGTGATCATGAAGCGATCCTCCTAGAAACCAGAATTCGAGGCTCCTCCTTTGGTCGCTTTCCTCCATTGGGCCAATTTCTCGAGCTCCTCCTTGAAAGGCCTGTTGGGGTTTATGACCCTTCAAGGTATGCGGCTCTATCGGATTCCAGCTCCTTCCCCTTCTCAGTCCATGGAAAAACGCCCCCGTGGCCGAAAGCCTTGCGAGCCTCCTTTAGACGCCTCTCAAAACCAATTTGCCCAAAGGGAGCCTCCCAGTCCAGAGGGGCAATCCCCTTCGTCCTCGCTTCCATGGCCAAGAAGTTTTCACCACAAGCCAATGAAAGCTTATCTCCTGGCCAAAAGGCCTCCTCATCCCCTTAACTGGCAACGATATTTGTTGCGGAGATTAAATTCCCCTTTCCCTCATACGAGTTAATGGGTCGCACATGTCATTGGCCTGGGTCACGTCCTCCATAGAGAATCCGCAGCCCAGGGCCTCGCTTATTTTACCTGGGGCGAAGGGGTGCTGCCAGGCCTAAAGACCACTACCGGAAAGATTTGTCGAGCCAGTGACGGCCCAAAATAGGATGACATGTGCGTCTATCAGTTCAAGTATAAGAGCCCTCGTCTCGTGGGTCACTTCGCTGGGATGCGAGAATGCGTCAAAGATCCGGCCTGGGTTACCAGTGATCTGTGGGTAATGTGGCTACCTCGATGATACCCTCGAAGAAGCCGATCTTTCCTCACGTGCAAAGCGCTCGTCTACTGACTGGTGATCCACGGGGGAGGTGTCTTGGTCGAGTCCAAGCCTTCCTTTGCGGCTGTGCTGAACCCTGGCACCTGAAATTGGTTGCCCAAATATGGGGCGCCACACGGGGAGGAAACGGGCCTCAGACCACGAAATGAAGCCCCCCTCTCTTTGGGAATGGTCCCCCGTATCAACGTCACACACCCTCATGAATTGGCTCGAAGGGGAACATCAAACCTGGCTATCTCGAGTCCAAAACATTGTTCTTGACACCTTGTCGAGCCTGAGCTACCAGTTGCCAAAAAGAGAGCAAAAGTACCAGCGGAGCGCCCGAGAAGGATGCCACAGAGTTTGACGAGATGGGGCCGAAGAAAAAGTCTTATTTGGGTCCTCGTTGGCTTCTTGCCCCTTTTCGGGGGCGAGGTTCTCGGGGCTCAAAAAGCGGGAAAGATAGTATTCGTTTTGGGGGCTGCTTATCTCGGTAGATCCCCAGAGGGACCATGGGTCGAGGCAAGCGTCAATGGCTCGATTCAAGAGGGAGAGTTTCTCCTCGTGAAGGAGAAGGGCAGGGTGGGGGTCATCTTCCCGGATCACTCTCAGGTCCAAGTAAGAGGCCCGGCCCTGATACAGGTAATCCAGTTGGCGGCAAGACAACCTATGCCCCAAAGGGTCTCCCTTTCCACCCGCTTATCCCAAGTGCTTGGAGGGGTTTACAGGCTTTTTGGAGGAAGGCTCTGGATAAGGGCGCCACATCCAGTGGATTGGGATGTGGGAGTGGGCTCCGTGGGGGTGAGGGGAACGGATTTGGTCCTATCTCTCGATCCCAGAACCCAGGAAGTTTCAGTCACTGTTTTATCGGGCGAGGTGCGTCTCTCTCATCCTCTCGGAACGGTCCTCCTTGGCCCAATGGAGAGGGCTTTCATGAGTGCAACCAGAGCCCCCAGAAAGGAGGCACTCCTCATAAGACAGGCTCAAACTGTTCAGTGGGTTTTGAGGTGTCCCATATGGGTGAGTCCAAGGGACATAAGACTCGTGGGAAAGACCCATTGGTCCCCGGATCTCCATGCGGCCCTCAAGGCAAGGGACTCAGGCGACCTCGATCTGGCCATGGCGTTAATGCCTCCTGGGGAAGATCCCATGGCTCAGATCCTCCGAGGCTGGGTCTTCATAGAAAGGGGCGAGCAGAAGAGGGCCCAGGGGATGATTCGTCCCCTCATCTGGACCCACCCTTTAGCAGCAAGCGGGATGGTGATATCTCTCATAAAAGAAGGCCTCTATACCGAGGCCCAGGAGATAGGGGAGAAGGCCCTCGGGATTTGGCCCGAGGAGGAGCTCCTCCTGGCCCTCTGCGGGGTTGCTGCTTTGGGGGCTGGGTCCCTCGAGAGGGCGGTCGAGCTTCTGGGAAGGATCTCTTCTCCCAAAGAGCCCTTTCTTCTAGTGCAGAAGGGACTTCTGTCCTTTGTGGAGGGGGATCTCGAGGGAGCAAAAGACATCTCCACCACCCTGGAAAAGGAATGCCCTCTTGGGCCAAGCAGCCATCTTCTCAAGGCTGTATTGCTAAGGGCAGAGGGGGATCTAGAGGCTGCTAGAGGAGAAGCTAAGAAGGCAATCTCTGCGGATCCAGGCTTTCTACCCGGTCTTATTCAAGGAGCTGAGCTTTCCTGGGCAATGGAGGATGCGGAGGAAGCGATGTCTCTCCTCCAAGCTGCGAAGGAGATCGATCCCATGGGTCACCAGGCAAGACTCCTCGAGGGATTCATGGAGCTTGCAGCTGGAAGAGCGGGCTCGGCCATCGCCGCCTTTCAAGAGGTGCTAGAGAAGGATCCCCTTTCGAGTGAGGCGCATATGGGTCTGGGCATCGTGAACGTGAGACTGGGAAATATGGAAGGGGCACTGGAAGAGCTCCTCAGCGCCTCCTTGGCAGAGCCCATGGCATCCCTTCCATTGAGCTACCTCGGCAAAGTCCTTCACTCCCTAGGCCGGCCGAAGGATGCCCTCAGCGCCCTGGCTAGGGCCAGCGAACTGGATCCCTGGGATCCCACCCCCCACCTTTACAAGGCCTTGATTCTCAAGGATCTGAACAGGCCCTCGGAGGCGATAGAATCACTCGAGGCGTCGATGGCCAGGAACAGGGGCCGGTGTGTTTACAGGTCCAGGTTTCTCCTCGATGGGGATTCGGCTGTGAGAAACGCAAACCTGGCCGAGGCTTACAGAGACATGGGCCTTCTCCGAACAGCGAAGAACCATGCCATCCTCAGTGTCAGGGAGGACCCCACGAATTCCAGCGCCCACCTTTTCCTCTCAACACCCTTCAGGGAAGGCGGCAGCACCAGGGCAGGACTGAGGGAGCTCTTGCGGGCGCAGATGCTTTCTCCAGTGAACATAAACCTTTTCAATACATTTCACGACTACACGGTCATGTTCGAGGGAACCCAGGTGAGAGGGGAGCTGGAAGGTGGTGGAGGGGAGATGGGCCTCAGGGGCTCGAGCCTCTTCCTACAAGGAGCTACAGGAAAGGCCGCAGCAAGTGGTCTTTTCTCATTCCAAGAAGATGACGGATTCCATGGGGAGAATCATTCCCAGAGGGACAAGATCCTGAGATTTGATGGAAAGGTCTCCCTGTCACGAGGCCACGAAATCCTGGGAAGATACAGCATGTACCAATGGGCTCAGGGTGATCACAGGGGCGATACGGACTCCGAATGGGTCCAGGACCCGTATCTTTACCAGAAGGGCCATATAGCCACGGCACTGGTGGGCTGCAGGTGGCGGCTTGGCCCAAGAGAGGAGTTGTTGGCGTACGGAGTCTTGAGCAGGCAGGGATTTGGTCTGGAGGACAAGGCCTTTTTGGCCATATCGCCCTCGCTTGGTGCGGTCATGGATCTCGACTGGATGTTCAGGGAGAGGCACGTGCAATTCGGAGTCCTTCGCATGGGAAGAGTAGGGGAGCACAGATGGGAACTTGGGATTCATGGAGCCAGGGGAAATGCTGGCCTGGATTCATCAACGGTGGTTAGATGGAGGGGTCTCGAGGGAGGGGTTTTCAACTCCGAAGCCAACAGGCTCAAATACTGGGCTTCCGAGATCCACGCAGGGGACATATGGAGAATCGCGCCATCGTTATTCTTGGAGGTGAGCATACACTTTCAAGCCATGAGATTTGGCCAAATGCCTCCTGTCTTCTCCTCCATGGTCATGGAGAAAAGGGAGCTGTCCCCGAGGGTTGGTCTCATATGGGAGGCCAGTGGAGAGGACATCATCAGGGTTGGCATAGCAAGATACTTGGAGCCTCCTTACACAGTGATGGAAGGACTCCAGCCCGTTGAGGTAGCGGGTTTTCCTTTGGGGGAGGACTCCAAAGAGGCATCCCTCAACCACGAGGCCCATATGGAGTGGTACAGAAGATGGGCCCCTGGCATCAGCTCCTTCGTCCATGGCCGTCTGAGAAGGCACAGGACCTGGGAAGCCCATCTGAAAGGTGTGGATTTCCAGGCAGTGAAGCTCCAGGAAGCGGATGTTGGGGTTGGTCTCGAGGCCATCTTGCTTCCCACACTGGCCCTCTCCCTCAGTTACAATGTCTCATTGCTGGAAAGGCAAAAAGTGGATGAGCCTCAGGGCGTCTTTCCGGGTGAGGCGTGGAGGGAACACAGGTGGATAGGGGAGCTCAGGTGGGTCCATCCCAGTGGATGGAAGGCAGCTCTGAGACAGACCTTTGCCTTGCAAATGGGGGAACTGGGCCCCTTGGGCAAAAGGCAGGATGCCTTCTGGACTGACTTGGAAGTGGAGAAGTTCCTTTGGGGAAGAAGCCTTTCAGTCCGTTTCACAGGGAGGAATCTCTGGGACACTTCTTTTCGTCTAAAGAGACGGGAGCTTGTGGCTGAAAAGGGAATACCAGCGAGGCAATTGGCAGTGTGGTTGAGATGGAATTTCTGAATTGACAGTGGATATAGTCCAGCCTAGAATGAGCCCATAAGAGGGAGGTGATGGAGATGCCCATATACGAGTTCAGGTGTTCCTCCTGCGGAAACCAATTCGAGCAACTGATCCTTCAGGGGTCAGAGCTTGAGGGGATAAAATGCCCAAAATGTCTCGAGCCCAACCCCAAGAGGGTCCTCTCTGTATTTTGTTCCTCCACAGGAGGAGTGGGAGAGACATCCCAGAGGGCCTCTTCGGCTAGTTGCGGATCCCCCAGCTCGAGATTTTCGTGAGCTTGACAAGGGGCGGCGGTCGTCGCTCGGAAACCACTGTCAGGTCTAAAGTGGAGGGTCAGACACAGATTCAGGAGCCGAATAGATGGGAAAGGTCAAAGGGGTATTCTTGGTAACTCTAACTTGGGTCTTGCCAACTTTGGCCTTCTCCCAACAGGTTTCCTGGCTCCCTTACGATAGGGCCTTGGAAGAGGCCCAGAAAAGCGGTAAACCTCTCTTCCTTTACTTCTTCACCAAGGACTGCCCCTACTGTCGAAAGATGGATTCCGAGACCTTGGTCTCGAGCAGGGTCGTGGAGTATCTGAGGGAGGGGTTTGTCTCGGTCAGGATAGATGCTGACAGGCACCCTCAGCTTGCTAGGCGTTACATGGTCAGGGGGTTTCCCACAAGCTGGTTTCTGACCTCTGAGGGGAAGCCTATATCCTCCTTGCCTGGCTACGTGGGGCCGGATGAATTCGCGAGGGTTTTGAGATATGTGATTGGAGGGCATTATAGGTCCAAGTCTTTGAGGGAGTACCTTTCGGGCTCCTAGAAAAAAGAGAGAGGAGGGCCCAATGCTGATCAGGAACTGGATGACTCGCGATCCCATAACGGTGGAGCCAGATACCCCAATGATGGATGCAGACCACCTGATGAAGGAGAACAAGATCCGAGGCCTTCCCGTGGTAAAGGGGAAGAAGTTGGTAGGGATAGTGACAGACCGGGACATAAAGGCGGCTTCACCTTCGGCCGCAACCACTCTCGACATGCACGAGCTCTTGTATCTTCTCGCCAAGATCAAGGTGAAGGAGATAATGACCAAGGACCCCATAACCATCTGCGAGGATGACACAGTTGAAGAGGCCGCGGTCATGATGCTCAGGCACAAGATCTCCCACCTCCCAGTCCTCTCGGAAAAGAAGGAGCTTGTGGGCCTGATAACGGAAACGGACATCTTCAAAGTGCTCACGATCCTCACAGGAGTTTACAGGGGGGGTGTCCAGTTCGGCTTCGAGCTCGAGGATCGATCAGGGTCGATAAAGGAAGTGGCCGATGTGATAAGGGAGTTCGGGGGGAGGATGTGCAGCATTCTGACATCCTATGAGGACGCGAGAGAGGGCTATAGGAAGGTATTCATCCGGGTCCTAAACCTTGACAAGAAACGTCTCAAGGAGCTGCAGGCTCGCCTGGAGAAGGAATTCAGGGTCCTCTATGTGGTGGACTCCAGCGAGAAGAAGCACATTCATGGAGTTTGAGGCAAAGCCAGTGTGCTCCATGGCCCATCCCCCTTGCTTCGGACAGTAGGGGGATGGGCCTTTTGGCTATCTTGGAAGGCAGAAATGTCCTGGATTCCATCTTACGGGTTCCGTTAGGAGGGGCAGAAGGTGAGTCGGAAGTGGGTGATTACGGATGTGGACTCGGGCCTTGTCGAGACTATTGGGAAGGAACTCGAGATCCCGAGCCCTGTTGCAAGGGTCCTGGTCAATAGAGGCGTGAGAGACCCGGAAGAGGGAAGGAGCTTTCTCTTGCCCTCCTTGAGGGGACTTCACCCACCTGAGGCCATGGCTGACATGGACAAGGCTGTGGCGAGGATCCTGGAGGCTATGGAGAAAAAGGAGCCCCTCTTCCTTTACGGCGACTACGATGCCGATGGCCTGACCTCAGTTGCCCTGATCAAGAGCTTCTTCTCATCCATAGGGGTCGAGGCTACCCCCATAATTCCCAACAGGGAAGTGGACGGGTACGGTTTTCACTCGAATCTCCTTCCAGATCCCAGGGGGGGAAGGGGGCTTGTCATAACAGCGGACTGCGGCATCTCGGACTGCGAGGAGATCCGAAGGGCCACCTCCAGAGGGCTGGATGTGATCGTCACGGATCATCATGAGCCAGGGGAGGTCCTTCCCCGGGCATGTGCGGTTGTGAACCCCAAGAGAAAGGACAACGCATACCCTTTCCGGGAGTTGGCTGGTGTGGGAGTGGCGTTTCTCCTCGTATGGGCCCTGGCAAAGAGACTCAAGGAAAGGGGATTCTGGCCAAAGGGAAAGGAGCCATCCCTGAAGAGATTCCTGGATCTGGTTGCCCTGGGGACCGTGGCCGACCAGGCCCCCCTCATTAGAGAGAACAGGATATTGGTCAAACATGGGCTTTCGGAGATGGACAAGATCCAGAGGCCAGGAATCAAGGCGCTCATGGAAGTTGCGGCCACAAGGAGTATCTCGGTCGGCTCCATAACCTTCCAGTTGGCCCCCAGAATAAATGCTCCGGGAAGATTGGATAGTGCCATGACAGCCCTGGAGCTTCTAGTGAGTCAGGATCCTGAAGAGGCGAGGGAACTGGCTTCTATTCTAGACGGCATGAACCGAAGGAGGC
>Ga0197142_1002790_pt1 | contig 15036 bp, 14 predicted proteins | sample GBS60_MetaG_FD_148614 | JGI IMG/M metagenome (GOLD analysis project Ga0197142, IMG submission 148614) | Sediment microbial communities from Great Boiling Springs, Gerlach, Nevada, United States - GBS 60_MetaG | ecosystem: Environmental > Aquatic > Thermal springs > Hot (42-90C) > Sediment... | reverse complement strand
TGCTGCTGGGGTTGCGCGCGCTGATTAGCCTGTATCTGGCGCACTCCAGCGTCGCCACGCTGTACGGTTCGGCGGGGTCGCTCGTCGCGCTGCTGCTGTGGGTCTACTTCTCGGCGCAGGTGTTCTTCTTGGGGGCGTTAGTGGCGCGCGTGGGGCATACTGGTAACCATCCTACTGAGTAGTGGCTTGTGATACAATAGGGATATGAGGTGAAGAAGATGGCACGAAAACCTTGTCCAGACAATCCACCATGTCCTCCTCGCTTGATGCCTACCGCTGGGGTTGGATTGATGCAAGTTATCAAGCGTTGTTGTGGTGGCAAGGTGGTGCGTACTTACGGACATTGGGTATCATGGTGGTGGTAAGAGCGATGGGCATTCAGACTCAGGTGCGTCGTATCCCGATGAGCCGCGAGCAGTTCCTCCAACTGCCTGAAGGTCCGCCTTTCTACGACTATGTAAACGGGGAGGCTATCGAAGTGAACCGACCCAGCGTGAGGCGTCAAGAGATTCTGCTGGCGCTCAGCGCCTTTCTGCACGCCCATGTGCAGACACATGCGCTTGGCAAACTGCTTATCGAAGTCAATCTCGAGCTTCCCAACGGCAACATCTACACACCCGACATCCTCTTCTACAGTCATCAGACGGCTGGTCAGATCGACCTGCGTCGAGGCTATGTGCGGGGTGTTCCCGATTTGGTAGTGGAGATTCTCTCGCCCTCCACCGCCGACTATGACCGAACGCAGAAGATGGGCGACTATGCGGCGTGTGGCGTGCCGTGGGTGTGGCTGGTGGATCAAGAGACGCTGCTGATTGAAGAGTATCAGTGGACACCGGAGGGCTATTTGCGGCGGCAGGCGGTGGATGCGCATACGCCTTTCCGTCCTCATCTCTTTGCTGGGCTGAGCTTTCAGATGGCGCAACTTAGCCCACCACCTGAAGGAGAGGAGCGGAATGTTTAAGCCATGCACTTTCGCCGAGCGGTTTTGATTGTGATGGATGGGTGGCGTTGTGCTTGCAGTCTTCACCTATCGCGGTTTTCGATATGCGGAGCGCACGCAGAGCAGTCGGGCGCATTTCGAAGCGGTGCTGCGTGCCCTGCAAAGCGATTGTGCCTTTATCTTCGCCAATTTCGAAGATTTCGATATGTTGTATGGGCATCGGAACGACCCTGTGGGGTTCGCCCAAGCATTAGCCGAGTTCGACGCAATGCTGGCGACGATTCGGGAGCGGCTCCAGCCGACCGACCTGCTGATTCTGACCTCAGATTATGGCAACGACCCGACCACGCCCAGCACCGACCATTCGCGTGAATATCTGCCCTTGCAGCTCTATTCGCCTGCTTGGGAGGTGGGGCAGTCGGTGGGGGTGCGGCGTTCACTAACGGATGTCGGGGCAACGATTGGGCAGCTGTGGGGGATTACGATGTCAGCGGGCACGGCTATCTCGCTCCCCAAGCTGGATTCCCTCCTTTAGGCTCCCCTGTTGGCGGCGGTGTCTTTTTGCGCCAGGGATCGAGGTCGGGCAGAATGTCTTGCTCAGTGATGGCTTCACGGCAACGGAGGCATCGATCTGATTGGATGCCGCATCAAAGGCGGACTCCATATCGAGGAATGAAGGGTGGCTTCAAAGGAGTTCGAATCGAGACGCCCAAAGAGCCGAACGCCTCCAGAGGCTACGGCAGTACCGACTGAGCGGCTTGACTTAAGACTCTATCGACGAAGACCTCAGCACAGTGGCGCAGAAAAGCCCGACGGCAATCGGCTTGTGGCTTGCCTTTGCTGACGGGGGTCGGTACGATCCCCAGCCTTACGAGCAGATGGCTCGCGTTTTGAAGGCTCACGGGCAGGAGGACGCCTACCGCGAGGTGATTACCGCAAAGCGAGTGGAGCGTCGGCGGCGGGCGAATATGGACCCCATCCTATCGTTCTTCGACTTTCTGCTGCTGGATGTGCCCGTGCGCTATGGCTACAAGCCGTGGCGTGCGGTCAGCTTAAAGGGGTAGGTTTTTTCTCGCGCGGTTAGAATGGCGGGCGGGACGCCCGCATTCCCAGCGCAGCGCGTGCTGGGAGCGCGAGCGTCTCGCCCGCTTGGAGGCCGAAACGCCCTGTTCGGCAACGCCGCGAGCAGGCACGCCCGCAAAAAAACCTACCCCTTTAAGACCCCAACCCTCCCCGCCCGCGGGGAGGGTGTCGCGGTTCCTCCCCCGTCCACGGGGAGGTTAGGAGGGGGGCTTCGTTGCATGTCGAAACATCACTGCATAGACGCTTATTAGCACCCACTACCGAAGTTGAACAGCACCTGGAGCAAGTCGGCGTCATCCACCACCTGGTCGCAGTTCACATCCACGCGACCGAGATTGCTGCCCGTGCTACCGAACGCGAACAGCACGGCGAGCAGGTCGGCGTCGTCCACGCAACCGTTGCCGGTTACATCGCCGTTATGCGCGATGCAGCAGTCTGCGGGGTCGCCCCGATTCGCGCCCTGCGCGTTCGTCAGCGTGATGGTGTAGGTGCCGCCCGCTGCCGTGCCGCCCGTCCAGCTGTTCACACGCGAGGTGCGTTCCGGACCGTCGGGGCAGCGAACCGTGTTGAAGGGCGAGTTATTCCAGATGAGATCGCCGCCGCAGCCCAGCGCGTCGCGGTTATAGCGGCTAATCGCCAGGTAGTAGACGCCTGCAGGGCGACCCGTCAGACAGCCAGACGAGTTATCGATTGTAGATGCTGTAGTGCTCGTATCGTCGTTGAACGCCACGCCTTTCCCCGCCGAGTCGAACAGCCACAGTTGGGTGTCGAAGCCTGCGCCGCCCAGTGTCGTGGCGGTGAAGGCAGCAGGGTTGGGCAGGTAGATGGCGTACATGTCCACATCGTTCTCGTCCATGACACCGTCGATCACGGGGAGCGCGCCGCTTGGGGTGGATTGAGAGGTTTCTGGCAGGTCGCCCGCATCGCCGACCTCCAGCAACACGCGCAGCGTGCATTCCGAACGGCTCCAACTGAACAGGTCGTTCGACGGACAGTAGTTGAACTCCACCGTGATGGTGTGGTTGCCGAAGCTGAAGCCGCCAGGGATCGTGTAGTTGAGTTGGGCAACGCCCGAGCTGTTGGTGGTTGCATTTCCAACGAAGTTCCCGTCGACAGAGAAGGCGACAGGCGCGTTGGCGATGCCTGCGTTCGTGTCGGTGCGGGTCAGGGTAGCGCTGAGTGTTACCGTTGTTCCACGCTGCCCTGCGACACTCGTGCAGCTGAGCGCGCTGCGGATTTTGCGCAGGGTAATCTCGTGCGCGGAGGTCATCCAAGTGTTCGGGCGGGCATGCTCGCCTGCCAGCCAGACCGTGCGGTAGTCGCAGGAGTCCAAATGGGAGCCGGAGTAGTCGCCCCAGCGATCGGCGGTGGATCCACCAGCGACCCCGCTGCCGAAGCGTAGCCCGATACCACTCCCGATACCCGGATCGCCTTCCAACCAGGGATAGACCGCGAAGGTCACATAGTAGGGGCTGCTCGCATCGCCGTTGGAGATGTTCAGACCCATCGCCATATCCTCATCACGGGTGGCTTCCAGTGTTGGGAAGAAGGCGTCGTAGCCCGTGCCGAGCCAGATCAGTGCATCGCGCGGCGCGGTGTTGTTGGACACATCCAGGCGGTAATACTTAGAGCCAACTGCTTGACCGCTCGATAGGCCGACATGGTGGCAGGTATACAGGTAAGGGTAGTTCAGGCGCGACTTGTCCATGATGCGGTTGTCCACTGTCCACAGCACCCGTCCCCTGCCTGGCTCACGCGCGTTGGGCGGTGGGGAGTAGGCGCCCACCGTGATATCGGCTTGAGTCACCAAGTTGGGCGTGCCGCTGCCTTGATGCCACGCGGTCGGGTTCTCGATGCGGTACACGCGCACATAGTTGCCCCCCCTGCCTGGGATGTGCGCCCAGTAATGCCTACGGGGACTGATTGCTACGCGATACCCTTGGGCGGGAGCTATCGTTGCGGGCAAATTCCAGAAATCATACCAGTACGCTGTGGCACCGTTGTAAATCTGGTTTTTCCACAGAATGCGCACCTTCGCGTAGCGGAAGCCGCCCCCCACATCGTACATGTTGCCCGAGAGATAGACCGCCTCGTTGTCAAAGCCAAGATGGGGAAAGTCCACCCACTGGTTCCATTCTGTGCTGCCGTCTAAACGGGCGTTGAAGTCGTAGATAATCCAGTTGCCGTGGGGGTTGCTGTCGTCGGAAATCATCAGCGTCCACCACGACCCCTGCGAGCCGCCCGAGCCGCGCAAACGCAGGTACAGGATGACCCAGCGACTGTTCCAGTAGTCGTACACCACGCGCGGGTCAAAGAAGAAGTCGGACGAGTTCAACCAGGTGTTCATATCTACTCGGAACTGCTCGCTGCCGTTGCGGTCATAAATCGCCCAGTCGTCGTTGGTGACCACCACGACATGGCTGGGACCCACTGCGACATTGGTGTCGGGCGGGGTGAGATCGTTGGGAGGTATCGCGTCGAACCAGCGGAAGGCGTCCAGCGCTTGTGGATAGAAGTCGCTCAGCGACGGCTGAAAGATTTGCGCGGCGGTCGAATCGCCGGGTTCGAGCTCTTTTTCCACTTCGTGGCGGGGCGCCTCGCGTTGCGGGAAGGGCTCGCGCAAGAGCGGCTGCCGCGGGAACCACTCGGTGGAGACGAAAACGGGCATGACTCCACCAGGGGAGCCGCCCTGAGCGGAGGGGTCATGCGGAATGCCCTCGAAAGCGGAGGGCGGCAGGTCAATAAGCCGACGCTCCCCGTCGGCTGAAAGGACAACGCCTTTCTGGTCGGCAAACACAACCAAAGAGCCAGCGCTCAACAGGAGAACGCCAAGCATCTTAGCAAGTCTGTACTGCGTACAAGCAGGTTTCATGATGGTTCTCCTTAGCGGTTCAAAGAGGGGAATATCGCGCAAAGCAGTCCTTCCTGCGGTAAACCCTCAAAGGTCGCCGTGCTATTATACCCCATTTCATGGAATCACGCACATCTTTCAAGGGATAACCTCGAGAACCTCTCGCTCCCCAACTCGATAGGCGTAAAAATGTTTGTCAAGTGTGAAGACCCGCCGAAGCCCCGTCGTTTCTGCCAAGACGACCAGTGAGGCGTCTGCGAAATCCATTGGGATGTCGCAGTATCGATGCATTAGCTCCTCCCTCCGAGAAAGTTCAGAATCGGAGTGGAAATGTACAATCAGTTTACCGTCTCTGCGCATGCTCCAGAGGCGATCTTGGGCGGCGTGCCCGCCAACACGCCCGAGCAAGTATATCGCTTCGCCAAAGCAATGGAGTGTCGTGAGAAGATGCTGTGCTGGGAGGGCGCGCAGGGTTGCGCATGTCGAAAATCCACCGCATAGGCACTTACCAATCGCTTGGGCAGAGTTTATCGATGAGGATTCGAAGCCTGCACATTCACGAACTCCGTCTACGCGGTTGGTAGAAGATGGGGTACACTCCCTTCACTATGACCCAACGCGCGCTGCCAGAGGCGACCCCGCGCAAGCTGCCCCGCTGGCGCGGGTTCAACCTGCTGAACAAGTTCGGATTGGAGTGGAGCAACTCGCCTTTTGAGGAGAAGGACTTCGAGTGGATTGCCGAGCTGGGCTTCAACTTTGTGCGCCTGCCGCTGGACTACCGCATCTGGACGGAGACCGATAACCCCTACCGCCTCAAGGAAGCCGAGATGCGCGAGATTGACCGCGCCGTGCAGTTCGGCGAGAAGTACGGCATCCATGTGATGCTCAACTTCCACCGTGCGCCCGGCTACACGGTCGCCTCACCCCCTGAGCCGCTGAACCTCTGGAAGGACGAGGAGGCACAACGGCTGTGCATCCACCACTGGACGCAGTTCGCCAAGCGCTACAAGGGCAAGCCCAGCCGTCAACTGAGCTTCAACCTGTTCAACGAGCCTGCGAATGTGGACGCCGACTCGCACCGCAAGGTCATCGAGCGCGTCGTAGAAGCGATTCGCAAGGAGGATGCCGACCGCCTGATTGTGTGCGATGGGCGTGACTGGGGCATGACGCCGAACGAAGACCTTATCCCGCTGCAGGTGGCGCAGGCGACGCGCGGCTACCAGCCCTTCCGACTGACCCACTACCGCGCGGAGTGGGTACCAGGCGCGGACAAAATGGAGCCGCCGCGCGAGTATCCCCTGCGCGAGGGCGACACCGTGTGGGACAAGGCGCGCCTGTGGGAGAGCTACTACGCCCGTTGGAAGTCGCTGGAAAGCAAAGGCGTCGGCATCATGGTCGGCGAGTTCGGCGCGTACAGGTTCACCCCACACAAGGTCGTGCTGGCGTGGATGCGCGACCTGCTGGAGCTGTGGAAGCAGGCGGGCTGGGGCTGGGCGCTGTGGAACTTCCGCGGCGCGTTCGGCGTCCTCGACAGCGACCGCGCCGATGTAGAGTACCAATCGTGGCGCGGGCACAAGTTAGACCGCCCGATGCTGGAGCTGCTGCAGTCGATGTAGCAACTTAGCGCGTCTTTGTGCGCTCCTGAGCGCGTAGGTAAGCATCCAGCAGAATAGCGGCGGCAACCGCATCGACGACCGCCTCGCGCCGCTTGCGGGATACCTCGCCCTCGCGCAGGCGACGCTCCGCCTCGGCAGTGGTCAGTCGCTCGTCGTATAGCTCAACGGGAATACCCAGTCGTTGGCGCAACTGCTCGGCGAACGCCTCCACCGCCTGCAGTTGCGCGCCTCGCTCGCCCCACATCAGATACGGCGCGCCGACCACCACGCGCTGCACCCCCTCCTGCTGCAGCCAACACGCCACCTGCTCAAGGTCGTTCGGCAGCACAGCGGCGGGAAAGGCGATCCCCACCTCCGTGGTGGCGACGGCGACCCCAATCCGCTGCGTGCCGTAGTCCAGCGCGGCGATGCGCATTCACTCCTCCCAAGTCAGCACGACCTTGCCCGACTGCCCCGACGCCATCAGTTCGAAAGCATGTTCATACTCGCACCAGGGCAGCACATGCGTGATGGCGGGGCGCACATCGAGCGCGCCCGATAGCAGCAGGTTCTGCATGACCTGCCAAGTGTGGAACAGCCGCCTGCCGATAATCGCGTGAATCGCCACGCCCTTGAAAATTAGCGCGTTCAAATCCAGCGACACCTGCTGCGCGAATAGTCCCAGCAGGCTCACCTCGCCGCCAGGGCGGATGGCTTGCGTGATGAGGTCTATGGACGCGGGGTGTCCCGACATCTCCAGCGCGACATCGACGCCCAGTCCGTCGGTCGCGCGATGGATGTAGCCCAGCACATCGTCGGTTGCAGGGTTCAGCACGGCGTCCGCGCCCATACGACGGGCAAGCTCTGCGCGATAGGGGCGCACTTCGGTCGCAATCACGCGCGCCGCGCCCAGCGCCTTCGCCACGCCGATGCTGAACAGCCCGATTGCGCCGCAGCCTGTAATCAGCACCGTCGCGCCGCGCACATCCGCCGCCGTCACCGCATGCACGGCGTTGCCCAGCGGCTCCTGCACGGTCGCCACTTCGGGCGGCAGGCGGGAGTCGGTCTTGCAGGCGTTCGCCGCAGGAATGGCGACATACGGCGCAAAGCCGCCGTCCACATCCACGCCCAAGATGCGCGTGTTGAGGCACACATGCGCCTGCCCCAGTCGGCATGGCGTGCAGTACCCGCACACGATGTGGCTCTCCGCCGCCACAAAGTCGCCCACACGCACATGCGAAACCTCGCTGCCGACCGCCTCGACATAGCCGCAAAACTCATGCCCAACAATCACAGGCGGCTTGAGGCGACTCTGCGCCCACGAATCCCACTGGTAGATATGCAAGTCCGTGCCGCAGATGGAGGAACGCACGACGCGGATGAGAACCTCTTGCTCTCCAATCGTAGGTTCAGGAACCTCGCACACTGCCAGCCCCACATCGGGCTGGGTCTTACAGATTGCCTTCATCGCAAGGAGATTATACCTGTGTGCCTTTATAACGCCCCACCGCCTCGCTGACAAGAAACCAACGCAAGATAGTGAATCCTTATTTAGACCAATCGCGAGACCACGGTTCGTGAATGATGGGGGAGAAAGGGTTGTGCCTGTCGGGGCAGCAAGACAAACCACCCCGACAGGAGGCGATTTTCAACATCCCATACCAAAATTGAACAACACGATGAGCAGGTCTCCATCATCTACCCGTCCATCTCTGTTGAGATCGGCAGGTAGATTGCTCCCAGATTCACCAAAAGTGCACAAGAGACTCAGCAGGTCCGCGTCGTCCACACAACCATCCCGATTAATGTCCCCTTCGGGGACATCGGTGATCAGGTTGTAGACTCGCAGCCCTAACCCCACATTCAGGACAATCTCCTTCCGACCGTCGTTATCCAGATCGGCAACGCGGAGGCTGTCGGATTGCCCCGCGTTCAGCCCCAAGGGGTTACTTCGCCATACAGCGGTCTGATTGGCGGCGGGGTCTCGATAGACCACATGGAGCCGCCCATTCACGCAGAAGATGAGGTCGGGGTCTGGCGTGCCCAATACATTGCTCACCTGCAGCCCATCAATGCGCCCACCGTAGTTGCCCAACCCTTGCAGGATACCACCTGTGCTAGGGTTCAGGATGTAGAGCGCCCCATTCGCGGTCCCTATCAATATCTCTTGGATGCCGTCGCTATTGAGATCAGCCAGTTCGAGTGCTGTGACTTCGCGCACAGGGGTTGCCAGCTGCTGGAGTCGCGTAATGCCGTCGTAAATGACAATCTGACCGTTCTCCTCAGCTACGACGATCTCCAGGGCGTTGTCGGCGTCTATGTTCCCAACGCGCAGGTAATTCAAAGCTCGCGAACCAAGTCCGAGCCCCACACTGCGCCAGACAGAGGCTCCCGTGCGGGCATTATAGAATTGAATATACCCGCCTATGGATATAACCAGTTCCGGAACGCCGTCGCGGTTAACATCTGCCACCTGAATGCCCCGAACAGGAAGGTCAATTTGTCCGGATGTCCGATACTGGCTCTGGTAGGTTCGGGAATCGTAACAAACCACGGCGCCACTGTAGCCGGAGCCTTCGCTCACCAGAATCTCCAGCTGGGGGTCATCATCCACATTGGCAACGGCAAGTCGGATAAGCCCGGTAAAAGACCAATCGGGTGAGGAGGTATAGAGCAATCCCCATGTACGCGAGTTGCGCACGAACCAAACTCCGCCGTCATAACCGCTTCTGGACTCGAAACTTCCATAGACCAGCTCCTGAACCCCATCGCCGTCCAAGTCACCGTAATCCATCGCATAAAAAGGCGGCACAAGATCGGCGCTTTGCCACACAATCTGGTAGGTTTCAATATCGCCAATAAACAGGTAATCGGGACCAGTGGAGCTATATCCCGCGCCCCACAGAATCTCGTTGGTTCCGTCACCATTTGTGTCAGCGATAGCGATATCTGTAACGCCGTGTTCGGGGTTTCTAATGGAGCCGAGTAAAGCGAGCGTTTCTCCATCACGCACCCAGACGCTGCCCCATTGGGCATCACCATGAACGATTTCGTTGCGACCATCTCGATCTACATCCGCCAACTGAAGCGCGGCGTTGTTGAACGAGGGCTGCTCGTAGAGGGGCGAGCGAACTGTAGCGTTATAGACCGTGATGGCGCCCCACACTCTTGCGCCGACAATCTCAGCAGCTGGATAAAGGGGGTTGACCTCCCCAATGCGCACGATGCTACCAAAACCATTAGGGTGCGACCACTCCACGGCGCGCGTACGCCCATTCAGCACATAGCCCGGGCTGTTATCGCCTGTTGCGACCACGATTTCCAAATCGCTGTCCAGATCCACATTTCCCACAGCGACGCTGGTTCCCTGATAAGTGGCACTTTGATATCTCAGGGCGCCCGTCTGCGCGTTGTAGATGTAAAGTGCGGAGCGGTTGATAAACACATATTCCAGCACGCCATCGCTATCCACATCGGCGACATTCAGCGAGTAAATCTCAGATGCAGCGGTCACAGTTCGGCGCACTTCGCGAAAGTCACAACCGTCATAAGCATAGATTGTGTTCCCAGAAGCTACCAGAACCTCGTGGCGTCCATCGCCTGTTATATCGGCACTACGCACGCTGTAGATGGGAGAAGTGTAGAGATCAGACACATACACCATCTCCAGTCCTGCACCACGACGCTCCAGCACATACCAAAAGTTATTTGGACCGAAGGTGGTTCCAGAAGAAGCCCCAGCGACAATCTCGTCTCGTCCGTCTTGGTCAAGGTCAGTAGGGTTCAATCCCGAGGCGCCTATTCCGACGCCAAAGGGGACATGCTGAAATTTCATCGCCAAAAAGGGCTGCTGCGCTTCTACAAAGAGAATGAACCACCCAGAAGCTAACAGCATCGCTGCTCGCACCCAGTCCACCATAGCCACACCTCCATTCATTCAAGTTGTAGTTTGGATTATACCGCAATCGATAGCAAGGTTGTCAAGGGGTACAGATGCCTTTGGCGCACATCCCATTGAGATGCTCGCCCGTTGAAACGAGGTACAATACCCCTACTATGAATCGGCAGGTTGCGTTCGGGTTTGGTATGGGCGTGTTGGCAACGAGTGTTCTGATTGGCTGTTTGACGGCGCAGCGTCCTGCGAATCCGCGTCCCCAACAAGCGACGGTTCCCGCGCCTAAGCCGACGGCGGGCGTGCGCGGGCAAGGCGTGCCCGAATTCTGGGTGCGCCCAGGCTATCGGGTGGACTTGGTCGCCGAGAATCTGGGCAACGCGCGCTTTATGGAGTTCGACGATAAGGGCACGCTGTACCTCAGTCGCCCGCAGCGCGGCGACATCCTTGCCCTGCGCCTGCGCGGCACCCGCTACGAGGTAGTCAACACCTTTGTAGAGGGCTACCCGACCGTGCATGGGATGCACTTCGCCGACGGGTGGCTGTGGTTCGCGCAGACGGGCGCGATTCACAAGGCGCGCGATACCAACGGCGACGGCAAGGCGGACGCGGTGCAGACCGTCATCCCCGACGGTAAACTCCCCAAAGGCGGCGGGCACTGGTGGCGACCCATCTTGGTGACCGACCGCTACATCTACACCGCTATCGGCGACGCGGGCAACATCAACGATGAGACCGACACCGAGCGACAGAAAATCTGGCGGTTCAACAAGGACGGCACGGGCAAGACGCTGTTCGCCAGCGGGATTCGCAACACCGAAAAGCTGCGCTTGCGCCCAGGCACCAACGAGGTATGGGGCGTCGATCACGGCAGCGACTGGTTCGGGCGCACGCTCGGTGAACGCCCCCTGCAATTCCAGCCCATCACCGACTACAACCCGCCTGACGAGCTGAACCACTACGAAGAGGGCAAGTTCTACGGGCACCCCTTCATCACGGGCAGCAAGCTGCCACGCATTGAGTACCAGAACCGTAAGGACATCGTGGAGCTGGCAGACAAGACCGTGCCACCTGCGTGGAGCTTTGGGGCGCACTGGGCTGCCAACAGCTTCACCTTCCTGACGAAAGACCACTTCCCTGGGCACAAGGGCGACATGTTCGTGGCGTGTCGCGGGTCGTGGAACCGCGTGGTTCCCGACGGCTATCGCATCGAGCGCGTGCTGTTCGACCCCGTCACGGGCAGACCCTACGGGAGCCTAACGATTGTCAAGACGCTGACGGCGAACAATCGGGTGCTGGCGCGCCCTGTGGACTGCGTCGAGGCGCCTGACGGCAGCGTGCTGTTCAGCTGCGACACGACCAACCGCATCTACCGCATTTCATGGGTCGGAGGGCAGAATGCGAAAGGGAATTAGCTTAGTGGGCTTGGGCATTGCGCTGGCGAGCGTCGCGATAAGCACGGGCAGCGTGCGCCCCGCGCCCATCAAAGTCGTGGAGACCTACGAGCGCAAGTGCAGTTCGTGCCATGGCAGGGAGGGCGCAATGCTCGACAAGGACTTCGAGAAGAAGTACGCCGCGCCCAGCGAGTTGCGCGAGGTGGTGGAGAGCATGCCAGGCGCGATTGGCATGCGTTCCGACGAGCTGGACACGATGCTGGCGTACATGCGCGCCGTGAGCCGTCGCGAGCCGTTTGTGGTGTGGACGGGTCGGCAAGGTGACGCGCTGCTGGGCGAGGTATCGCCCGCTACGGCGAAGGTGGAGGCGCGCGCCAAGCGCGAGAAGCTGCGCGTGGAGCGCCCCCAGTCCAATCAGTGGCGCATCGTGCTGCCGAAGGGGGTTCGACCAGAGGATGTCGAACTCACAGCGCAGCGCGGTACTCTGCGTACCACGCTGCGCCTCAAGGACTCCCCCTACAGCCACACCAAATAGGCTACGCGGCTAAGTCGCTGAGCGCGTTGCGGGCAAGCGCGTTTTCAGGGTCGATGTCGAGCGCGATGCGGAACTGTTCGCGCGCCTCCTCTGTGCGCCCCATATCGCGCAGCGTCATCGCCAAGTTCAATCGCGCCTCCAAGTAGCGCGGGTTAATCTCCAGCGCGTGCTGGAACTGCTCGATGGCTTCCGTTTCGTTGCCCAGCGCGGCGAGCGCCATGCCCAAGTGGTTGCGGATGTCAGCGAAGTTGGGGCGGATGGCAAGCGCCTTGCGGTACTCGGCGACCGCCGCCTCGAAATCGCCCCGCCGATACAAATCGTCGCCCATCTGCGCATGATAGAGCGCGTCGTCCGTGCTGTTGGAGCTGAGCGTCTCAAACAGCGCAATCGCCTGATCGATGCGCCCTGCGCGGTCGTGTTCCAGCGCCTGTTCGAAGCGGGCGCGGTCGTAGCCCGTGTCCAGCGTCAGCGACTCCTCGATGCGCCGAATACCGTCCTCGCGCCGTCCCATCTCGTACCAGACGATGCCCTGAAACAGCACCGCTTTGGCGAAGCGCGGGTTAATCTGCAGCGCCTCTTTGAGATGCGATGCGGCACGCTCGTAGTCGCGCAGCTTGCGAAGCGCGAACGCCAGCGAGAAGTGCAAATCGGCGTAGTGCGGGTGAATCTCCAAGGCGCGTTCGAAGTGGCTCGCCGCCGCCGCGTACTGCCCCCGACGCAGCGCAGCTTGACCCAGCTGGGCGTGCGATTCGGCAATGTAAAACCGCGCGAGCTTCTGCACCATCACATCGCGTGTCTCAGTCAGCGCGTGTTCAAATAACTTCAGCGCCTCCTCAAATCGCCCGTCGTCATAGCACTTGATGCCCGAATCGTAGGAATTGCTCCTCCCGACGCCCAGAATCTTCTGCAAAAATGACATGAATCGCCTCCGTGTAGAAGTTATTATCGGCAGGGGCAGGGGCGATTTTTTAGGGGGATGGCAGTTCGGTACAAAGGTGATACGCGGGGTGAGATTTCTTCCTGTCGTCGAGATTGCTTCGCGAGGCATCCCCGAGTCCCCACCGCGTTTTGTCCCTCTGACAAGGGTACAATTGTGCTACGCAAGGTCTTTGGAACAGCCGATGCAATATGTGTGGGTGATACTGGGTCCGACGGCGGTCGGCAAGACCGATGTGGGGATTCTTCTGGCAGAGCGATGGGGCGGCGAGATAATTTCCGCCGATTCGAGCGCGGTCTATCGGGGGCTGGATATTGGCTCGGCGAAGCCGACGCCTGACGAGCAGCGGCGTGTGCGCTTCCACCTAATCGATGTCGCCGACCCCAGCGAGGTGTTCACGGCGGCACGGTTTCGGGAGTTGGCGCTGCAGGCGATTGCCGATATTCAGGCGCGTGGCAAGCGTGTGCTGATTGTCGGGGGCACGGGGCTCTATTTGCGCGTGCTGCTGCATGGGTTCAGCCTCGCGCCTCCCCCTGCGGACCCTGAAGTGCGCGCCCGTTGGAAGGCAGAGGTCGAGCGCGTCGGCGCGCCCGCCCTGCACCAACGACTCCAGCAGATTGACCCCTGCGCCGCCGCACGGATTCATCCCAACGACGCCGTGCGCATCACACGCGCCTTCGAAGTGTACGAGATGACGGGCACTCCCATCAGCCAGTGGCAGCGACGCGCCGACGCCGAACTGCCTGCCGTCAAAATCGGGCTGACGATGCCCCGCCAACAACTCTATACCCGAATCGACCAGCGCGTCGATAAAATGATTGCGCAAGGGATGTTGCAAGAGGTGCAAACGCTGTTGCAAAACGGGTATAATCCAGAACAGCCTGCCCTCAAGGGGCTGGGCTACCGCCATCTGATTGCGTATCTTCAGGGGCACGCCTCGTGGGACGAGGCGGTGCGCCTCTGGAAACGCGATACACGGCGGTTCGCAAAGCGTCAAATGACCTGGTTCCGCAAAGAGCCAGGCGTCCACTGGGTCGATGCAAGCCCGGGGATCGAAGAGACGGCGCGCCTTGTGGAGATACTTTTGATGGAGCAGGGAGGAATAACCGATGGCAAAGTCGATTAACTTGCAGGATATGTTTTTGAATCAGGTGCGCAAGGAAGGGATCGGCGTGACGATCTACCTGAGCGGCGGGCTACAACTGCGCGGGACGGTGCGCGGGTTCGACGCCTTCACAGTGCTGCTGGAAAGCCCTGGCAAACCCGTGCAACTGGTCTACAAGCATGCAATCACCTCCATCGTCCCCTCGCGTCCCGTGCCTGGCTATAGTCCTTCAGGGCGTCCGCAGGCGCAAGCAGAGCCTGAGTTCGAGGAGTGACCCCACTGCGTTTCTATAAACTGCAGGGTACCGGCAACGACTTTGTGTTGCTGGATGCTTGCGCACACCCGTTGCCTATGGGCGATTGGGCATCGTGGGCGCGTCAGCTGTGCGAGCGTCGGTTCGGCGTGGGAGCGGATGGGTTGCTGATTGTGGAGCCATCGCAGGTCGCAGACTATTGCATGCGCCTCTACAACGCGGATGGCTCCGAAGCGACGATGTGCGGCAACGGCATCCGCTGCGTCGCACGCTACCTGTGGGAGTATCACTGCCCCGACGCTGGCAGCCTCGCCATCGAGACGGGCGCGGGCATTCGGCGCGTGCATCGGCTAAGTGAGAGGCAGTTTCAGGTGGAGATGGGTGTACCGAGGTTGACGCCCTCACCCCCTGTATCCCCCTCTCCCAACTTGTTGGGAGAGGGGGAACACGC